>Ga0308163_10000552_pt1 | contig 62872 bp, 55 predicted proteins | sample PhyTR1_FD_201037 | JGI IMG/M metagenome (GOLD analysis project Ga0308163, IMG submission 201037) | Phyllosphere microbial communities from UC Gill Tract Community Farm, Albany, California, United States - DLSLT.R1 | ecosystem: Host-associated > Plants > Phyllosphere > Unclassified | place: USA...
ACGAAACGTGTCAGGGCTGTTTCTTCGCCCTGCTCGGCTGCACGCGCGGCGGCTCCCCCGGCATCTTCGGGTAGTCGGGAGGAAAGGGCAGCTCACCCAGCCCGTTCTCGGTGTCGCGCGCCCACCATTCGAGAAGGACCTCGATCGAACCCGGAGACGCGTGCATGTGTGTCCACGGGTCTCCTGTGACCGTCAGCCTCTCCGGCACGGTCTGAATCGTGAACGCCGAGGGATCTGCGCCGTCGAGTTCACTCCACTCGAGAGGACACGAGACGGGAGCGTGGGCGAGAGCTCGAGGGCTGTAGGCGCCGGCCATCGTGCGGTCGCGGTTGGCCTGGTTGTAGTCGATGAAGATGCGCTCGCCGCGCTCCTCTTTCCACCAGTTCGTGGTGACCTCGTGCGGCATGCGACGTTCGAGTTCGCGAGCCGCGGCGATGACCGCGTGTCGCACGTCGAGGAACTCGTGTTCCGGTCGGATGGGTGCGAACACGTGCAACCCACGGTTTCCCGAGGTCTTGATGAACGCATCCAGGCCGGCCTCGGCGAGGACGGCCCGCAACTGGACCGCCACGGGTTTCGCATCGTCGAAGTCGGTGCCCGGCTGCGGATCGAGATCGATGCGCAGCTGGTCGGGGAAATCGCTCGAGGACGCGCGCGATGCCCAGGGGTGAAAGACGATGGTGTTCATCTGAGCTGCCCAGACGGCTGCAGCCGGCTCGTCGAGCACGAGTTGCGGATGCGTGCGGCCGCTCGGGTAGACCACCATCTCGCTGCGCACGTAGTCGGGCGCACCCTTCGGCGGATTCTTGGAGAAGAACTGCTCGCCGTCGATGCCGCCGGAGAAGCGCTGCAGCGACACGGGGCGGTCACCATTCGCGGTGATGAACGGCTCACCGACGGCGACGAGGTAGCGCGCGAGATCGAGCTTCGTGATGCCGGGCTCGGGCCAGATGACCCGATCGGGGCTCGAGATCCGCACCTCGCGATCGCCGTGAGGGCCGGGGACACTGATGCTTGCCGCTTCGCTCGCCATAGGGGGAAGGCTACTCGTGTGGGCGGCGCGGAGTCACTCCCCGCCGCCCACACGAGGTGGTGCGCTACTCGGCCGTCAGCGAGTCGACGTAGTCGCGGTTCTCCGAGATCCACTTCTCGACGACGGGGCCGAAGTCCTGGCCGTCGTAGTCGACGAACATGGCCTTCTCGAGCGAGTACAGCTGCTCGAGGTCCATCTTGTAGTTGCCGATCCACTTCGCGGCCTGCGGGAACTCCTTCGCGAAGTCCGACTGCGCGAACGCGTGCAGGCTCTCCACTGACGAGAGCGTTCCCTCGGGGTCTTCGAGGTTCTTGATCGGCAGGTCCGTGTATGCCCAGTGCGGCTCCCACAGGGTCACGACGATGTTCTCGCCCTTGTCGGTCGCGCTCTTGAGCTCGGTCAACATCGCGGCCGTCGAGCTCGTCACGTATTCCATGTCCTCGAGACCGTAGGCGGGAATGACCCGCTCAGTGGTGGCCTTCGTGAGGCCCGCTCCGGGCTCGATGCCCACGATCCGGTTGTCGAACTTGTCAGCGTTGTCGGCCAAATCGGCCAGCGAATCGATGGGCGCATCCTCGTTGACCGCGATGGTCAGCTTCGACTCGTCGTTCCAGGCACCGATGTCGACGATGTCATCGCCGTACTCGTCGAGGTACGACGCGTGGGTGTCGGGCAGCCAGACGTCGAGGGTGAGGTCGTAATCGCCGGTCGAGAGGCCCGAGAAGACGGGCGCGACATCGGCATATTCGAGCTCGACGTCGTAGCCCTTCTCATCGAGGACCGCCTTCCAGAGCTCCGAGGCGGCGATTCCCTCGTCCCAGCCGTTGAACACGGCGAGGCTGAGCTCTTTCTTGTCGTCGTTGCCGTCTCCGACCGTCTCGGCTTCGACGGCCGCGCAGCCTCCGAATGCAAGGACTCCTGCGGTCGAGAGGGCGAGCAGAGACATGATGCGAGTGCTGTTCTTCATGGGTGTTCCTGTTCTGGGCGACCGGATGGGCCACCCGTCGGGTGAAAAAAGAGTGCGGGTCGCCGTCGGTCAGACGAGGGCGGGGTCGGCGCGTTCCGGCGCCGGCTCCTCGAGGCGCTCCGGAGTTGCAGGTGCGGAGGCGGCCGTCGCGCGGTGGCGCGCGGCCCGTGCGCCGAGCATCCGGCCGAGCACCGTGTCGCCGTCGCCGAGCGCTCCGGTCAGCCGGTCGAGGAAGATCGCGAGGATGACCACGGAGAGACCGGCCTCGAAGCCGAGGGCGACGTCGATGCGGTTGAGGCTCGCCACCACCTGTGCGCCCAGGCCGCCGGCGCCGACCATACCGGCGATGACGACCATCGAGAGCGAGAGCATGATCACCTGATTGACACCGGCCATGATCGTCGGCCGGGCAAGGGGCAGCTGAATCTGTCGCAGAATGCGCCAGCGCGAGGCACCGAACGCATGGCCTGCCTCGACGATCTCCTTGTCGACACCGCGAATGCCCAGCTCGGTCAGCCTGACGCCCGGGGCGAGCGCGAAGATGACCGTCGCCACGATTCCCGGAACGACGCCGACGCGAAAGAGGATGAGCGCCGGGATCAGATAGACGAAGGCGGGCATCGTCTGCATGAAGTCGAGAATCGGACGGATGATGCGCGATGCAACCGAAGAGGTGGCCGCCCAGATGCCGAGCGGGATGCTCACAACGATCGCCAGCACGCTCGCGACGAGAACGAGCGCGAGCGTATCCATCGCGTTCTCCCATTGATCGACGCTCACGATCACGAAGAGGCCCACGACGGTGCCGAGAGCGAACTTCCACCCTCGGGCGAGATACCCGAGCACGGCGGCGACCACGATCACGACCCAGAAGGGCGGCGATGCGAGAAGCAGATCGACCACGTCGTACGCGGCCAGGAAGATGGCTCGGACGACGTCGAAGCCCCCACCGAAGGTGTCGGTGACATACGAGATGAACCCGGCAACCCAGGTTCCGAGATCGAGACGGAAGTCTGTCATCGCACGGCTCCTTCCGTCGTCGACTCGCGGAGGGTCTCGGCGATGACCTCCAGCGTCAGAGTCGTCGGAGGAAGCTGCACGGGGATGTCTCCCGTGCTGGTCGACATGTTGCCGAGCGCGGCAAGCAGTGTGACGCGGGGAATCACGCCGAGCAGACGTCCGTCGTCGCCGACGACCGCGATCGGGAGATCGCTGCCCACGGACGGCTCGACCAGATCGACGAGGTGCGCGTCCGTCGGAACGACGGTGGCTTCGTGACGGAGGATCGCCTCGAGATCGTTCTGATTGGACTTCACCTGCCGAAGCACGTCGCGGTCGCGCACGACGCCTGCGAGAGTGCGGTCGCGTCGGGTGACGAAGACGGCGGAGGTCTGAAGGTCGCGCATGATCCGCAGCGCGGCGCGGGGCCCGGCAGACAGCGGGATGACGGCCTTCGCGTGCTCCATCACGCTGGAAGCGGTGAGCACGCGGGCCCGGTCGACATCCTGCACGAATTGGGCGACGTAATCGTTCGCCGGGTCGGTGAGGATCTCCTCGGGAGTACCGATCTGCACGATCCGACCGTCGCGCATGACGGCGATCCTGTCGCCGAGGAACATGGCCTCGTTGAGGTCGTGGGTGATGAAGACGATGGTCTTTCCGAGCTTCTGCTGCAGCTCGATGAGCTGTTCCTGCATCTCGCGACGAATCAGCGGATCGAGGGCGGAGAACGCCTCATCCATCAGCAGAACGTCGGTGTCGGCGGCGAGGGCGCGCGCCAAGCCGACGCGCTGTTGCATGCCGCCAGAGAGCTCTCCGGGCAGCGAGTCGGCCCAGCCGTCGAGACCCACGGTGGTGACCATGTCTCGGGCCCGCTTCGTGCGCTCGGCCTTGGACATGCCCTGGATCTCGAGCCCGTAGGCGATGTTGTCGACCACGGAACGGTGCGGAAGCAGCGCGAAGTGCTGGAACACCATCGAGACCTTCTGACGACGGACGTCGCGCAGCTTGGCCTTGGGCACCCCGGTGATGGGAGAGTCCCCGATGGTCACGCTTCCGCTTGTCGCCTCGAGCAGGCCGTTCAGCATGCGGATGAGTGTCGACTTGCCGGAGCCGGAAAGGCCCATGACCACGAAGATCTCGCCGGGTTGCACATCGAAGGATGCGTCGATGACGGCGGCCGTTCCGAGCGATGACAGCTCCGCTCTGGTGCTGCCCGCTTTGAGCTTGTCGACGATGTCGGATGATCGGCGGCCGAACGCCTTGTAGAGGTTCTCGGCCTTCAGTGCCGGGGTTGTCAGTGTCACGTGAGGAATCTCCATCACGACCGGCGGCGCTCTCGAGTGTTAAAGGCGGTCGCCAGACGTGTTCCGTACTCGCAGACGGGTTGCCGTGATCGCTCTCGTCGCATCACAATGCGCGGGCGGAAGCCATCATGAGATCGCTTCGTCACGGTTTACCGTACGAACCCGCGGCAAGGTGGCCTGCGGGTGCGCGTCTTGGGGTGATTGGCCAATGGACCGGGCATAACCGTAACAGCTATTCGACGCGCAGTGGAGCAAAAGTCACCCTCGAACGGGGGTATTCCGCGTGCTCTGATACATCGAATCCAGCACGATCCGCGATACGACGGCGATCGCGGACGATGCCGATTCGTTACCTTCGGGTAACGTGATGGACCATGGATGCCTACCAAGAGAACCCCCGCACGAACGTTCTTTCGATCGTCACTCTGGTGACGAGCATCCTCGGCTTCGCCATCGTGCCGATCATCCTCGGGCACATCTCGATCAGGCAGATCAGGCGCACACGAGAGCAGGGTCGCGTGATGGCGATCATTGGACTCGTCATCGGATATCTGACCCTGCTCGGCTACCTCATCGCTATCACGGTGGCCGTGGTCATCTTCGTCAGTCGCGGAATGTCAGGCGCCTGAAGATCGTTGACGAATGAGGATGGCTCGCTCCCAGCGCCATCCGTGCACTCGAAACGAAAGCCGTCACACATGTCGATTCCGCTGTCCATTCTCGATCTCGCCCCGATCGCGCCCGGACAGACCGCGCGCGAGAGCTTCGAAGGCAGCGTCGCCCTCGCCCAGGCCGCCGAACGGGCCGGATATCGTCGGGTCTGGTACGCCGAACACCACAACATGGCCAGCATCGCCTCGTCGGCGACGAGTGTTCTGATCGGTTACGTCGCGGCGCACACCTCGTCGATCCGCCTCGGTTCTGGCGGCGTGATGCTGCCGAATCACTCCCCCCTGACGATCGCAGAGCAATTCGGCACCCTCGAGACCCTCTTCCCGGGACGCATCGACCTGGGCCTGGGGCGCGCGCCAGGAAGCGACCAGAACACGATGCGCGCACTCCGTCGCGACCCCATGTCGGCGGAGTCCTTTCCGCAGGACGTGGTCGAACTCCAGGGTTTCCTGAGTGGTGAATCGCGCATCCCCGGCGTGCAGGCCGTGCCCCGCGCCCGCGGCATCGTGCCGCTCTACATACTCGGCTCGTCACTCTTCGGCGCACAGCTCGCGGCGCAGCTCGGCCTGCCCTACGCGTTCGCGTCGCACTTCGCACCGGATGCGCTGCACGAGGCCGTCGCGGCGTACCGCGGCGGATTCCGGCCTTCCGAGCAGCTCGCCGAGCCGCACGTGATCGCGGGAGTCAACGTCGTCGCATCCGATGATCACGACGACGCCGTCGATCAGGCGGCGACGACCAGACGCGCCCGTGTGCGCGGAATGATCTCCCGCGGCCCAGCGACCCCCGACTACAGCGACGCGCAAATCGACGAGTTCCTCACGACGCCGAACGGTCGCCAACTCGCGTCGATGATGACCTACTCCGCCGTGGGCACCCCCTCGGAGGTGCGCGAGTACCTCGAGGACTTCGCCCGCCACGCCCAGGTAGACGAGCTGATCCTCGCCCACCAGTCCCCCGAATTGACCGGTCGACTTCGGTCGGTCGAACTCACGGCCGAAGCGATGAACGGGGTGTCTGTCTAGCAGCCGGTTCGTCGGTCACCAGGTGCCGGCGGGAGACTCGATCACCGGAACGGGCGAGTACGACCAGTGGCCGCCGTTCGCGTAATGGCTCGTCGCCCAGGGAGACGCCCAGATCGCCTGCTCGATCTGGGCCGTGGGAGCCGACGACGAGAAGCCGGCCACGATGGCGGAGTAGCCCGGGTTACTGTGCAGTGCCTCGGCTGCGTTCTCGGCGGCGATGACCAGACTGTCGTAGCTGCCGAGTCCACTATTGCCGCCAGAACCCCAGCCGTTGTTCAGCGGATTGTTGCGGTTCCACCAGTCGTCGGGGCCATTCTCCTGTCGCATCCACCGCATCATGACCGTGATGTTGTCTTCGGTGCGGGGAAAGTCGCCGAGCAGCAGCACCAGTTCTGCCCAATCTCGATTCGTGCGCCCCTGGGCCAGGCCCTGCACTCCGGCAACGGCTTCGACCGAATCCCGAGTGATCGACGATTGCGTGAGTCCGGCGGGAAGGACGAACACCTGCTCCGACGCAGCCGATCCGGACGCAGCGCTCGCGGCGAACAACTCATCCTGGCTGGGAGGTGGCGGCGGCGCGATCGCGGTGAGAGACGCCATCGCGAGCACTGCGGCGCCGGCGGCGACGGCAAGGATGCGACGCGTCAGTCGTGCGCGTCGGGAGGCGGGTCGGGAAACCGGCCTCGACGGGGGCTCGTGATAGCTGTTCATGGGCGGCTAAGCCAACTGTACGCTCGGATCATGCAGGAGTACTTCTCGAGGGACGACGTCTTCGCGGTCTGCGACGCGCTCCCGGCCACGCGCAATGAGAATCCCTTCGGTCCCGAGACGAGCGTGTACAAGGTCGTGGGCAAGGTTTTCGCCCTCACGAACCTCGACGGCGAGCCCGTGACCGTGACGCTGAAGGCCGATCCGCCGCACGCCGAGGCCCTGGTCAGGGACCATGCGTGGATCACGCCCGGCTATCACATGAACAAGCGCCACTGGGTGACTCTCACCCTCGGTCCAGACGTCGATCCGCAGCTCGTCACCGACCTGATCGTGAACTCCTATGAACTCGTCGTGGCGGGGCTCCCGCGCGACAAACGACCCACCTGACGCCCACACCCACGCGTTGGGCTACCGTTGGAGGATGGCATCCTCTACAATTTCCGGCCCGACCGAGGCCGACACCGCGCAGGTCGAGCAGACATTCTCTGATCTCGGGCTCGATGACGCGGTACTCAAGGCTCTGAAAGACGTGGGTTACGAGACCCCGTCTGCGATCCAGGCCGCGACGATCCCCCTTCTTCTCGACGGTCGTGACGTCGTCGGACTGGCCCAGACGGGCACCGGCAAGACCGCGGCGTTCGCCCTGCCGATCCTGTCTCGTCTCGACCTGGCGCAGAAGACCCCGCAGGCGCTCGTTCTCGCCCCGACGCGCGAGCTGGCTCTGCAGGTCTGTGAGGCGTTCGAGAAGTACGCCTCTCATCTGCGCGGCGTTCATGTGCTGCCCGTCTATGGCGGACAGGGCTACGGTGTGCAGCTCTCCGCACTGCGCCGCGGCGTTCACATCGTCGTCGGCACGCCCGGTCGCATCATGGATCACCTCGAGAAGGGCACGCTCGACCTCTCGCAGCTGAAGTACCTCGTTCTCGACGAGGCCGACGAGATGCTCAAGATGGGCTTCGCCGAAGATGTCGAGACGATCCTCGCCGACACTCCGGAAGACAAGCAGGTCGCCCTCTTCTCGGCCACGATGCCCTCGCAGATCCGACGCATCTCGGCCAAGTACCTGCACGACCCCGAAGAGATCACGGTCAAGAACAAGACCACGACGTCGGTCAACACGACGCAGCGCTACCTGATCGTCTCGTATCCGCAGAAGGTCGACGCGCTGACGCGCATTCTCGAGACCGAGAACTTCGAGGGCATGATCGTCTTCACCCGCACGAAGAACGAGACCGAGACACTCGCCGAGAAGCTGCGTGCGCGCGGATACTCCGCCGCGGCCATCAACGGTGACATCGTGCAGGCTCAGCGGGAACGAACGGTGAACCAGCTCAAGTCGGGCAAGCTCGACATCCTCGTCGCCACCGATGTCGCGGCCCGAGGCCTCGACGTCGAGCGCATCAGCCACGTCGTCAACTTCGACATCCCGATCGACACCGAGTCGTATGTGCACCGCATCGGACGCACCGGCCGCGCCGGGCGCACGGGAGATGCGATCAGCTTCGTCACGCCACGAGAGCGCCGGATGCTCACGGCCATCGAGAAGGCGACCCGCCAGCCGCTGACAGAGATGAAGCTGCCCAGTGTCGACGATGTGAACGCTACACGCCTCACCCGCTTCGACGATGCGATCACCGCGGCCCTCAGCCAGCCGGAGCAGATCCAGCAGTTCCGCGACATCGTCGGGCACTACGTCGAGCACCACGATGTGCCCGAGGCCGACGTCGCGGCAGCGCTCGCCGTCGTGGCGCAGGGCGACACTCCCCTGCTGCTCGACCCGGAGCCGGTGCGCACTCCCCGGTTCGAGCGCGATTTTCGCGACCGCCCGGAGCGCTCGGACAGGAACGATCGCTTCCGCGACGACCGTCCTGCGCGCGCCGAGCGCGGAAGCCATGGAGACAAGTGGGAGCGTCCCGACCGCGGCGACCGCCCCGACCGCGCACCGAGGAGCTCCGGAGGGCCGAAGACCACCTACCGCATCGCCGTCGGCAAGCGTCAGAAGGTCGAGCCGCGCCAGATCGTCGGCGCCATCGCCAACGAGGGCGGACTCAATCGCGGCGACTTCGGAGCGATTCAGATCAGACCCGACTTCTCGCTTGTCGAGCTGCCCTCCGATCTTCCGGGCGACGTGCTCGACCGCCTTCAGAACACGCGTATCAGCGGCAAACTCATCGAGCTGCGCCCCGACCGCGCCGGAAACTCGGCGAAGCGCGAAGACCGTCCGCGCTACGGTCGCGACTGACAGACTCCGCCTGCGCCGCCGCCCGCGACTACTGCTTCGTGGTCTTCTCGATGCTCATCACGAGAATGACACGATCAGCCGAATCGGGCGGCGGCGCCTGCTCGGCGTTGCCGTAACGCTTGCCCAGGACGACGTAGAACTCGCCCGTGGGATCTGGCTCGACGGCAATGAGTCGACCGCGCACCTCGAGATACCTGAAGGGGTTCTCCGGATCGATGACCGACAGGCTCATCGAGGGGTTGTGCTGGAGATTCCTGAACTTCGCTCTCTTCGTCGTATGAGTGAACTTCAACGTGTCTCCATCGCGCAGGAACCACATCGGATTCACCTGAACGGTGTCATCGGGGCGAACCGTTCCCAGGTGGCCATAGTTCGGGTTCTCGAGCAATTCCGCGTAGTCGGCGGGAATGATTTCTGTCATGCCTTCATCCAAGCACTCAGTCGCAGGAAGATGCGTGAGAGAACAGGCTGCCCGAGCATCACCCCGATGAGGATGACGAGCACACCCACGGTCTGCTTGAGGGTGAGGAACTCCCCCGCGACGAGCGTTCCCAGCACCACACCCGTCACCGGATTGAGCAGGCCGATCAGTCCGACCGTTCCCGCGCCGAGGTGGCGCAAGCCCGTGAACCAGGCGACGAATGCCACGGCCGTTCCGATGATCGAGATGTAGCCGTACGCGAGCCAGGTCGTCGCATCCATCGCCGGCGGCGCGCCCTCGACGACGGCCGCGACGGGCGCGAGAATCACCCCGGCGGCGATGAGTTGCCAGGCGGTCGACGAGAGGGCGTCGACATCGGAGCCCCACTTCTTCGCGAGCACATAACCGAGCGACGACATGATGAGCGCAGAGACGGATGCCGCGACACCGAGGCCATTCACGGTCTGGGTTCCGGTCAGCAGCAGCAGGGCGACCCCGAGGATGCCGACCGCCGCCGCGATCGCCTGCGCGACCCGCGGCCTCGAGCCGAGAAGACCCCACGCCAGCAGCATCATAACGACGGGACCGGCGGCCATGACCGTCGATGCGATGCTCGTCGGCAGGAGCTGAGCGGCCAGGTACACCAGAACGAAGAACGCACCCATATTGAGCACGCCGAGCACCACCGACTTCCACCACCATGATCCCCGCGGTCGTCGTCGCGCGAGAACCAGCAGCAGGATTCCCGCCGGAAGCGCTCTAATCAGAGCTCCGTATAGCGGGTAGCCGTCAGGAAGAAATTCCCGCGTCACGAAGTAAGTCGTTCCCCAAGCGATCGGCGCGACCGCCGTGAGAAGCGCCCACCCGCCGGCCCCATGCCGATCATCGATCACGCTATTAGTTTCCATGGAAGACAGTTTATCTTCCACGGAAGGTAATATGGGGCCATGGCAGAAGAACCACCGGCCGCGGCCCCCGACCATGTGGCACGCATCCAACAGGAGTGGGCGCGCGAGCGACCAGACGTCGACGTGCGTCCGCAGGGAGTCATCGGCCGACTGCACCGCGTGAGCATGCATCTGACCGACTCTATCCTCGAGGTCTACGCGAAGCACGGCCTGGGGGAAGGCGAATTCGATGTACTCGCCGCACTTCGCCGGGCGGGGCATCCCTACGAACGGGTGCCCGGGGAACTCGCGGCGCACACCATGGTCACCACCGGGGCGATCAGCAAACGGGTCGACCGCTTGGAGCGCGCCGGGCTCGTCGTGCGACGCGTTGACGAGAACGACAGCCGATCGCGCGTCGTCGCGCTCACCGAGAAAGGGCGTGCGTTGATCGACGCTGCGTTCACCGAACACATGGAGAACGAGAGAGGGTTGCTCGACGGCCTCACCCTGCAGCAGACAGAGCAGCTCGAGACGCTTCTGACGACCTGGCTGGCCCGCTTCGAGGAGTGAGTCGACGGTCCGACGACGACACCGTCGAGCAGCTAGCACAGTCTCGTCAGCGACCGGAGCATCAGGTAGGCGGGAGATAATCGAGTATGCCTACAGTGAACGCGTTCGCCGCGACTTCCGCCAGCGAGCCCCTCTCCCGAACCACCATCGAGCGCCGGGATGTCGGCGCCAAAGACGTCTTGATCGAGATCGCCTACTCGGGCATCTGCCACTCCGACATCCACACCGTGCGCGGCGAATGGGGCGACATCGCCTACCCGCAGGTCGTCGGTCACGAGATCGTCGGAACCGTCACCGAGGTCGGGTCCGAGGTGACCCTGCACAAGGTCGGCGACCGCGTCGGCGTGGGCTGCATGGTCAACTCGTGCCGCGAATGCGAGAACTGCCTCGCCGGCGAAGAGCAGTACTGCCTCAACGGAAACACGGGCACGTACGCCTCCGTCGATCGTGACGGCACCATCACCCAGGGTGGCTATTCAACGCACATCGTGGTCGTCGAGGACTTCGTCTTGCGCGTGCCCGAATCCATCCCGTTCGACAAGGCCGCGCCACTGCTCTGCGCCGGCGTCACGACCTACTCGCCCCTCGCCCACTGGAAGGTCGGCCCCGGATCACGGGTCGCCGTCGTCGGCATGGGCGGACTCGGTCATATGGCCGTGAAGATCGCGCACGCCATGGGCGCCGAGGTCACCGTGCTGTCTCAGAGCCTCAGCAAGCAGGAGGACGGCCTGCGTCTCGGCGCAGATCACTACTACGCCACGAGCGACCCCGAGACCTTCGACAAGCTCAAGAACACCTTCGACCTCATCGTCAACTCGGTGAGCGCGAAGATCGACATCAACGCCTACCTCTCGCTGCTTCGTCTCGACGGAACGCTCGTGAGCGTCGGAGCACCGCCCGAGCCGCTGCCCGTTCAGGTCTTCAGCCTGTTCGGCAACCGGCGCTCGTTCGCGGGTTCTGGCATCGGCAGCATCCGCGAGACCCAGGAGATGCTCGACTTCTGTGCCGAGCACGGCATCGCACCCGAGACCGAGCTCGTCGCCGCCGACGACATCAATGAGGCGTACGAGCGCGTACTGGCGTCAGACGTGCGCTACCGCTTCGTGATCGATGTGGCGACGCTGGCCTGATCGATACGACCGGCGACTGACCGATGCCCGACGCCCCTCCGCACGATCGGGAGGGGCGTCGGGCATTTTCCTGCCCCGACAGTTAGGCGGGCTCGGCCGTGACCCGGGCCGGGCGTCGGCGGGCCGCCGCTCCGACGCCCGCACGGCGAAGGGCTGCTGCGATCCCGATTCCTCCTGCGGTGCCGGCGACGCAGCTCGCCAGGGTCAGCGCGAAGAAGGCGATCTGCACCCCCAGAGGATAAGCATCGAGATTGAAGGACTGGCGAGCCAGAATCGGATACGCCACGCCGACGACGACGGCGCCCGCGTAGTGCTGCCAGATCGTCCAGAAGCGATAGCCGACGAGGAGGAAGGCGACCTCGGCGAAGAATGCCCACCAGACGTTCGTTGCGACGGTCGCGAATCCGTAGCCCGAGAAGGGGGCGAGTACCAGGCCCGAAATGATGCCCACCAGCAGACCCGCGCCAGGGCGCTGGATCAACCGGAGAGCGATGACAGCCGGCAGCAACCAGAGGCCGGCGATGGCGACCGAGAAGAATGGCACGGAGGCGTAGAGCGCTGTCGAGAGCCAGTTGGCTGGAGCGAGGAGGAGTCCTCCCGCGACGCCCAGAACGGCGCAGGTCAGGAGGTAAGCGGTCGAGGCTCGTTTCATCGTGTCGTCTTCTCCGATCGTGCCGCGTCGAGGCTCGACTTAGGCTCCCCTAACCTAGCCGGATTGTCGGCGGTACGCGATACCGTGTGGCCATGAGCGAGCCTCCTCACCCGTCGACGCTGTCACCGGGCGACCTGTCATGCGGTCTCATGGGGCCTCTCGGAGCGTGCGGCGCCCCCGTTCCTCCGGGAACCGAGCTGAACCTGTGCCTCCGACACCACCTCGCCGCCTACGACTGGGTTGCTCGAGACGTCGGGGTCACCGATGTGCTCCCGTCTCCCTGCCTGGCGTGCGGCTCTCGCCTGGGTGTCCGCTATCCGTCGGGTTGGCTGTGTGCCGTGTGCGAGTGGAAGGTGGGCGACCTGCCCGACGGGATCGTCGCATCCACTCGCTTCGACGTCGTGTACTACCTCCGGGCGGGCGATCGCATCAAGATCGGAACGTCGGCCAACCCGCGCGCCCGCCTCGCCCAGCTGAGCTTCGACGACCTCCTGGCGTTCGAACGAGGCAACCGCACGCTCGAGCAGCGACGACACGCGCAGTTCGCCGCGCACCGCATCGGTCGGGGCGAGTGGTTCGATACCAACGACGAACTGCTCGCGCTCATCGAATTGCTGCGCGCTGGGGTCGACGACCCCTGGAACGCATACAGCCTCTGGGTCAGCCAGCACCTCGCGGCACATGGCTGACCCGCGTCGTCAAGATCTATCCCGCGTCGTCATGATCAATCCCGCGTCGTTATGATCGATCGCGCGTGATCGTCGCTGTCGTCACGGCCGGCGCATCCGAACCGAACAGATAGTCGCCCCCGGTCAGCCGCACCGACGCCGTGGTCTGCTTGTGCGCACACGATCCTCCGACCCACAGCTCGACATCACCGGGCTCGACGACCCGAACGAAGTCGCGATTGGTGAACCCGAGCCGCGCTGAGGGAACATCGAACTCCACTCGCGCCTGCTCTCCTGGCTCGAGGTCGACTCGCACGTAGCCGAGCAATTGCGCGACGGGACGGGTGACGCTTGCGATCACGTCGTGCCCGTAGAGCTGCACGAGATCACTGCCCGCGCGCCGTCCCGTATTGCGAACGAGCACGCTCGCCCGAACGACGCCATTCGTCGGCGCGTCCTCGTCGACCCGCAGCTCGGTCCGGTCGAACGTCGTGTAACTCAGCCCGAAACCGAACGCTCGCACGGGTGTGCTGTCTGAACTGGTCACGTCGTTCGGCCCGCCGAGGAGCGGATGCAGGTAGCTGTATGGTTGCGCGCCGGCGGAACGCGGGAGCGAGACCGGCAGGTGGCCCGACGGATTCGCGTCGCCCGCGACGATCTCGACGATTGCCGCGCCGCCCTCCTCCCCCGGAAAGAAGGACTGCACCACGGCAGCGGCCGCGCCGTCGCCGTCGAGTGCCCATCCGATCGCGTAGGGCCGGCCCGAGAGCACCACCATGACGACGGGCGTTCCTGTCGCGATCACCGCCTCGACGAGCTCTCGCTGAAGTCCCGGCAACTCGAGCGACTCCACATCGTTGCCTTCGCCGACGGTTCCACGGCCGAAGAGCCCGGCACGATCCCCCACGACCACGATCGCGACGTCGCTCGACCGAGCGGACTCCACGGCGGCCGCGATGCCCGAGCGATCATCGCCCTCCACGGCACAGCCCTCGTGACGCTCTATCCGGGCGTCGGGATACCGAGCGCGAAGCTCCTCGGCCACGGTCGCGATCTCGAATCCGAGAGGCACTCCGGGGTGGTGAGCGAGAACATGGTTGGCGAACGAGTAGCACCCCATCAAGGCCTCCGCGCTGTCGGCGTTCGGGCCGATCAGGGCGATCCTCGCAGGGGCACCGAGGGGCAGCGTCGAATCGTTCGACAGAAGCACGATCGACTTCTCGGCCAATTCGCGCGCGATCGCGCGATGCTCGGCGTCGTCGAGATCGATGGATGCGGGGGGCGAGTCGAAGGTCGCGTCGAGCAGACCGAGTTCTTCTTTCTGGGCCAGCACGCGCAGGACCGCGCGATCGACGAGACTCTCCGGTGTCCGTCCGTCTCGGACCCGCTCGGCGAGTGGTTCGAGGTAGGCGTCGCCACTGGGTAGTTCGACGTCGATGCCCGCCTCGAGGGCGAGGTGGGCCGCGTGGCCCTTGTCCGCGGCAACGGCATGCATCGTCTCGAGGAAGGCTACGGCGAAGTAGTCCGAGACCACGACGCCGTCGAAGCCCCAGCGATCGTGCAGGATGCCCGTCAGGTAGTCCGCGGTCGCCGCGACGGGCACGCCGTCGATCTCGGCGTAGGAGTTCATCACGCTGCGCACACCGCCCGAGCGCAAGGCCATCTCGAAGGGAGGCAGAAACACGTCTTCGAGCTCGCGTCGGCCCACGTGCACCGGCGCATGGTTGCGACCCGACTGAGAGGCGGAGTAGCCCACGAAATGCTTGAGCGTCGCGTGCACCCCGGCGCCCTGAAGACCTCTCACGTACGCCGTGCCGATCGTGCCGACGACGTAGGGATCTTCGGCAATGCACTCGTCGACGCGCCCCCACCGCGGGTCTCGAATGACGTCGAGCACCGGAGCCAGCCCCTGATGCACGCCGAGCTCGCGCATGGAGCGTCCGATCGCGTTAGCCATGCGTTCGACGAGCTGCGGATCGAAAGCCGCACCCCAGGCCAAGGGCGTGGGAAAGGTGGCCGCCTTCCAGGCGGCCAGGCCTGTGAGGCACTCCTCGTGCACCAGAGCCGGGATGCCGAGCCTCGTCTCGGTCTGCAGCCGGCGCTGTTCCGACCACAACCACGACGCGCGCTCCGCTGGGTCGACGGGACGCGTTCCGTAGACCCGGGTGAGATGCCCGAGTCCCTGTGCCGTCGCATCCTCGTACCTGGCCGACGATGCCATCTCGCCGGCCATCGGAGCGACGACCTCGTCACCCTGGTCGACCCAGAATCCTACCAGTTGCGCGAGTTTCTCGTCGAGTGTCATCTGCGACAGCAGCTCGAGCACGCGGCTTGATACCTCGGGAGCGGCCTCGGCCAACTCCACGTGTTCTATGCTCATGCCCTCAGCCCTTGACCGCGCCGGTGAGTCCACCGACGATGCGGCGCTCGAAAAGACTGAAGAAGATCAACGCGGGAATCATCGACAACGAGGTGAACGCGAGCACCTTGGCCGTGTCGACCGCGTACTGCGAGGCGAATGCCTGCGTACCGAGCGGCAGCGTGTACGACGCCTCACCGTTCAGGATGAACAGCGGCAGCAGGTAGGCGTTCCAGCTTCCGATGAACGCCAGGATTCCCACCGTGATGACACCGGGTAGCGAGAGACGCAGAACCATCCGGAAGAAGAAGCCCAGTCTGCCGAGTCCATCGATCGCGGCTGCCTCCTGGAGCTCGTTCGGAATGGCAGCGAGAAATGGCACCAGCACGATGATGGTCAGGGGAAGCGCGAAGGCGATCTGCGGGATGACGACGCCCGCGAGGGAATTCGTCAGGCCGAGGTTGCGCACCAGGATGTACAGCGGCGTGATGGCGACGGTGAGCGGAAACATGAGGCCGGCGGTGAACAGCGCATAGACGGCCGCTCTCCCCCGAAACGCATAGCGTGACAGTCCGTACGCGGCCATGAGTCCGAGTGCCACGACGAACACCGTGGTGCAGACGGCGGCGACAGTGGAATTGAGCACCTGGGTCCAGAATGATCCGCTGGCGAGCACGTCGCCGAAGTTCGACCACGCCCAGGCTTGGGGGAACCCTGATGGATCGACCGTGATCTCCGAGTTCGAGCGGAAGCCACCGAGGATGATGTAGGCCACGGGCGCCAGCATCAGTCCGATCAGAACGAGGGCGACGAAGTACGAGACCAGGCTCGAACGCCTGCTCTGTTCCGAGACGCGCCGGCGAGGGCGGGGTCGGGATGCGACGGGTGCGGCGATGGCCATCAGTGTGCGCCTCCGGTAGTGGTGACCGCTGAATCGCGGCGCAGGATGAAGCGCTGATAGAGCAGCGCGACGACGAGTGAGATGAGGAAGATGACGACCGCGACCGCGTTGCCGTAGCCGTAGCTGCCGGCATTGCGACCATTGGCCACCATGTAGGTCGCCATGGTCGATGTGCCCGCTGTACCGGCCACGTATTGGCCCCAGACGATCCAGACCAGGTCGAAGAGTTGGAGCGATCCGATGATCGACAGGAACGCCCAGATGCGAACGGTCGGTCCCATGAGAGGAAGAACGATGTATCGCTGAACCTGCCAGTAGCTGGCTCCGTCGATGCGTGCTGCCTCGGTGATCTCGTCGGGAATACCCTGCAGACCGGCGAGGAACAGGATGACCGCGAATCCGACGTACTTCCAGGTGATGATGACCAGCAGCGTCCAGATAGCAGCGCTCGGGTCGCTCAGCCAGTCGGTGGCGAGACCGCCGAGCCCCACTTTCTCGAGGAGCCCGTTCAGCGCGCCATTGGACTGGAGCATCAGGCTCCAGCCGAGGCCGACCACGACCTCGGAGATCACGTAGGGAACGAAAATCAGCACGCGGATCAACGACTGGAAGCGAAGCCTGCGGTTCAGCAGCAGCGCGATTCCGAGTGCGAGTGGCCCCTGGAGCACGAGCGACATCACGACGATGAACGCGTTGTGACTCAGAGCCTCGAGGAATGCAGGGTCGGTGAGGATCGTGACGTAGTTGCGCAGCCCGACGAAATCGGTGGCTGCTCCGTATCCCGACCAGCTGAAGAATCCGTAGTACGCAGCCAATGCCACCGGCAGGATGACGAAGGCCACGAAGACCACAAGGGCGGGCCCGATGAGCAGAAGGAGCTCAGCTCGCTTCGGCCAGCGGGATCGCGCCCGTGGGGGTGAGCCCACCGGGGGCAGCGCTGGAGCGCCGCCCCCGGCCGGGCTCTGGCTGCCCCGCGCAGCGTGTTCTGTGTGCGTTTCTTCGCGCAGGACAGCCATCGGTACTTCTCCTACGACTTCGCTGCGGCAGCGTTCACTGCGTCGACGATGCCCTGTGCGTCACCCTTGCCTGCGAACATGTCGACCACAGCCACGTTGAGCGCATTTCCCACGTTCTGGCCGTAGAGAGTGTCGAGCCAGACACTCACGTACGGTGCTTCGTTGTACGCCGCCAGAACATCCTTGAGCGCAGGGTCGGAGACGGTCGACTGGGCTTCGGTCGAGGCGGGAAGCGTCTGGAATGCCGTGGCATACGCCTCCTGGTTGCTCTTCTCGGCCATGAAGTTGAGGAAGTCGACGCACTCCTTGGGAGCGTTCACCCAGCAGCTGTAGCCGTCGACGCCGCCCATCATCGCGCCGGTCTCGCCGTCGCCGCCTTCGACCTCGGGGAAGGGGAACCACTTGAGATCGGCCAGAGGCTTCTGGTCAGGCGTGAGCGATGCGATCACTCCCGGGTCCCACGCGCCCATCAGTTCCATGCTTGCCTGCTTGTTCGCGAGCAGACCGGCGGAGGATCCGGCGCCCTGCTGGGCGGCCGTGGTGAGGAAGCCGTCGTTGAAGGGCTCGGTGTCGATGAACGACTGGAGGTTCTCGCCGGCCTTCAGCCAGCAGTCGTCGTCGAAGTTGCGACTCTTTGCCGCATCGTTGAGCACGTCTTGGGAGCAGGCGCGCAGAGCGAAGTTGTAATACCAGTGCGCTGCGGGCCAGGCGTCCTTCGCGCCGACAGCGATGGGGTCGATTCCGGCCGCCTTGAGTTTCTCATCGGCGGCTTCGAGGTCGCCGATGGTCTTCGGAGTCTCGGTGACGCCCGCCTGCGTGAACAGATCAGACGAGTAGAAGAACCCGGAAGGCAGCACCGCGACAGGCACTCCGTAGCTCTTGCCGTCGACCTCGAAGGCCGACAGGCTGTTTCCGACCGCGGTCTTCGTCGCGTCCGAGAGGCCGTCACTGATGTCCATCGCCTGACCTGCTTTGACGACATCGGCGAGCTTGCCTCCGCCGCGAGCCATGAAGACGTCGGGTGCATCGCCCGAGTTGAGAGCGGTCTGCAGCTTGCCGTCCATCTCCTCGTTCTGCACCGACTGGATCTTGACGGTGACGTTGGGGTTCGCCTTCTCGAACGCCGCGGCCGTGTCGGCCCAGTACTTCTTCCCGTCTCCGGTCGTGGAGTTGTGCCACATCGTCAGAGTGACTTTTCCGTCGGCCGAGTCGCCTGATCCGGCGCTGCATCCGCTGAGCGCGAGTGCACCCAGGAGAATCGCGGCCGAGCCAGCGACGAATTTGGTGAGTCTCATGTGATTCGAACCTGCTCTCTTCATTGAGGGGGCGGCCGCGGCAGTGCGGGCGCTTTGCTGGTGCACGGGTGGTGCGTCGTGCCGTCCCACCGAGTACCCGGATCCATCGGGATCCGAAGCAACGCTGTCTGGTCGGGCGTCATCAGTGTGCGTGAGCCGATGGGGGTCGTCAAACGTTTTCGAAATCATTTTCGCACGCGCGGTTTCGGCACTATGCTCAGCGCATGATGGCGAGGGCGACAATCCACGACGTTGCTGCTGCGGCGGGCGTTTCGGTCGCCACCGTGTCTAAAGCGGTCAACGGCCGGTACGGCGTCTCGGCGGTCACTACGGATCGCGTACTCGAGGCCGTAGCGGCCCTCGGCTACGAGTCGAGCCTCGTCGCAAGCAGCATGCGTTCACGCCGCACCGGCGTGATCGGGGTGCTCGTCGCCGGCTTCGAGCCGTTCAGTGCCGAGGTCTTGAAGGGCGTGGCGGTCGGGCTCCGAGACTCACGGTACGACCTGCTCGCCTACAGCGGATCGCGGAGGGGCGAGGGTGATGGCTGGGAACGTCGCTCACTCAGCCGATTGAGCGGCACCCTGATCGATGGGGCCATCATCGTGACCCCGACGGTCGTCAACGTCGCAGCCGATGTTCCCATCGTGGCCGTCGACCCTCACACGGGTCGAGCCGATCTGCCGACCGTCGAAGCCGACAGCCGCGGCGGCGCATTCGAAGCGACCACCTACCTGATCAGCCTCGGGCACCGGCGCATCGGTTTCGTGTCGGGGCGACCCGACCTCAAATCGTCTCGTCTCCGCGATACGGGGTATCGCGAGGCTCTCGCCGCGGCATCCATCGTGTTCGACCCGGCGCTCGTTCGCGTCGGGTTCTACGAAGCCGACACGGCACGCCGCGCGGCACAAGATCTGCTGACTCGAGACAACCGGCCCACGGCGGTCTTCGCTGCGAACGACCTGTCGGCTATCGCCATCATCGAGGTCGCTCAGTCGCTAGGTCTCGAGGTTCCCCGTGACCTGTCGGTGGTCGGCTTCGACGACGTGCCCGAGGCATCCCGGCTCGTTCTGCCCCTCACGACCGTTCGCCAACCGATGCAGAGCATCGGTCAGGCTGCCGCGCGCATGCTCACGAGTCTGATGGATGGCGAGGCCCTGGCGTCTACGCACGTACTGCTGCCGACTCGTCTCGTCGCCCGCGCCACCACTGCGCCCCCGGCTTCGGCGTCGAGCTGAGATCAGCCCGCTCGGCGCCCCGAGAAAAGCGCGTGCAGCAGCGGAACCGCCGAGATCGCCATCAGCACGGTGCCGAATACGGTGTCGTCTGACCGAACCAACGCTCCCGCGATGAGCAATGCGCCGAAGACGAGAGCCGACACGAGCCTCCGAGCCGCATGCTCGAGCCGGATCACCCGCCGTTCGAGTCCCGGATTGGAGACGGCGATGGAGCCGTCCTCGATCCGCGTCACCAGGCCGTCGATGCGTTTCGGGAGTCGCAACGCGATGGTTGCGCTGTCGAGCGCCTGTCGACCCAGGTCGCCCACGACGTTGCCGCGCTCATCTCGAATCAACTGCGCGGCGTAGGGCTCGACGGAATCCCAGAGGTTGAACGACGCGTCCAGCGCGCTACAGACCCCCGACGTGAGCGACATCGCGCGGATGATGAGCAGGAAGTTCTCGGGCAGCTGGAACGGCAGCGACCTGACGACATGTCCGAACTGATCGGCGAACTCGCGGAACTCCCGTGGATCGACCTCACGGAGCTCGGCGAATCCCATGCCGCCGAAGCGGGCGAACAGCTGCGTCATGGCGCGCTCGAGTTCCCGAGTGTCTGCAGACGGGAGCAGCACGCCCACGTCGCGGATCGCATCCACGAGGCCCTTGCCATCGCGTGAGGCGGCGGCGATGAGCAGCTTGCGAAGCCCGCTGCGGGTGTTCGACGGAACCTCGCCCATCATGCCGAAGTCGATGAACGTGAGCGTGAAGCCCGCCTTGCCGGTCGTCTCAGATACCTGACCCGTGGGCGTGACGAAGATGTTGCCGGGGTGCGGATCGGCGTGGAAGAAGCCGTTCGTGAACATCTGGTCGAACATGACCGCGGCGAAGACCGGGGCCACGTCGGCGGGATCGATGCCGGCCGCGTGGAGGGCCGCCGCGTCGGTGATCTTGACGGCCGTGACGTCTTCGAGCGTGAGGACCCGGCGGGTTGTGCGCTCCCACACGATCTGTGGAACGGAGACGCGTTCGTCGCCGGCGAAGTCCGCGGCGAACCTCTCGGAGCTCGCCGCCTCGTGCAGGTAGTCGATCTCCTCGAGACTCGTCGCCGCGAACTCCTCGACGAGGGCGGGCATGTCGACGCGATCCGAGACGAGTCGAACGTGACTCAGCCAGCCGCCCACCCGACGAAGCGCGGCCAGGTCGACGTCGACGATCTCATCGATTCCCGGACGCTGCACCTTCAACACGACCCCGGTGAGTCCCGTGTCGGCTGCGGCCGTCGGCGCGAGCATGGCGCGATGGGCCTGGCCGAGGGATGCTGCGGCGACCGGAGTCTCATCGACCTGCGCGAACGCCGCGTGGAGGGGCACACCCAGCTCGGCCTCCGCGAGCGCGCGGATGGCCGCGAACGGAACGGCGGGCACCTCGTCTTGCAGGCCCTCGAGTTCTTTCGTGATCTCGGGAGGAAGCACATCGAGACGCGACGACATGAACTGGCCGACCTTGATCATGAGCCCGCCGAGATCGACGGCGAGCACGTGAAAGCTCCGGGCGAATCGGCGCATTCGCCGGGTTCGCGTGCGTTCGGCGACCTTCAGCAATCCGATACGCGGCAGGAACAGTTCATACCACCACGTGACCGCCAGATGCCAGGCCGAGAACCGCAGGATGCGGCGGTACCGCGCGCGGGTATTGCCGGCGCCGGACGAGAAGTCTGCCCGGGCCGGCCTGAGTGACGACACTCCGGTCAGTCCTGCGCGAGGATCGAGTACAGGCGTCGACGGGCATCCTCGAGAATGGCCACGGCCTGCTGCACCTGGTCAGGCGTTCCGGTGCGACCCACCTGGGCCGCGGCCTGGGCGAGTTCGATACCGGCCTTGGGGAGCGCGCCGAACGCAGGAGCGTCTTCTTTCGCGTCGGTTGTTGCCCATGGCGTGGACGTGCCGTCGGTGTCGACGACCTGCCGACCCGCGTCGGTGAGCGCATAGGTCTTGCGACCGTTCGACTCCTCGGCGCTCACGAGCCCTTCGTCGGCCAAAAGCTGCAGGGTCGGATAGACGCTGCCGGCGCTGGGCTTCCAGCTGCCTCCGGACCGCTCTTCGATCTCGCGGATGATCTGGTATCCGTGCATCGGCTGTTCGGCGAGCAGCGAGAGCACCGCCGCTCGTACGTCGCCCTTGCCCATACGGGTTCCGGCTCCGGCCTTCTTCTCGAAGGCGGCGCGCAGCTGCTCCATCGCCTGCCACATGCCATCGGTGTGGCCGCCGAGAGTGCCGAAGTTGAACCCGCCTGCGGGGAATGAGTTGCCCATGATGTCCTCCTGGATTGATCGCGAACGATACTCAACGATATATCGTCCAAGCTGTGACCTGCCGGGGAGTGCACGATGCGCGATCAGGGATCGGTGAGAGTCTTGATACATCGCCGTCCCGCGATTCTCCGCTCTCCCGAAAGCTGCACAGTGACCACCCCTGCCACCACTCCCCCTCGCCCCGCTCGCACCTCACTCGTGCGAACCGCATTCCGCATCATGCTCGGCCTCTTTCTGCTCCTCGCAGGAATCAGTCATCTGACCGTCAACCGCGAGGCGTTCCTCGCGCAGGTGCCCACGTGGCTGCCGATCGACGGCGACGTCGTGGTCGTGGCATCCGGCGTCGTCGAAATCGTGCTCGGCCTTTCACTCGTCGTGCTGGGCCGCTACCGCGTGCAGGTGGGGTGGATCGTGGCGGCATTCTTCGTCGCCATCTTCCCCGGCAACATCTCCCAGTTGGTCACCCACACCGACTCCTTCGGCCTGAACACGGACCTCGCGCGGTCTATCCGGCTGCTCTTTCAACCGGTGTTGGTGATCTGGGCGCTGTGGTCGAGCGGGGCATGGCAGGCCTGGCGCGCGCGGCGTCGGCGTCATTCGGCACAGCAGAACACGCAATAGACTCCGCGTCATGCGACTTGGCGTCATCGATGTGGGATCCAACACTGTTCACCTTCTGGTCGTGGATGCCCACCCCGGCGCGAGCCCGGTGCCGTACCACTCCCAGCGGTCGACGCTGCGGCTCATGCGCTACCTGGATGCCGGTGGCGCCATCGTCGAGGAGGGCGTGCAGCGCATCGTCGCGGCGGTGAAGGAATCAGCGGAGACCGCCCGCTCTATCGGGGTCGACGATCTCATCTCGACGGCCACGAGCGCGATCCGAGAGGCTACGAACGGCGACGAGGTGTTGCGCCGGATCGCGCGCGAGACCGGCGTCGAACTGGTCGTGCTCTCGGGAGAAGACGAGGCGCGCATCACGATGCTTGCCGTGCGACGGTGGCTCGGCTGGTCGGCAGGCGAGATCCTGCTGTTCGACATCGGTGGCGGCTCCTTCGAGATCGCCCAGGGCGCGGACGAGTACCCCGATGTGCAAGCCTCGCTCCCCCTCGGCGCGGGCCGAACGACGGTCGGATTTCTCGCAGAGGACCCGCCGCAGCGTTCAGACATCTCGCGTCTGCGAGCCCACGCGCGCGCCGAGTTGACGCAGCTGCGCACGGAGCTCTTCGCGGACCGGCCGCGGCCCAAGCGGGTCGTCGGCACGTCGAAGACCATCCGATCCCTCGCTCGACTGGTCGGCGGTCCGTCTGATCCCCTCACCGGAGACCTCGCGCAGTTGCACTACGCAGGCCTTCGCGAATGGGAACCCTCCTTGCGGGCCATGACCGGCGCCGCACGCGAGCACCTGCCCGGCATCACTCCGGAGCGCGGATACCAGATTCTCGCGGGTGCGGTCGTGCTCCGCACGGCCATGAAGGTCTTCGAGGTCGACACGATGACGATCTCACCGTGGGCACTGCGTGAGGGAATCGTCCTTCGCTACATCGACGCGCTCGACGGGCGCGAGAGTCTCTTCGGCACAGGTGGCCAGGAAAGAGCTGTCACAAGCTGACGCTCGTCACTAATGTGTGTTCCATGAACGATCCGAAGAACCCTGTGCCGCCCTCGTCAGCGGCTCGACGCTCGATCGCCGTCACGTTCGTGATCATCGGCATTCTGATGGGCACGATCGGCTTCGTGCTCGATCTGAATGGCGGGCCGTCCGCCCTGCACGTTCTGACCTGGGTGGGCGGTGGCCTCTTCGGTTTTGGATTGGTGTCGCTCATCTACGTGCGGCGCGACGACCTTCGGTAGTCGATGCGTAGGCTGGGTCGGTGACGCCGAAGGAGGCCCGCCATCGCTCGCCCGCCTCACCCGCTGCTCAGTCGCGACCTGATCGCACGCACCGCTCTCGATCTCATCGACCGCGAGGGCTCCGACGGTGCCAGCGTCAGGCGAATCGCAGCGAAGCTCGGCGTAAATCCCACCTCCCTGTACAACCACGTGCCCAATCGGGCGGCGATGATCGAAGACGTGCGAGCCATCGTGTCGGCGAACATCGATTCCCGCCCACTCCGCAGGGATTCGTGGGAAGACGGCCTCAGAGCCTGGGCCAGATCGTATCGCGCGGCGTTCGCCGGCCACCCGCGAGCCATTCCGCTGTTGATGACGACTCGCGCCTCAGCGCCGGTCCTCCTTGCCGAGTACGAGGACTTCACCCTCGCGGCGGAGGCGGTCGGCTGGATGAGTCGGGATGTGCTGCCGCTGTTGACAGCCTTCGAATCCTTTATCCTCGGCAGCGTTCTCGATATGTCGGGGCCGACGGTGGTCTTCGATCCCACGGGCCAGGAAGAGCAGTTCCCGCGCTTCGCGGCGGCCTTCTCATCGTTGGAGCACGAGGACCCGACAGATCCAGTCGGCTCGCGTGCCTTCGAGCTGGGTCTCAGCATGCTCGTCACTTCCGCGAGACCGGAGCACCATCACGCCCGCTGATCGCCCGCGAGCGCTCTCGAGAAGCAGGCGCGAGCCGGCTATGGTGTGCCAAAAACAAACGGTGTATGTTTCAGGTGTCACGCCAACGGGCGTCACACCAGCAGGTCTCCCCCGACGGGTCTTCCTCCTGTCCGGTCTCCCCTGAAAGCGAGAACCATGGCTCCGCGGGACTTCACGGTCGTCGAAGCCGACATCGACCAGCTTTATGACGCGCTGGAGGCGGGCTCGATGACCAGCGTCGAGCTGGTTGCCCGGTATCTGAACCGCATCGCGTTCTACGACAGGGCGGGCATCCGACTCAACTCCATTCCCGTCATCAACCCCGCGGTGTTCGACGAGGCGAGGGAGTCCGACGCCAGACGAGCGCTCGGCACTGCGCGCGGGGTCCTCGACGGAATCCCCTTCACTGCGAAAGACAGCTACCGGGTCACGGGACTCCCCGTCGCATCGGGTTCACCCGCCTTCGCCGAGCTGATCGCCCACGACGACGCGTTCGCCGTCGCTCGCCTCCGCGAGGCCGGTGCAGTCTTCCTCGGCCTTACCACCATGCCGCCGATGGCGGCCGGCGGCATGCAGCGCGGCGTCTACGGCCGCGCCGAATCGCCCTACAACGCCGAGTATCTGACGTCTGCCTTTGGATCAGGATCGTCGAACGGCTCAGGTACCGCCACCGCGGCGAGCTTTGCCGCGTTCGGGCTCGGCGAAGAGACGTGGTCCTCCGGTCGAGCGCCCGCGTCGAACAACTCGCTCGTGGCCTACACCCCGTCGCGCGGAGTCATCTCGGTGCGCGGCAACTGGCCCCTGGTGCCGACGATGGACGTCGTCGTGCCGCACACCCGATCGGTCATGGACATGAAGCATGTCCTCGACGCCGTGGTCGCCGACGATCCCTCCCCCGCCGGCGATCTGTGGCGCATCCAACCCTGGATCAGCCTGCCGCGGCCTTCCGAGATTCGACCGGATTCCTTCGCCGATCTCCCCGACCTTCCTCTGAAAGGACTACGGCTCGCGCTTCCGCGGATCTACATCAACGGCGACCCCGAGAGCAGATATCCGATCGAGACCCGTGAGTCGATCATGCAGCTGTGGTCCGAGCTGCGCGCCGATCTCGAAGAGGCGGGCGCCGAGGTGGTCGAAACGACCTTCCCCGCGGTGGACAACTACGAGAGACTCCACGAGGGCGACCGCGACTTCGTCGACCGAGGGTGGGTGAGCCGCGACTTTCTGCGCGACGAGCTCGGACGACTCACCGCCTGGGCACTCGATGATTTCCTGCGTCAGAACGGCGACCCGATCCTCAGACGTCTCGCCGACGCTGACGCCTCTCTCGTCTTCCCTCACCCGCAGGCGGCTCTGCCCGACCGCTACGGCATCTTCGACTTCGACATCGCCTACGACATGTCCGACGTCGTCGCTCAGGCGAAAGACGGCGTCACCAGTTGGGAGCAGATCGAGACCCTCGAAGCTGGGCTGCGGGGGCTGGAGAAGACCCGACAGGTCGACTTCGAGAACTGGCTGACGGCCGAGGACTTCGACGCCGTGATCTTTCCGACGGCCTCCGACGTCGGTCCCGCAGACGCAGACACGAACGCGGAGTCAGCCGACATCGCCTGGAGAAACGGTGTCTGGGTGTCGAACGGCAATCTGGTTCCCCGGCACCTGGGGATTCCGACCTTCACGGTTCCGCTCGGAGTGATGCCCGACACTCGGATGCCGGTGGGCGTCACGGTGGCGGGCGCAGCTCATACGGACGCGCGGCTCCTTCAGCTGGCATCTGCCATCTCGAATCTCCGACCGCGCCGGGGCACTCCGTCGAGAACGCCTGCTCTCTCCGACGAAGCCCTATTCGCTCACCCCCTCACGCCCTCCGCGAGCGCGCTCGCGGTACACATCGACGCCGTCGAGGTCGAGAGATTCGGCACCCACACGACAGCGCGTTTCTCGGCCACGGTCACGGCGGGAGCGGCAGAGGAATACGCGGCATTCATCGACGGTCATCGCATCCCAGCGACGAGACAAGGCGACAAGATCGTCGGCGAGCGACAAACGGATGCGGACGCGTACGCGCATCCGCACAGCGAATGGCGACCGGCGTACGGCCCGCTCGTCACGATCATCGTGCGGAGCGCTGACGGGTCCGTCGTGGGAGCCGTGAGCACGACCGTCGACACACCCCTCTGACACCCTGTCCCGACACCACCACGCAGCAACTACTACCCCTCACCACCCCTCAAGGAGCACCATGTCGAACACGACTTTCGACTACTTCGCGCAGGTCGAACTGCCGACGCCGACCCTCGAGGTTGCCGAAGTCCTGCAGCTCGTCTCGTCGCAGTTCGGACTCGATGTCGACGCTCGATCGCTCGGCAGCCAGCAGGATCAGAATTTCCGTCTGTTCTCCCGCGAATCCGGCGATCCTCTCGGCGTTCTCAAGATCAGCAACCCGGCTTTCAGCGAGGCCGAGATCGATCTGCAGGATCGCGCCGCCTCCATCGTGGCCGACCACGACGCTGGTCTGCGCATCCCCCGTATCGTCGAGGGGCCGCGTGGGCCTATGTCTGGATGGTGGGAGACGTCAGAGGGCCGATTCCACGCAAGGGTGATCGAGAACATCTCGGGCAGCACACTGATGGGCTCCGACTACCTGTCACCATCTGTGGTCGAACGCATGGGCGAACTCTCGGCCCGGGTGAGTGTGGCGCTCGAGTCGTTCGAGCACGTCGCGACGAGTCGAGTTCTGCAGTGGGATCTGCGCTACGCGCGACGCGTCATCGAGACCCTTCTGCCTCTCGAGCCCGACGCATCCGTTCGTGCGCTCGTGCAGCAGGCGACGGAGCGGGCACTGGATATTCTGGAGCCGGTGCAGAACGCGCTGCCCGTGCAAGCCGGTCACTTCGACATCACCGATGACAACGTGCTGCGGCCCGTCGGCGAGCGACTCCCGGATGCGGTCATCGACTTCGGCGACGTATCCGCATCATTCCGGGTCGGTGAGATCGCCATCACGGTCTCGTCGCTGCTCCACCATGACGGAGCAACGCCGGCGACCGTTCTCCCCGCAGTACGTGCGTTTCACGCCCTCCGCCCGCTCAGCGACGACGAGCTAACCGCGCTGTGGCCGCTCGTCATTCTCCGCGGCGCCGTCCTCGTATTGAGCGGCCGGCAGCAGGTGCGACTCGACGAGGCGAACAGCTATGCCGACGCCGCACTCGACCGCGAGTTCCGAGTTCTCACGGTCGCCTCTTCTGTGCCGTCCGACGTGATGGCCGGCGCCCTTCGACAGGCCGTTGGAGTCGAGCCCGATTCGCGCCAGCCGTGGAGCCGCGTGCCGGTGCTCGATCCCTTCGATCGAGTGGTCGCGCTCGACGGCGGCACCGTCTCGCCGGTGAACGACGACGGCGCGTGGCTGAGGGCGAACAGCATCGATGATGCGGCGATCGCGCACCTCGATTCCGGCGCGGATGCCGTGTACGTGTCCGCCTGGAAGGCTGTTCTCGCGGGCGCTCCGACCCGCACGCCGTCGGCGCCCGCAACGATCCCGACCGGGACGACTCTCTGGCTCTCGTCAGCCACCGCGATACGCGAATCGGCACAGACCTCTGTCGTCGGCCCCGGAGTGATCTCGGTGACCGTCGGCGACGAGACGCTCACAATCTCCGGCGCAGGCGTCGACACGGCGGCCGGCACGCTTCCCGCACGCACGCGGCTTGTCGTTCACCGCGCCGCGCAGACACCGGATGCCCCGCACCTCGTCTCCGCGGATCTCGCGGCGGGGTGGCGATCGGTACTGGGCGACCCGGCGCCCGCGCTCGGCCTTCCCGCGACGGAACAGCTTGCGCCAGACGACGTACTCTCTCGACGGGAGGCGGTGCTGGCCGAGGTGCAGGAACACTACTATTCAGCGCCCCCGCAGATCGAGCGAGGGTGGCGCGAGTATCTCGTCGGGGTCGACGGCCGGGTCTATCTCGACATGGTCAACAACGTCGCCTCCGTCGGACACGCCCACCCGCGAGTCGTCGAGGCCGCGTCACGACAGCTGCGGTTGGTCAACACGAACTCGAGGTTCAACTACCGGGCGATCGCGGATTACGCCGAGCGGATCGCGGACACCCTGCCCGCCGAGCTCGACACCGTCTTCTTCGTCAACTCGGGTTCGGAAGCCGCAGACCTGGCCATCCGGCTCGCCATGGCCACGACGGGGCGCCCCGACATGGTCGCGATGCGCGAGGCCTACCATGGCTGGACCTTCGCGAGCGACGCCGTGTCGACATCCATCGCAGACAACCCGTCGGCCCTCTCCACCCGCCCCGCGTGGGTGCACACCGTCGCGGCGGCGAATTCGTACCGCGGCGAACTGCGCGGTGCCGACGCATCCGGCTACGGGCCACAGGCCGTGCAGCTGATCGATGAGCTCGCGGCCGCGGGTACCCCACCCGCCGGCATCATCTGCGAGACCTACTTCGGCAACGCGGGCGGCGTCGCTCTGCCCGACGGATACCTCGCACAGGTCTACGAGGCCATCCGCAGGCACGGAGGAATCGCGATCGCCGATGAGGTGCAGGTCGGCTTCGGCCGTCTGGGCGAGTGGTTCTGGGGCTTCCAGCAGCAGGGCGTCGTACCCGACGTCGTCGCCGTGGCGAAGTCGATCGGCGCCGGCCAGCCGATCGGGGCCGTGATCACCCGCCGCGAGATCGCTGACCGCTACCGCACACAGGGGTACTTCTTCTCGTCGACCGGCGGATCGCCCGTGTCTGCGGTCATCGGCATGGCCGTGCTCGACATCATTCGCGACGAGGACCTGCAAGAGAACGCCCGCGTCGTCGGCACCCACCTCAAGAATCGACTCGAGGAGCTCGGCAGAGATCACGACATCGTCGGCACCGTGCACGGCTCGGGCCTGTATCTGGGCCTCGAGTTCGTGAGGGATCGCGAGACGCTCGAGCCCGCGAGCGAAGAGACCGCTGCGATCTGCGATCGCCTCCTCGAGCTGGGCGTCATCATGCAGCCCACGGGCGATTACCAGAACGTGCTCAAGATCAAGCCTCCCCTCTGCATCACTCGGGAGTCGGTCGACTACTTCGCCGACCAGCTCTCCCGGGTGCTCGCGACGGGCTGGTGACTCTCCCCCGCATGTCACCCCAATCACCTCTCGAACACGAATAGAAGGAGCCCGCCATGTGGCGCATGCCCTCAGAGACTGCCGAGCACGCGCGAACCTGGATGGCGTTTCCCCGTGAGGGGTTCACGCTCGGCTCCGACGATTCAGAGCGGGAGGCGGGTTATGCGGCGTGGACCGCTGTCGCGCACGCGATCCTTCCTTTCGAGCCCGTGTCGATGGTCGTCGACCCCACCGAGATCGCTCGAGCGCGCCGCATGCTCGACTCGTCGATCGAGATCGTCGAAGCACCGCTCGACGAGTTCTGGATGCGCGACATGGGTCCGACGTTCGTCGTAGACGACCAGCGGCCTGGCGTTCTCGGCGCGGTCGACTGGATCTTCAATGGATGGGGCGCGCACGACTGGGCCGAGTGGACGACGTCCGCTCACATCGCACGGGTGATCGGCGAGCATGTCGGCGCCGAGATCATCAGCTCGATTCTGGTCGCAGAGGGCGGCGGTCTCCACGTCGACGGTGCAGGCACTGTGCTGCTGACCGATACCGTTCAGCTCGATCCTCGGCGGAACCCCTTCGCCGACAGGGCTCGCGTCGAGGCCGAGATGAATCGCACGATCGGCTCGACGCAGGCAGTCTGGCTGTCGCGAGGACTCACGCGCGACTATGACGAGTTCGGAACCAACGGCCACGTGGATATCGTCGCGACCTTCGCCTCGCCCGAGCGCATCCTCCTTCACGCCCAGCAGGATCCCGCGCATCCGGATGCCGAGGTGAGCACGCTTCTGCGCGGCGAACTCGAGCGGGCGTTCGAGGCCCTCGGTCGCTCCATTGAGATCACCGATCTTCCTGCACCGTCGACCCTGCGCGACGATGTCGGCTTCGTCGATTGGAGCTACGTCAACCACCTCGTCGTGAACGGAGGCGTCATCGCGTGCGGCTTCGGTGAGGAGCGGGCGGACGCCCGAGCACGCGAGATCCTTGCTGAGGCCTACCCCGGACGCACGGTCGTGACTGTCGATGCCCGCGAGCTGTTCGCGCGCGGTGGTGGCGTCCACTGCATCACGCAACAACAGCCCGCAGTGGCTTCGGCCGGCTGACGCGTAGGTCGCAGACCCCCTGATCGGAAGCCCGCACCAACTCGATCACTCCGTGCTGGTCGGCTCCGGCCGGGCGAGCATGAGGATACGACGCAGATGCATCGCGGAGAGCACGCCCGGTCCCATCGATCGGCGCGCCTCGAGAGTGCGGTCATCGACGGTCTCGAGCAGCTGTCGTACGGCCCGGGCGGCCTCGGCCCGGAGTCGGTGCGCCTCTGCGCTGTCTTCCGTGCCCATGGGCAGCGCATCGGCGACGGCATGGCAAGCGGCTGTCAGCGGTTCGGGCAGGGCGGGGTCGAGCTCGAGAGCCGCGGGACGGTTCCAGATGGTGTCTGTAATAGCGACCGAGATGTCACGCACGTGGTGCGCGATCGTATCCAGAGCATCCATCTCGGCCCAGACGTCGCGCGGTCGGGCGCGACGCAGCAAGGCGCGCGGGTTACCACGGCGGCTGTCATCGGCCTCCATCAACGCGACACGGATCTCGCGTGTCGTGTCGGCGAGGGATGCCGCATCCGACGCCCACTGGTCTCGCTCGGGCGGCCACGCTGCCGACACGGCGTCGCCGATGTCGCGAAGATGCGCGGAGAGCTGGGCGCGGAACGCATCCACGCGAGCCGAGGCCTGGGCCGTGAGCGGCGCGGGGGCGATCAGCACGTTGACCAGCAGACCGATCGTCACCCCGACCGCGGTCTGCACCAGGTAGCCGAGCGAGTAGTCGTCAGCCTTCTGCCCACCGATGATGAGAACGAACAGGGCGGCCATGGGCACGTACTCACGCCCCGCGCCGAACCACCCGGTTCCGGAGACCAGCACGGCCACACCGACCACGGCGGGGATGCTCCACCAGGTCGGGCCCACCGTCAGAATGACGAGTGTCGCGAGCCCGATGCCGGCGGCCAAGCCGAGAATCGTCTGCAGCCCCGAGCGCACCGACCCCATGAGCGTCGGGTACATGCTGATCAGCGCGCCGAGCGGGGCGTAGTAGGGATAGTCGTTGACGACACCAGGCATGTGGGGCGCGACGAGCCAGGCGATTCCCACCGCCAGGGCGGTCTTGGCCACGAGAAGAAGTCGGGCCGGCGCGGTTGCCTGTCGGGTCGCCGTGCGGATGGCGGAAGCCCAGGTGCGCACGCGGCCGTTCGGCGCGATGTCGGTCATCAAAGTTGCCTCCTGTAGGTTGGTCGCGCACGAGAAGCTCGCAAACGATCAACACTATGTGCTGTCACCGAACAGCGAAGAAGCTCCCGCGGCCCAATACATATCTCGATATATATCTAGCGATCACGGTCGCACGTCAGCGTGCATGAGCAATGTTGGGTTTCACGACTGCCACTTCTTCTTCGCGTCAGACGCTGATCTTTGGACCCCGTTCGCACAATGGACTCCACGACGAGTTTCACCGCATCCGCACGCTCAGACGCGAGCAACCTGTCATCGCATCGTTCATACGTGAAGCGACGACGGTGCGCTACCGCGCCTACCGAGTCACGTAGCGGCTACGATCTCCGCAGCACACGTCGGTGGTGCGACCGCGTGAGCACCGGTCAGCGCCTCAAAACCCGAAGCGCGCCTGACATGTACGTCGAAGCGGGCTGGAATGTCCTGATCGAGCGGGTCCGCGATGTGGTCGAAGCCGATCGCAGCCGCGACGACCAGACCATTCGAAGCAGGTCCGAGAACGGGAATTGGATTGCAGGCATCATCGCGGAGGCCGAAGTCACGAAGGGGCGCCTTTGCCAAGTACTTGAGAAGCACAGATGCCGGGGCTAAACCAAGTCCAGGCATGATTCACGACAGCTCGGGTGGTGACGACCCGGTGAATACGCGCCTATACCGCGAGCTCATTCGACACGATCGACCGAATCGGCCTTCCGGTGGCACCACAATGACTGATTCAAGATGGCAGAAACCACATAGGAGCCGGTATCCAGGAGCTCAGGACGAAGCCTCCGGCGAGCGGGCGTTGGCGGCGTATCTCGTGGACAACCCGCTATGTGACAGCCGCGCCCATCCCGGAAACCGCACGACTTCACGAATGTCGCACGCGGGCGCTACCGTGTGAATACGGCTAGAGGCCGAGGGGGAGGGCCCGTGATGTCGGAAACACTGGTAGCGACGATTGCCGTGATAATCGTCATCGTCATGATTCTGACGCCGCTGGCGCTCATCGCATTGCTGATCGTGTGGCTCGTTCGGCGGAGTCGAAGAAAGAACGCACCGGCAGCCGCGTCGCCGGGCTCGCGCCGCCCAGGATCTACGGCTTTCAAGTCAGCTCATGCCGAGCCCGCCGCGACGGTTGCGCCAGGCTGGTATCCGGACGTCTCCGCCGGAGGACAGAACCGGTGGTGGTCCGGGTCTGAGTGGGGGCAGCTCGCGAGTGAGTACCATGCGTCAACACCAACGACTGAACCGGTGGCTCCGCATCCGATGCCCGAAGCGCCTCGTGCCTTGACCAGGCGGGAGATTCGCGAGGCAGAGCGCTCGGCTGCCCAAGCCTCGGCCGTGGCCTCGCCCGCTAGCTCCCCCGAATCCGCCGTGCCGTCGTCCGCTCAGACGACTGCAGTCGCGTCATCTCGGGCGCATTTCGCACCCTCACTGCCCGTGGTGGGGGTCCATCAATCGCAAGCCAATTCCACCACCCACGTGCGCACTCCCCCATCCCCCGCCGCGCCGAAAGTCAAACCGCGCGTTATTCGAGCTCAGACCGGCGAGTGGATTCCACTTGGTCTGACGATCGAAGTCAACGGATACGTCATTCCGGGCGGGCTCGTCTACGTGGGACGAGGACTCACGGGCCGGTACGGTGAGGTCGAACCCTCCCTCATCGACTCTACGTTGAAGGTGAAGAAGTTTTCGCCCGACATCAACGGTCGAAGTCTCGACTATTGGCCCCGTTACGACTCAATTAGCCCTGAAGCCCGAGCGGGCTACCTAACGTGGCTCGCAGACGGGCGTCGCAGGCCGAGCGCTCCAATCGGGTACGTCTTCCTCTTCTTCTATGGGCTCGAGCGACGCATCTTGATCGACGGAATTAGGCAGCCGGCTGAGGTGCAGCACATCCGCGGCGAAGTGGTCGCGCTTCGGGATGTCTACAGGCAACAGAGCTCCTCGTTCGATCGGTACTCCACGAACTTCGTCGAGGTTCTCGACCTCATCCTTCTCGATTCCCAGCCCGAGGGGATTCGGCGCCCACCGCCTCTCACCGAGGAACGGTGGCCGATCCCGCTCTCGCTAACGATGCAGATCGGCTCGCACGCCGTGGACGGCATATCGATCTCGGCCGAGTGGGCGTTCGCGTGGGCGTGGTTCAGTGCTGAGCTTCGGATGCGCACTGCCGGCAAGCGGTGTGCCGCGGAGTATGCAGCACTGTTCCGCATTTTGTTCGAGCGTAAGTTTCCGGGCGGGCTCGTCGTGAAGCCGCTGAAGCGGAACGTCACGTTCAGATATTCGCCGGCGTCATCGGGGATCGAAGGGACGAGCATTTCGCTCACCGGTGTTTCCGACGTACTCTCTGCCGCACGCCCGATAAGCCAGCTGCGCGACATCTCCGATCGCGCGCAAGACTCGCTCGAGGGCTACAGCCGCTATCTCGGAAAGAACCCTGGGTCTGAGCGCACACTCCCGGCGATCGCGCTCCTGCCTGCCGAGCTCCTTGACGAAGATCTCCCTGCGCTCGCGCACATTCGGCAGTGGGCCTCAACGGTTCAGCGCGACGAGCCGATCGAAGCGCGTGAGCTCCTCACTCGGTGGGGCTTCGCGGGACGTGACCGGCTGACCAAGGGCGAGAGCCTCCCCATCCTTCAGCTAGCGGGCAAGCTCGGGTTGAGCATCGAGCCGGATGTCCGCTTCGGTGGGCCGCCGTTGAGCGCCGAGCGGCACATCGTGCTGTTCGAGAACGATAAGAATCCTTCGCTAACGCCCTCGCCCGAGTACGAGACTGCTCAATCGCTCGCGCACCTCGCCGTTGCGGTGAGCGCTGCCGATGGCAGCGTCGACGAGAACGAGATTGCGGCCTTGGTGCGCCACATCGAGTTATCGCTGCGACTGTCGGCGGATGAGCGAAACCGACTTCACGCGCACCTCCGGTGGTTGGGAAGTTCGGATGTGAAGCTCACGGGGCTCACCAAACGACTTGCGGCCCTCAGTCAAGCAGATAAAGCGGCACTCGCCGATCTCCTGGTCGAGATCGCCGCAAGTGACGGCGTTGTAACAGCGGACGAGATGACGGTGTTGATGAAAATCTTCACCCTACTCGGGCGTAACCGCGATGAGGTCACCGGGCGGGTGCACGCTGCCTTGTCGGGGTCTCGCGCTCGCGGGGCTGCTCTCCCGGTGACGCGTTCGAGGCCATCGTCGCACTCGCTGACATCTCTGCCCGCGAGCGCGCCATCCAATGGGTTCGTTCTCGACCCCGACATCATCTCGTCGACCATTTTCGAGACTTCCAAGGTCTCAGCTTTGCTGCGAGATGTCTTCGATGAGGGCGAGCCAGCAGCACCCACGACACCGCTGCTTGCAGGCACCTCTCCGAGCGACGATCACGTCGTGCTCGTCGGCGGATTGGATGCGGCACATTCGGCGCTGTTCCGCTCCCTAGCCGGCCGTGAAGAGATCTCGAAGGCCGACTTCGATTCCTTCGCCTCGCGGTTCGGAGTGCTGCCGAACGGAGCACTCGACGCGCTGAACGAGGCAGCCTTCGACGCGGTCGATGAACCCTTGCTCGAGGGCGACGAAGTGTTCACCGTCAATATCTTCGCATTCGATGAGATGGTCGCGTGAACTCTGACGATCCATCGATAGTCACCCGTGGCCAGCGCCGTCAGGAGGTGCTCCTGACACGCCGTGAACGTCGTGCCGCCGAGAGAGCTGCCTACGACACGTTGGAACTGAGCAATGAGCCGACCGACCCGACTTCCAAGACATGGAGTGAGTTGCGTGACGCAATTCTCAGTGCCGAGTTGGCTCTTCGCGCCGCAGAATCCGCCCTGCATCAAGCGAAGGTCAACGAACGGAGAGCTGAAACAGAGGCACTGCACGCGCGGTTGAGACATGTAGTCAGGTCGACGCTCGGCGCATCTCCGCAGCTGGTTCGGAATCTGGTGTCGCTCCAGTCCCTTGGGTACCCTCCTAACAACCACACGGGGAAACCGGTCTGCACACCGAGAGAGATCGCGTCGGTCCGACAGAGCGAGAAAGCTAGCCTCACCGTCTCGGCCGAATATGAGGCCGCTGAGTTGCTGGTGCATTTGGCCGTGGCTGTGAGCGCATCCGATGGACAGATCGTGGAGATCGAGACGTCGACGCTGGTGGCGCACATCGAGTCGGCCCTCGGTCTAACCAAGGATGAACGTGCTCGCCTGACGGCACACGCCCGTTGGTGCGCATCGGCCACAGTCAACGTAGCCGCACTGGCCACGCGGATGGGGCAGCTGACGAGCGACCAGCGGAGCAGCCTCGCCGAACTCCTCCTGCGAGTGGCAGCGAGCGACCGGATTCTCGCGCCCGAGGAAGATGCGATCCTCACCGAGATCTTCCGGTTCCTTGGAGAGAACCCGGCCACAATGGCACAACGCGTCACTGCGCAGATCGACCTCGTTGACGTTGGCAACAGGCGGCAAGCCGACGACGATAAACCCTCGACTGTGTGGCACGCACCACCGCCCGTGCAGGGTCAAACGATTCCTCGGCCACCTGTGCCGATGCCGGTGCCGTTTCAGACGCACCCCTCAGACTCGCCGAGCACCTTTGCGCTTGACCGTCGCATCATCGAATCCACTCTTCGGTCCACCTCACTGGTCTCGGAAATCCTTCGCGATATCTTCGCCGACGACCTCGAACCAGATTTTGCAGAAGAACCGCACGATTCATCCGCACCCGTATACGCGGGCCTCAATGCGGCGCACTCCCGACTACTCGCCCGCCTCGCCGTGCATTCGGAGCTCCCCCGCGTCGACTTCGACAAATTGGCCCGCACGCTCGACATACTGCCCGATGGGGCCATCGACACCCTCAATGAGGCCGCGCTCGACACGGCTGACGAACCGCTTATCGAAGGCGGCGACACTTTGGTCGTCAGCCTCGACGTACTACAGGAGATGATGAAGTGACCGATGCCACAACGATCCGCCCTCGCGACCGTGATGCCGTTCTGCAGGCCCTCCGCACCGGAGTTGTTCCTCGCACGGGACAGCAGCATATCCAGGTGGGACGCGCCAACGAGGTGGGCGCCCTCCTCACCGACATCCAGCGGATCGCGGACGGCGGTAGCGGGGTACGCTTCGTCATCGGCGACTACGGATCGGGCAAGACGTTCTTCCTTCATCTTGTGCGATCGATGGCACTCCAGCAGAAGCTTGTCACCGTGCACGCCGATCTTTCGCCCGATCGACGGCTGCAGGCCACGGGCGGCCAGGCGCGCAGCCTATACGCCGAGCTGATGCGCAACATGTCCACCCGAGCAAAGCCCGACGGCGGCGCTATGGCCAACGTGCTCGAGCGATTCATAACCGAGGCCCTGGGTGAAGCGAAGTCGACCGGCGAATCCGTCGACTCCGTTATTCGTGAGCGCCTCCAGCAACTCACTGAGCTCACCGGCGGCTACGATTTCGCCGAAGTCGTGGCGAAGTACTGGGAGGGGCACGATACCGGCAACGAACAGCTCAAGTCAGATGCCGTTCGCTGGATGCGCGGCGAGTTCACCACGAAGACAGATGCGCGCGTAGCGCTGGGCGTGCGCACGATTGTCGATGACGCCAACATCTACGACCAGCTCAAGCTGCTCGCCCTCTTCGTGAGGCTGGCCGGCTTCGGTGGGCTTCTGGTGTGCCTTGACGAGATGGTGAACCTCTACAAGCTGGCGCACACGCAGGCGCGCAATGCCAACTACGAGCAAATCCTGCGCATCATCAATGATGCGACCCAGGGCAGTGCCGAAGGGCTGGGATTCGTGATGGGCGGCACGCCCGACTTCCTCATGGACCCGCGGCGCGGGCTGTATTCGTACTCGGCGCTGCAGACGCGTCTAGCCGAGAACAGCTTTGCCGTCGACGGACTCGTCGATTATTCGGGACCCGTCGTACGTCTCCCTGGCCTGACACCGGAGGACCTCTACGTGCTCCTGACGAAACTCCGCCATGTGCAGGCGTCGGGCGATCCGGCGGCTTATCTCATGCCTGACGAGGGCATTCAGGCGTATATGGCGCACTGCCAGTCGCGCATCGGCGACTCCTATTTCCGCACACCGCGTACGTCGATCAAGAGCTACCTCGACCTGCTCGCGGTCCTGGAGCAAAACCCAGATCGTAAATGGTCGGATCTCGTCGGCACTGTGCAGATCGTCGTCGAGACCAACCCCGATCTTGAGCCGATTCCATCAGAAGCTGACGGCGATAACGCATCCGATTGGGCGCCGGCCGCTCCCTCCAATGACGACGATGACCTCGCTGCCTTCCGCCTCTGACGCGCCCGGCGCTGCTGGCTCGTCGTCGGCACCGCTCCCCATCGGCGGCTTCGATGATCTTCATCCACAGGTTCAGAGGTGGATCTGGGACCAGCAGTGGGCAGAGCTGAGGCCGGTTCAGCAGCATGCGGTCTTGCCCATCATCGCGGGCGACCGTGACGTGATCGTGAGCGCGGCAACCGCGAGTGGCAAGACCGAGGCAGCCTGGCTGCCGATCTGCTCACGGCTCGCCTTCGAGGCAGATGCCGGAACCAGCACCGGCGGCGTCAAGGCGCTCTACATCAGCCCGCTGAAGGCTCTGATCAATGACCAGTTCCAGCGCCTCGAATCACTCTGCGCCTTGATCGATACCCCCGTCGTTCGTCGGCACGGCGACATCGGGGGCAAGGAGCGGGAGGCGCTCACACGTAACCCTGACGGTCTTGTACTAATCACACCGGAAGCGCTGGAGGCGCAGTTCGTTCTTCGAGGCACACATATACCCGCTATGTTCGCCGGGCTGCGGTACGTGGTCATCGACGAGATGCACTCGTTCATGGGAACCGAGCGCGGCGCACAGTTGCAGTCGCTGCTGCATCGCATCGAGCTCGCCACCCGACGACGAATCGCGCGAATCGGACTCTCAGCGACATTCGCCGATTTTGGGGCGGCCGCTGAGTTTCTGAGGCCGCGGCACGGCCACGAAGTCGTTGTCGTGGAGGACCCATCGGAAGGGCGCTCAGACTTGCGCCTTCAACTGCGCGGGTATCGCGTGGCTCCCCCGGCACGAGTGCCGACATCAGAGTCGAATGCCGACGAAACGGATCAGCAAGGCTCGGCGGAGCGAGCGATCGCCGAGCACCTCTTTCGGGTGCTTCGAGGCGAAGATAATCTAGTGTTCGCGAACTCCCGATCGTCGGTTGAGAAGTATGCCGATCGCCTTCGTGAGGCGAGCGATGCGGCACGGGTACCCAACGAATTCCTCCCCCACCACGGCAGTCTCTCGAAGCAACTGCGGGAGGGGGTCGAGGCCCGGCTGAAAGACCCGCTCACGCCGACGACGGCCGTCTGCACCTCCACTCTGGAGATGGGCATCGACATCGGGTCGGCTGACTCCGTGGCGCAGATCGATTCGCCGCACTCTGTGGCGGCGCTGCGCCAACGGGTGGGGCGTTCCGGTCGTCGAGGAAAGCCCGCAACCTTGCGGATGTACATCACAGAACCCTCGCTCGACTCGAAGATGTCGGTGACCGACCGGTTAAGAGCTGAGCTCTTCCAAGCCGCAGCCGTGGTCGAGCTCATGCTCGAGCGCTGGTACGAGCCGCCCGCGGTTTCATCTCTTCATCTCTCGACGCTGGTGCAGCAGATCCTGTCGGTGACCGCACAACACGGAGGCGCATCTGCCGCGCAGCTATTCACCGCCCTGTGTGTGGCCGGGCCGTTCGAGCACGTGAGCCGAGCGCAGTTCCTCGAGCTGCTCCGCAACCTCGGTTCGAATCAGCTACTCTCCCAAGCGGGAGACGGCACGCTGCTTGCCGGCGCTGTCGGAGAGAGGCTCGTCAACCACTACAGTTTCTACGCGGCGTTCCAATCCGCTGAAGAGTTCCGCCTTATAAGCCAAGGTCAGCAACTCGGTACGATCCCCATCGACTACCCCGTGCTTCCTGACAGTCTGATGATCTTCGCCGGTCGTCGCTGGAGAGTTCTGTCCGTCGATACCGCGACGAAGACGATCGAGCTCGCGCCGTCGCGCGGCGGTAATTCTCCCCTCTTTCTCGGGGCGGGCGCGTCCGTGGCCGATCGAGTCCGGATGAAGATGCGCGGGCTTTATGAGGGATCTGAGACGCCCACCTATCTCGATCAGCAGGCTGCGGAGCTGTTCGCCGAAGGGAGGGCCGCTTATCGACAGATCGGGCTCGGTAAGTCGTCGGTGATCGAAGACGGCAAGAACACACTGCTCTTCGTGTGGCGCGGGAGTCAGGTGTGTTCGACTCTGAGTGTGATGCTGACCGCGCTCGAAGTGAAGCACAGCGTCGAGGCCATGACCATCAACTGTGCTGACATCGAGCGAGGCGAGTTGTTGAGCATCCTCGCGGCGATCGCTGCAATGCCGAAGCCCACGCCGCTCGAGCTGGCGCGGATCGCGCCGGTGCAGAATGTCGATCTGTATGACGAGTACCTGGGCGAGTCGCTTCTCATCGACTCGGCCGCGGCTCGCGACTACGACGTCGATGCCGCATGGGACGAACTCATCTCGATCGTCGCCGGCCATCCCGCTATCCCTGACACGGTTCCGACCTCGTGGACGGTTGTCTCTGAGACGGTGGTTCTCGGAGAGACGTCGTTCATGGTGGTCGATGTGGAGACCACGGGGCTCTCGCCTCGCCAGGGCGCTCGCGTCGTCGAAATCGCCATGGTTGAGGTCAGCACGGCAGGCGAGATCGTCGATACCTGGTCGACGCTCCTGGACCCTGACGTCGACACCGGACCAGTTCACGTGCACGGCATCAGCAATGCCCAGGTGAGTGGCGCGCCACGCTTCGCTGACGTCATCAACGAGGTCGCATCTCGTCTGTCAGGGAAGATCGTGGTGGCTCACAATGCTCCGTTCGATGTTCGCTTTCTTGCCAGCGAGTTCGAACGGGCGGGAGCGCGGGCGCCGGAGTGGCCGACGCTCTGCACAATGCGGTTGTCGCAACGATTGTTTCCAGGTCAGCCGGCGAACCTGGCGGCAGTAGCCGACCGACTTGGCGCGTCACTGCATCCGTCGCACGCGGCGCTCGACGACGCGATAGCAACCGCGGAGGTACTGCGCGGGATGCTCGCTTCGGCTCCAAACTCTGTCACCGCCTCTGCTGAGCACCTCGGGGTGCGACCGCTTGGGCTCACGGCCTTATGGCCGGCCCCTATCTATCCGGTCAAAATTCTTCGCCGGTGAGCAGCCTCGATTCCCATCGCGATCAGGATTCTCATCCTCGGTGGATAAGAAGACCTCAGCCGCGAGGCTGCCGCCAATACCCGCCGCACAGCCGCACAGCCGCACAAGGACAGCCGCACAAGGACGATGAAACCGTCGCGCCTCGGATCTGATGGAGACTCGCGCTATTTGATTCCTACCAGCTGTTCGCCGATCGGTTGGCCAGCATAGAACGCCTGCTCAAACTCGGCGAGTGGGATCTCGCCGAGGTAGCCGTAGAGACGGTGGGTATTGTGCCAATGCGCCTATTCGGTTGGCGTGAGCTCGAGGTTCTCGACCGCGCGCCATGGCCCTGGGCGTGCGGGTCCGCGGACAGGCCCTAATGGAATCAGAAGAACCGCATCCACAAACAACAAAGCCCTGATGAGAACTTCTTCTCATCAGGGCTTCTCTGTCGGGCTGACAGGATTTGAACCTGCGACCCCTTGACCCCCAGTCAAGTGCGCTACCAAGCTGCGCCACAGCCCGTGGCTTGCTGTCCGCGAAGACAACTTGTCCATATTAGCCTGACTTTTCTCCTCCCGCGAACACAGCACAGAGGCCGAGGAATCAGAGGCGACTCACGGACTATCGGCGTACGGTAAATGAAACGCGCCGTGGTGTTCGCCGCCGACGCTCGCATCGCCCGAAAGGTGGCACACCATGCCTCGCACCTGGCACCGTTGGATTCCCGCAGCCGCAGCTCCCGTCGTCGTCGGAGCAGTCGTCCTGGGCGGCGTCTTCGCCGCGAGTGCCTCCGCCGATCCCGCAGACAAGACGCCGCAGCAGGTTCTGGAGCTGGCGGCCTCGAGCACGGTCGACACGTTCTCTGGCACCATCGAGCAGTCGTCGAACCTCGGCTTGCCCGACGCATCCGGCCTCGGCGGCACCGGCTCATCCGGGTCGTCCAACGACGGCGACCTGTCGTCTGCGCTCGAGCTCCTCACCGCGTCTCACACGCTCCGCGTCTACGTCGACGGCCCCACCCAGAGCCGGGTGCAGATCCTCGACGACATGGCCGAGCGCGATGCGATCCGCAACGGCGACGACCTGTGGCTCTACGACTCGAAAGACGCATCAGCCGTTCACTCGACAGTGCCGGCCGACGCATCCGGTTCGACCGAGACGCCCGCCGAGGCACTCACCCCGGCCGAACTCGCGACGAAGTTCCTCGACGCCGTCGATCCCAGCACGAAGGTGACCGTTGGCGACCCCGTGAAGGTGGCCGGTCGCTCGGCCTACGACCTCATCCTCACCCCCGACAGCTCGACGACGCTCGTCTCACGCGTCGACATCGCCGTGGATGCGGACACCGGGCTCCCCCTATGCGTCGACGTCTTCGCCCAGGGCCCGTCGGATCCGGCGTTTCACGTCGCCTTCAGCTCGCTCTCGCTCGACGCGCCGTCAGCCGACATCTTCGACTTCACTCCGCCGTCCGGCACCGATGTCACCGAGAAGGCGCTTCCGAACCGCGCTGACGCGCCTGCCGACGGCAGCGCCCCGGATGCCGGCTCACACCCGGAGCCGACGGTCACGGGAACGGGGTGGGACACCATCGTCGAACTGCCCGCAAGCGGCGACGCCACTCTGCCGAGCGACACGTCGATGCTCTCGCAACTGACGACACCCGTCGAGGGCGGTCATGTGCTGCAGACGACGCTGCTCACCGTGCTCATCACCGACGACGGCCGGGTTCTCGCCGGAGCGGTTCCGGTCGACAGCCTGCTGGCTGCTGCCGCGCAGTGACAACAGCAGTGATCGCGAGCCCTTCGGAGCTCGCGATCAAGACCGAAGGGCTGACGAAACGCTTCGGCCGTCAGACGGTGGTCGACGACCTGGCTCTGTCGGTTCCTCGAGGGTCGGTCTTCGGATTTCTCGGTCCGAACGGCTCAGGCAAGACCACGACGATCCGCATGCTGCTCGGCCTCGCCCAGGCGAGTGCCGGCGACATCTCGGTGTTGGGTGAGCGTATGCCGCAGCGACTGGGCGGCGTCTTGCCCCGGGTCGGCGCACTGATCGAAGGTCCCGGCTTCTACCCGTTTCTCTCCGGTTCGGCCAACCTGCACCGCTTGGATTCGGCCGACGGCTTCGCTCCTCGCGGCACGCGCTCCGAGCGCGTCGCTCACGCACTCGACCGTGTCGGCTTGAGCCACGCAGCCGACAAGAAGGTGCGCGCCTACTCGCTCGGCATGAAGCAGCGTCTCGGCATCGCCAATGCGCTCCTCGCGCCTCGCGATCTCATCGTGCTCGACGAACCGACCAACGGACTCGACCCGCAGGGCACGCGCGAGGTACGCAGTCTCATCCGGTCGTTGGCCGACGAGGGAACGACCGTCTTCGTCTCGAGCCACCTGTTGGCCGAGATCGAGCAGATGTGCACCCACGCGGCCGTCATGCGCGCGGGTCGGCTTGTGGCGCAGGGCACGCTCGACGAGCTGCGCTCGGCCGGCGCCACCCGCGTGAGCATCACCACTCCCGACGTCGAGGCCGCCACCAGAGTCCTGCTCGCCCTCGGCCTCGACCCCGGGCATCCGGATGCGACGGGCCCGGTCTCCGCGTCGGCGGGGCTGCCAGGCGCCATTCTTAGCGCTGCCCTGCCCGAGGCTGTGGCGCCAGAGGACATCATCGCGAAGCTCGTCGCTGACGGGGTGCGCGTACGTGGATTCAGCGTCGACCACGCGTCACTGGAGGATCTCTTCGTGGCGCTGACCGGGGAGGGATTCGATGTCGTCCAGTGAATCCGGCGCAACGCCGGTGAGGAGCGGCGTGACGGAACGCAGAAACCGCCGCAGCGTCGGCCTGGGCTTCTTCGCCTCCGAGCTGGCGGTGCTCTTCCGCCGCCGCCGCACGTGGGCGATGTTGCTGGCTCTCGCGGCCGTTCCCATACTCATCGCGGTCGCGGTGCGCATCTCGTCGTCGGGCTCGAGCGGCCGCGGACCGGCCTTCATCGACAGCATCACTCAGAACGGCCTGTTCGTCGGCATCGCGGGGCTCACCATCGCGATCCCGCTCTTTCTGCCCCTGACGGTCGGTGTGGTGTCGGGCGACTCGATAGCGGGCGAGGCGAACACGGCGACGCTGCGCTACCTGCTGGTGTCGCCCGTCGGGCGCATCCGTTTGCTCGTGGTGAAGTACCTCGCCGCTGCCGTGTTCTGCCTGGCGGCGACGCTCACCCTCTCGATCGCGGGCATCCTGATCGGAATCGCGCTCTTCCCCGTCGGCCCGGTGACGCTACTGTCGGGAGACACCGTCAGCATCGGCGACTCCCTCGTGCGCTCGCTGCTCATCGCCCTCTACGCGACCGTGTCGCTGCTGGGGCTCTCGGCGATCGGCCTCTTCATCTCCACCCTCACCGACGCACCGGTCGGCGCCATGTCGGCCACCGTCGTGCTCTCGATCGTGGCCCAGGTGCTGGACTCGCTCTCGCAAACGGAGTGGCTGCATCCGTGGCTCTTCAGCCATTACTGGTTGAACTTCGCCGATCTGCTGCGTCAGCCCATCGAGTGGTCGTCGTTCGGGCAGAACGCGCTGCTGCAACTCGGATACGTCGTGGTGTTTGGCGCACTCGCCTACGGGCGATTCTCGAGCAAAGACATTCTGTCCTAGCGCGCGTTTCAGTTGATGATCACTGAGCCGCGCGCCGATTCCGGCGGGTGACGACGAGCCCGGCGAGGGCGCGCCAGCCGAACAGGAACGCGGCGAGCACCAGGAGTGTCACGATCACGAACGACACGGCGACACCTTGACCACTCACGGCCCGCAGAAGTACGCCGATCACGACGGTGGATGCCCAGATCGGCAGAGCCGCTTGCCTCATCGACAGGGGCTCGCGCCACGCTCGTGAGACGAGCCACCCCAGAGCGAGCCCCACCACGAACGGCCATGCGGTGTTGAGCGTGCCGAGCAGGGTGAAGCCCTCCTCGTGACTGCCCCGACCGATGAGCACGAAGACGAGCACCAGAAACAGGTCCGCGACGGCGGCGATGAGGGCGAGACGAGGGGCTGCAACGGGGGTAGGCACCTGAAGATCCTACGGTTCACATCCCTGTGAAGCTGCCGGCCGGGTCGATGTCAGAGGGTGCGTGTTGACTTGGAACATGCACACGATGAACGTTATGCACGCACCGCCCGACGAGACCGAGTTCTCGTCGCATCGCTCGTTGATGAACGTGCTCGGCCTGCTCGTCGACGAATCGATCGACGCGAACGCCGAGCTCAACAGGGCGCACGCCCGCCGGGCCAAAACCATCGATGACGCGCGCCAGTGGTGCGAATTCACCTACCACCTCGAGAACGCTCCCCGATCCATGGGCTGGTCGCCCGAGGTCACCTGTCGACGCGTCCTCGAGTCCGAGCTGGCGGCGGCCCTGCGCGTTCCAGAGCGCACCATGTCCCGCCTGATCGACGAAAGCGAAGCACTGCTGCATCAGCTCCCCGGCACCTATGAAGCACTCAGCCGCGGCGTGCTGAGCTATCGGCATGCGCAGGTCATCATCGATCAGGCGCTATCGCTGCCGAGAGAGAGCCGCATCCCCTTCGAGGACGCCGTTCTCGCCGATGCCGAGACGCTCACCGTGTCCAAATTCGAACGGCGCGCACGGCGACTGCGTGAACTCACGCACCCCGAGAGCATCGAGTCGAGAAGGGCGACGGCAACCCTCGATCGCTCGGTCGAGCTGAAGCCTGCCCACGACAGCATGTCGTGGCTCACGGCGTACGTGCCGTGTGAGCGGGCCCAGGCGGTATACACCCGGCTGGGCGACATCGCGCGCGGGCTGCAGACAGCAGACGAGAGTCGCACGCTCACGCAGCTGATCGCCGATGTCGCTCTCGATCTGCTCGAGAACGGCGAGCCGACGCTCTCCGGGGCGGCCCACGGCATCCGGCCGACCGTGCTCGTGACCGTCCCCGCCCTCACGCTGCTCGGGGTAAGCGAAGAACCGGCCACGCTCGAAGGATACGGACCGATCGACGCCGACACCGCCCGTCGGGTGGCTGCACGGGCTCCCAGCTTCTTCCGGCTGCTCACCCACCCCGAGACGGGCACCGTGCTGTCAGTCGGACGCGACCACTACGAGGTTCCCGCCGACCTGCGTCGATGGCTGCGCGTGCGAGATGAGACATGTCGGGCTCCCGGCTGCAACAGGCTGGCGCGTCGAAGCGATTGCGACCACTGCACCGACTGGAGTGCCGAGGGCCTCACGGCTCACGACAACCTCGCGCACCTCTGCCGTGGTCATCACTCGTTGAAGCACCGCACCGACTGGAACTACGCGCATCGCGGAGGCGGAACCCTCGAATGGACGTCGCCGACGAAGAAGACGTACGTCACGCATCCAGCGGTGCAAATGAGAGGAGCGCCGACCCTGTAACCGGATCGACGCTCCTCGCTTAATCTCTTTTTCGCGTGCTTCGACTAGCGCTTGCGCTTCTCGCGCACGCGCATGCTGACGATGATCGGCGAGCCTTCGAAGCCGTAGACCTCGCGCAGTCGACGCTGAATGTAGCGACGGTATCCGGGGTCGAGGAACCCCGTCGTGAAGAGCACGAATGTCGGCGGGCGGCTCGATGCCTGCGTTCCGAAGAGAATGCGCGGCTGCTTTCCTCCGCGCACCGGGTGCGGGTGGGCCGAGGTGAGCTCTGCGAGGAACGCATTGAACTTGCCCGTCGGGAGGCGCGTGTCCCACGAGTCGAGCGCGAGCTCGAGTGCGGGAACGAGCTTCTCTAGGTGACGACCGGTCTTGGCCGACATGTTGACGCGGGGAGCCCACGACACGTGCGCCAGATCCTGTTCGATCTCACGCTCGAGGTAGCGTCGACGTTCATCGTCGAGCATGTCCCACTTGTTGAAGGCGAGCACGAGTGCGCGGCCGGACTCGAGCACGAGGTCGATGATCCGCACGTCTTGTTCGCTGATGGGCTCGGTCACGTCGATCATCACGACGGCGACCTCTGCCTTCTCGAGCGCGGCCGAGGTGCGCAGCGACGCATAGAAGTCTGCGCCCTGCTGCAGGTGCACCCGACGACGGATGCCGGCGGTGTCGACGAAGCGCCAGATGCGACCGGCGATCTCGACCTGCTCGTCGACGGGGTCCCGAGTGGTTCCGGCGAGCTCGTTGACGACGACGCGCTCTTCGCCGGCTGCCTTGTTCAGCAGCGACGACTTGCCCACGTTGGGGCGGCCGAGGATAGCCACGCGACGCGGGCCTCCCACCTCTTGCTTGGCGACGGCGGAGACCTGGGGCAGGTCCTTCAGGATGATGTCGAGCAGGTCGGCGACGCCGCGGCCGTGCAGAGCCGACACGGGGTACGGCTCTCCGAGCCCCAGCGACCACAGCACAGAGGCGTTGGGCTCCTGGCGCAGGTCGTCGACCTTGTTCGCGGCGAGATAGACGGGCTTCTTGGCCTTGCGCAGGAGACGCACGACGTGCTCGTCGGTCGAGGTGGCACCGACGTTGGCGTCGACGACGAAGAGAACGGCGTCGGCCAGGTCGATCGCGATCTCGGCCTGCATGGCGACGGACGCGTTGATGCCCTTGGCATCCGGCTCCCAGCCGCCCGTGTCGACGATCGTGAAGAAGCGGTCGGCCCACTCGGCCTTGTAGGAGACGCGGTCACGGGTGACACCGGGGGTGTCCTCGACCACGGCCTCGCGGCGACCGAGGATGCGGTTGACGAGAGCGGACTTGCCGACGTTCGGCCGTCCGACGATCGCCAGCACGGGCAGGGCCGGCAGGTAGGTGATGGCGTCGGGGTCGTCCGTGGCGGCCTCGAGGATCTCGAGGTCGTCGTCGTCGAGATCGAAGTCGGCGAGGCCCGCGCGCAGTGTCTCGGTGCGCGCTGAGATCAGCTCGTCGTCGAGGGTTCCGAGCCTGTCGAGCAGGGTCGGATCGGTGCCCTCGAAGTCGTCTTCGGAGTCGGTCATCGGGCTGGACGGGTTGGGAGCCTTTTTATCGGCCATGCGAGATCCTCGCTGTTTGAGTGTGGACGATCTCGACCACCGCGTGAACGGTCTGGTCGAAGTCGAGTTCGGTTGAATCGAGGGTGAGAACACCATCGGCGGCGTTCATGAAATCGACGACTCGAGAGTCGGCCTGATCTCTGGACCGGAGCTGTTCACCCACGACGGCAGCACTCTGATCGGTCAGTTCGTTGGAACGCCTCGCCATTCTAGCCTCTTCTGACGCGGTCAGCAGGATTCTGACCGGCGCATCCGACGCGACGACCGTGGTGATGTCGCGCCCCTCGACCACGATGCCGGGGTTCGGAGTCGCACGGATGATGCGACGGAACAGAGCCGTGAGCCCCGCCCGCACCTCGGGAACCTTCGAGATGTGCCGCACCGCGTTCGTCACGCGCGGCTCTCGGATGGCGTCGGTCACGTCGATCTCGCCGACGCGCACGAAGTAGTCGTCGGGCTCCGTGCCGATATCGAGGTCGAACGTCTTCTGCGCCTCGATGGCGGCATCCGCATCTTCGAGCTCCACCCCTCGCTGCAGCAAGCTCCAGGCTAGGGCGCGGTAGCACGCGCCCGAGTCGAGATACGCGTAGCCGAGCGCCGCGGCGGCGGCCTTACTCACGCTCGACTTACCGCTGCCGGCCGGACCGTCGATGGCCACGACGAAGGTCGTGCTGCCGTTGGCGTCGGGGATGTTCTCATGATTCGTATTCGTGAGATCGGGCATCGTCATCCTGCAATCCTCCAGCCGCGTTGCGACAGTTCATCGGTGAGGCGCTGCACCACTTCGGGCAGCACCGAGATCTCGGCGAGGCCGATCTGCGCTCCGGGCGAATGCTCGAGCCGTAGGTCTTCGAGGTTGACGTTCGCCTCGCCGATCTCCAGGAACAGCCTCGCCAGCTCGCCCGGCTTGTCGTCGACCATGACCACGAGTGACGAGTACCGACGGTCGAGACCATGTTTGCCGGGAATCCGAGCGACTCCCACATTGCCGCCGGCCAGTTCCTCGTTGATCCGTCGCCGCGACGAGCCCTGCGAGGGGTGCTCGAGTGCCTCGATGAAGCGGTCGAGGTCGGCGCGGAACTCGCGCAGCACGTCGACGACCGGCCCTGCGTTCGCGCCGAGAATCTGCACCCAAAGCTCCGGGTCGCTCGCCGCGATCCGCGTCACGTCGCGCAGGCCTTGGCCCGCGAGGTTGACGGCCGCGTCGGGCGCGTCAGAGAGCCGGCGCGCCATCACGCTCGAGATCACCTGCGGAACGTGCGACACCAGAGCAACCGAGGAGTCGTGCTGCTCGGGACTCATCTCGACGAGCGTCGCGCCCAGGTCGAGGATCAGGTCGTCGAGCAGGGCGGCACGCTGGTACGACACTCCCCCGTGATCGGCGACCACCCATGGCCGTCCGAGAAACAGGTCGGCCCGACCAGAGAGCGGGCCGCCGCGCTCGCGCCCGGCGAGAGGGTGCGAGCCGATGTACCGCGAGACGTCGGCTCCGGATGCGCGCAGCTCCTCGAGCGGCGCGAGCTTGACGCTGGCGACGTCGGTCACGAGGGCATCGGGGTAGGCACGAAGTTCTGCCGCAATGATCTGCGCCGTCACGTCGGGCGGAACGCAGACGACGATGATCTGGGGAGCGTCATCCGCCAGCGCGCCACGACCGGCTCCGTAATCGACGGCGATACTGAGGTTGGTCGGAGATGCGTCGGCGAGGATCACGTCGACGCCCCGCGCCCGCAGCCCGAGGCCGATACTGGTGCCGAGCAGCCCGACGCCGACAACGCGAACCTGGCCGGTGAGGCGCGATTCGACCATGCGCTACTCCCCCGAATCCGATGTCGGGGCGGGCACGATCGAGTCGTTGGAGCGCGACAGAGTCAGGATCTGGCCGAGTTCTGCACCGCTAAGCTCTCTCATCGCTCCCGCGCGCAGGTTACCGAGGTGCAAGGGGCCGAACGAGCGGCGAACGAGGTCGACCACGGGGTGCCCGACCTCCTTGAGCATGCGTCGCACGATCCGGTTGCGGCCGGAGTGCAGCGTGATCTCGATCAGGCTGAACCCGTTCGAGGTCTCGAGCAGGCGCGCCTTGTCGGCCGCGATCGGGCCGTCCTCCAGCTCGAGGCCGGTCGTCAGACGCTGAACCGTCTGCGGTGTCATGACACCGCGTACCTTGGCGATATAGGTCTTCATCACTCCGAAAGAGGGATGTGCGAGAACGTGCGCCAGGTCGCCGTCGTTGGTGAGGATCAGCAGGCCCGACGTCTCGGCATCGAGTCGGCCCACGTTGAACAGCCGCTCCTCGTATTGGTCGGTGAACTCGCGCAGATCAGGCCGGCCGTTCTCATCGGCCAGGCTCGACACGACTCCCACGGGCTTGTTGAGCATGACGTAGCGCTTCGACTGGTCGAGCTGGATGGCGACGTTGTCGACGGCCAGCTTGTCGACGGCCGGATCGATCCGTCGCCCCGGCTCGCGCACGACCTGCCCATTCACCCGCACCCGGCCGGCGGCGATCAGTTCCTCCGAGGCGCGACGCGAGGCCACTCCCGCGGCTGCCATCACCTTCTGCAGGCGAATACCGCTCTCGTCGGGAGAGGCGGGCGCCTGTGCGTCGTCAAAGTCGTTCATCAAAGCCTTCCGCGCCGTCTGCGAGCAGCGGCGAAATCGGTGGGAGTTCATCGAGGGAGTTGAGGCCCAACTGGGTGAGCACGAGGTCGGTGGTGCCGTAGAGGATCGCGTGCGTCTCGGCATCCGTCGATACCTCGGTGATGAGCCCGCGGCCGAGCAGGGTTCGCACGACCGAATCGACGTTGACGGCGCGGATCGACGCAATGGACCCACGAGAGATCGGCTGTTTGTAGGCGATCACCGCGAGCGTCTCGAGCGCCGCCTGACTCAACCGCGAGGGGTTCTGGGTCGAGACGAAGTCCGTGACGACGTAGTCGTAGTCACCGCGAACGTAGAGCCGCCAGCCGCCGCCGACCTCGCGCAGCTCGAAGCCCCGTCGGATCGATCCGTGCACACCGTCGAAGTCGTCGACGAGTCGTTCGATCGCCTGTCGAACCACGGCGACGGGGCGCGACACCACCGTCGCGAGGGCCACCAGGCTCTGCGGTTCGTCGGCCACCATGAGAATCGCCTCGAGTGCGCGGTCGACATCGGCGACCACGACCGGTGCAGGCGCGACCGGGTCGTCGGCCGACGGAACGTCTTCGATCGGAGTGTCAGTTGTCATAGTCCGCTCCCAGATTAGAGAGGTTCTCTTCGGTCCACGACTCGGCCGTCCAACTCAGGGTGAGCTCACCGAGCGGCTCGATCTGCTCGAACGAGATCGACGCGTGCCGGTAGAGCTCGAGCACGGCCAGGAATCGCGCGATCACGACGCCCTTTTCGGCGATGCCGGCGATGAGCTGACGGAAAGAGACGGGACCGGCACTCGAACGAAGCAGCGTCACGACGTGGGCCGCCTGTTCCCGGATGCTCACCAGAGGCGCGTGCAGATGCTCAAGACCCACGGTCGGTATCTCACGGGGGGCCAGAGCCAGAGCCGCAAGCGCAGCGAAGTCGTCCGGCGTCAGCGTCCAGACGAGTTCGGGTGTCTGCTGGCGGTACTTCTCCTCGAGTCGCACCTGCCTCACGTGACGGGTCGATTCGGCGTCGAAGCTGTCGGCGAACCACTGCGCGACTTGCTTGAACGCCCTGTACTGCAGCAGACGGGCGAACAAAAGATCGCGTGCCTCCAGAAGCGCCACGTCTTCGGCGTCGACCAATTCGCCCTGCGGCAGCAGACCCACGATCTTCAGGTCGAGCAGAGTCGCGGCCACGACGAGGAACTCCGACGCACGATCGAGCTCCTCGGCGGAGTCGAGGCCCCGAAGAAATCCGATGAACTCGTCGGTGACCTTGCTCAGCGCGATGTCCGTGATGTCGAGCTCGTGCTTGGAGATGAGCGACAGCAGCAGATCGAACGGACCCTCGAAGTTGTCGAGGCGAAGCTCGAACGCGGGCGCGTTCTCGCCCGTGTAGAGGTCTGGGCTAGGCGACCGCGCCACGCGCGACCAGTTCTCGGGCGAGCTGCTTGTATGCCTTCGCCGCCGAATGCTCGGGCGCGAACTGGGTGATGGGGCGACCGGCGACGGATGCGTCGGGGAACTTGACCGTGCGCCCGATCACGGTTTCGAGAACGGCGTCACCGAACGCATCCACGACCCGCTCGAGCACCTCACGCGAGTGCAGCGTGCGCGGGTCGTACATCGTGGCGAGGATGCCGTCGAGCTCGATGGCGGGGTTGAGCCTGTCGCGCACCTTGTCGATCGTCTCGACGAGCAGGGCCACACCTCTGAGCGCGAAGAACTCGCACTCGAGGGGAATGAACACCCCGTGGCTCGCCGTCAGAGCATTGATCGTCAGGAGTCCCAGCGAAGGCTGGCAGTCGATGAGGATCACGTCGTAGTCGGCGCTGACCTTGCGCAGGACCCGGGCCAGAATCGTCTCTCGTGCGACCTCGTTCACGAGGTGCACCTCGGCGGCCGACAGGTCGATGTTCGCGGGGATCACATCGAGTCCCTCGACCGACGTGTGCTGGATCGCGGCAGACGGATCCTTGGCGCTTCCGAGCAGGAGATCGTAGATAGTCAGCGCGTCGTGCGTGTTCACGTTGAGGCCGGCAGAGAGTGCGCCCTGCGGATCGAAGTCGATCGCGAGAACCTTGCGTCCGTAACCGGCGAGCGTCGCACCGAGATTGATGGTCGTCGTCGTCTTGCCGACTCCACCCTTTTGGTTGCAGAGGGAGATGATTCGAGCGGGGCCATGCGACTTGAGCGGTGCCGGATCGGCGAACTCTCGCAGGGGTCGCCCCGTGGGGCCGAACTTCGGTGTCTCGAGTCCCGGAAGCTCGGACCGACCGGTGTTCTTAGTGCCCGCCACGAACGCTGCTCCCATTCCTTCCGGCAACTGTCACCGGAACGAACTCAACTGTACCGGCCCTGTAGCTCTCGGCCGTGTAGGCGGCTCAGCGCGCCCGCGGGTGGGCCGTCACATACATATCCCGCAGAGTGTCGGCAGTGACCAGCGTGTAGAGCTGTGTCGTTGCCACGGACGAGTGGCCGAGCAGGTCTTGAACGACACGTACATCGGCGCCGCCCTGCAATAAGTGGGTTGCAAATGAGTGACGAAAAGTGTGCGGAGAGACGTGCGCCTCCAGCCCGGCGCGGCGGGCGACCGACTGGATCACGAGCCACGCGCCCTGGCGCGACAGCCGCTGCCCACGTTGGCCGAGAAAAAGTCCCGGAGTCGCCCGGCCACGCGCCGACAGCACCGGCCTCGCCCGGACGAGGTAGGCATCCACCGCCTCGCGAGCGAAGCTGCCGACAGGAACAACCCGCTGCTTGCTGCCCTTGCCGACCAGACGAACGATCTCTGCGTCGTCCATCACGTCGTCGACGTTGAGTCCCACGGCCTCTGAGACGCGAGCCCCGGTCGCGTAGAGCATCTCGAGCAGCGCTCTGTCGCGGAGCGCCAGCACGTCGTCTCCGGTGACGGCACCGAGAAGAGTGCTCATCTGATCGATCGTGATGGCCTTCGGAAGTCTGCTGGCGAGCTTCGGAGGTTTGATCTCACGCGCGGGATCGGTCTCGAGAGTGCCCTCGTCGGCGAGATGGCGATGGAACCCGCGCACAGACGACAGCACGCGCGCGACGCTGGAAGCGGCAAGCGGAGCTGACGGAGTCTCGTCTGCCTTCTCGACCGTGCGCAGCGACCCCGCGAAGAGACCGATCTGCGCCGGAGTGATGAGCCGCGCGTCGGAGACGCCCTGCGTGTCGAGCCAGTCGGTGTAGCGCGTGAGGTCACGCCTGTACGCCGCCAGCGTGTTGATCGACAGACCGCGTTCGATGGTGAGGTGACGCAGGTATTCGTTCACCTGCGGCTCGAGAGCCATGCGCTACGACGACTGCCGAGAACTGCGCAGGAGCTCGCGCTGAGGCCACGGCGCGTCTTCGGGCCCGAGGGTGGACCATCCGCGAGACCGGGCGACAGACGCCGCGTAGACGGCCACGACCAGAGAGGGGTTCTGGATGCGCCGGGCCACAACCGCGTCGAGCGCCTCGTCGAGCGGCACCCACCGCTTCTCGATGTCGGCCTCTTCGTCTTCGCGGGCGAAGGCATCGGTGTCGCTGAGCTCGCGGGCGAGATACACCCGGATGGCCTCGTTGTTTCCACCGGGAGTCGTCACGTAATCACTGAGCACGTTCCACGAGGCCGCGGCGAGGTCGACCTCTTCGGCCAATTCGCGCTTGGCCGCGTCGAGAGGATTCTCGTCGGCGACATCGAGGAGTCCGGCGGGAATCTCCCACTCCCGCGAACGGATGGGATGCCTGTACTGCTTGATCAGGAGTATCCGATCCTCGTCGTCGATGGCGAGAACGGCGACCGCTCCCGTGTGGTCGACGAACTCGCGAGTGATCTGGTCTCCGTTGTAGTCGAACGTCTCGCGGCGCACGTCCCAGATCGCACCCTCGAAGACGACATCGCTCGACACGATCGGAAGCGCGATGTGCTCATCGGCGAGAACGTCGACCGGCAAAGCATCAGACACTGGGAACGACCTCATCGATCTCGCCGATCGTCGCTGCTTCGTCTTGCGAGAAGAGGCTCGATGCCTCGTGCCGCTCGAGAGCGGCCTCGACGAGACCACGGAAGAGGGGGTGCGGGTCGCTGGGCCGGCTACGCAGTTCGGGATGCGCCTGGGTGGCGACGTAGAACGGGTGCACGGTGCGGGGCAGCTCGACATACTCGACCAGCGAGTCGTCGGGCGATGTGCCGCTGAACCAGAGGCCGGCCTCGGCGATCTGCGAGCGGTAGTGGTTGTTGACCTCGTACCGGTGACGGTGACGCTCGCTCGCGACCGGAGCGCCGTAGAGCGCCTCTACGATCGATCCTTCGGCGAGCTTGGCCTCGTAGAGTCCCAGACGCATCGTTCCGCCCAGGTCTCCCCCGGCGATGATGTCGACCTGTTCGGCCATCGTGGCGATCACGGGGAACTCGGTGTCGGGATCGAACTCGCTCGACGACGCGCCCTCGAGACCCGCTTCGTGCCGCGCATACTCGATGACCATGCACTGCAGACCGAGGCACAGACCGAGAGTCGGGATGCCGTTCTCGCGGGCGAATCGGAGGGCGCCGAGTTTGCCCTCGATGCCTCGCACGCCGAATCCGCCGGGTACACAGATTCCGTCGACCTCCGAGAGTTCACGCGCGGCGCCCTCGGGAGTCTCGCAGTTGTCCGACGGGATCCACTTGATTGCGACTTTGGTCTTGTGCGCGAACCCGCCGGCCTTCAGCGCCTCGGTGACCGAGAGGTAGGCGTCGGGCAGGTCGATGTACTTGCCGACCAGGCCGATCGTCACGTCGTGCTTCGGCTCGTGCACGGCGGTGAGCAGTGGCGACCAACGAGACCAGTCGACGTCTCCGGCCCCCTGAGCGAGGTCGAGACTGTCGATGATGTAAGCGTCGAGACCCTGGTTGTGCAGCATGGTGGGAATGTCGTAGATGCTGGGAACGTCGACGGCATTCACGACAGCCGCCTCGTCGACGTCGCACATCAGCGCGATCTTGCGCTTGTTCGACTCGGAGACGGGCCGGTCGCTGCGCAGAACGAGCGCATCGGGCTGGATGCCGATGGAGCGCAGGGCGGCGACGGAGTGCTGCGTCGGCTTCGTCTTCTGTTCGCCGGATGCGCCCATGTAGGGCACCAGCGAGACGTGCACGAAGAACACGTTCTTGCGACCGAGCTCGTGTCGCACCTGGCGGGCCGACTCGATGAACGGCTGGCTCTCGATGTCGCCGACCGTGCCCCCGATCTCGGTGATGATCACGTCTGGACGCGGCGAACCGTCGGCCGGCTGCTCGGCCTGCAGGCGCATCCGGCGCTTGATCTCGTCGGTGATGTGCGGGATGACCTGCACCGTGTCGCCGAGGTACTCGCCGCGGCGTTCCTTGGCAATGACCGTGGAGTAGATCTGACCGGTCGTCACATTGGCGGCCTGGTCGAGATTGATGTCGAGGAAGCGCTCGTAGTGCCCGATGTCGAGGTCGGTCTCAGCGCCGTCGTCGGTCACGAAGACCTCGCCGTGCTGGAACGGGTTCATGGTGCCCGGGTCGACGTTCAGATACGGGTCGAGCTTCTGCATCACGACGTGCAGTCCGCGCGCAGTGAGGAGGTTGCCGAGACTGGCGGCCGTGAGGCCTTTGCCGAGACTGGAAACCACACCGCCGGTGACGAAGATGTGCTTCGTCGGGGTGTTCGAGGTCGAAGGGAGGCCGGTCACCGGAGTGCCCGCCTGGGATGCCATCGACGAGCCGGAAAGGACCTGGGGATTTTGACCATCTGCCACGGAGTTTCATCCTAACAGTCGTGGTGGGCGGTGCGGCCCGCAAAGCTCGCTCGGCGGGTCCGTCGAGCGAGTAGTTCTATCCCGCTGAAGCGAGATCCAGCAGTTCACGGGCGTGTTCGAGCCCGCTCTTCGAATCGGGAAGACCAGACAAGAGACGCGCCATCTCGGCCGCCCGTGCATCGCCGTCGAGTTGGGTCACGCTCGACGCCGTGACGGCGCCCGACGAGTCTTTGACGACGGTCAGATGGTTGGTGGCGAACGCCGCGACCTGGGCGAGGTGCGTCACGACGATCACCTGCGAGGTCTTGGCGAGCAGGGCGAGTCGGCGCCCGATCTCGATGGCGGCAGCACCGCCGATGCCTGCATCCACCTCGTCGAAGACGAATGTGGGCACCGGATCGGTCGCCGCCAGCACTACCTCGATGGCGAGCATCACACGCGAGAGCTCGCCTCCCGAGGCACCCTTCGCCAGGGGCCGAGGAGCGCTGCCGCCATGCGGCTGCAGCAGGAAGGTGATGACGTCGGCTCCGGAGGCGCTCAGTTCGTCGCGAGCCGAGACCTCGATGACCAGTCGGGCCGTTGGCATGGCGAGCGCGGCGAGTTCGTCGGTCACCCGCGACGACAGGGCAGCGGCAGCCTCGGTGCGCGCGGCGGTGAGTTCGGCGGCGAGAGCGATCGACTGCGCGTCGAGGTCTTCGAGTTCTGCCCCGAGCTGCTCGATGCGATCGGAGTCGTTGTCGAGTTCGAGGAGCCGAGGGCCAGCCGCCTCTCCGAAGCGGATCACGTCGGCGAGATCCGGGCCGTACTTTCGTGCAAGCACAGCGAGCGACGCTCGACGCTGTTGAATCGAGTCGAGTTCTGCCGCCGAATCGGAGTCGAGCGATGCGAGGTAGCTGGCGAGCTGCGTCGAGACCTCGGCGACGAGAAAGCCCGCGCTCGCAAGCGAATCGACGATGGGCGCGAGAGCCGGGTCGTGCGGTGCCACTCGCTCGAGCTGGCGACGTGCGGTGTCCAACAGCCCGATGATGTCGGGGTGCGAGTCGATTCCCTCAGTCGACACGAGGTCGCGGGACTCTTCCGCAGCGAGCCGCAGGTCTTCGAGATTGGTGAGCTTCTCGGCACGCTCGGCGAGGTCGACATCTTCTCCGTCGACCGGATCGACCTCGGCGATCTCGGCCAGAGCGATACGCAGCCCCTCAGCCTCTCGTGCGCGATCGTCGCGCTCGTCGATGAGCCGGGAGAGCTCTGCCCGCGCGGCGCGAGCCTGACCGAATGCCGCGGCGTATCGGGAGGCGATGCCCGCTACCGCTTCTCCGGCGAACCGGTCGAGGGCCGCTCGCTGCTCGGCCGACGAGGTGAGTCGCATCTGATCGGACTGGCCGTGCACCACGATGAGGTGCTCGCCGAGCTCGGCGAGCAGGCTGGCCGGGGCCCCACGCCCACCGACCACAGCCCTGCTGCGTCCTTCACTCGACACGGTGCGCAAGAGGATGAGCTCCGCCAGATCGTCGCCCTGGGGATCGAGGTCTCCCCCGGCGTCCTGCACGCGTGTGGCGACATCCCCCGCTGCGGGGACCAGCCAGCGCCCTTCCACCGACGCCTGCTTGCTACCGCTCCGAACTGTGCCGGAGTCGGCGCGAGCACCGAGCACGAGGCCGAGCGCTTGGACGACCATCGTCTTGCCCGCACCGGTCTCGCCGGTCACCGCGGTGAAGCCCGGGCCGAGCGGAAGGACGGCATCGTCGATCACACCGAGGTCTCGAATGGAGATTTCGTTAATCACGGGTCGCAGGGCCTCGCCATCCTGAGACGGGAAGATTGAATTTGCCCACGAGTCGGTCCGAGAACGGGCCGAGGTGCAGTCTCGCCAGCCGCACGGGGGTGGGCGACCGGCGAACGACGACGCGGGCTCCGAGCGGAAGGTCGTGGGTGCGCCTGCCATCGCACCAGAGAACTCCTGTGCCCTGGGTGCGCGGAAGGACCTCGACGGCCAGAGCAGAGTCAGGGCCGACCACGAGAGGTCGCGCAAACAGTGCGTGGGGGCTGAGCGGCACCATCAGGAGCGCATCGAGGCTCGGCCAGACCACCGGTCCACCGGCCGAGAAGGCATACGCCGTCGACCCTGTGGGGGTGGACATGACCACGCCGTCGCATCCGAAGCTCGACAGCGGCCTTCCGTCGACCTCCATCACGACCTCGAGCATGCGTTCCCTGCTCGCCTTCTCGACGGTCGCCTCGTTGAGCGCCCACGTCTCGTAGACCACCTCGGAGTCGACCTTGACGCGCACGGACAGCGTCATGCGCTCCTCGACGTGGTAGTCGAGAGCGAGCGCACGTCGCACGGTCTCGGTGAGGTCTTCCCGCTCGCTCTCCGCGAGAAACCCGACGTGACCTAGATTCACGCCGAGAAGTGGCACAGCCGAGCCGCGCACGAGTTCGGCGGCGCGCAGAATGGTTCCGTCTCCCCCGAGCACGATGACGAGTTCGAGATCGGCCATGTCGACATCGACGCCGAGCACGGGCATGCCCGCGAGTTGCTCGGGGTACGCCCCGACATCGTCGACTTCCTGCGGGGCGATGACGGCGTTGACGCCCGCCTCTCGCAGCTGCCCGCAGACCCGCACCGCGGCGTCGACGGAATCCTGGCGGCCGGTGTGCAGCACCACGAGGATGTTGCGCTCGTTCACCATTCTCAGACTCCCGTCATTCTGGTCACGCGATCCAACCATTCTGTCGGATTACGTCCGACAACCGCGCTCAACCAGATCAGGTACTCCTTGTTCCCGGCCGCCCCGACGATTGGGGAGGACGCGATTCCCGCCGTTCCGAGCCCGAGGTCGAAGGCGCTCCACAGCACGCGGGTCACGGCTTCGCCGCGGAGCCCGGAGTTCTTGACGATGCCCTCTCTGATGCCGGTGCGACCGACTTCGAACTGCGGTTTGACCAGCAGAACGAAGTCGGCGTCCGGAGTGGCCACTGCCTGCAGCGCCGGCAAAACGGTTGTGAGCGAGATGAACGAGAGGTCTCCGACGACAAGTGCCGGGCGCTCGTCGACACGAGCTGCCGCGCTGAGGGTCTCGGGTGTGGCGAAACGAACGTTGAAACCCTCGACGACTCGAACACGGTGGTCGTCGGCGACCACCGGGGCGAGTTGTCCATGACCGACGTCGAGAGCGATCACCTGACGGGCGCCGCGCTCCAGTAGAACCTGCGTGAAGCCGCCGGTCGAGGCACCCGCGTCGAGCGCGAGCCGGCCTTCAACGACCACATCGGCAAACGCATCCAGTGCGGACACGAGCTTGCCGGCCGCTCGACTCACATAGCCGTCGTCACCGTCGACAGAGAGCGCCTGCCCGTCGCGCACGCGGAACGACGCTTTGACCTGGGCGACGCCGTCGACCCGCACCAGGCCGGCCGTGATGAGTTGCGCCGCGTGGGTGCGACTTCGCGCGAGCCCGACAGCGGGTAGCGCGGCATCGAGTCGAGAGTCAGTCATCGAGACGGGCATCCCCGCCCTCGAGGCGCACGCGCAACGCATCGTGCAGCTGCACGTATGCGTCGGCTCGGGCGTCGAGCGGTTGCTGTTCGATGACGCGAATGCGCGAGAGGAGCGCGTTCGAGGTCTCGGGGTCGGCGTCAGTCACAGCTTCTAGAGTACCGTCGCGGCACGGCTCAACCGGCGTAGAGCTCCTCGGGTACCTGAAGACCGTAGATGGCGCGTCCCGATTTCCAGATGACCGCGCACGCAGCCCGAAGCAGGTCGGTCGGATTGTCTCCCGCTGCCGCCACAACCACGTCGTTGCCGCGAATGAGCACTTTAGCTTCGTTGACCGTCGCCGTCTGAGAGTCCTTGGAGAACGTCGTCTCGGGATAGGGCTCGAAGAGGCCACGCAGGTCGTCGAGGATGAACTGAGGCCTTTCATCGGGCTTGGCCGAGAGAAGCTGCTTTGCCGTGTCGACCCCTGTCAGAACGTGCGCCACGGGCATCCCCGCCCGGTTCGCTCCGAGGATGTCGGTATCGAGCCTGTCTCCGACGAAGAGCGGAGATTTCGCGTCGAAGCGGCGCTGAGCCTCCTCGAAGATCGCCACCTCCGGCTTGCCCGCAACGACGGGAAGGCGACCGACCGCCGTGTGCACCGCAGAGACGAGTGTGCCGTTTCCCGGGGCGATTCCACCAGCGACAGGAATGGTCCAGTCCGTGTTCGTCGCCACCCAGGGGATCCCTCGGTGAAGCGCGAAGCTCGCCTCGGCCAGCTGCTTCCAGCCCACGTCTGGCGAAAAGCCCTGGATGACCGCAGCCGGCTGATCCGCCGCCTCGCGCGTCACGCGGAACCCGGCTTTGCCGAGCTCGTCGATGAGACCGTCGCCGCCGACGACGAGAATCAGGGAACCGGGCTCGACAAGGCCGGCCAGCAGCCGCACGGCTGCCTGAGGACTGGTGACCACATCGCTGGCCGCGACAGCCAACCCGAAGCTCGACAGATGCTCCGCGACCTGCACATCGGTTCTCGATGCATTGTTGGTGATGTAGCCGATTCGAGCACCGGATGCCGAGACCCGAGAAAGCGATTCGACCGCAAACGGAATCGCGTTCGGCCCCTGGTACACGACACCGTCGAGATCCGCGAGAACCACATCGACGCCATCGAGGGGGGTCGCCACGCTACGCGTCCGACGGGCGAACAGGCTCATCGCCAGTCTCCTCGGTCGGTTCGTTCTGCGCCGCGTCGGCGATCACGTCGTCGACGGTGTCGAACACGACGTCCTCTTCGTAGACCTCCACGAGGTCTCCGTCGTCGCCCCCGAGAGCCGCGTCCGCCCGCGACGCGCGTTCACGCCACGACTCTGCCTCGTCCTCCCTGCCCAGGTCCTCGAGCACATCGGCATAGGCGGAGAACAGGTCGGCGCTATAGGAGTACGCAACGTCGGGGTTCAGCTGCGGAATATCGAGCTCGTCTAGTGCGGCTTCCGTCTGTCCGAGGTCGAGTCGCGCGCCGCTCATGGCGATCGCGACGGCCACCTGCGTGGCAGACGACAGCTCGGATCGCTGAACAGATCGACCCACCTCGAGAGCGCGGTCCGGTCGTCCGACACCACGTTCACTGTCCACCATGAGGGCGAGCTGTTCGTTCGAGCCCGAAATACGACGGTAGGTCCTCAGCTCCCGGATGGCCAGGGCGTAGTCCCCCGTTGCGTAGGCCGTGATAGCGAGGGTCTCTCGAACGATGCCGATGCGGCCGGCTCGACGGGCAGCGGAGATGGCATGCCGGTGGGCAAGCTCGGGGTCGGATTCGATGAGCCTGGCCGCCATGGCGAGGTGCTGAGCCACACCCTCGGCGTTCTCCTTGCTCAGAGTCTTCAACTCGTTGCGGGCGCCCTTGTCGAGATCCCGCGCGGTGACACCCTCGGGGATCTCCGGGTCGTCGTGTCGGGGACGCACGGCGCGCAGAGCACGCGCCTGCTTCTCCTCTTCGCTGAGCTCGACCTCGCGCGAACGCGCGTCGCGATCGTTTCGAGCCGGCTTGCCCCCACTGGTCCAGAGCTTTCGATCCGAACCCCTGTCGGGACGGCCGCCGCGAACGGGTCGATCGCGCTGAGGGCGATCGCCATCGCGTGCAGGGCGGTCGGTACCACCCTGTCTATCGGGGCGATTCGGACGCTCGGTGCGGTTCGGCCGATCGGGACGGTCTGAGCCCGACGGACGTCCGGACTGCGGACCCCGGTTCTGGCGGGGAGCGTCGTCTCGTCGGCCAGGTCGCTGCGGACCTCGATCAGGTGAATCGGTCATCGAAAATATCTCCCCACGCTGACGCGGACTCCGCGGCGTGCTCTGAATGCTGTGTAGTTGATTGGTTCATCCAATGCTTCACACACGGTACACGGTCACGCGTGTCGCAGCAGTGAATGGGTGGTTAAACAGCGAATGGCCACCCCGGTGTGGGGTGGCCATTCGTGTAATAGGAGTCCGGCGGTGTCCTACTCTCCCACAAGGTCCCCCG
>Ga0308163_10000554_pt1 | contig 62385 bp, 69 predicted proteins | sample PhyTR1_FD_201037 | JGI IMG/M metagenome (GOLD analysis project Ga0308163, IMG submission 201037) | Phyllosphere microbial communities from UC Gill Tract Community Farm, Albany, California, United States - DLSLT.R1 | ecosystem: Host-associated > Plants > Phyllosphere > Unclassified | place: USA...
TCTGCCGCCGCTGTGCCGCTGCGTCTGAAGCGAGCGCGCTGCACAAAGTACATGACGGGCGGCACCAACCAGAGGGCTTTGTCGATTCGCTTGCGGTCGGGCCACGCCGGACCGGTGCGAGCGACCTCCCAGAGTTCGAGCGACCCCTGAAACAGAGGCCCCGCAAAGAGCAACCAGGCTCCGATGGTGCCGGCCCACATCGCGAGGGTATCCATCTCCCGATTAAGCCACACCGCCCACGAATGCCAGCGGCGGTATGTGACGTGCGCCGCTCTAGTTCAGGAGAATCGGCCGAAATCCGGCAGTTTCGCACGCCGAGGGCCGGTTCTTCCTGAGTTGCAGCACGCCGTCAGCTACACGAGACAATGTGAGTCATGGAGAAGATCACGCTTCCGGCAGACGTGCAGGCGATCGTCTTCGACGTCGGCGAGACATTGATCGACGAGTCGCGAGGGTGGTCCCTCCGAGCCTTGCACGTGGGGGTCACTCCGTTTACGTTGATGGGCGCCCTGGGAGCACTCATTGAACGGGGCCAGGATCATCGGCGCGTCTGGGACATGCTCGACGTCGAGCCGCCCACTGTCGTGGTGAAGATCCAGCGCGACGACCTCTACGCCGACGCGACGCCCTGCCTCCACGCGGCCCGCGCCGCCGGGCTTCTCGTCGGCATCGCAGGGAATCAGCCGGCCGATGCCGTCGCGCAGCTGCACACGTTGGGGTTCGAGGCCGACTTCGTCGCATCGTCAGCCGAGTGGGGTGTCGCAAAACCGTCACTGGCGTTCTTCTCTCGGATCGCGCAGCGCGCTGACCTGAATCCCGACGCCATCCTCTATGTGGGCGACCGCCTAGACAACGACATTCTGCCCGCGCGCCAGCTGGGCATGCGCACTGCGTTTCTTCGTCGCGGCCCCTGGGGCTACATCCACTCTCAACGCGAGGAAGCACAGCTCGCCGACATTCGCCTCGATTCGCTCGCCCAGCTGACCGCCGCTCTGGGCTGACACGTAGCTACGACGGCGCCTGCCGTCGCCGCAGCGCCGCACTTCAGTGGTGGTGCTCGACCATCCACTCAGGGAACGGGTCCGGGTAGCTCGCCCACTCCTCCGGCCCCGCCGCCAGCTCCTCGGTCGTCAGCAGGCACTCCGACAACACCGCTTCGAGGGCAGTCTCGTCGAGACCTGGACCGAAGAACACGATCTCCTGCCCGATCGGCGAGTCCGCACTCCAGCTCAGCATCTCGGTCGGCTCGAGGTCGAGCACATTGCCCGCGGTCGCCCACGACCCGACCCGGCCGCCGCGCGTCGCCAGCCGGACGAACCCTCGCGAGCGCGCGATGCATCCGACGTTCTCGGGGGTCAGCCGCAGCGTGACGGCGGCGTGCAACCGACCCGGATGAAACGGTCGCGGATCGCGGAACACGAACGTCGAACACGCAGACACCGGATGCGCGGGCGCACCCTCCGCGAGCTCCCGCTGCCAGCCCATCGACGCTCCGAGTCGGCGAGCGCGGCCGCGCACCAGCAGCCCTGACAACTGCCGCGCGTGCGCCACGTCGAAGGGCGTCAGCATAAGAGCCGATGGCGCCAGCCGTTCGAGAAGCGCCAGGACGAGCCGCGTGTCCTCGGCGGCAGCCCCATTGGGCGCATCGGTCAGCACGATCATGCTCGCGAACTCGAGTCGCGAGGCCAATCGCCCCGGCGAGGTGAAGTCGTCTGCCGGCACAGACTGCCCTGCCGCCCAGCCGAGGAGCTGCTGCCCCACCTCGCGCACCGAGGTCACCGCCACCACGTCACGGATTCCGACAGGCACGCGCGGCCGACGGCCGTCGAGCATGTGCTCGAGCACCAGCGCGATCTCGACGATGTCGGCGCCCGGCTCGAGCACCACCACGGTGTTGCCCGTGAGGCCGTCGTCGTACTCGGATGCGAGTTGCTCGGCGAGTTCGACGGCGAACGTGGCGTCGTCGTCGCCTCCGACATCGAGCTCGACCGGAGACTCCGAGACGGTGCAGCCGCTGAGGATGGCGGCGACCCGCTCGGCCCGGAGCCGATCGCTCGAGGAGACGAGGGTGACGGCGAGGCCAGCGATACGGGCGATCGGTCGGCGGTCGGAGGACTCGTTCATAGTGAGTTACTGTATGTGAGAATCGTTCTCAATAACAAATGGAGGTGGCTGTGAAGGTCCGCAATTCGATCAAGTCGATGAAGAAGATGCCCGGCTCGCAGGTCGTGAGACGGCGCGGTCGCGTCTTCGTGATCAATAAGCTCAACCCGCGCTTCAAAGCCCGCCAGGGGTGAGAAGCGAAAGCCCGCCAGGGGTGAGAAGCGAAAGCCCGCCAGGGGTGAGAAGCTCCGCCCAGCCCGAGGTCGTCTCGTCGATCAGACGTGGTCGACGACGCGGCGCCGCGATGATCGCTGCCCTGGCGAGCGCAGCGACCATTGCGGCCTTGATCGCGGTCAGCATCGGCCCCGTGCCGATAGCCCCGGCGAGCGTCGTCGGCATCATCGGCGACGGACTCTTCTCGACCGGTCATGGCGACTGGTCGGATTCCGCCCAGCAGATCGTGTGGGCGACCCGACTGCCGCGTGTGGCGATGGCCCTGGTCGCCGGTGCAGTTCTCGCCGTGTCGGGAGCAGTGCTGCAGGCGCTCGTGCGCAACAGCCTCGCCGACCCCTACCTGCTCGGACTCAACTCCGGCGCATCCACCGGTGTCGCCCTCGTCGTTCTGGTGATCGGCGGCGGCAGCGCGCTGCTCTTCTCCGGCGCCGCCCTCGCCGGTGCCATCGGCGCGGTACTTCTCGTCCTGCTCCTGGCGGGCGTGGCCAACCGGCGCGGTCCGTTGCGCTTGGTACTGGCCGGCCTCGCCGTCGGCTACGCGCTCAACGCCGCCACCAGCTTTCTCGTCTTCTCGAGCGACTCACCCGAGGCCGCGCGCTCGGTGCTCTTCTGGCTGCTCGGTTCGCTCGCCGCCGTGCAGCCGGCCGCCCTCGCGGCCGCAGCCGTCACCGCCGCCGTCGGTATCGGCATCCTGATCGCGATCGCGCCCGTGATCGACGCGCTGGCCTCGGGTGACGACTCCGCCCGCTCGGCGGGAATCGACCCCGAACGCACCCGTATCGCCCTGATGGTGGGCGTCTCGGCGATGGTCGGCGTGACCGTTGCCGCGGTCGGAGGCGTGGGCTTCATCGGCCTGGTCGTGCCCCATCTCGCACGCCGACTGGCGGGCGGCCGCCACCGCATTGTGCTGCCGATCTCTGCGCTTCTCGGCGCCATCCTGCTTGTCGCCGCCGACACCGTGGCGAGAACCGCGTTCGCTCCCCAGGAGATTCCCGTGGGCGTGATCACCGGAATCATCGGCGCCCCCTTCCTGCTCGTGTTGCTCCGCACTCCCTCCTCGTCAACACATACCCCGTAACCCATCTAGAAAGAACCCGATGAACACACCCCTCCTCCGGCGCCTACCCGCGGCCCTCACCATCGCCGCGCTTACCCTCGCGGCGCTGAGCGCCTGCGCGAGCACGCCGGCGAGCAGCGCGTCCACAACGAGTGCCGCCGATGCACCCGTCACCATCGAGAACTGCGGGTCGGAGGTCACTCTGAAGGCGCCAGCGAAGCGCATCGTGCTCGTGAACAACGACTCCCTGCCGAACCTCGAGGCCCTCGACGCGGTCGACCGCGTGGTCGCCCTCACCTCGGCTGTGCAGCCGGGGCTCTACGAAGACTCCACCTACACGACCCTCGCTTCGCTCGACCTGCTCTCGACCGAGAAGAACGCGACCGGCGGGTCGATCGTGTCGCAAGAGAGCATCCTCGGCGCCGCGCCCGATCTCGTGATCGCGCCCGAGAACGCGGTCGACCGAGCCGCCCTGGCCGCCGCCGGAATCGCCGTCTACACGCCCAGCGCCTACTGCGCCAACCCCGGCCCAGAGCTGAGCAAGCCCGCGACCTTCGGCCGTGTCTGGAGCGAGGTGCGCGCCCTCGGCACCCTCCTCGGTGAGAGCGACAAGGCCGAGCAGGTCGTCGAGGAGGGTTCGGCGAACCTCGGTTCGAATGCTCCGGATGCCGGCACCGCCGCCGCCCTCTACGTTTCATCCGGAGGAAGCGTGCTCTCGCCCTACGGCGGCCCGAGCATGGTCACGCCGGTGTTCACCGCGGCAGGGCTCACCAACATCTACGCCGACTCCACCGAGCGGGTCTTCGACGCCAATATCGAGGACATCATCTCGCGTGACCCGGCGACCATCGTGCTGCTCTACTCCAGCGGCGAGCCAAAAGACGTGGTCGACAGCTTCATGAGCGCACCCGGAGTCTCCGCCCTGTCGGCGGTGCAGAAGGGTCGCGTCGTAGCGCTGCAGTTCCCCTACACCGACCCGCCGAGCATGCTCTCGATCGCCGGACCGCAGCACCTGCGCGAGCTGCTCTCGACTCTGCCGTGATCGAAGCCGAGGCGGTGACCGTTCGCATCGGCCGCCGGGTGCTGCTCGATGACGTCTCGTTCACCGCACAGACCGGGGCGGTCACCGGAATCGTCGGGCCGAACGGAAGCGGCAAGACCACTCTGCTGCGCGCACTCGTTCGCGCTGCGCCGGTGTCGTCGGGCCGGATCGTTCTGGATGGCAACGACCTCCGCATCCGGCCCCGACGCTGGATCGCGCGGCACGTCGCTGAAGTGGGCCAACGCAGCGAGCCCGACCCCTCGCTGCGCATCGTCGACGAAGTGTCGCTCGGTGGGCTCGCCGAGCACGGGGTGCTGCACTCGGGCGGCGCCGCATTCGACGACCGCGTGGCCGCTGCCCTCGACGCGGTCGAACTGTCGCACCGAGCGTTCGACCGGCTGTCGACCCTCTCTGGCGGGGAACTGCAGCGTGTTGCCCTGGCCCGAGCCCTCGCCCACGGCGCGAGCCACGTTCTGCTCGATGAGCCCACCAACCACCTCGACATCAGGCACCGGCTCGAGATCGTCTCTCTTCTGCGGCGCATCGCTCCGACGGTGGTGATCGTCTTGCACGACCTCGACCTCGCGGCCGAGGTATGCGATCACATCGTCGTCCTGCATCGCGGACGCGTCGAGGGCGCTGGGCGGCCTGCCGACGTGCTTCTGCCTTCGCTGCTCGACGAGGTGTACGACGTGACGACCCATTCGCATCAGGGGCCGGATGGGCGTGCGCGCCTCTCCTTCTCCCTGCCCTCGCCGAAGCCCTCCCCTCGAACAAAGGAATCCGCATGACAGACCTCAGCACTCTCGACACCGCCCGCACCCTCGCGGCCCGCTGGGACGCCCAGCAGACCGGCTACATCCGGCACCGCGCCGAGCGCTTCGACACCATCGCCCGCGTCGTCGCCGCTGTGTGCTCCGACGTCGCCGAGCCGCGCATCCTCGACCTCGCCGGGGGCACGGGCTCGTTGGCTCTGCACGTTCTCGGCCACGTTCCGAACGGTCGCGCGGTCGTCGCCGACAAAGATCCGGCACTTCTGGCCATCGCCGCCGACCTGGCCGCCGGCGATGCTCGCCTGCAGACCGCCGAAGTCGACCTCGCGCACCCACACTGGGCGACGCATCCGGCCATCGCGGCCGCGCCGTTCGACGCCGTGGTCTCGTCGACCGCGCTGCACTGGCTGCAGCCCGGAACCCTCGCCGATGTCTATCGAGCTCTGCCCGATCTGATGCGCCCGGGCGGCATCGTCTTGAACGGCGACCACCTCTCGTACAGCGCTCGCCACGAGAGCACTCTCGCCCGCGTCGCCCTCGCCGACGACGCGGCGATGCAGGAGTCGACGTTCGCCGGCGACACCGACACCTGGGACGAGTGGTGGCAGGCCGTCGCCGACGAGCCCCGCTACGCAGAGGCCCTGGAACGGCGCACTCAGGTGTGGGGAGCGGAGTTGCACGAGGCGCCACCGAAGGTCACGCTCGGCTTCCACCTCGAGAGCCTCGCCAGCGCCGGATTCGCCGAGACGGGAACGGTCTGGCAGTACCTCGACGATCACGTGGTCTACGGGGTGCTCGCGCAATGAGCTCCCGACGCGACATGGCTCCCACAGCCAAGGCCCTCGACGCGCTCGTCATCGGCGCCGGCCCGGCCGGAATCGGCACGGCGCTTGCCCTCTCGGCGGTCGACGACCTCCTGATCGGCGTGGTCGATCGCGGTCAGATCGGTCAGACGTTTCTGGACTGGCCAGCGAAGCAGACCTTTCTCACTCCCTCGTTCACGGGCAACGGGTTCGGCGCGACCGACCTCAACGCGGTGCACCCGCGCACGTCGCCCGCCTTCAGCCTGGGCGCCGACTACCTCACCGGGCCGCAGTACGCGAAGTACCTGCGCAGCGTGGTGAAGCACTTTCAGGTGCCGGTGCTGTCGGATACCGAGGTGACCGCGGTGGAGCCCACGGGCGACGGGTTCACGGTGGCGACCTCGCGCGGACCGGTGTCTGCGCGCACCGTCGTGTGGGCCGGCGGCGAGTTCTCCGATCGCCCCGACGCGCGCCTTGCCGGAGCCGGCCTCTCCGATCACTCCGCCACCCCCGAGGCGTGGGAGCCGCGCTCAGGCCGGGTGATCGTGATCGGCGGATACGAATCCGGCATCGATATCGCCTGCCACCACGTCGAGCACGGCGCGCAGGTCACGGTCGTGGATGCCGGAAGCCCCTGGGATGCCGGCTCGGGCTCCGATCCGTCGTTCCGCCTCGCTCCGCGTTCACGGATGCGACTCGACGGCGCCACAGCGACCGGCCGGCTGACGCTGACCGCCGCTCACGCGAGCAGCATCAAACGCGACGGCGCCGAATGGGTCGTGAGCCTCGACAACGGCACGCGCATCCGGGCCGACTCTCGACCGATCGCCGCCACCGGCTTCGGCCCGGGTCTGGGCCCGGTGTCCGAGCTGTTCACGCTGCGCCGCGACGGGTGGCCCGAACTCGACGACGATGACCAGTCCACCATCACCCCCGGCCTCTTCCTGTCCGGCCCTGCGATGCGGCACGGCGCACTGAAGTTCTGCTTCATCTACAAGTTCAGACAGCGCTTCGCCCACGTCGCTCGTGTGATCGGCGAAGCGCAGGGCAAGGAGTGCAGCGGCCTCGAAGAGTGGCGAACCGCGGGCATGCTCACCGACGACCTGTCGTGCTGTGGAGTGGAGTGCGCGTGCTGACCGCAGCGCCTCGCCCCTGGGCTGTGACCGCACTCTTCGTCGCCGCCATCCTCGTCGGCAGCCTCACGGGCGCACTCGCTCCCGCTGCAGGCGGCACCCTCGCGACGATGGTGGATCCGTCGATCATGATGCTGGTCGGGCTGCTCGTGTTCACGCTTCGGCTCGACAGCCTCGCCGCCCTGAAGCGTGCGCCTCGAACGGTGCTGCTCGCCCTCGCGTTCAACTTCGCCCTGGTTCCGCTGATCGCCTTCTGTCTGACCTCGCTTCTGCTGCCCGAGCAGGCGTTGCGACTGGGAGTGCTGATCTACTGCCTGTTCCCCTGCACCGACTGGTTCCTCGGCTTCACCCGCATGGCCGGCGGCGACACGACCACGGGGGCGGCGCTCATCCCGATTCAGATGACGCTGCAGTTGGTGCTCTATCCCGTCTGGCTCGGCCTCTTCGGCGGTCAGCAGGTGGGGAGCTCGCCTGTCGAGATCGCGCCGACGCTCGTCACGTGGTTCGCCGTACCGGCAGGAATCGCGCTGGGAGCGCGGCTGCTGCTGCGTCTGTTGCTTGATTCAAGGTTGCGGGAGCGCATCGTCGAGGCAGCCGACAGGCTGGTTCCCTTCGTGATCGCCCTGGTGATCCTCGGGTTGTTCGCCGGCAACGTCGGAACGATCCTCGCCGACCCGGCCTCGTTCGCCTGGGTGCTCCTGGTCGTGTTCCTCTTCTTCGTCGTCGTGTTCGTGATCGGCGAGGGAATCGCGCGCCTGTTTCATCTCGGATATCCGTCCAAGGCGCTGCTGACCATGACGACGTCGGCTCGCAACGCGCCGCTGATGCTCGCCGTCACGACCGTCGCCCTGCCTGATCAGCCCGTCGTCTACGCGGCGATCATCCTGGGCATGCTCATCGAATTCCCTCATCTCACGGCTCTGACCCACCTGCTGCGCAGACAGGAGAAGCAACGCGACAGGGCGATCGCGCCCAGCGTCAGCGTGTGAGCAGTCACGCCCAGCTACCGCACGGCATGAGCGCACCATGATGGGGTAGCCGGAACGACGGTCGACAGAGCGAGGAGCGAACGCTGAGCACGACACCCGCGTCGCACCCCTCACTGCGCGAACTGACCCGGTCGGAGTGGCGCTGGACGCCCACGATCGGCATCGCCGCGGTGCTGCTTCTCGTGGCGATCAGGCTATTGGCGCCGGCCGAGTGGACGTCGTGGATGACGGATCCGGCGAAGGACTTCGTGACTCTGTCGGTGAGCGTCATCATCGAGTCGCTTCCGTTCGTGATCCTCGGAATACTGCTCTCGGCCATCGTGCAGATCTGGCTGCCTGCGGGCTTTCTCCTGAGGAGACTGCCCCGAAACCCCGTGCTGCGGCGCAGCCTCATCTCTCTGCTCGGCGTTCTGCTGCCGGTCTGCGAATGCGGCAATGTGCCCCTGGCCCGAGGGCTCATCGTCAGCGGCCTCAGCGTCGCCGACTCCATGGCGTTCCTCTTCGCTGCGCCGATCATCAACCCGATCACGATCATCACGACCTATCAAGCATTCGGCTGGAACGACGGCATCCTCATCAGCCGCATCGTCGGCGGCCTGCTCATCGCGAACCTCGTCGGCTTCATCTACAGCGCCCACCCGGCTCCGCAGACCCTGCTCACGCGCGGCTTTCAAGCGGCCTGCGCCGTCGATCCGCACGCCGAGCACGGCACTCGAACGCGCCGCACTCTCATCAGTTTCGGACGCGAATCCGCCGCCATGATGCCCGCTCTGATCGTGGGCGCGGGCGTCGCGGGACTCATCCAGGTGGCCGTGTCGCGCAACCTGCTGATCACGCTGGGCAGCAATCCCCTGTGGTCTGTGCTCGCACTCATGGCCCTCGCGTTCATCGTGGCCATCTGCTCGAACGTCGACGCGTTCTTCATCCTCTCCTTCGGCTCCACGTTCCTACCCGGGGGCATCGTCGCCTTCCTTATCTTCGGACCCATGATCGACATCAAGATGCTCGCGCTGATGCGCACCACTTTCACCGTGCGCACCCTGGTGCAGGTGAGCGTGCTCATCGCCGTCTGCGCGGCGGCCATCGGATTGGCGGTGAACCTTGTTTTTTAGTCGTCTCGTCACGCGCTGGAAAGGTCTGGCTCTGACACTGCTCGCTGCGATCGCCACGGTCTGGCTCGGCGTCACCGGCCAGCTCGGCCTCTACATCAACCCGCGCTACTACGCGTTCACCCTGATCATGGCCGGCATCGCGTTCGTACTCACGATCGGTGCGCTGCTCGTCATTCCGGGGCCGGGCGAAGACGACGAGCACGATCACGAGCACGCCGGGTTCAATGGGCCGGATGGGCGCGGGCCCGACGCCCGCGACGTCGACGGCGCCGGTCGCCGCCGCCCGCTGCTCGCGTTCGGCGGATCGCTCACCGCCGTCGTCATCGTCGCCGCCGCGGCCGTCGCCCTGCTCGTCGTGCCCCCGAGTTCGCTCACGTCGGCGGCGGTCGAACAGCGCAGCCTCAACGGCTCGTCGAACGCCCTGGCGAACGCCGGTCCACCCCCGGGCACGTCGGACGATACCACGGCGTATTCGGTCAAAGACTGGGCCGCGCTCATTCGCCAAGGTGCGAGCGCCGACGATCTGAGCGGCCGAACCGCCACCCTCACGGGGTTCGTGACGCCCGACGCCGACGATCCCGACAACGTCTTCTACGTCGCCCGCTTCGTGGTGACCTGCTGTGCGGTCGACGCGCAGCCCGTCGGGGTTCCGGTCTATTCGCCAGGCTGGTCGAGCAGCTACGCCACCGACAGCTGGGTGACGGTCACGGGCGCGTTCGAGGCGAACCCCAGCGTGCTCAGCGCAGCCACCACCGTCGTCCGCCCCGACAGCCTCACCGCCGTCGACCAGCCTGCCGAGCCCTATGTCTACTGATAGCGCGGGCCGCAGGTTTCGTCGACTGCTCTACGGCAGCATCACGATCGTGTCGGTCGTGGCCGCCGTTCTGGTCGTCGCCAACTTCTCGCACGGGCCACAGCTGCAGTCCGCACAGATCAACGTGAACACCGCGGTCGAACGCTCGGGCCAGCGCCTGCTGCTGCAGGCGAACGAGCCGCTCGACCCCTCGGCTGCGGGCAAGCTCACGGTCAGCCCGGCGGCGGCGGCCACCGCATCCGTCGACGGCAACACCATCGACGTGCAGTTCACCGGAATCCTCAGCTACAACACCCGCTACACCGTCTCTGTGCCCGAGGTTCGCAGCGTCGCGGGTGGAGGCGCGTCGACCCTCGGTTACTCCTTCACCACGGCGAATCCGACGACCTACTTCCTGTCACCGTCAAAAGACGGAGAACAGTTCAGCGACGCTGTTCTGGCCGCACCCATCGGCGGGGCCACACCGAAACCGGTCTACCAAGCCGCGCGCATCCGGCAGTTCGTGGCGCTCGGCGACACCCTGGTCGTCGACACCGTGAACGACGACGGAACCGACGCTCTCACCATCGTGCCGCTCACGGGCGGTGCGCCCATCGTCGTGAACCTCGCGGGCTCCGGCACCATCACAAGCCTCAAGGCCGACCCGACGAGCAAGCTCTTCGGCTACACCTTTACGCCGCAGCCGTCACCGCACTACGACGCGCAGCCGGATCAGCTCTACGTCTACGACATCACCCGGGGCAACGACTACTCGATTCCCATCACGGGCACCGATTTCGAGGTACTGACGGCCAAAGATTGGATGCTCATCCCCGGCACCACCTCGTTGGTCGCGCAGACAGAGGGCTCGGACCTGCTGCTGGTCGACACTCTCGGCGAACGCGATGGCACGTCTGGACCGGTGCCGATCGGGAGCGCGGACACGCTCGTCGGTTTCGTTCCCACGACCAAGACGTTGATCACGGCGACGGGCGGCACACGCACGGCGACGGATTTCGGTCAGGCAGACCATCCCAGCAGCTCGTTCCCTTCTGTTGCCGGCGACCCCGACGCCGTCGACTCCGCGATCGTGGATGCCGCGGGCACCACCCTCGACATCCAAGACTCGGGCGGTGGCCCCGATACGGCCGTGGCGAGGCTCGAAGCCGCCGACAGCAAGATTCTGTACTCCCTCGACGCCCTCGAGCCCGCCGGTCAATCCATCACCAGCGTCTGTGTCGCGCCCAACGGTCTCTACGCCGCGGTCACGACGAGTGCCGAGCAGATCACCTACGTCGACCTCTCGAACGGCACGGCTCTCGGCACGGTCGACGGCCGCGACCCGAACTGGTGCTCGGCCCGCTGACCGGTTTGGCCGACGGACGCGTCGCAATTCAGGAAGAACCGTCCGAAATAGGCGGTTTCGCACGCCGCCATACGGCTTTTCCTGAGTTGCAGCGCGGCCCTCGAAGTCGCATCGAAAAAGAACTTGATTCGACCTTTCGAGTGGAGTTAATATGTTGCCGTCCGAAGGTGAAAACCCTCGGTAGCCAGCACAATTACACACGCGATACCAGAAAGGGGACTCCTCATCATGGCTATGTTTTTCGATCCTTTCACCGAGTTCGGCCGCTTAGCGAGCAGCCTGAACGGCGGCCAGACCGGCCCGCGGTTCATGCCCGTCGATCTCTACCGCGAAGGTGATCACTACGTGCTCAACGCCGACCTCCCCGGGGTCGATCCGGAGAGCGTCGACATCGATGTCGACGGGCAGGTGCTGACCATCCGCGCCCAACGCACCGCCGACATCCGAAGCGGCGTGAAGTGGCTCACCCAGGAGCGCCCGCACGGCTCGTACGTGCGGCAGTTCAGTGTGGGAGAGGGCATCGACTCGGCGAGCATCACTGCGCGCTACGACAACGGTGTTCTCTCGCTACTGCTTCCGGTGAGCGAGCGCGCGAAGCCCCGCAAGATCGAGGTCCACCCCAGCGCACCGCGCGAGCAGGCCGCTCTGCAGAGTTGACGAGGTGAGCCATGTTTCTCGTCGCCTCGATCAAGCCTCGCGACGAACCGCGAGCGGCCTCGGCGCCAACATCTGACCAGGTTCTCGCGGAGGCCGACGCCATCGTCGTGAGCGTCCTGTTCGACGACATCGTGCGGCAGCTGATGACTCCCGTCGACACCCGTGAACCGGAGCCGGATGCGTGGTCCACGCACTCGAGTGAGCCCGACGACGACTCCAGCGTCTGGACTCCACCTCGCCAAGTACACCCGGGCCGGAGCAGGTCTCCGCCTCAGAGCTGAGCCACCAATGAAGCGGTGCCAGATCGTCTGGCACCGCTTCACTCATGTCAGGAGCCGGGCCATGGAGCCCACCCGGCACTACCAGAAATCGCATGGCGTGCAATGCCCTCGTCCAATCGGGCCGCCCGCCTAACCTGATCCCTATGACTGCACGCGATCAGTACACGTTTGGCAACCCGGTCACCCTCTACGACCGGGTCGAGCCTCCCGTTCAGCACCAGCCCGAACCCGGAGTGCAGGCGAAGATGACTCCGGTTCCCGATCTCGGCGAGAAGACCTACCGCGGCACCGGCAGGCTCACGGGCCGCAAGGCGCTCATCACTGGAGGTGACTCGGGCATCGGCGGCGCCGTGGCGATCGCATTCGCCAGAGAAGGTGCCGACGTGGTGATCGTGCACCTGCCCGCCGAACAGGAGGACGCCGATCGCATCGTGGGCCTGATCGACGAGGCCGGCACGAGGGGCCATTCCATCGCTGCCGACATCACCGAGGCAGCCACCTGCCGCGCCATCGTCGCCGAGGCCGTGAGCGTGCTCGGCGGACTCGACATCCTCGTCAACAACGCGGGCAAGCAGGTCGCTGTCGACCGCCTCGAAGACCTGAGCGACGAGCAGTTCGAACAGACCTTCCGCACCAACGTCTTTGCCAACTTCTGGCTCACCAAGGCAGCCCTCCCCCACCTTCCTGAGGGCGCGACCATCATCAACACCGCGTCGCTCGAGGCGTACAAGCCCGCGCCCGATCGACTCGACTACGCCTCGACGAAGGCCGCGATCAACAACCTCTCGAAGGGCCTGGCCCAGCAGCTGGCCCCGCGCGGCATCCGAGTCAACGTCGTGGCGCCGGGCCCGGTGTGGACAGCACTGCAGGTGTCGCAGGGCGTCTCTGATGAGCAGATGGCGGCCTTCGACGACGAGAGCACTTACCAGCGCGCCGGCCAGCCGGCCGAACTCGCACCCGCCTTCGTGTTCCTCGCCTCCCCCGAGTCGAGCTACGTGTCGGGCGAGACGCTCAACGTCAACGGAGCAATGGTCACCCCGTGACCGCCACCAAAGGCACGATCTTCTTCCTTCCCGGCCTCGGATTCGACGCGGTAGCGGCCACTCCGATCACCGCCGCCCTCCAGAGCATCGCCGCCGACCGCTTCCGGGTCGTGGGCATCGACCTGCCCGGTCACGGCGGGTCTCCGGATGCGCCGAACGGCTCGGTCGCGGCCCTCGCCGACCGCGCGGTCGAGGTCATCGAGGGCGAGGCCGACGGCGGACCCTTCTTTCTGGCCGCCCACAGCATGGGCGGCAAGGTCGCGGCCCTCGTCGCCGACCGCATCCTGAGTGGCGACGCGAACGTCTTCGGTCTGGCCGGCATGGTGCTTCTCGCGCCGTCACCGCGCACGCCCGAGCCCATGTCCGATGACAAACGCGCCGAGATGCTCGCCTGGGCGGAGAACGGCCTGATCTCCGAGGATCATGCCGTCGAGTTCGTCGCCCAGAACGTTGCAACCAGCCTCGCCGACGACGACGAGCGCGCTGCCATCGCCCAGGTGCGACTGATGTCGCCGCTCGCCTGGCGCCGCTGGCTCGACGAGGGCAGCACCGAAGACGTGTCGAACGACGTCGGCCCGATCGACCTGCCTGTCGTCGTGCTCGCCGGCGAAGACGACGACGACCTCGGCGCTTCAGCCCAGCCGCGCCTGCTCGACGGCGTCTACCCGCAGGCTCGTTTCGTCTCGCTCGCATCCACCGGGCACCTGCTGCCCTACGAGCGGCCGAACGAGGTCGCCGCCGAGATCGTTCGACTGTGGGATGCGACGGTGTCGGTGAGCCCGCAGCTCACGCCCGAGTGGGGTCGCCTGGTCGCCTCCGAGCGCACGGCTCCCGAGGCTCGCGGCTTTCTTGCCCGCCGAGCGATCGCCGACGACCCGGACTACACACCGCGAGCGCTCTCTGTTGTGCAACTCGAAATGCTGCGCGCACTGGCCGACCGGCTGGTTCCGCAGCCCGAGGCGCCTCGCATCGACCTCGCCGCGCGCGTCGACGACGACCTCGCGATCGGCCGCAGCGACGGGTGGCGCAACACCGGCCAGCCCGCAGACGTGTCGGCGTATCGGCTTGGGCTCGACGACCTGGCATCGCTGTGGCCCGACGACGACCGCGCAGAACAAGACGCTCTCATCGACGGCATCATCTCCGGTGAGCTGAACGAGTTCGAAGCCGGCAGCAGCTCCGCCTGGAGCGGCGCCATGCGGCAGCACTGGCTCGACGACGTGCGCACCGACCTCACCCGCGTGTGGCTGTCGCATCCGGCGTCGATGGCCCGCGTCGGCTACGACGGCTTCGCGACCAGCGGGCCGGCGAGCGGCCCCGCCGGGTACGTCACCGTCGCCGCCGACGAGCGCGATCCGTGGGAGCCGGCCGAGCTCGGGAGCGTCGCATCCGATGACGACGATGCCGACGAACGAGACGACGAGCACCACGACCACCCCACCCTGAACAACGCCCGAACCGTCGAGGAGAACCCCGCGTGGATCTGAGTCGCATGCGCACGTACGACACCGAGGAGATCGTCGACGTGGTCGTGGTCGGCACGGGCGCGGGCGGCGGCCCGCTGCTCGCCCGCCTCGCCGAACGCGGCCTGAAGGTTGTGGCACTCGAGGCCGGCCCGAACACCAACGCCGACGGGTTCACCAACGACGAGATCGAGGCTCCACGCATCAATTGGATGTCGGAGCGACTCTCGGGTGGCGACGATCCCACTGCATTCGGATCGAACAACAGTGGCTTCGGCGTGGGCGGCGGCACCCTGCACTGGGGTGCCTTCACCCCGCGCCCCGACGCGCGAGACCTCCGCCTGCGCACGGAGACCGGCGAGGGGCAGGACTGGCCGATCGACCACGCCGAGCTCACCCGCTATGTCGTCGAGGTCGAGCGCACCATCGGCGTCTCCGGTCCGACTCCCTACCCCTGGGATCCCGAGCGCGAGTACCTCGAGCCTCCTGTCGACCGCAACGCCGCGGCCGACATGATGGCGGCCGGATGCGCGCAGCTCGGCATCCGGGCGACGGATGCGCCGGCGGCCATCCTGAGCCGAGACCGCAACCAGCCGCACTTCGGAAATCGTCGGTCGAGCCAGAACCTGGGCAGCATCCACCAGGGCGAACGCTACGGAACCAAGGCCACGACCGCGAACACGTACCTGCCTGCGGCCGTCGCCGATGGAGCCGAGATCCGCGCCGACTCGATGGTGCACGGCATCGAACTCGATGCGCAGGGGCGCGTCGAAGCCGTGGTCTATTGGCGCGACGGACAGGACGTCCGCCAGCGCTGCGCAAACCTCGTGCTGGCGGGCGGCGGCATCGAGACGCCCCGCCTGCTGCTGAACACGGGCCTCGCGAACTCGAGCGGCCAGGTCGGCCGCAACTTCCTCGCCCACGGAGGCGTACAGGTGTGGGGCCGCTTCGACGAACAGATCCGCGGCTACCGCGGCTACCCGTCGTCGCTCATCAGCGAAGACTTCGTGCGCCCCGACGGCGTCGACTTCGTGGGCGGCTACCTCCTGCAGAGCTTGGGCGTGATGCCGCTCAACTACGCCACGAGCCTCGTGCGCGGCGCCGGTCTGTGGGGCGACGAACTCATGAACGCTCTGGATGCCTGGCGGTACTCCGCGGGGATCGGCATCAACGGCGAGTGCCTGCCGTCCGACGAGAACCGGCTCGTGCTGTCAGACGAACTCGACGAGTGGGGCGTGCCGCGCGCTGTCGTCTCCTTCACGGCGGGTTCGAACGAGACAGCCATCGAAGAGCACGCCACCGTCACGATGACGCGCATCCTCGAGGCAGCCGGGGCTCTCGAGACCCGCGTGCTCGCTCGCACCGCACACACCCTCGGCACGTGCCGCATGAGTGTCGACCCGTCGTCGGGTGTGGTCGATTCCGAGGGGCGCAGCCACGACATCCCGAATATGTGGATCTCGGACAACTCGACGTTCCCGAGCTCGCTCAGCGCGAATCCGTGCCTTGTGCAGCAGGCGCTCGCTCTGCGCACCGCAGATCTCATGCTGCGCTGAGGCGCGCGTCAGCGGTGCAGCTGAACGATCTCGTTGCCTTTGTAGTCTCGCGTCGTCATCGTCTCACCCTCGATGACCGCGGAGGACATCCCCTGGAACGAGGTGGTGACTCCCAGGCATGCTTTGAGAGTCGAGAGATCGAGTGTGAAGCGAACCTCGTCATCGACGACGGTCGCGGTGCCGGTGAAGTGGTTGCAGCCGTCATCGCCCTCGAGTTTTCCGGCGGCGTCGATCGTGAGCCACGCGGCATCCGGATCTGCGGCCTGCCAGGTTCCCTCGGGATCGACAGCGGCAGGGTCGGAGGAACTCGAACTCGCGCATCCCGCGAGGCCGAGCACGGCTCCGCCAGCGAGGGCCAAGGCCAGAATCGATGATGTACGCATGACGCAATCTGATCAGTCGATGCCGCCTCGATCAAGCAGCTGTGGTTAACCTCTGAATATTCTTTGCTTTTGCCGCGAGTTTTTAATTACGCTCTCAGGGGCGGGGGTATCTCGGCGGCACGCGCAGCCAGAACTAGATCTATGCCCTCGGCTCTCATCACATACGGAACTAGGGGTAACACTTGTCCACTTGGAAAAAGAGGGCTGCATATGTCGCAGTCTGCTCGCTCGCGCTGACGGGCCTCAGCGGAACGTTCGGCACAGCCGCGTTCGCCACCGAGGGCGACGATGTCGCTCCTACGTCGGGCGCCCAGTTCGACACGCTCGCGCAGTCGCTGCTGACTGAGGATGCCGTTCAGGCCGTCGCGACGGACGCCGACGGCAACGTCGTCATCTACACGACCGAGCCCACCGACGACATCGGTGCCGGCGCTCGCTCCGTCGCAGAAGACAGCAGCAACGTGGTCGTCAAGGTCATGGATGAGCCGATCTCCTCGTATTCCACCAACGACGTCGTCGGCGGAGCCGGCTACGCAGGTCTCACTGACCCCAACGCAACCTCGGCCAGCCTCTGCTCGATCGGCTTCTCAGCGTGGTCGCCCGCAGGCGATCCTGCCGTCATCTCGGCCGGACACTGCACCGAAGATGGCACCGCAGTGATCAGCGGCCTGACCCTCCCGACAGGAGACGCCGCGGGCGGCGGCAACGACAGCACCGTGACGGTCACGCAGGCGCTCGGAACGCTCGCCTTCTCCCAGTACGGCGGCCCCGGCAACACCCCCGGCGCAGATGGCGCAGCAGACAGCGTCGACATCTCGGTCATCGATGTAGCCAACCCGGCACTGACGACCCTCCCCGAGGTCACCGATTGGACGACATCGGCCACCGAGGACCTCTCCGGCTCCACCCTTCCGGTTCGTTCCGTGGGTGCTGCCGAGGTCGGCGCGCCTGTGAGCAAGAGCGGTCGTACGACCGGTTTCACCTCCGGAAACGTCGAGTCGGTCGGATGGGCCAACGTCGACGGCCGTCAGGTATCCGGATTCCTGTCGGTCCTCACCTCCAGCCAGGGCGACTCGGGTGGTTCGATCATCCAGGGTGACCGCGCCGTCGGCGTCGTCTCCGGTGGCACCACCGTGCAGGGCCAGTCGGTCATGTGGGGCGCGAACATCCAGAACGGTCTCGCCCTGACCGGCGGCTACACCGTCGCCCTCTTCCTCGACGCTCCCGTCGTTACCGCGCAGAGCACCCCGTACTTCACCGACGCTCCCGTCTCGGGAACCGGTCCTGCGGGCGCCACCCTCACGGTGACTCCGGAGAACGGCACTCCGTTCGACGTCGCGATCGACGCCAACGGCGCCTGGTCGTTTGCCGCACCCGGCACGGAGGGCAACTACAGCTACTCCATCGTCGCGAAGAAGGGCTTCGACACCTCAGCCGCCACCACGTTCGACATCGCCGTGGTTCTCGCCCCGCCGGTCTTCACTGCACCGGTCAACGGCCAGCTGATCGAGACCTCGCTCAAGGCAGTCACCGGAACCGGCAAGGCCGGCGCGACCGTCACCCTCACCGGTGACGTGACCGGAACCGCCACGGTCGACGGCGCTGGAAACTGGTCGGTTCCCGCCGACCTGTCGTATGGCTCGTACAGCATCACCGCGACCCAGGACACGGCTGACGTGAACCCCACGGCCGCTCGCGAGTTCCAGGCTCAGGCCGCGTCGACCGGCACCACCGTCGCGTTCCAGGTCGGCCCCGTAGCCCCCGTCATCAGCACCCCCGCCGCTGGCGTGGTCTATGCCGAAGGCAACGGCCCCACCCAGGTGAACGGCACCGGCATCAACGGCGCGATCGTCACCGTGCTGGTCAATGGCGTCTCGGCCGGCACCACCGTTGCCAACGGCGAATGGGTTCTGCCGCTCGTCGGACAGCTCGCTGCCGGATCGGTGACCATCACCGCTACGCAGGCGATCAACGGCGTCACCGGAACCGCTGCGACCTCCACCATCACGATCGCCGCAGCCACGGCACCGGCGGCAACCCCGGGCACTCCCGCGGCTCTCGCCAACACGGGTGCGCCCGTGATGCCGCTGCTCGGAGGTGGCCTCGCGCTGCTCATCGCTGCTGGCGGCATGATGCTCATCGCACGTCGCATCGGTGCCACCCGCACCAACTAGCACCACAAGGAAGGGGCAGCCGCGACCGTCCGGTCGCTGCTGCCCCTTTTCTGTGCCCTGATGACGGGTACGCTGAAACGGCCTTGCCCCCGCACAAAGGAGTCCTTCGATGTCCACTACCGTGACCGGCGTCATCGCCCGCTCGAAAGGCGCTCCTGTCGAGCTGACCACCATCGTCATCCCGGATCCGGGGCCAGGCGAGGCCGTCGTCGACGTCGAGACCTGCGGCGTCTGTCACACCGACTACCACTACCGCGAGGGCGGAATCAGCGACGACTTCCCGTTCCTTCTCGGCCATGAGGCAGCGGGCCGCGTCAGCGCGATCGGCGAGGGCGTCACCAACGTGGAGGTCGGCGACTTCGTTGTGCTCAACTGGCGCGCCGTCTGCGGCGAGTGCCGCGCCTGCGTTCGCGCCGAGCCCTGGTACTGCTTCAACACCTTCAACGCGACCCAGAAGATGACCCTCGAAGACGGAACCGAGCTGAGCCCCGCGCTCGGCATCGGCGCGTTCGCCGAGAAGACGCTCGTGCACGCCAAGCAGTGCACGAAGGTCAATCCGGATGCCGATCCCGCCGCCGTGGGTCTGCTCGGCTGCGGCATCATGGCCGGCCTGGGCGCCGCGATGAACACCGGCAACGTCACGCGCGGCGACTCCGTCGCGGTCATCGGATGCGGCGGCGTGGGCACCGCAGCCATCGTCGGTTCGCAGCTGGCCGGCGCGAGCACGATCATCGCCATCGATCGCGACGCCAAGAAGCTCACCAAGGCTGCCGCGCTTGGCGCGACCCACGTGATCGACTCGAGCGAGCTCGACGAGGCGGGAGTCGTGGCAGCCGTGCAAGAACTCACCAACTCCTTCGGCGCCGACGTCGTGATCGACGCGGTCGGCCGCCCCGAGACGTGGCGTCAGGCGTTCTACGCCCGCGACCTCGCCGGAACCGTCGTTCTCGTCGGCGTTCCGACCCCCGACATGATGCTCGAGATCCCCCTGCTCGACGTGTTCGGTCGCGGAGGCTCGCTCAAGTCGAGCTGGTACGGAGACTGCCTGCCCGAACGTGACTTCCCGATGCTCACAGACCTGTTTCTGCAGGGCCGACTGCCCCTCGACGAATTCGTGACCGAGCGCATCGGCATCCGCGACATCGAAGAGGCGTTCGCCAGCATGGCGAGCGGCGACGTGCTGCGTTCGGTGGTGGTTCTTTAATGGCCGCCCGCATCGAGAACCTGGTCACAAGCGGCACGTTCAGCCTCGACGGCGGAACGTGGGGTGTCGACAACAACGTGTGGATCGTCGGCGACGACCGTGAGTGCGTCGTGATCGACGCCGCCCACGATGCCGACGCCATCCTGGCCGCCGTCGGCGACCGCACCCTCACCGCGATTCTCCTGACGCACGCCCACAACGACCACATCGATGCCGTCGCGGCGCTGCAGGCTGCAACCGGCGCGCCGGTGCTGCTCAACGACGGCGATCGGATGCTCTGGGACGCGGTCTACCCCGATTCCGCGCCGAGTTCCGGCCTGAACGACGGCCAGGTTCTCCGCGTCGCGGGAACCGAGCTTCAGGTGCTGCACACGCCGGGGCACTCCCCGGGAGCGGTCTGCTTCTACGCCCCGTCACTCGGCACCGTCTTCAGCGGTGACACGCTGTTCGCCGGAGGGCCTGGAGCGACCGGCCGCTCGTACAGCGACTTCGGCACGATCATCGACTCGATCACCGCGAAGCTGCTCACGCTGCCCGCCGACACCGAGGTGCGCACCGGTCACGGTGACTCCACGACGATCGGCGCGGAGTCCCCGCATCTCGACGAGTGGATCGCGCGGGGGCACTGAGCTGCGCACGCTCGTTTTCAGGAAGAACCGGCCAAATCAGCGGGCTTCGCACGCCGAGGCGCGGTTCTTCCTGACGTAGAGCCTGCTACGGCTGCGAAGGGGCGCGCCACCCGCGCTTGTTGGCCCGAACCAGCAGCACGATGCCCTCGATCGGCAGCACGATGAACATCACGATGAACACGAAGTGCCACTGCGCCACAAAGGCGAAGGCCAGCGTGGGCTGATTGGTCTGAGTCGGCTGGTTCTGCCCGAACAGGCTCGCCACGAACGAGATCGCGAGCACGATCAGTCCGGCGGCGAAGGGCCGCACCCATGCGACGATCTTCTCGCGACGCGTCCACGCCTTGGCCATGCTGACCCAGACGAGGCCGACCAGCGGGCCGATGATCGGCACGACGAACGTGCCGATGATGAGCACGAGCACGGCGGCGATCGAGAACGTCCGACCCGGAGCAGCTTCTGCGACCGGGGGCGCAGGAGCGGGAGGCATCTCGGCGCGTGCCTCTGCTGCGATGAGCGCGGGATCGTCCATCTCCGCGATGCGCGCGGCGGCCGCGTCGTCGTCGAGCCCGGCGAGTTCTTCGCGGATGCCCGACACGATCTCGAAGCGCACATCGGGGTCGACTCCTGCAAGCGCCGCATCGAGGCGGGCGAGATAGGTCTTTACGGTGTTCGAGGTCTGTTCGGTCATGAGCCGCTGTCCTTTCCGACGAGCTGATCAACGGTGGCGGCGAAGGGCGCCCACTGCAGCCGGAACGATTCGAGCTGCGCCTCTCCCAGAGCCGTGAGCCTGTAGTACTTGCGCACCGGACCGGAGGCCGATGCCTCGTCGTAAGCCGTGACGAGCCCCTGACTGCGCAGCCGGGCGAGCATGGGATAGAGGGTTCCGATGCTCGCGATCAGGCCGCTCGAGACGAGCTGTTCCGAGAGTTCCCAGCCGTACATGGCCTGCCGCGAGAGCAGCCCGAGCACGCAGTACTCGACCACGCCCTTGCGCAACTGGGTTCCGACATCCGCTACCATGCATCACACGATACGTGCGATGCAAGATAGTTGCAAGTGCCTGCGCCGGGCGTGGGTCGCGATACCGGTCCGAGATCGACGAGCCGGCGACAGCGTATGAGGACTCGGTCGTTCATGTGGCCGAGTCAGACGAAGAGATCGTCGGCATGGTCGTGGTGCAGACGAACAGCACGACCCGAGAGATCAAGAGGCTCTGGGTCGATCCCCACGCCCGCGGCCAGCGGGTCGGATCGGCGTTGATCGACGTGGCGACGGACCCCAGAGATCTGCCGGTGCGCTTGACCGTGTGGGATTGGCGCGACGACGCCATCCGGCTGTATCGCGCGCGCGGTTTCGAGACGGTGACGTCGTGGGACGAGAGACCGCGGCTGGTCTGTATGCAGTTGGAGCCCGAGCGAACTCACTGATTGCGACGGATGATCGGAGGCTCACTGGACAGATGTCGCAACCCTCGCATTTTCCCTCGATTGCGCCGTTCAGCGGGGCTACTGTGAAGACGCTCCTCACCTCATCGACGAGCGCAATTCCCACACGCAGTCGTCCCGAGCACGACTTGGTTCGACACGAAAATGGAGGTCAATCATGGCGTTTGTGACCGTAGAAGACGGCACCGAGATCTACTACAAAGACTGGGGATCGAAGGACGCCCAGCCCATCGTGTTCCACCACGGCTGGCCCCTGTCGAGCGATGACTGGGATGCCCAGATGCTGTTCTTCCACTCGAAGGGCTACCGCGTCATCGCGAGCGACCGCCGCGGTCACGGCCGATCGACCGATATCGGCACCGGTCACGACATGGACCACTACGCGAGCGATGTCTCGGCCGTCGTCGAGCACCTCGACCTGAAGAACGCCATCCACATCGGACACTCGACCGGTGGCGGCCAGGTCGCGCGCTACGTCGCGAAGTACGGCGAGCCGCAGGGCCGCGTAGCGAAGGCCGTCCTCGTCTCGTCCGTTCCGCCGCTGATGGTGCAGACCGACGCCAACCCCGAGGGAACGCCCATCGCGGTCTTCGACGGATTCCGCGAGGCCCTCGCAGCCAACCGTTCCGAGTTCTACCAGGCCGTCGCATCCGGCCCCTTCTACAGCTTCAACCGCGAGGGCGCGAAGGTGTCGGAGCCGGTGATCGCGAACTGGTGGCGTCAGGGCATGACGGGCAGCGCGCTCGCCCACTACGAGGGCATCAAGGCCTTCTCCGAGACCGACCAGACCGAGGATCTGAAGGCGATCTCGGTTCCCGTTCTCGTCACCCAGGGTGACGACGACCAGGTCGTGCCCTACAAAGACGCGTCGCTGAAGCAGCACGAGCTGCTTCAGAACTCGACCCTGAAGGTCTACGAGGGCTACCCCCACGGCATGCTCACGACGCACGCCGACGTGATCAACCCCGACCTGCTGGCGTTTATTCAGCAGTAACGACGTCAGCCTCAGCGCTCGCGCTGACGGCACGCGGCGCACTTCGGACAACCCGGGGTGCGCCGTTCGTCATCTCGTCAACTCGACAGCAAGCAGGACCACGCGACCTCTCGGCCCAGCTGCCCCGTCTCGACGAAGAGCCGCACCTGCTGCGTATCGGCGAGGGCTGCCGCCAGTTCGTCTCGGTCGGCACCCGTGAAGCCCAGCTTTTGCCAGAACGGCCCAGACCTCCGCGAGAACAACCACGCGCGCTCCACGCCCCTCTGTCGAGCCGCATCCATCGCGAATCGCGCGAGTCGGGAGCCGGAACCCGCGGAACGCTGCTGCGGGTCCACCGCGACACTCCGGATGAGCGCGTGTCGGCCATCCGCACTGAGCTCGAAGCCCGTGCTGCCGACGATTCGGCCACGCTCGTCTCGCGCGACCCAGAGGTGCACGCCCGGCGCATCCAGCCCTGCCAGAGTCAGATCGGCAGCCCTCAGAAACTCTCGAATCGAGCCGGTGTCAGAGGGCGACACCTGTTCCAACTCCACACCTCGATTATGCCCGCGGCGCGGGCGGCGGATCGAATCGCGCGGTTGCGCCCGTCAGCCGGATCTGCTGTAAAAATTTCCGTCGGGCAGCCAGGTCACGTCGACCAGCAAGAACGTTCCAGTGTCGGGATCGTCTGCCTGCACAGTTCCCGGGTTCTCGTAGGAACCTCTGATGGTGAGCCCTGACTCTGGAAACGACTCCACGTCGACGCAGCTCGCAGCCATCTTGCCCTCGGGCTGAACAAGAACCAGGCAGACGTCCTGCCCGCTCGCTCCCCGCGCCACGTACACCGGCGGGGAGTCCACGAGTGCGCGGAAACTGAGGACGTCGAACTGCGGTTGGTTCAGCGCATTGGGAGGAACGTCCGCGACGACCTGAGGCTCGTCGAAGATCGCAAGGGCTCCCGTCGCGTCGACCGCCGGCACCTCTCCCCGGTTGCCCACGAAGCCGCCTGCCAGCACTCCGATCAGTGCAGCGATGACCGCTACTGACGCGAGCACCGTCGCTCGGTAGAAACGCCGTCTCGTGATCTGCACGCGCGCCTCCCGCTGCGACGGCTCCGGATGCGGCTGCTCCGGATGCGTCGAGTCGGCCTGCTCGGTGGCCCGAGCGATGGCTCGCGACTCGGCGGGGAGGCTCGCGGCGAGGGCGGCGCGAGTCGCCGCACGCTCCGATTCGATTGTCTGAACCAGCCTGCGCAGCTGCTCTGTGGCCGCCGCGGTAGCCGGTGATGGAACGCCGTAGACGACCGCTTCCAGGGGCTTGAGTTCGTTCAGCGGCGAGTGGCGTCCGCTGGGAGCGGGATCGTTCGGGTGCGTCATCCACCACAGTGCATCGAGGGGATCATGGACACCCGTGTAATGCTCCACGAACTCGACGAGCAGCCCCGGGTCGGATGCGACGCGCTCGGCATCCGAGGGAGAGAAGCGGGGGTTGGGCATGGCACTCAGCTTGTCATGGCGCCACGACGTCTACGGCGCAGCCAAGACCGGAACGATGCGGGCGGCAAGCGCGACTGCGGCGTGCACGGAAGACTGGTCGTATCGGCCAGCGGCATCGAGCAGGTTGATCGAGCCGATCGTGGCACCCTCGTGCACAACGGGAACATTGATGATCGCTCCGCACCCGAGAGACTCGATGAGTTCATGGTCTGCAAAATTCGCGCGAAGGTCATCGACGTCGAGACTCACCCAGGGCCGTTGCTGCACGACGACGCGGTCGTACCAGGGGTCGTCGTCTCCCTCTCGAAGCGGCTTGTCCCGGTCTCCGACCGGATAGCTCCCGGGATCGGTCGAGTAGACCCGGGTCATCTCGTCCTGATCCACATCGATGGTCGAGATGGTCACGAGTCTGGCTCCTGGAGATCGGCGGGCCGCTGCCGCTAGATCGTGAAGAGCATCCTGCGGATCGCTCATCGTGTCGGTTTCCTTTCGGGTCGGGTGGCGTGTTCCCGCTTAGAGTTCACGCATCAGGCGTGCCGGCACACCGCCGACGAGGGTGCGGGGCGCGACATCCCTCGTGACCACCGCACCCGCGGCGACGACCGCGTCGTCTCCCACGGTCACACCTTGCAGGATCGTCGCGCCGGCTCCGATCCACACGCCGCGGCCGATCCGGATCGGAGCGCAGGTGCACACGGACCGGCGGGTGTCGGGGTCGAGGGAGTGCCCTCCGCTGATGAGCTGCACGTTGGGGCCGATCATCACGTCGTCACCGATATCGATTCCACCGACAACCACCGCCGTGCATCCGTGGTTCACGAAGACGTTTCGACCGAACCGCAGATTGCGGCCGCCATCCGGATAGAAAGGGGGCAGCACCCGCACGGTCGGTTCGAGCTCCTCGCCGATGAGCTCAGCGAGAACCTCACGCATCGCGGCGAAGTCTCCAGGCGCAACCGCGTTGATCCGTGGAAGGAGCGTCCACGCGCGAGAGACCTCTTCGACCATCGCACGGGACAGCTCGGATCCGCTCTCGAAGGTGATGCCATTCGACGGTGCCGCTGCTCTACTGTCCACCCTCTGACACTAACAACGGCCGCCCGCGACAAGTCGACCATCGTCACGACTCAGTTCAGATCGTGCGGCGTTCGCGTGGAGACGACGACGAGGACGCCGGTCGACAACAGACCGCCCACGCAGAGCGACACGGCCGCCCAGGCGAGCGCAGAATCGAGAACCGTCGCCGCGATGGCGAGTGAGAGCCCCGCGACGACGAAGGTGAACGCCATCGCGACGTGGCCGACGATCGTCATCCTCGGTTGTGCGTTCGCGCTCAGCCAGGCATCGCGACGTCGCTGAGGGGTTCTGAATCGCCACGCCGTGATGACCGGCAGCCCTATGGCGATCACAACCGAGATGCCCACCAGGGCGATGGTCGCCACGCTACGACGACGCGACCGACCGGGCATTGGCCACGAATCGCTCGATGAGCGCGTGGTCCTTGATGCCCGGAGCCGACTCGACGCCGCTCGACACGTCGACTCCCGACGGCCGCGCTTCGCTCACTGCCTGTGCCACGTTCTGCGGGTCGAGTCCACCGGCCAACAACCATGAGCCGGTAGGCCGACCCGCCTGCAATGCACTCAGATCCCAGCGCTCGCCCGACCCGGCGCGGGGTGAGTCGATCAGCAGAATCTCCTCGCCCCAGGAGTCGAGGTCGGACGCGACCGTCGCAGCAGCGAGCGACGTGGCCCGCCACACGCGCGGAAAGAGTTCGAGCGTGCGCTCGACCTGCGGCCGGTCGAATCCATGCACCTGCAGTACGTCGACGCCGCATCCGTGCGCGGCGGACGCCGCAGCTTCGGGGGTGAGCCCCTTCGTCACGAGCACGGTGGTCGCCCGCCCGGCGGTGTGGTCGATAAGTCGGCTAGCCGTCTCAGCATCGACGAACCGAGGGCTGCCTTCGGCAATCACGAAACCGACGGCATCCGCCCCCGCCGCGACGGCCACATCGATCGCAGCCTCGGTGCGGAGGCCGCAGATCTTCACCAGAAGAGAGGGGGAAAGCATGCGGGTGAGCCTAGCGGGCCGGACCCCGCTAGGCTCCCTCGGGTGACGATCGTGCCCGGAATCCCCGCGTACCGCCTCTTCGACACCCGCGTCATCCGCACTCGCAGGATCACACCCACGTTCGTGCGCGTCACGCTCGGATCGCCGTCGCTTCGCCACTTCGCTCCGTGGGGCCTGGACCAGCGGCTCAAACTCATCCTTCCGCGCGGCGCAGGGCAGACCCGGCCGCACCGGCAACCGTGGCAGGGGCCGTTCTCGGGCGACGTCGACGGACTCTCGGTCACCGAATGGCGGGCCGCCCTGGCCGGCATGCCCGCAGACGAACGCCACCTCGCGCGCACCTATACAACAGGCAGCGCACGGCCGCAGGAGTGCGAACTCGACATCGACTTCTTCATCCACCACCCGACCGGGCCCGCCTCGAACTGGGCGGCCTCCGCCGTCGCCGGCGACCGCATCCTTGTCTCAGGGCCGGATGCGCGGGCGAACGATCGGCGGCACGGCATCCAATGGCGGCCGGCCGAGCCGCCCGCCGACGTACTGCTGCTCGGCGACGAAACGGCGATTCCCGCTCTCAACGGCATCGTCGCATCCCTCTCCCCTGATGCCCTGGGCAGCATCGTGGTCGAAGCAGACGACGTCCGGGCGTGCCCCACGATCGAGCGCATTCCGAGCGGCGTGAGCGTGCAGTATCTCGCGCGCGATGGCCGGCTTGCTGGCGAGGCTCTCTCTGCCGCCGCACACTCGTGGGCCGCATCGGATGCTCGTGCCGCACGGGCCGCCGGAGGGGCTTTCGCCGCCTGGATCGCCGCGGAGAGCTCTGCGGTTTCGCGACTTCGTTCCATCGTCGCCGACGCTGGAATCCCACGCAAACTCGTGCACTCTCAGGGATATTGGAACCACGGCGCACGTGGTTCGAGGATTTAGATAGGGTACCCTAACCTGCGTCGCCATCGTCGTCGACGCCTCCACCCGACGTCGAACGAGAGAACTCTCCATGCCCCCGCTCCGCCCTGCATCCCGCCGCCTCCGACGCCCCGCGCTGATCGCCGGCCTCGTGGTTGCCGCTCTGGCCTTTTCCGGCTGCTCAGCCGCAACGACAACTCCTGCCGCAACCGGTGCAGCGGATGCGGGCACCATCACGGTGACGCACGCTCGCGGCGAGTCCGAGGTTCCGGCCCAGGCCAAGCGCGTCGTGGTTCTCGAGCCGGTTGCGCTCGATGCCTCGGTCGCCCTCGGAGTCATTCCGGTCGGTGCGGCCGTTCTCAACGAGGCCGCCGGCATCCCCGCCTATCTCGGCAAGGCGGCGAGTGGCATCCAGTCGGTCGGCACGGTTACCGAGCCCAATGTCGAGAAGATCGCCGCGCTCAAACCCGATCTGATCATCGGCACCGAGTCGCGCCACTCGGCGCTCTACGACCAGCTCTCCTCGGTCGCGCCCACGGTCTTCCTCGCCTCGCAGGCAGACCCCTGGAAGGACAACGTGAAACTGGTGGGCAAGGCGCTCGGCCTCGCTGACCAGGCTGACACCCTGCTCGCGGGTTACGACGCCCGCTGCGACGAGGTCAAGGCCCAGTTCGCCGTCGAGGGCAAAACCGCGCAGCTCATCCGACCCCGCGACGGCCTGCTCACGGTCTATGGACCGGAGTCGTTCGCCGGAAGCACGCTCGAGTGCGTCGGATTCACCACGCCGGCAAGAGACTGGCAGAACTCGATCTCGGTCGATCTGTCTCCCGAAAAAGTCCTCGAGGCCAGCGCCGATCTCGTGGTCGTGACGACGACGAACGTCGACGACCCGACCACCATGCCCGAGGCGATCACCGCGAACCCGTCGTCGTTCCCCGACGTGCACCTCGTCGACCAGTCGTACTGGATCACCGGAGTAGGACCGATGGGCGGCTTGAAGGTACTCGACGACATCGAGAGCATCCTCCGCGACGCTCAGTGACCAGTCACCCGACCCGACGGTTCGTTCTCTTCGTCGCGGGCGCCTGTGTGCTTATCGCACTACTCGTCGTTCTCTCACTCGTGGTCGGCGCGAACACGGTCGCGCCGACCATGCTCCTCGACACCCTGGCGGGCAGAGGAACCGAGGAGTCGCGCTTCATCCTGTTAGATCAGCGGGTGCCGCGGACGGCGGCGGCGCTCGTAGTCGGAGCCGGACTCGGTGGCGCGGGCGCACTCATTCAGGCGATCACGCGCAATCCGCTGGCCGATCCGGGCATTCTCGGCGTCAACGCCGGAGCAGCGGCCGCGGTGGCGGTCGCCATCGTGTTCCTCGGCGCCGCCAGCCCGGGCCAGTATGTGTGGTTCGCCTACGCCGGGGCCTTCGTTCTGACGGTGGCGGTATTCCTTCTCGGTTCCGCTGGCCCCCGCCGTGCCGACCCCCTCACCCTCACCTTCGCCGGGCTGGCCGTGGGCGCCGTCCTGTCCGGACTCACCACCGGTCTCACCCTCACCAACCCCGACGCCTTCGAACGGATGCTCGGTTGGTCGGCCGGCAGCCTGCTCGGCCGCGGCTTCGACGTGACGACCCCGGTTCTTCTTCCACTGGCCGTGGGCATCGCGCTCGCGCTCGCGATCGGTCCGGCGCTCAATGCCATGGCACTCGGCGACGACGTGGCCACAGGTCAGGGCGTGAGCGTTCCCCGCACTCGGCTGCTGGCCGTGGTCGCCATCACGCTGCTCGCCGGAACGGCCACCGCGGTCGCCGGCCCCATCTCGTTCGTCGGGCTGATGATGCCGCACGTCGTGCGGTGGATCGTCGGAGTCGATCACCGTCGGATCATCGCAGGGTCGATCGTCGCCGCGCCCGTTCTGGTGCTCGCCTCGGACATCGTCGGGCGGCTCGTGGCTTTGCCCGCGGAGATGCCCGTGGGTATCGTCACTGCATTCGTTGGCGCTCCCGTTCTCGTGCTGCTGGTTCGGCGCAATCGACGGGTGACGGGGCTGTGATGCATCACGCACGACGGCGCATCCGCCCGGCAACCGTGAACCTGACGCTGATCGCGGTGATCGCCGTTCTCGCCGCGATCGGAGCGATGTCGGGCGACTTCCCCATCCCCTTCCCCGATCTGATGAAGGTGATCTCGGGCACGGCGAACGACCTCACGACGACGGTGGTGCTCGAGTGGAGACTGCCCCGCATCGCGGCGGCGATCGTGGTCGGTGCGGCCCTCGGCGTCGCCGGCGGCCTGTTTCAGACGGTGACGCACAATCCGCTCGCCAGTCCCGATGTGCTGGGTCTGTCGAACGGCGCCTTCGTGGGGATGCTCGTATCGCTCGTCGTCGCCGGCTCATCGGTCGAGTCGCGCACGATCGGCGCCCTCGTCGGTGGTCTCGCCACGGCTCTGCTCATCTTCGCGTTCTCTCGTGGGGTGGGATTCGGGGGCTTCCGCTTCATCATCGTCGGCGTCGCGATCTCGTCGATGGCCGCCGCATTCGGCACCTGGCTACTGCTGCAGGTCGACCCCGACACCGCTCTGTTCGCCTCAGCCTGGGGCGCCGGCACGCTCGCCGGCGTGACCACAGGAGGCGTAGCCACCGCGGCGGTGCTCATCGGTCTTCTGCTCGCCGTGATCCCCCTGCACGTTCGCGCGCTGCACCAACTCGGCCTGGGTGACGACGTCGCCATCGTCACGGGAGTGCATGTCTCGGTCACCCGCATCACGATGCTCGCGGTCGGCGTGGTTCTCGTGTGCGCGGCGACGACGGTGGCAGGACCCGTGGCCTTCGTCGCCCTCGCTGCCCCGCAGATCGCGAGACGCCTCGTCGGCGCTCCGCACATCCCACTGTTGACCACGGCCCTCTTCGGTTCTGCCATGCTCAGCGGCTCCGACCTGATCGCCCAGCACGCACTGCCGGTCACGCTGCCCGTCGGCGTCGTCACCGTGGTCGTCGGCGGCTGCTACCTCGTCTGGTTCCTCATCAGAGAGGCACGGGCAGGAAGGCGTGCCGGCTGATAGAGGCACTTACGACTCGAGGTCAACCCCCTTTTCGGCGGCCGCCGCACCCTAACTAGCGTCGAAACAGGAGTCCGGACAGCCCGGACCCGCTTCGATACAGAACTGAGGTCGCGTTATGGCACGCTGGACAGCAAGAATTCTCGGCATCATCGTCGCCCTTCTGGCGGTGGTCGGCTTCTTTGTCGAAGGCGAACACCTCGCGGGCATCGCGAATGTCGACCTGACTCTCGACATCGCGCGCGTCGTCATCGCCGTAGCTCTGCTCTGGGTCGGCTTTGGTCGCACCTCCGCGAGCGCGCTCCGCGCAGTGCTCGCGATCGTCGGCATCATGTACGTCGCCATGGCCCTGCTGGCGTTCGCCGACTCGACCCTGTTCGGCGTCCTGCCGACTGGATTCACCGGCTTCGACATCGGATTCCACCTCGTCACGGGAATCATCTCCGTGATCGCCGCATTCGTGCCGGTCAGCAATCGAGGGCCGGTCGCCGCGCGAGCCTGAGGCCACGGGTCACGCCAACGCCGCGTGACGCATCACTGCGTGGCCAGAGCCGCCTTCACGTAGGCGACGATGGCGTTGGCGTGTCCGTGCCCCAGGCCGTGTTCCGATTTGAGCGTCGACACGACCTGCATGTGAGGGTGGTCGGCCAGTTCGACCACAACGAGATCGAGCCACTCCTGGATGGGCTTGCCATAGGTGCTTTCGATGCTCGGAAAGTACGAGGCCGGCCCCTTCAGCTTCGATCCGTCGGTGGGCTGCTCGGGGGCGACAACGCGGTGGCTGGTCATGGAGTCACGATAGAAGACGAGGCTCCCCGCGGCAACGCCCTCGCCCGCCCAGATCAGCCGCTCTCAGCCCGACCTCTCTCGACGAACAGGTAGTCGGCGACCTTCATCCAGTCGTCGCCCGCGACAGGTGTGTCGCTGAGCATGTAGTTCGGCATCCCTTCGAAATCGACCGTCAGAGGCAGGCCGGTCGAGCATCCGCTGACACCGACGTCGCCCTCGAAGATCATGAGGCACGTGTTGCCTTCAGTATCTCCGGTGCCCTTCGCCGCGTAGAACGTCGTTTCGCCCTTCTGCCAGAGCAGCCGGGTGGAATCTGCGTCGACAGAGGCCACCACATTCCCCGTTCCGCCGGCCGGCAGCGCATCGCTCGCCGCCTGGTCGCGGTCGAAGACGTCGAGTCCTCCGATCGGTGCGCATGCCGAGAGGGCTGCAGTGAGTGACAGCGTCACCGCCGCCACCGTGAGCACCGTCGATGTCTTCATGTCTTCACCCTTTCCAGAGCTTCGTTGTCGTGCACGATCAGATCAGTCGACGGTCGAGCATCGGGAGGTCGCGACGATCGTCAGCTTCTGAGGCGTCTCCGTGGCGGAGGTGGCGGAGGTGGCCGAGGGCCTGAGAGTGAACAGCATCAGTGAACGGCTGGCCAGGGTGAGAATCGGCGCTGGCCCCTGCTCGGACCTCATGGTCGCGCTCCACCCCTCCTTGGCCGCGTACGTGGCCGAGAGTTCGCGCACCCACCCGGTCAGATCGAATCCGTCGACCGTCACGATCGATCGCTCGACGGCGACGAGCGTTCCCTCCCCGCCGTCTGGGCATGGCTCGGTTCGGATGGTGTCCGCGGCCGACAAGACTGCGTCCTGTGGAAGCTGCCCCTGCAACTCGTCCATGCCGTCGGTCACCTGGGTCGTGACGTCGTCGACGGTCAGCGAGTTCACCGATGACGAGAGAGCGAGGCCCGTAGCGACGATTCCTACGAGCAGAACGGCGCAGGCGGCGGCCAACACCACGGTCGGATGCTCCCGCACGACTCGCATCGCGTTTTCTCCTTCGATCGCCTGCCTCAAGTCTGCCCGCTCACTCCCGAGGGGCAAACGAGCGATGAGACCCGACATCCCAAACCCTGCCTAGAGCATCGTCGTCAGCACTCCCCCGTCTGCGCGCACGGCGGCACCATTCGTTGCCGACGGCAGCGGGCTCGCCAGGTAGGCGGCGAGGTGGGCGATCTCGTCGGGTTCGATGAAGCGCTCGAGCAGCGACGTCTGGTTCTGCCCGATGATCGCCGACTTCAGCGCTTCGACCGGCATCCCCTGCGACTCGGCGATCTGACCCACGGTCGCCGCCACTCCATCGGAATACGTGGGTCCGCCGAGGATCGTATTGACCGTCACCTCGGTTCCGCGGGTCAGCTTGGCCAACCCGTTGCCCAGGGCGATCATGGCTGCCTTGGTGACGCCGTAGTGTGTCATGTCGGCGGGCACGTCGACGCCCGATTCGCTCGAGATGAACAGGATGCGCCCCCACCCGTCTGCGAGCATGCTCGGCAACAGCGCACGCGACAATCGCACCCCGCTCATGACGTTGACGTCGAGGTAGCGCGCCCACTCGGCATCCGTCACGTCGGCGAAAGCCGCCACGTCGAAGCGCCCGACGTTGTTGACCAGAATCTCGACGCGGCCGATCGCGCCGATCAGTCTCTGCACGTCGTCGGCGTCAGAGAAGTCGGCGGCGATGCCCGAGACGACAGCGCCGGCGACCTCACGACGCAGGCTCTGCACGGACTCCTCCACCCGATCGGCGTCTCGCCCGTTGATCACGACCTCCGCGCCCTCGCGAAGAAGGGCTCTCGCAATGGCGTATCCGATGCCCTGGGTCGAGCCGCTGATGAAGGCGCGCTTGGTGGCGAGCTGCAGATCCATGGTGTGTTTCTCCTTTTTTACTTGACTGAGCAAGTAAAAAGATAGACGATTTCACTTGACTGAGCAACCAATCCCGTAGTCTTCGACTGTGAACGACGTGAACCCCTCCCCCCTCAGCGGCGACGAGCTATCGACGTGGGCGGCCCTCGCCACCGTGCTCGAGTGGCTGCCACCGGCGCTCGACGCCCGGCTGGTACGCGAGTTCGATCTCACGCACTTCGAGTACGGAATCCTCTACGCCCTGGCCGCGGCTCCGCGGCGAACGCTCCGCATGAGCGTTCTCGCGGGATACGCGAACAGCTCGCTCTCCAGGCTTTCTCGCGCGGCGACCCGGCTCGAACGACGCGACTGGATCAGCCGCACGCGCGACCCCGCCGACGGGCGCTCGACTCTCGCCATCCTGACCGCTCGAGGTCTCGAGGTCTTCGAGAACGCAACGCCCGTGCACGAGCAGACGGTCACGGAGCTCGTGCTCGATCCGCTGACGAGCGCTCAGAAACTGCAGCTGCGCGCGATCAGCGAACGCATCCAGCGGGCCATCCGCGAGAAAGAAGGGTGGGGACCGCCGAGCACGGCTTGAAACGGGAGGAAAATCACGCATCCATCGTGAATAGAGCGTCGGATCGTCAAAAATCCTCCCGTTGTGCGTGGCTCGGGCGGAGATTCGAGGGTCCCGTGCTCCTCTGCTCGCCGGATGCCCCGAATCTCCGCCCGGCTGCGGGACACCCGGACCGCCGACCGACCGAGGGCGACCCCTAACGCAGGATGCCGCGGGTGCGGGCGGCAGACACGGCCGCGGTGCGCGAGGTCACGCCCAGCTTCGTGAAGATGTGCGCGAGGTGCGACTTCACCGTGGTCTCGCTCACGAACAGATCGCCGGCGACCTCGGTGTTGGACCGGCCGGCCGCCACGAGCTCGAGCACCTCTATCTCGCGCGAGCTCAGACTCGCCTGCGGCGCCCGCATGCGGCTCAGCAGTCGCGACGCGATCACCGGTGCCAGGGCACTCTCCCCCGCCGCCGCCGCGCGCACCGCCGCGATGAGCTCGTGTGGCGGGGCGTCTTTCAGCAGATACCCGCTCGCCCCGGCCTCGACCGCGCCCAAGATGTCGGCATCCGAGTCGTAGTTCGTGAGCACCAGAACGTAGGGCGCGGCGTCGAGAGCCCGGATGCGCCTGGTCGCGTCGGCGCCCGTCGCCTGCGAGCGGGCGCCGAACTGCAGATCCATGAGCACCACGTCGGGGTTCTCGTGCACCGTCGCCGCCACCGCCTCGTCTGGCGTGGACGCCTCGGCGACGACCTCGATGTCGGGCTCGAGGCCGAACAGCGCGGAGAGTCCGGCGCGAACGATGGGGTGGTCGTCTGCGACGACGAGCCTGATCACGCGATGCTCTCGAGGGCGAGGTCTACGCGCACGGTCGTTCCCTTACCGGGCGACGACTCGACCGACAGCAGGCCTCCGAGCTGGGCGACGCGCTCCCGGGCCGCCTTCAGACCGAACGAGTCCGACCGGCCCCCACGAGCATCCGCCGCCTGAGGATCGAAGCCGACACCGTCGTCGACCACGGTGAAACGCAGACTCGAATCGTCGGACTCGAGTGAGATCACGGCGCCCGAGGCCTGCGCGTGTTGGATGACATTGGCCACCGCGCCCTGGGCGATGCGCAGCAGCGCGGTCTGAAGGTGCATCGGCAGCTCGACGGAATCGGAGACCCGCACCGCGACGGCGAGGCCCTGCGCCTGCCACTGCCCCGCGGCCAGTCGACGAAGCGCACCGCCGAGCCCGTTGTCGTCGAGATCGGGCGGGGTGAGTTCGCGGATGAAGCGCCTGGCCTCGGCCAGATTGTCGGCCGCGGTCTCACGCGCGAGCCGGATGTGCTCCACACCCGGCCGGTCGGGGTCGGCTCGCTCCGCCGCGTGCAACAGCATCTGGATGCTCGACAGCCCCTGGGCGAGCGTGTCATGAATCTCGCGGGCGAGTCTCGCACGCTCCGCGAGGACACCCGACTCGTGCTCTGTCGCCGCGAGCTGCCCCTGCGTCGCCAGCAGCTCCCGCATCAATTCCTCGCGCTGCTGCGCCTCGCGGGCGAGCGCCTGGTAGCCGAGGCCGATGAGAAGCGCGACGCCGGCGCCCACGAGCGGACCAACGATACCGCCGACGGTCCATCCGCCGTGGATGCCGAGGGCGCAGATCGCGACGACGGTCGCGGCCACGATCGCCGCCGACCCCCACCAGCGGCCGAGCAGATGCAGATAGAGAAAGAACAGGGGGAAGACGAGGTAGGCGGCCTCGGGAGTGAGCCACACCAGGGCGATCCACTCGAGGGTGATCGCGCCCAGCCACAGAGAACCCACGATGCGGCGCCGGCCCGAGACGCGAGCCGTCCGGGCCATGACTCCCCCGAACGCGTAGGTGACGAGGAGAAGAATCGCGAGGCCGATGACGACTCCGCCGCGTTCGCTCGGATCCACCGCGGCGCGAACGATCACCAGCACCGCGAGCGCCGCGAAGAGAACATGCAGCCCGGTGCGCAGCCCCACGAAGACAGGGGTGAGCGCCGAGTGAGCCATGAATCGAACTCTACGCGTCGGCCCGGCGGCGTCATCCTCCGAAAGTACGACTGCGGACCCGATACATCGGTCGTTCAGCGCCGTGCGGGCGACGGATGCCCCGGGCTGGTTCGGGCGGAAAAGTGAGGAGGGTCATCGCACCGCTGACACGAAAGGACGCTTCATGTTCGTCGCACTCCGCGACCTGCGCTTCGCCCGGGGCCGATTCATTCTGATCGGCTCTGTGGTCGCCCTCATCACGATTCTCGTCGGCTTTCTCAGCGGCCTCACCGGAGGGCTGGCCACCCAGAACATCTCGGCGGTTCTGCAGCTGCCCGGCGACCGGATCGTCTTCTCGAGCCCGGGCGGCGAGGCCGCGAGCTACTCCGACTCGACCGTCACCGAGAAACAGGCCGCAGCATGGGCGGCGACCGATCGTGTCACCTCGGCGCAGCCGATCGGCATCACCCAGACCCGCGCCGAGGCGGGAGACACCCGGGCAGCGATCGCCGCCTTCGGCGTGGAGCCCGGATTCAGGCCCACCTCGCCCACGCAGAGCGGACACGTGAGCCTTGCGGCGCCGGCCGCGAAGGACCTGGGGGTGACGGCTGGCGACTCCGTCACGATCGGAGGATCCGACTACGTCGTCGACAGTGTCGCCGGAGATGCCTGGTACAGCCACACTCCGGTCGTCTGGATGACGCTCGCCGACTGGCAGGCCGACGCGGCAACCACCGGCAGCGCCGACAGCTATGCGACCGTGCTGGCCGTATCCGGCACCCCCGACTGGAACGCGGCCGACGCCGCCACCGCGACCGTATCGACGAGCATCCTCGGCTCGCTGACCGCGCTCAGCGCCTTCCGCTCGGAGATCGGCTCCCTCCTGCTGATGGTCGCCATGCTCTTCGGCATCTCCGGTCTGGTCATCGGCGCGTTCTTCACGGTCTGGACGATGCAGCGCAAGGGCGACGTCTCCGTGCTCAAAGCCCTCGGCGCGAGCACCCGGTCTCTGCGAGTGGATGCGTTGGGCCAGGCGCTCGTCGTTCTGGTCGCCGGCATCGGGGTCGGCCTCGCCGTCGTCACCGCACTCGGGCTGCTCGCCGGCTCGGCGCTGCCCTTTCTGCTCAGCCCCCTCACCACCCTGCTGCCCGGCGCGATCATGATCGCGCTCGGGCTCGCCGGAGCAGCCTTCGCGCTGCGTTCCGTCACCTCCGCCGACCCCCTCACCGCCCTTGGGAGCACCCGATGATCCGCCTGAACGACATCACCCTGACCTTCGCCGACGGCGACGCCCGCGTCACGGCCATCAAGCGTGTGTCGCTGACGGCGCAGCCGGCAACCGTGACCGGCATCACCGGCCCAAGCGGCTCGGGCAAGTCGAGCCTGCTCGCCGTCGCCGCCACGCTCATCCGGCCGGACTCGGGCGAGGTGCTCATCGACGGAGTCGACGCCGGCCGTCTGAACGCGACGGAGGCCACCGAGCTGCGCCGCGAGAAGGTCGGCATCGTGTTCCAGCAGTCCAACCTGATTCCGTCGCTCACGGCGCAGGAGCAGCTGATGGTCATGAACGAACTCGGGGCGCGCCGCGGGCTGGCCGGGCGACGCGGCCGAGCCGTCGCATCCGATCGCGCAGCGATGCTGTTGGACGCGGTCGGCCTGGCCGACCAGCGACACAAGAGACAGCACCAGCTCTCGGGCGGGCAGCGGCAACGGGTCAACATCGCCCGCGCGCTCATGAACGAGCCCAGCGTTCTTCTGGTCGACGAGCCGACGAGCGCGCTCGATCAAGAGAGGGGCGCGAGCATCATCGAGCTGATTCTGCGGCTCAGCGCCGAGCTCGACACGTCTACGCTGCTCGTCACCCACGACCTCGTGCACCTTCCTCGCATGCACGCGGTGCTGCGGCTGGTCGACGGGGCACTCGTCGATCAGGGTCTGCGGATCGACGCCACCCGAGATTGAGCACACGTGGATCCCACGTCTCGTATCGAGTTCACGGTCACGTAAGGTCTTGTCTCTTCCCCGGGTCGATGTTCGGCGTCAATGTGAGCTGCAGGCTCCTTCCGTAGTACATGACGACCGATTCAACCGGTGCGCTCATCACGAACTCGTCGTCGTACACGACAAGAGCACTCATGATGCCCACGAGTTGAGCCGCGAACAGGTGGGCGCGAAGCTCCGCATCCGGCCCGTCGAGTCGATCGACAAGGGTCTCTGCGAAGAGGGCAACGACGGATCGCTTGAGGTGTTCGTGGATGTCGGCCCTGCCGGATGCGCGCACCATCGCACCCCAGATCGGCAGGCCGTTGCGCTGGTTTCGCAGCAGCGCTCGCGTAGCCCTTTCGCCCAGCGTTTCGAGCGGTCCTTCGAGCATTGCCTGCCATTTCGCTGGGGCGTCGATCGACAACACGAAGAGACGCTCCTTGGAACCGAAATGACGAATCACGATCGCCGGGTTGACCCCTGCGTCGGCGGCGATGTCTCGCACCCCTGTCGCCTCGAATCCCCGCTCCGTGAACAGTCGCCGTGCTGATTCACGGATGGAGTCCTTGACGGCCGAGGACCGGTCCGTGTGAGCAGCAGCCATGATGCCCTTTCGATGGGTTGCAATGATTTGACACCAATTGTAAACCACGTTTACGATGAACCTTGCACCGACGTAAACGACGTTTACTTTAGTCGGCGTCCCCGCTCTTCCCCCCCCTGATTCGGAGCACCCTTGACTGACTCGCCCTCGTCACAGACCGCAGTACCGGTCCGCAGATCCGCCCCCGTGGTGAAGATCGCCGCGGCCTTCCTCCTTCCACTGTTCTTCGTGATTGCATTCCCCTTGCTGTTCGTGGGCGCGATCCACAAGCCGACACCACACGAACTCAGCATCCTCGTCGTCGGGCCGGATCAGGTCGTGTCGCAGATCGCCGCGGGGCTCGACGGCACCGACGAATACGCGGCCACCGCCACCGACGTGGTCGACGACGCCAAGAGCAGCGTCGAGGAGCGCAAGGTCATGGGCTCGATCCTCGTCAGCGTCGATACGGCGGATGCGGCCGGCAATGCCGCACCGGCCGGCAGCGCCGCACCGGCCGATCCCGCAGCAGCGACGGCGACGGCAAGCCCCGGCTCCGCCGGCGCACCCACGTACACAGTGACCACCTACGTCGCCAACGCCGAGGGTCGCGCGGTCGCAGCGACCGTCACCGCTGCGGGCGAGAAGATCGCCGAGCAGTTGGGCACGACCGCGACCGTGGAAGATCTTGCGCCGCTTGCGGCGACCGACACTCTCGGTGTCACGCTGTTCTACCTCCTCACGTACACCTCGGTCGGCGGGTACCTCGTTGTCATCGTGCTGATGCAGGTGATGCCGAAGGCCAGGCTTAGCACCCGCTTCGGCGCGGTCACGGTGGCAGCGATCGCGGCGCCACTCGTAGCATTCGGGCTCTCCTCGATATTCGTCGGTGACTATGGAGCCAGCTTCGGCACGATTATGGGTTTGCTAGGGGTCATCGCCCTGTATGTGTTCACAGTCGGGTCGGTCGGTATCCTCATCGAACAGTTCCTCGGCAAGGCCGCGACCTTCGGAATCATGCTGTTCGTCGTCTTCCTCAACTTCCCGAGCGCCGGTGGTGCCGCGCCGGCCGCCATGCTGCCACCGTTCTGGCAGTTCATGCACGAGGTCTACTTCGGGGCCGGCGCGTACGAAGCGATGCGGTCGATTGTGTATTTCGGCGGAAACGGCGCCGCACGGTGGATCTTCCAACTGCTCGCGTGGACGTTCGGCATCGTGCTCATCAACGTCGTCGTGTACCTCGCGAAGACGGTCCGCCGACAGAAACGGGAGATCGCAGAGCTCTCCCGCGCCGCCACCGGCGGGCCGGAGTTGCAGGGTCAGAGCGAGGCCGACAGCACAGGCGATCCCGCGTCGGCGAAGCACGTGAAAGTAGAGGTGTATCAGCTCTACGAACCCGACCGTACTGAAGACCCACACCACGAGCCGGTACGCGCCCTCACCCAGTCCGAAGGAGAAACACGATGAGCCCGACCACGCCTGGCACGCGCCCCGAAGGCCAACACCGCGACCCGCTGCAAATGCCGGAGAACCACCTCGACATGGTCGTGACCCCCGACTCCGTCGACCCGAGCCGGGAGGCTTCCCTCCGCACCCGCATCATCGCGATCGTGTCCATGCCGCTGTTCTTTCTACTGGCGTTCACTCTCTGCTATGTCAGCGCCACGCATGCGCCCGTGCCGCACGACATGGCCGTCACGATCGCCGGTCCGGCAGAAGTCACCAGTGAGCTCACCGACGGAATCGCAGATCAGGCGGAGAACGCGTTCGCCGTCACCGCGACAACCAGCGCAGACGACGCTCGCGACTCGGTCCTCAAGCGCGACGCCGTCGGCGCCGTGATCATCGATGGCACCAACGTCACGACTATCGTCGCCTCGGGCGGGAGCGCGATTGCCGCACCCGTCGTCCAGCAACTGGGGCAGCGGATCGCGACCGAGCTCGGCGGCACGGCCACCGTTGAGAACGTCGCGCCGCTCCCCGCCGACGACCCGAGCGGCACGGTTCTGTTCTACTTCCTCATCGTCTGCACGGTCGGCGGATTCCTGAGCGTCACCGTCATCAGCCAGGCAATCCCGAAGATCCGCGCGCGAGCGATGCTCGCCACCTCCGTGGGCGCCGCGCTCATCGTGCCGCCGCTCGGCTTCTCGATGGTCAGCGTCTGGGTGGACTTCGAAGCCACCTTCGGTTCCATCGCAGCGGTTATCGGGATCGGCATGATCTACACACTGACGGTCGGTCTGATCGCGACGCTTCTCACCCTTGCGCTCGGTCAAGGGGCAGTGCTCGGCGAGATCCTCATCCTTATCGCTCTGAACTTCCCCAGCGCCGGCGCGAGCGTGCCAGAGTCGATGCTGCCACCGTTCTGGCAGGTCATCCACAACGGCTGGCTCGGCTCCGGCGCATTCGAATCGATGCGAAGCATCATGTACTTCGATGGCAACCAATCCGGCCATTGGCTCGCGCAGCTCCTCATCTGGACAGCCGCCGCAATCGTGCTCATCGCTCTCGTGATCATCGTGCAGCGACGCCGAGGGGCGGCAGTCCATCAGAACGATGGCAGCATCGCGCCGACCGGACCCGAGCGTTCCGCTGAGGCGCAAGCTGGAGCGGCCGAGCACGCCCTGGTCGGCACCGCGGGCATTGTGTAACCCCAGAAAATGAAAAAGACGAAAGAAGAAGGAACAGTGACTGAAATCGACCCGAACCGGCAGACCGCCTCCTCCCCGACCCGCACGCCCGTCGAGACTGTGCTGGAGTACATCGAGTACTACAACGCCGCCGACACCGCTGGCATGAAGTCCCTGATGTCCCCCGACTTCACCCGCATCGGGTCGTCGCAGTGGGCGCGTCCGATGCAGCGCGATGCGTACTCGGACATGTCCCGCAGATGGAACCTGGCCTTCGACGAGACGAACTGGGAACTCATTGACATGGTCGCAAGCGGCGAGTCCGTTGTGTGCGAATTCATCGAGAGCGGGGTCATGAACCGCCCGTGGCCGATCACCGATGACCGCGTTGTGCAGCCCAACGGCGAGCGCTATGAAGGTCGCGCCACGGTATGGTTCACGATCAATGCAGTCGGACTCGTGCACACCTACCGCTACTACACCGACGGCGAGTTCGGGAAGACGTACGGCAAGGAAATCGCGGCCAGCGGTACCGGGGCGCTGGAGACTCCCGCCGTCGTCGACTGAGCCCTCACAGACTCCCCGCCGCCAGCCGAGGCAGCGACGGGGAGTCTGCCTGTACGCAATCCACAATCGAGCCCCAAGACCGCGCAGAAGACAGACGAAGGGCCTACTGGCCGGTGAGCATTTTGCTCTTGCGTGCGTTGAACGGAGGCCTAGCCAGCTTGGTAAGGTCGGGGCCCGGTAGCTTCCGCAGCACGGAACGCTCATGGCTGAACGTCTTGATGCTCTGTTCGCCGTGATAGGAGCCCGTGCCGCTTGCTCCGACACCTCCGAAAGGAAGTGTGGACACCCCTAGTTGAAGCATGGCCGTATTGAGAGCGACCCCGCCGGACGATGTCTTGGCGAGTATGTCGTCACGCACGGGGCTGCGGTTTGTGAAGACGTAGAGGGCGAGAGGCTTGGGCCGTTGTCTGATGAACTCGATGGCCTGGTGGTGGTCGTGTACCACCACAATCGGCAGGATCGGGCCGAAGATCTCATCCATCATGACGGGCGCATTCATTGGGACGTCCAGTAGCACGGTCGGAGAAACATACCGATCGGCGATATCGAAGGTTCCGCCGACCACAGTTGTGCCGGCTCCCAGCAACGAGGCCAGTCGGCGAGCGTGCCGTTCGTTTACGATGCGACTGTAATCGGGCGATGTCCGCGGGTCGGATCCGTAGTATCCGGCAATTGAACGTTCGAGCTCCCGCGCGAGCCGTGTGGCCACATCACGTGTGGCGAGCACATAGTCGGGCGCAACGCACGTCTGCCCGCAATTCGCGTACTTGGCCCAAGCGAGTGTCTGTGCGGCCTGCTCGATCGGAAACGATTCGTCGACCCATACCGGCGATTTTCCTCCGAGTTCGAGCGTAACGGGGCTGAGGTGCTTGGCCGCGGCGGCCATCACGATCGATCCCACGGCGCCGTTGCCCGTGTAGAAAATGTGATCCCACGGGAGGTCGAGCAGTTCGGTCGTCTCCTGCACCCCGCCCTCGACGATCTTCACGGCGTCGGGATCGAGGTACCGGGGAATCAGTTTCGAGAGCAGCCGGGATGTCGCGGGGGCGATTTCGCTGGGTTTGAGCACCACGCTGTTGCCCGCAGCAAGCGCGCCGGCGAGCGGGACGAGAAGAAGGTGGAACGGGTAGTTCCATGGACCGATGATGAGCACGGTTCCAAGTGGCTCACGCTGAATCCAGGCGCGGCTTGTTCCGAGCGTGATCGGCGCCTGAACCCTGCGGTTCTTCGTCCACCTGCTGAGGTTCTTCTTCAAGAGCTTCGCCTCGGCGATGACAGGGCCGATCTCCGTGAGATAGGCCTCGGTCGCGCTCTTTCCGAGATCGTGACGCATCGCCTCCTGAATCTCAGACACCGAGTTGGAGAGCGCACGGATCAGTCCGTCGAGCTGGTCTGCGCGCCACCTCAGAGGTCTGGTGCGGCCGGTGGCGAACGCGGCGCGCGCAGCCGCGGCTACCTCCGCGGGCCGACGGGCGGCTGGAACACCAGTCTTGGTTTGCGCACCGCCGCCATTTCTCGGGGCTGGAGAATCCATCAGGCGGGCCGACTGTTGGTCAGGTTCCGGGGGCCGCCGAAACCATGCTCGGCTTCGAGCCTGCGGGCGTTCTCTATGAGCTTGACGCCGTCCGGGCCCCACATGAGCCGCATATAGTGCCGCTCGAACGCGCCTCGCTGAAACAGCCATGCAAGCGGGCGAAGGCGTGTGAACTTCCGAACCGCCTTCTTGGACGCTTTCGCGTCCATCCCGACGGATTTTCGCTGGCGTTCGGGTCCCGCTCCGAGGGCCATCTTCTTGAACAAGCCGTGATCAAGGACAACAGCGTAGATGATCGCGGGAATCTGAGAGCGGTGGAAGTTCTTCTTCATGTTGCTGAACATCGCCTTGTCGAATCGGCCGCTGCCGTCCGGCCAGTAGTTTCCCGACTCGGGGACGCCGAACATGACGTCGTAAGTGCCGTACAGGGCATCCAAGTCTGCCTTGTTGTGCGGAATCTCGGCTTCGTTGGAGCCCACAAGCCGGCAGTATGCGGCAGCCTCCGCGAAGTACTGATCCCGATCCGCGTCGCTGAGGCGGTGAGGCCGTTTGCCGTTTCGGTAGGCGAGGTTCTCGTAGAGCCAGAGCATGGAGTGCATTTCGGTGAGCGCAGCCCACATGGCATCCCGCGGTCCGGCGGCGTTGTAGCCGCCGAGCTCGGGCTCGGCGACGTCGATCACGTCACCGGCGACCTTCCCATGGATGTTGTGAAGGTGCTTCGCCATGAGCTCTGCCGATGGGGTATCCGCGAGCCACATGGGCGCGTGCATTCCCGAGTTCCGCTGGCCTCGCTCGAACAAGTCGAAGAAGGTCAACTCGCCCTTCCTCGCCTTCCGAGACATAGGATCCCAATCGCGCACGCCTGCCACAATCGGTCGATAGGTGCTCTGCAGTGTGCCCTGGAAAGCGAACTGGAACACGATCGTCGCCGGGTGCAGCAATACCTGCCACACCATCGAACCCGGCCCGAACAGACCATAGTCCGGCGTTCCGTCCTGGCGAAGTGATTCGCCCGCAGGAACCGGCTCTCCGAAGCGACGCCATCGCTGCGCGTTCCCCTCCAGGCGTTCCTTCGTCACGACTCTGATGTCGGCTCGCTGTCCCGTTGCAATGCTCATCGTCTACTCCCTCGTATGACTGTGCTCATCAGGCCGTCAATTCCCGGGCGGGAATTAACGTAGTGCAAGCGTAGGCTGTGGCTGTCGCCCCCGTCAACAGGAAGAGACCGGAAGAACATGGCAGCTTCATCCATTGCAGGACGCGGGGCCCGCCGCAAAGTTGGGGGAAAAGCAGGTCTGACGATCAACCGCGTCATTGAAGTGGCACGAACGATTGATCCCGAAGCGCTGACCATGCAGAGCGTCGCTGATGCACTCGGTGTCGACCGCAAAGCCCTCAACCATCACGTGCACGACCGAAACACGCTGATGTCACTGGTCGCCCTCGATGCGTTCTCGTCTGCCTTCTCCGCGGCAGAGCACACGCACTACGCGGGATGGGAGGACGCTTGTCGCGACTACGCGCGCCGTTTCACAACAAGCGTGATCGCCACCGGCCCTCTCTCAGAGCACATACATCTTCTGGCTAGTGACAGCAGCCGCTTCCTCGAACCCACCGAAGCGCTCCTCGGCCTGCTCATCGAAGCTGGCCTCAACGATGAGGACGCGATGCGCTCGGCAGCGCTCCTCACCAACATCTGCTTCGCATTCGCGCGCGACGTGGTCCAGCATGCACGAATGGGCACAAGCCCCCGGGCCGCCGTATTGCGCGCCCAACTAGCCCTTCGTGACGGTAACGAATTCCCGATACTGTCTCGTATCGCAGGCCTGCCTGCGACCACATACGACGAACGCCAGTTCAGCTTCAGCATCGACGCCTTCATTCACGGCGTGAGAGCGATGCTCCAGACCGAGCAATCCGGCCATCAAGTCGAGAAGTGATCGCGAGCACGACTGCCGAGCCTAAGCCTCAGCGACCAGAGACTCGAGGCATCGGGGTCCGTCGCTTTATCAAGAAGCGGAGCCACGGCTCTACCGTTCCAGCACGACAGCGAGTCCTTGGCCTACGCCGATGCATATAGCGACTACGGCAACGCCGGAGCCGCGGCGCGCCAGCTCGTGCGCGGCGTGGCCGATGATGCGGCCCCCTGACGCACCGAGCGGGTGCCCGATGGCTAGCGCTCCCCCGTGAATGTTGAGCCGTGCCGGATCGAGCTCGGGCCAGCCAGCGAGACACGCGAGCGTCTGCGAGGCGAAGGCCTCGTTCAGCTCGACGAAGTCGACGTCCTGCCAGCTGAGTCCCGCCCGGGCGAGCGCCTTGTTCGCGGCCTCGATCGGAGCGATCGGAAAGTCCTGTGGGTCCACCCCGTGGACGGCCCTGCCGGCGATCCGGGCGAGCGGTTCGCCGTCGAGCGCATTCTCCGCAGCGACGAGCACGGCTGAGGCGCCGTCGTTGATCGACGAGGCGTTGCCCGCCGTCACGGTACCGTCGACGGCGAACAGAGGTTTCAGGGTGGCGAGCCGCTCGAGGCTCGTACCATCGCGAATGCCCTCGTCACGGTCCAGCGGCGCGCCCGGGACCTGCACGATCTCGCGGTCGAAGATCCCGGAGGCCCAGGCCTCCGCGGCGAGCCGATGCGAGCGCACCGAGAACTCGTCTTGGGCCTCCCGGCCGATGCCTCGGGTGCGGGCGATGTACTCGGCCGATTCCCCGTTGCTGATCGCCCACTCTCGGGGCAGTGCCGGGTTGGTCATCCGCCAACCGATCGAGGTGTTCCAGAGCGTCGGGTTACCAGAAGCCGGCCAGGGCTTGGATGACTTCTCCAGCACGTACGGGGCGCGGCTCATCGACTCGACTCCGCCGGCGAGCACGATTTCGGCATCGCCGGCCTCGATCGCCCGCGATCCATGAATGACCGCGTCCAGCGAGGAGGCGCAGAGCCGGTTGACGGTGGTTCCGGTCACCGAGGTCGGGAAGCCGGCGAGCAGGGCGCCGAAGCGCGCCACGTTGCGGTTGTCCTCGCCCGCTTGATTGGCGTCGCCGAACACGACGTCGTCGATGCGAGCCGGGTCGAGTCCCGAGCGCTCGACGATCGAGGCCATGACGACGGCGGCCAAGTCGTCGGGCCGCACGCCCGACAGTGCGCCGCCGGCGCGACCGAACGGCGTGCGGACTGCGTCGTAGATGAAGCTCGCGGTCATGGGCGATCCCTTAAGGTCAATGCGGTGAGGCTTTCCAGTTCTGCGACGGTTGAGCCACCCAGTAGTTCCCTCACCCGGAAGCCGTCGGGCATCACGTCGAAGACCGCGCGGTCGGTATAGACCCGGGAGACGCAGGCGACACCGGTGAGCGGGTAGGTGCACTCGGAGACGAGTTTGGATGTGCCATCCCTGGCGAGCAGATCGGTCATCACCCACACACTCTTCGCCCCGATGGCGAGATCCATCGCCCCTCCTACGGCCGGGATCGCACCAGGGGCGCCAGTGGACCAGTTGGCGAGGTCGCCGGAGCTGCTCACCTGGAAGGCGCCCAGCACGCATACGTCGAGGTGGCCGCCACGCATCATGCCGAACGAATCGGCGTGATGGAAGTACGCCGCGCCCGGAAGCGCGGTGACGGGTTGCTTGCCCGCGTTGATGAGGTCGGGATCGACCGCCCCGGGCTCGGGCGCCCGCCCCATGCCGAGCAGCCCGTTCTCGGTGTGCAGGATGATCTCGAGCCCGTCGGGGAGATGGTCGGCAACGAGGGTCGGAGCACCGATGCCGAGGTTCACGTAGGCGCCCTCCGGAATGTCACGGGCGATCCGCTGCGCGAGTTCGACGCGCCCGAGCCCCGTCACCGGGTCACCTCGAGTGGTTCGCCATCGATGTCGACGCCGCCCACGAACCGGCCGTGGTCGACCCAGCGTCGTGGCGGGACGGCGACCACCCGGTCTACGAAGATGCCGGGCGTCACCACCGACTCGGGCTCGATCGCACCCAGCTCGACCACGTGGTCGACCTGTGCAACCGTCACGGTGGCGGCCGACGCCATGACCGGGCCGAAGTTGCGAGCGGTCTCCCGGTACACCAGATTGCCCCAGCGGTCTCCCCGGTAGGCGGAGATGAGGGCCACATCGGCGGCGATCGGATGCTCCAGGATGTAGCGGCGGCCGTCGATGACGCGTTCCTCTTTGCCCTGTGCCAGGTCGGTGCCGACCCCGGTCGGAGTAAAGAACCCCCCGATGCCGGCGCCAGCTGCCCGGATGCGCTCGGCCAGGTTGCCCTGTGGCACGAGTTCAAGCTCGATCTTGCCCGCACGATAGAGACCGTCGAACACCCAGGAGTCGTGTTGACGAGGGAAGGAGCAGATCATACGACGAACGCGGCCTCTGGCAAGCAGCGCGGCCAGCCCGGTGTCGCCGTTGCCGGCGTTGTTGCTCACGATCGTCAGGTCGCCCGCACCCTGAGCGATCAGCGCGTCGATGAGTTCGACCGGTTGGCCGGCCCGACCGAAACCGCCGATCATCACGGTCGACCCGTCCTCGATCCCGAACACCGCGTCCGCCGCACTGGCGACGGTCTTGTCGATCACGGCCGCTTCCCGTCTGTCTCGGCGAAAACCGTACCCGCGATGCGGAAGGCGGTGTTCGCGGCAGGAATTCCAGAGTAGATCGCCGACTGGAGGATGACCTCCCCGATCTCGTCGATGGTCAGGCCGTTGCGAAGCGCGGCGAGCAGGTGCATTGCGAGTTCCTCCTGATGGCCATGCGCGATGAGCGAGCTGAGCACGGCGATCGAACGTGCCCGGCGGTCGAGACCTGGTCGCGACCAGACGTCTCCCCAGGCCGTGCGAACGATGAAGTCCTGCCAGGCTGCCGTCGTCGGGGTCGTAGCCGCGACTGCCCGGTCGACATGCTCATCAGAGAGAACCTCGCGTCGGACCGCCATGCCCTGCGCCCATCGCTCGGCATCGCTGAGTCCGGTGCCATCTGGTCGGGTCACGGTCGCGCTCCTTCGTTCGCGCGGAGGAAGAAGCCGAGAAGCGCCTCCGCGGTAGCTACCGGCTGCTCGGCGGGTGGAAGGTGGGCGGCATCGTCGATCACGGCGATCTCTCCGCGGGCCACTCCTCGGGCGATCTCAATCGCCTTCTCCACTGGGGTGACGGCGTCCTCGCGGCCCTGGAGGGCGAGCACGGGCGTGCTGATCTCCGCGAGCCGCGACCGCACGTCGTACGTGGCGAGCGCCTCGCAGCACAGGGCGTACGACTCGTCGTCTGCATTCTGCAGGGCGTGCAGCAGCCGCCCGGTGAGCTCCGGATGCGCGGCCACCGACCCCGGCGCGAACCACCGTTGCGCAGACGGGACGATGATGCTCGACGTACTCTCCGCCCGCACGGTCACCGCGCGCGCCAGCCAGGCCGCCGGGTCGCCGATCCGGGCTCCGGAAGCGATGATCGCGGCCGCGCGGACCTGCTCGTGGTGCCGGAGCAGCAGCTCCAGTCCCGTCGCTCCGCCGAGGGAGACACCGGCGTAGAAAAATGGACCGTCGATCGAGGATGCGACGGCATCGGCCAGATCGGCCACAGTGAAAGACTGCTCCGCGGCCGGCGCGGAGCCGTGCCCCGGCAGATCCCACGCCAGTAGCCGGTACCGTTCACGCAGCGCCGGCGCGGCCGCCTCCCAGAGGATCGTCGAGGTGCCGAGCGAGGGGCCCAACACGAGGGTTGGGAGGCCAAGCGCGCCGCCGAGCTCTCGGAAGGCGAGCGCGGGAGCGGTCATGATCGCACCTCCCCGGCGCCATCACCGGTCGCGTGATCCACAGCAGCACCCGCCTCGCCGGTGTAGCCGGCCGGATCGAGCAGCCCCGGGATATCGAGGTCCGCAGCTTCCGGTAGCTCGCGAAGCAGGGTCGTCAGGTCGCCGCCAGCGGCCGCCGAGGCCACCAGGGCGGCCATGCGGGCCTGTCCGATGCGGGGAGTGAGCACGATCGAGAGGCGTTCGGAGAGCAGGAGCCCCCGGCTGAGCGCGAGGTTGCGCGCCACCGCTTCGTGGTCGACGCGGAGAGCGGCGATGAGCTGCACCGCGTGGGCGCTCGCCCCCAGTGTGAGCCGCAGGAGCTCTCGGAGCGTGGGCCACTCTGCGTGCCAAGCGCCGGCAGGACGCTCGTCCTCGGACAGGGCCGCACAGAGATGCAAGGTCGCGGCGAGCTGGGGTGCGCGCAACGCCGCCGACCGGATCAGCACCGCGGCCACAGGGTTGCGCTTCTGCGGCATGGCCGACGACCCTCCGCCGACTCCCACCGAGAACTCCGCGAGCTCGGTGCGCGTGAGCGTCACGATGTCCCCGGCCAACTTGCCCAGAGCATCCGTCGCCTGGGTGAGGGCATCGGCGAGTTCTGTGATCGGCCACCGGGAGGTGTGCCAGACAGCCCCGACGTGATCGAGCTCAAGCGCCTCGGCGAACCGCGCCGGCAGCTGGGTCGCTGCGGCGCCGCCCAGTTCCACGAAAGCGGCACGTGTGCCGGATGCTCCACCGAGTTGCGCTGGAAAGGTGAGGCTGCGAAGACGTCCCGTCGAACGGCGAACTCCGGACAGCCAACCCGCAGCTCGCAGCCCGACGGTCGTCGGCACCGCGTGCTGCCCGAGCGTGCGGCCGGCGGCGACGACATCGCGGTGCTCCCGCGCGAGGGTCACGAGGGCTGCCTCGGCCCTGGAGAGATCGGCCAGCACCGCATCTACCGCCCCCCGCGACACCAGCATGATGGCGGTGTCGAGGATGTCCTGACTTGTCGCGCCGCGGTGCAGCCACCCACGCTGCGCTTCCGGGAGCGCCCGACGCAGCTCGGACAGCAGCGGGATGACCGGGTTTCCCCCGTCGACCGCAGACCGGGCGACTGCCTCCACATCCAGCGCGAGCGAGTCCCACACCGCCGTGATCGACTCTGCTTCCGCCGGAGGCAGGTCGCCAACGGCCGCCCACGCACGCACCAGTCCGGCTTCAGCGGCCACCAAGGCGTCGAGCACGGCGTCGTCGGACACCAGGGAATCGTGTGCGAAAGTCACTGGTGAGAGCAGGCCGCGATCGAAGCAGGCTGCCCGTGGCCCGATCTCAGAAGGCAAGGAACACCGTCTCGTTCTCGCCCTGAAGCCTGATGTCGTGCTGCAGGGAGCCATCTGGCCGTCGCTCCGCGATGAGTGTCGCCTGTTCTGCGCCCTCGAGCGAGGCGAGGAAAGGGTCGGATGCCAGGGAATCGGGGTCGTCCGGGAGGTAGATGCGGGTGTGCAGCTTGTCGGGCAGGCCACGGGCGAAGACGATGGCCGCGAACAAGGCGGGGTGGCCAGCCTCTGCACCGGGGTTGCGGACGAAGAACTCGTATCGGCCATCGTCGTTCGTGAAGGCCCGGCCGAAACCGGCGAAGGTGTGGTCATCGCGCCGGAAGGCGCCACGGACGCGCGGCATCCTCCCGTCGGAGTCGGCCGCGAAGATCTCGAGGAAAGCATCGGGAACGGGAGCCCCTGCCCCGTCGTAGACCGTGCCACCCAGCAGCACGGCTCCGGGGGCGAACGGATGCACGACCTGATTCATCCGGTCGTACTCCACGCCGTATGCGAAGAACGGTCCGACGGTTTGGCCCGGGGTGGCGCGCAGGGTGCGAGCTGGGACACTCATGACTGCTCGCCTCTCTCATCGTCGTTCTCGAACCAGGTCGCATCCGGGCCGTCGACGACGATGTCGAAACGGTATCCGGTCGTCCACTCCGGCGAGGTGAGTTCATGGTCGTAGACGGCGATCAGACTGTCGCGATCCTTCTGCCGCCAGATGGTGTTCAAGATCGGGTCGAGCGCGAACAGCGGGTCGCCCGGGAAGTACATCTGCGTAACCAAGCGCTGGGTGAACGATGAGCCGAAGACGGAGAAGTGGATGTGCGCGGGCCGCCAGGCGTTGACGTGGTTCTTCCAGGGGTAGGGGCCGGGCTTGATGGTGGTGAACGTGTACTCGCCGGCGTCGTCGGTGATGACGCGCCCCGCGCCGGTGAAGTTCGGATCGAGCGGCGCCGGGTGCTGGTCGCGCTGGTGGATGTAGCGACCGGCGGAATTGGCCTGCCACACCTCGATCAGCTGATTCGCCACCGGACGGCCCCAAGAATCGGTGACCCGCCCACTGACCGTCATCCGCTCGCCGAGCGGCTCGCCCGCGTGCTGGATGGTGAGATCGCTCTCGATCGCCGCGACGTCGCGCTGCCCGAAGGCCGGCGAGAGCAGCTCGATCGTCTCGGGGTCGACGAGCTTGAGGTTCTTCGTCGGGTGGCGCAGCACGCTCGAGCGGTAGGCGGGGAAGTCATGAACGGTAGACGGGAGGCGCTCACCCGAGAGTTCGCGCTGCTCAAAAGAACGGTGCAGAGCGTCGATCTCTGCCGTGATGTCAGCCTGCGAGGCACGGACGGGCGTGTCCGTGAGACTCTCGGGAGCCGGGGCCGGCGGTGGGGTCACGGCGTCTCCTTCGACTGCTCGATCTGCGTTTCCCCATGGTGCGCCACCACGTGCCACGGTCATCGAACCTTCCCGATGAACGGGAACAGATTTCACGGCGTGCCATGATGAGACATGGCCAACTCGCCCACCGGGGACTCCGGGACCGATCGGTTCGTGCGAATTCTGGATACCTTCACGCCCACTCGCACCGTCCAGACGGTGACCGAGATCGGCCGCCGAGCGGAATTGCCCAGCTCCACTGCGCACCGCATCGTGAACGAACTGGTCAACGCAGGACTGCTCGAGCGCGACGAGGATCGACGAGTGCGGATCGGCATGAGGCTGTGGGAGCTCTCAACCCGATCCTCGCACGCCCTCCGACTGCGCCAGGCGGCCATGCCCTTTATGGAGCGGGTGCAGTCGCGGGTGCGGGAGCACACCCAGCTCGCCATCCTGGAGCAAGACGAAGCACTGTTTCTCGAACGATTGAGCAGCCCGGCATCGGGTTCGAACGTCACGCGCGTCGCAGGCCGACTGCCCCTGCACGCATCGAGCTCTGGCCTCGTGCTGCTGGCCTTCGGGCTGCCAGACCTCCAGGAGCGGGTGCTGTCGTCGGGCTTGACTCGGCTCACGCGGGCGACGCTCTCCGACCCGCACGCGGTGCGCAGCAAGCTCGCCGAGGTGCGCCAGCTGGGGCACGCCATCGCTCCCGGTTACATCGAGGAGGTCTCGACCGGTATCGCGGTGCCCGTGCGCGATGAGACCGGCCGGGTGATTGCGGCACTGTCGGTGGTGCTTCCACGCGATGCGGAGTCCGATTTCGCGATCGTGGAGCTGCACCGCGCGGCCACAGATATCGCAAGGTCGCTCGGCTTCCGTTCCTGAGTGAATCTCCCGTTGAACGGGAACACGTGCCTTCGCTGCATCACCGGCTCCCACAATGGCGTCACCACGTCGAAGGAGACGCCCATGTCCAGCTCTGTCAGTACACGCGTCGCCATCGTGGGCGCCGGACCCGCCGGGCTCATCCTGTCTCAGCTGCTGGCCGATGCGGGCATCGACTCCGTCATCGTCGACTCCCGGTCACGTGAGGACATCGAGGCGACCATCCGCGCCGGCATCCTCGAGCAGGGCACCGTCGACCTGTTGCGTCGTATCGACCCCGACACCCGGTTCGATACCGTCGGCAACCGGCATGACGGCATCGAGCTTCGGTTCGGAGACGAGGGGCATCGCATCGATTTTCCCGCTCTGGTCGGCCGGAGCGTGTGGCTTTATCCCCAGCACGAGGTCTTGAAAGACCTGCTGGCCCTGCGGCTGAGGGCGGGCCAGGACCTGCGGTTCGGCGTCTCGGTCGCGGGCGTCGACTCGAGCGACCCCACGCATCCGGTCGTCGTCGCGACGGATGCCCGGGGCGAATATCTCAGCGTCACCGCCGATTTCGTGGTCGGGGCCGACGGCTCGCGCAGCGTCGTGCGCGCAGCGGTGACCGACGCGCGATCGACTGGGCACTTCAGGGAGTACCCGTATGGCTGGTTCGGCATTCTCTGCGAGGCGCCGCCGAGTTCGCCCGAACTCATCTACAGCAACTCCGAAGCAGGGTTCGCCCTGATCAGCCAGCGCAGCCCGGAGGTGCAGCGCATGTACTTCCAGTGCGACCCCGGAGCCGATCCGACCTCCCCCAGCGACGCCGAGATCTGGGACACTCTGCAAGCCCGAGTGCCCGGCACGACGCTGATCGACGGCCCCATCATCCAACGGGATGTCCTCCGGTTCCGCAGTTTCGTGGCCCGGGATCTCCGTCGTGGTCGAGTCGCCCTCGTCGGCGATGCTGCCCACACGGTGCCACCGACAGGCGCCAAGGGGATGAACCTCGCGATCGCCGATGTGGTCCTGCTGTCGGATGCTCTCCGCGCCCTCCTCGTCGATCAGAATGAGGGCCCGATCGACGGGTACGAGGAGCGGGCTCTCGACCGCATCTGGAAGGCGCAGCACTTCTCGTGGTGGATGACGAATCTGCTGCACGTCGCACCGGACGCCACGGAGTTCGACCGTCGACGCCAGCTCGGGGAGCTCCGAACGGTGGCCGAGTCGGAGGCGGGCCGCACGCTGCTGGCGGAGGCCTACACCGGCTGGCCGCTGTCCTGACCTCGGGCGCCCATGCGGCGCGCCGAGCACACCCGTGGCCTCATGGATGCGGCTCCGGAGCACCACCGCGCACCATGGGGTTGATGTTCGACGACGACGTCACAGAGAGGCACAACATATGAATGTCACATACGACTTCTCCGGCAAGGTAGCGCTGGTCACCGGAGCGGCTTCGGGGATGGGCCGCGTGAGCGCCCTCGCATTCGCTGCGGCCGGCGCGACTGTCGCGGTCACCGATATCGACACGACGGGCGGGCGGTCCGTTGCTGAGGAGATCACGGATGCCGGCGGCAACGCGAGGTTCTTCGAGGTGAACGTGACCGACCCCGACTCGGTCCAGGCGGGCGTAGCCGATCTGGTCTCCGCCTTCGGTGGGCTCGACTTCGCACACAACAACGCCGGGGCCGAAGGCCAGCATGGCAAGTTCCTCGAGCAGTCCAGGGAAAACTTCGACAAGACCGTCGCGGTCAACTACGCCTCGATCTTCCACTGCATGCAGGCGGAGATCCCTGCGTTGCTCGAGCGCGGCGGCGGCAGTATCGTCAATACCGCCTCGGCAGCGGGCATCATCGGCGGCTACGGCTTCGCGCCCTACGGCGGAGCCAAGACCGGAGTTATCGGCCTCACTAAGCACGTCGCTCAGGAGATGGCCGAACACAACATCCGTATCAACTCGATCGCGCCCGGTCCCATCAACACCCCGTTCATCGCCGACTTCCCGAAGCCCGTACTCGATCGCCTCCTCACGGGCACCCCCATCGGTCGCCTAGGGGAGCCTGACGAGATAGCACAGGCGGTCCTCTGGCTATGCTCCGACGGCGCGTCGTATGTGATCGGCACGGCGCTCACCGTCGACGGCGGCACCGTCATCGGGGGGATGTCCACAAGGGCGGACGACCTCGGTCACTGAGGTAACCGCAACGCAGAATGGCCCGGGCAATCCGCCCGGGCCATTCTGCGTTCGACTCAGCCGTGCAGTCGGGGAATCTCCGAGGTGTCGAACGTCTCATTGCGGTACTTGCCGTTGTAGTAGGGAAAGCGCGCAACGGTGGCGCGGATCTCGAACTGCGGGTGACCGACATCTCCCCACAGAACTGTGACCTCGGTGCCTTCGGCCGCGAACTCGCGGTCGATCCAGGCGAGGGAGATCATCGTGCCGTAGTCGAACGAGGGTGTACGACCCGTGGCGAGTCCGACATCCTTGCCATCGACGCGCACGTAGTCGATGCGCATTCGGCCTACGGCGTAGTCCTCGATCGCGATGACCGGGTCGTTGCTCATACGGTCGTACACAACCGAATCCTTGCCTCGAAACTGAGCCGAGTAGATCTCGCCGATGTCATCGGCGTTCCACTCGAGGGTGACCGCGGTACGGGCCGGGTTCTCGGCGATGCGCTTCAGCGCCTCCTTGCCGGGGAACTCGTGGTCGAAGTTCACGAGGTAGCCCCAGCCGATGTCGTACGGCGTGACAAACGCGTTCGTCTTGACATCGGCGGCGCTGCCATGAAGGCCGAGGTCGAAGGGGATGACCTGGTCCATGAATGCGGCGAGCTCGTGGCCCGAGTCGCGGTACGGAGGCAGGAAGTGGATGACCTGATTCGGGTATCCACCGTTCGTGTGGTTGACGAGGGAGTAGTTCCAGAAGCCTTGCGGACGCCCGCCCACACCCTCGACCGCGGCGCGCAGCTGCTCATAGGCCTCGCGGGCCACACTCGAATGACCGTGCACCTCGTAGGCGAGGGCGCCGGACATGCCGAGGCGGTGCACGCGTGCGGTGTCGCCCGCGAGCTGCACTTCTTTGTTCTGGCCGAATCTCAGATCGTGCAGATCGCTGCCCGTGACCTGCTCCATGACCTCGAGCGACTTGGGGCCGTCGATCTGAAAGAAATACTCGTCAATGACCCAGGTTCCCTCGACGTTCATGCCGCTGCCACGGAGGTAGAAGTCGAGCACGGGCGCGAGCCAATAGGCGCGGAAGTGGTTCTCCGCAACCTTCATCAGCAGGCCGTCGGCGAGGATGAAGCCGTCGTCGTTGCAGATGAGCATGTGCTTCGATGACCCGTCCTTCATGAGACCGAAGTCCCTGTTGACCGCCACGGAGTTGAGGAAGGGCACAGCGTCGGGGCCGGTGACGTCGTAGACGGGGCTGTTGTTGAGCACGAAACCAAGCGATGCCGTCTCGCGCGCCGCGAGGGACTCCTCGCGGGTTGTCGAGTACTCGGCGGGCAGCCATCCGAACCCGATGTTGGTCTGCACGTTCGAGCCCGCGAAGATGGGGCTGTCGGGGGCGAAGATAACCTGCCCGATCGGCGTTCCCGTGTTCGTGTCTGCCATGAGGCTTTCTCCTTACGTTCGTTCTCTGGGTAAGCCCTGCAGCAACGGCGCTGCGGGCTGATGTCATCGGTACCCCGAACGTGGACCACAACGCCGGGGCCAGCCTGGGGTCAACCCTCGCCGAATACCTCGCGGGGCGCATCCATGACACCACTAGTGCCGTCGACGACGCGCGAATCGAGCCAGCGAATCACTGCGTTCGCGACCTCGTCTGAGTTCCGCTCGTACATGAGTCCGTGCCCGTTGCCCACGAGCCCCTGATCCTCAAGCGCGAGCAGGTCGGCGCGCGCGCCGCACTCGTCGCGAAGGTAGTCGCGCACGGCTGCAGCTCCGCCGCGGAAGCGCGAGGCCGAACCGCTCACCACCGCGACGGGCGTCCCTGTGATACCGGGAATACCGTCTGCTGATGTAATCCAGGGCAGCACGGTGATGCCCGACGTCAGGGTACCCACTCCGGGAATCGTGCCGAAGGGTGGTCCGGCGGGCTCGATCGCGACGATCGCCCGCACGAGCCCCTGACGCACATTGCTCGCCGTCCAGGCGCCGATGGCGCCGAGCGAGTGCGACACCACGATCGCTGGTCCCGTGAGGTCGAGCAGCGCCGCGACGCGCGCGGCATCGATGCGGTTCACTTCGGCGAGGTCGGTGAGCAGGGCCGAGTTCGCCGCCGCAAGCTGGCCGATTTCGGCGCTATGCGGCTGCCTGCTCCAGGGCCACTGAGTCTGACTGCCCACGGCATCCGAAGGAGCGAAGAGGAACGCGGTCTGCTCCGCCGGACCCTGCGCGCCGACGGGCCCGAAGACCTCGGCTGTCTGTGATGCTCTACCGTGGCCGGGGCGATCCACCACATAACTTGCGAACCCCGCGGCGACGAAAGCTCGCGCCCATCCGGGCCGGCCGTCGGGGGTGGTGAGCCAGTCGGTCCCCTGGCCTCCGCCCCCGTGCAGAAAGATCACGGGGAGCTCCCGTGCGCCTGACCCGGGAGCCTCCCATTCCACCCACATGGGGCCGTGCTGGTGCGTGCCGCCGGCGATGTCGACGCGGTCGCCCTCGATCCAGAACCCTCCGCGGCGGGTCGACAGTGGGGGCATGTCTGCGTTGTGGGGCGCGTGTGTCGTCACGGTTCAGTCCGGAAAGACGACGGTCGTTCGACCGTTGAGCAGCACTCGGTTCTCGAGGTGGTAACGCACGGCCCGAGCCAGCACACGTCGCTCGATATCGCGTCCCTTGCGCACAAGCGCTTCGGGCACGTCCCGATGACTTACCGTCTCGACGTCCTGGGCGATGATGGGCCCCTCATCCAAGTCTCCCGTGACGTAGTGCGCTGTCGCGCCGATGAGCTTCACACCGCGTTCATAGGCCTGGTGATAGGGACGTGCGCCCTTGAAACCGGGCAGGAACGAGTGGTGGATGTTGATGCACCGACCAGCGAGTTCGACCGAGAACTCGTCGCTCAAGATCTGCATGTAGCGCGCGAGCACGACGAGGTCGACCCGCAACTCGTCCCTGAGCGCCGATATCTGCTGCTCCTGCTCGCGCTTGCGGCCCGGCGCGATCGGGAGGTGGAAGAACGGCACGTCCCCGAAGTTGAGATTGCCGTACACCTCGCGTGGATGGTTGGACACGACGCCCACGATGTCCATGGACAGGTCTCCTGTGCGAGCACGGTAGAGCAAGTCGGCGAGACAGTGGTCGAGCTTCGAGGCGAGCAGGAGCACCCGCTTGCGTGTCGTCGACGCCTCGAGCGTGTACTCGGCCTCGAAGGGCGCGAGAACCTCGGCCATGGCGAGCTCGAGAGCTGCAGTGTTCAGTACCGAAGCCGGCGCGAACTGCAGCCGCGAGAAGAAGCGACCCGAGATCGGGTCGTCGAACTGCTGAGACTCCTGGATCGTGAAGCCCAGTTCGAAAAGCGCGCCGCTGACTGCCGCGACAATGCCTGGCCTGTCGTCGCAGGAGAACGCAAGGACCCAGGACTCTCCGGTCTCGCTCACTGGGCCGTCTCCCGGTAACGACGCGCCCACACTCCTGATTTGCCGGGCTGCATAATGCCGTTCGGGTCCAGGGCGTCCTTGATTCGCTCGTTGAGGCGCAGCAGAGCGTTGTCGTTGAAGTCGAACTGCGCGGCGACCGCATCCATGTGCTGGAGGTTCGTGCGGTAGACCGGATACCCGCGATCGCGCATGATCGCGAGCATGGCGGAGTAGTTCTCGTACACGGCTGCTGTCTGCTTCTCGTCATGCGGGTCGAAGAACATCGTGCTGATGTGGATGACGCTGCGCGGCGAGAGCATCAGGCCGGAGAAGAACCTCTCCCCCGTTTTTTCGTACAACCCGCGCATGAGGTGGGCCGTCTCGACGACGTCGGCCCCGCGAAGCGGACCCACCGGTGAGAAGTCGAGATGGGCGGTGTCCTCGCCGTAGACGCTCTGGAAGAGATCGAGAATGTCCATGTCGGGGATACCCGCCATCACGCGGTCCTCGTGGCCTGCGTGGCTCGTGCGGTCGTCGCCCGCGTATACCCGGCGTCGCAGCGACATTCCGGGCACCGCACCGAACAGGTGCTCGCACGCTGCCCAATTCGCGTCCACGATCTCCGGTCGGCCGTACAGCGCGAACCGCACGAGCCACAGGTCCTTTTCGGGAGAGAAGCTCGGGTTGCCGTCTGCATCGAGCTCGACGCCGTGCAACACCACCGGGTAGTTGGTGACGGTGCCGTCGAGCATGAGCTCGCGCATCAGGTCGATGGATGCCGCGAGCGCCTCATCGCCGCGGAAGCTCAACCAACACGAGGCATAGGCCTCTGGCCGGCGCTGCAGCCAGTAGCCCATACGCGTGATGATTCCGAGGCCCGACGACTGGAACAGCCCCTGCAGTTGCGGACCGAAGGCGTGCTTGTAGATGTGCGCGCTCTGGCTGCCGACCATGCCGCCCATACCCGTGCGCACGATCTCGCCGGTCGGCAGAACGACCTCGAGGCCGCAGATGTTCTCTGCGTGGTCGCCGTATGGCGTGTATCCGCGGCCATACTCGCTGCTGTTGCCGATGACGCTCCCCCACCCGAGGTCGGGAATCGAGGTCCAGAGCTTGCCCCCGGCCTCCTCGAGGGCGTCGAAGAGATCGAACCAGCGCACGCCCGGCTCGACGACCGCATAGGCGAGCTCCTCGTTGATCTCGAGCACACGGTTCATGTTGCGGAGATTGACGATCACAGAGCCGGGCACACGCGGGGCCGGCCCGCCGTACGTATTGTTGCGCCCCTGGCTGAAGGTCCAGAGCGGAACACCATGCTCGTTGGCGATCTTGACGACGGCGGAGACCTGCTCGGTGCTCGTTGGCATCACGCAGGCCGAGGCATCCCATTGGTCGGATTCACGGTAGGTGAAGGGGTCGCGGAACGCGAGCAACTCCTGTGGGTCGGTGATCACGGCATCCTCGCCGAGAAGGATGGTGAAGGCCGCCAAGGCCCTGTCGATGTCGCCGATCGGGCGGGCGGTCGGCTCTGTGATGGACATACGAACGTGCTCCTTTGAATGTACGTGTCTGAGGCAACTCTCGTTCGCGGCGGGAGGGGTCGCATCCATGAGGTGCCTAGCCCATGGCCGTCGCGGGCCACTGGTGGGGTCACCGATGCGATAGCGCTGCACTGGCGCGCACCATGAGGGCACGAACGAAAGGTGCGCAGATGCACGAGATCTCCGGCCGCGTGGCGGTTGTCACCGGCGGTGCCAGTGGAATCGGACGCGCGATGGTGGACAGGTTCGCCGCCGAGGGGATGAAGGTCGTCCTCGCAGACATCGAGCAGTCGGCCCTCGACAGGGCGGTTGCCGAGGTGCGTGCCACCGGCGCCGAAGCGATCGGGGTGCGCACCGATGTGACGCAGCTCGACGAGATCGAAGCCCTCGCCGAACGCTCGGTAGCCGAGTTCGGCGCCGTGCACGTGCTGTGCAACAACGCCGGCGTCGAGGGCGGAGCATTGTTCTCCGACATGTCCCTTCGCACGTGGCAGTGGGTGTTCGACGTCAATTTCTGGGGACCGCTGCACGGCTGTCGCGTGTTTCTCCCGATCCTGCGTCAACAGGACGAGGCGCATATCGTCACGACCGCGTCGCACGCTGCATTCGCCACCGGACTGCAGACCTTCCACGCGTATGTCGCATCGAAGGCTGCGGTCGCGTCGATGACGGCTAACCTCGAGCGCGAACTCAGCGAGACGGATCCGCACATCGGCGTCTCGCTGCTCGTACCGGGCCTTGTGCAGACCCGCATGAACAACTCCGAGCGCAATCGACCGGTCGACGTACCGCCCACCGACGAGGACCCGCTGCGGATGAGTATCCATCAGAACATCGACCGCGCGACAGCCGAAGTCGGGGTGTCCCCCGAGGACGTGGCCTCCATGGTGCTCGACGGAATCCGCGAGCGCCGCTTCTACCTGCTCACCCACCCGGCGATGACACTCAGCGCGACGACATCGCAGCTCGAATGGATGCGTGGCGGACCTGCGCCGACGCCGCCCGGCGACGACGCCGTGCAGCGGAGAACGACGGCGGGCTAGCCATGCGATTCGATTTCGAATCGCTGCCGGGCCGCGTCAGCTTCGGCGCCGGCAGCGCCGCCGCCGCCCTGACGGACGAGATCAGCCGCGGCCGATATCGCAACGCAATGGTTGTGTGCTCCTCCCGAGAGGCTCCGCGCGCCGCAGCCCTCACCGCCGGACTCGGCGATCGCTTGGCATGCACCTTCACGGGTGTGCGCCAGCACGTGCCGATCGCGGTGGCCGAGGTCGCCCGATCGCTCGCAGCGACCTCGGGAATCGACGTGCTCATCAGCATCGGCGGCGGATCGGCGACCGGCACGGCCAAGGCGGTCGCGCTCACGAGCGGCCTTCCGATCATCGCCGTGCCGACCACGTACTCCGGCTCCGAGATGACACCGGTATGGGGCCTCACCACGGAATCCCACAAAGAGACCGGCGTCGACCCCCGGGTGAAGCCTTCGACCGTGATCTACGATCCTGATCTCTTGGCCGACCTCCCCGACTCCACCGCGCTCACGTCTGCGGCCAACGCCCTCGCCCACTGCGTCGAGGCGTTCTGGACCCCCCTGTCAAACCCGGTGCTGGCGCTCGAGGCGACCGAAGGCATCCGAGTTCTGGCACGCGGTATGGACGCGCTCGTGACCGGGGCGGCGGCGCGCGAAGACCTGCTGTATGGCGCGTTTCTCGGCGGGCTCGTGTTCGCGGGAGCGAGATCGGGCCTCCACCACAAGATCTGTCACATCCTCGGGGGCGCTTTCGATCTGCCCCACGCTCAGCTGCATGCGGTCGTGCTTCCGCACGTACTCGAGTTCACGGCGCCGTCGGTTCCCACCGAGGCCGCTCGCATGGCCGATGCGCTAGGCAGCGCCGACGCCGTGGTGGGGCTGCGCGCACTCTACGACAGAGCCGGCGTTTCGCGCTCGCTTCAGCAGATCGGGATGCTCGCAGACCAGCTCGAGTCGGCGATCGACATCGTGGTCGCCGCATTGCCCATCGTTCACCCTCGCCTCGTCGACGAAGCCGCGGTGCGACGCATCCTCACCGGGGCATTCGCCGGCCGAGGAATGTGACCACACGGCATCCGGCTGCGCTCGAATCACTCCTCGGCCAGCACGATGTCGAAGCGGACCTCGCTCCACGGCTCCTCGAGCGCCCTCCCGTGCGGGCCCTGCGACGTGGGCTCGCGCTCGACGAAGTCCAGGATGAGGCTCTCCTTCACTCCGAACACCGCGTCACTCTCGAGCCAGGGGTCCCCGGCGACGAAGACGTGCGTGATCAGCTTCTCGTGCCCGTCGGCTGTCACCATGAAGTGGATGTGCGCGGGCCGCATGGGCGAGCGTCTGGCGAGGGTCAGCAGGTCGCCCACCGGTCCGTCGTGAGGAATCGGGTACGGAGCCGGCTGAACCGTCCAGAACGAGAACTCGCCGTTGCTGTCCGTGGCGAGATGCCCGCGACCCGCGAACTCCGTGCCCTCGATCTGCACATCATAGAAGCCCTCGTCGTCGGCCGCCCACACCTCGACACGAGCGCCGAGCAGCGGCGTCCCGGTCGCTGACGTGACGCTGCCGTGCACATGGCAGGGCCGACCGGAGAGGCCCTGCGACAGGTCGTCCCCGTGTTCA
>Ga0308163_10000556_pt1 | contig 62205 bp, 82 predicted proteins | sample PhyTR1_FD_201037 | JGI IMG/M metagenome (GOLD analysis project Ga0308163, IMG submission 201037) | Phyllosphere microbial communities from UC Gill Tract Community Farm, Albany, California, United States - DLSLT.R1 | ecosystem: Host-associated > Plants > Phyllosphere > Unclassified | place: USA...
CAAGGTAGGTGCCAGCGTTGGTCGCGTCGAGGCCGAGGGCCTTGAGCAGGTCAGAGGACATGCAAACTCCTGTTGCGTTGCGTTTGTAAGGCGCTGGCCGCTGGCAGGGTGGGGGGCGGCAAGCTGAACCCCGAATGGTAACAGAGGGGGGCAATGCCTTATCTGGTGGTGCAGCGGCGTTTGGCGCGCGGGTCAGCCTCGGAGCGGCCGGGGCCCCGAATTCTATGTTCGGTGGATCTTACTGGACCGGCTTCTACAGCAGCAGCCCCTTGGCTCACACTGCCGAGGTGGAGGCTCGGCGTGAGGTCAATGCGGGGACCAGCTTGGCTGATCACGGTGCCAGCGCCACGCACTCTCAATGATCGGCGCAAGTTCGGTCCAGCGCGGCTCCCAGCCGAGGAGTTCGCGCGCCTTGGCGCTGGATGCCACGAGTGAAGCCGGGTCACCCGCACGGCGGGGTGCCATGGTGTACGGGATGGGAGCGCCTGCCACGGCGGCGGCCGCGGTGATGACCTGTTTTACCGAAAAGCCGCGGCCATTGCCGAGGTTGAACGCATGGGCGCCCTCCTGATGCTTCATGAATTCCAACGCCAACGCGTGGGCCTGGGCAAGGTCCTGGACATGCACATAGTCGCGCACGCAGGTGCCGTCGATGGTGTCGTAGTCGCTGCCGAACACCTTCAGCGGCGGCCCCTTGCCCAGGGCGGCACGCAGGACGTTGGGTATCAGGTGCGTTTCGCATGCATGCGCTTCGCCGATCCCGTGCTCGGGCAGGGCGCCGGCGGCGTTGAAGTAGCGCAGGGTCACTGAGCGAAGGCCGTAGGCTGTGGCGGCGTCTGCCAGGAAGCGCTCGGCCATCAGCTTGCTCGCCCCATATGGATTGATCGGGGTCGTGGGGTGACCTTCGTCGATGACGACGGTGGCTGGGTGACCGAACACTGCTGCGGTCGATGAGAAAACCAGCTTCTCAACGCCATGGTCACGCATTGCCTCGAGGAGGTTCAGGGTGCCGGTAACGTTGTTGCTGTAATAGCCATAAGGGTCGGCGACCGATTCCCCGACCAGTGACCGCGCACAGAAGTGCATGACCGCGTCGAAGCGTCGACCGTGGAAGGCCCGTTCCAGTGAAGTCGGATCCATCAGATCGGCGGTAATCAGTTCGCCCCAGCGGACGGCTGCGCGGTGTCCGGTTGAAAGGTTGTCTAGGACCGTGACCGTGTGACCACGCTCGGCTAACCATTGGGCCATGTGGCTGCCGATGTAACCGGCGCCGCCACAGATGAGTACGTCCTGCAAAAGAGCTCTTCCTTGAGTGTGTCCCAGTCGCCGGGCGGTGACCCGGGCGCGGTCGGTTGGTGTGTGGGGGAATGTTAACAGACCCGCTTGCGAGGCCTTTAGGGGCGAGCCCGGAATGATGTGCGTCGTGGCGCGCCTCCCGTAGCGGCAGGGGATGTCCCAGAACGGCTCGCGCACGAACCGTGCCTATTCAGGCTGTCGGCGTCGCAAATGGCGAGAAATTTAGTTAGGTTCCCGTCACAATCTGGTTATAATGAATGATTGTGTGCGCGCAAGACGGCCGATACGGAGCCTTTGGCGTCTGCTCGTATCAGGATGCGGAATGAGTGCGGAGAAAAAGGAGCGGTACATGCTACAAGGATCTGTAGAAGAGCTGGCCGGCACGGGTAGTCGCGTTCGAGCGCGCCGCGGCGAGGCTAGAGCTGCACTGGAGTTGGGCTTGCGTCTGGGTGACTTCCTGGCTGTGCCGGTGGCCGCCATTGCCACTCATTACCTGCGTTATGGATGGGTAGCCCCCACCCATGAGCAGAAGGTTATCTTTGGCGCGGTGTTGCTGAGCACTATCGTGTGCTTCTCCGTTGCCCCGATGTATCGGAGCTGGCGGGCCCGGGGACTGTTGGCCGATCTCTGGATACTGCTCATGGCGTGGACTTCCGTGTTCGCGCTGTTCTCCATGTACGCCATCCTGATCGACGTGGCTGATGCCGTGCCTGCGCCTTGGCTGGTGGGCTGGTTCGTTGCCGGCATGTTCGCCATGACCTGCGTCCGGGTAGTGCTCAGGGTGCAGTTGCACCGTCTGCGTGCGCGAGGGCTGGACAGGGAGCGTGTGCTGCTGGTGGGGTTGCGTGCGCCCGCGTTGAAGCTCCATCGGCTGCTTCACGGCAAGCCGGAGCTGGGCAAAGAGGTGGTCGGTTATTTTGCCGGCGCCTATGACATCGCCGGTGGGCGGCGCAGTGGCTGGCCGCATCGCTTGGGCGCGGTGGAGGATCTGCCGGAGTACATGGCCGCCCACGCGGGAGACTTTGATCAGCTGTGGGTCTCCATGCCGATGGGCAGCGCGGTGCAGATCAAGGCGATGCTGAAAAACATAGAGCGGTTCCCGGTTCCCGTCCGGTTGATTCCTGATACCACCGGCTTGGGTGCACTGAATCCGGGTGTGCACGAGGTTGGTGGCGTGCCGATGATCGGCGTCCGCCAAGGCCTGGTGGACCAGAAATTCAAGCTGGGCAAGCGGATCGAGGATCTGTTCGTTGCCAGCATCGCCGTGGTGCTGCTTTCGCCGCTACTCGCGTTGCTGGCCGTAGGGGTCAAGCTGAGCTCGCCGGGGCCGATACTGTTCCGGCAGAAGCGCCACGGGTTGGGCGGGAAAGAGTTCTGGATGCTCAAGTTCCGGTCCATGCGGGTGCATGCGGAGCGAGCCGACAAGATTACCCAGGCGACACGCAATGATCCGAGGGTGACACGTTTTGGTGCTTTCCTCCGCCGCTCCAGCCTCGACGAACTGCCCCAGTTCTTCAATGTGCTCGGCGGCAGCATGTCGGTGGTCGGTCCCAGGCCCCACGCCATTCAGCACAACAACCACTATGAGCGGCTGATCGAGCGCTACATGCACCGTCATTACGTCAAGCCGGGGATCACCGGGTGGGCGCAGGTGCACGGCCTGCGCGGCGAAACTCCGGAGCTGCGATCAATGAAAAAGCGAGTTCAGTACGACATTGACTACATCCGCCGCTGGAGCCCCACCCTCGATGCGCGGATCATCGCGATGACGGTCTTCAAGGTCTTTGGACAGAAGTCAGCGTACTGAGGCAAAGGTCGATTTTAGCGACCTAAGTCAATGATTTGATAAAAAAAACTGTGCCACTGCCTGCTTCGTGCGGTAACCTGTGCGACTGGCTGAGTGTTGTACGCACGTCGTGGCCTGCGCGAACTGTTATGGAATCCAGGTAGTGTTCAAAAACATTCTTTTTGTGTGTGTCGGCAACATCTGCCGTAGCCCATCGGCCGAAGTGATGCTGCGCCAAGCCGTCGCAGGCAAGGACATCCAGGTGTCGTCGGCGGGGCTCGGCGCACTGGTCGACCACGGCATTGATGCCACCGCGCAGGAACTGTTGCTGGAACGGGGATTGGACGGTGTGGCGCATCGCGCCCGCCAGATCAATGGTGCGATCCTGGGTTCGGCCGACTTGGTCCTGACCATGGAACGCAAGCACGTCCGGCGCATCGCGGAAATCGCCCCGGAGGCATCCGGCAAGACCTTCCTGCTGGGCAAGTGGCAGCAGGACCGGGAAATTCCCGATCCCTACCGCCAGCAGCGTCCCGCGTTCGAGCACGTGTACAAGCTCATGGCCGAGGGCGTGGAGAGTTGGTCGCGGCATCTTTGATGCGCGCCTCTTGCACGTTCCTTTGTCTCTAAACTCTTTTGCCTTGATGCCTATTCCCCATGACTACTGATTCACGCAATTCCGCACAAGACGACAACGACGAGATTGATCTGCGGCAGCTGCTGGGCACGCTGGTGGACTACAAATGGTGGATCATCTCCATCACCCTCATGTTCTTCCTCGTGTCGGCGGCGTACGCACTGCTGGCGACACCAATCTATCGAGCAGATGCGATTGTTCAAGTCGAGTCGAAGGTCCCCTCTCTGCCGGGCTTGGCCGACATCAGCCAGTCCCTTGGCATGGGAGGGGGGTCCGCTGAAGCCACAACCGAAATCGCTCTAATTACCTCCCGGGCTGTTGTCGGCAGTGCGGTTGATGCACTTAAGCTGGATGTGAGCGTTGAGCCCAACCGCTTTCCATTGATCGGCAACTATTTTGCCAGGAAGGCCGAAGACGTCGATCCAGACCAGTTGGCAGATGCGCGCTTTGGAATGAGTCGTTTCGGCTGGGGCGGTGAGAGGCTTGATGTCTTCCAGCTGGACGTGCCGCGTGCACTGCTTGCCCGTGATTTGACCTTCGTCGCGGGCGAGAAGGGCGCTTATGAGTTGTTTGACGAGGATGACACATTGCTGCTCAGCGGGCGCGTTGGACAGGTCGCGACGGGTAGTGGCGTCACCATGCAGGTTGCTGCGCTGCGGGCCCATCCGGGCATGCGATTCGAGGTGAAGCGCATGCGTCATTTGACCGTCGTCAATGACCTGCAGAAAGACATTGGTGTGACCGAGTCTGGGAAAGATTCCGGTATTCTGACGCTTACCTACGAAAGCGCAGATCCTGACGTGGCTCAGAATCTGTTGCAGCAGGTGGCGCAGGCATACGTCCGCCAGAATGTTGAGCGTAACTCTGCCGAAGCATCAGCCCAGCTGACGTTCGTGAAGGAACAGCTTCCCAACGTTCGAAATCAGGTCGATCAGGCGCAGAAAGCGCTGAGTGCCTATCAAACAAAGGCGAATTCTGTCGACCTTACGTTGCAGACCAAGGGGCTGCTCGACCAGGAGGTTGCGGTCGAGACCAGCATTCAACAATTGCGCCTGCAGCAGGCGGAGATGGACCGCAAGTTCACCCGGGACCACCCAGCTTACCAGGCGTTGATGCGCCAGGTTGGTGAGCTCGAGGGCCGCAAGAGTAATTTCCAGGGTCAGGTCAAGCAGTTGCCCGAAGCTCAGCAGCAGCTCTTGCGCCTTACCCGTGACCTCCAAGTCAGCAATGAGATGTACACCGGCATGCTCAATCAGGCTCAGCAGCTTGATGTTGCCCGCGCAGGTACGGTTGGGAATGTGCGCATCATTGATGCAGCTGAAGTGGATGCTACGTTGCCGGTGAAGCCGCGCAAGGCGATCGTGGTTCTGATCGGAACCGTGTTTGGTGCCTTCCTGTCCGTCGCACTTGTGCTGCTGAAGCAGTTGCTGAATCGCGGCGTGGAAGACCCGGCGCAGATCGAAGAGCTCGGGCTGCCGGTTTATGCTTCCATCCCAGTCAGCCTGCAGCAGCAGGGAGATTCGGTGCGGGGCAAGTTCCGCGCGGATGGGAAGTTGCATCTGCTCGCGGTGAAGGACCCGGCCGACCTGGCCATTGAAGCCGTGCGCAGCCTGCGCACCAGCCTGCATTTCGCACGGTTGGAGGCCAAGAACAACATCGTGCTGATTTCCGGCGCCAGCCCGAATGCAGGCAAGACGTTCGTTTCCTCGAACCTTGCCGCCGTCATCGCGCAAGCGGGGCTGCGGGTCCTGGTGATCGACGCCGACATGCGCAAGGGCACCCTGCACAAGGCGCTCGGTACCACGCAGACGCCGGGCCTGTCGGATCTGCTGGTAGGAAAGGCCGAGCGATCCGAGGTGATCCGCACGCTGCCCGGTCTGGACAACCTGAGCTACATCGCCCGGGGCGACGTGCCGCCGAATCCGTCCGAGCTGCTGATGCATGCCAACTTCACGCGTCTGCTGGAAGAGCTTGCCCCGCAGTACGACATCGTCATTATCGATACGCCGCCTATCCTCGCGGTGACGGATGCGGCCATCATTGGCCACCATGCGGGCACCTGCCTGATGGTGGCGCGTTTCGGGCTGAACCAGGCCAAGGAACTTGCGCTGGCCAAGCGTCGCTTCGAACAGAACAACGTCCGGATCAAGGGCGCGATCTTCAACGCAGTGCAGCGCCGCGCAACCGGGTATTACAGCTACGGGTACTACGAGTACAAGTCCACCTCTTCCTGAGGCGGAGGCGCGGGAGGCCGGGGTGCGCGCCCGGCCTGACCCGCGCGGTGTCCGGCCCCGTCGCCGCGCGATGGGGGGTCCATCGGCGCCACCGGAACTGGATCCACACAACTGCATGTCGGCGCGGCAGTCGCGGCATCCTCCCTTGCAGGGCCTTGCCCCGCACGCATACGCGGTTTGAAGTCATACACAATGAAACGTTCCATCCAGCACGTTTCCGTCATAGGTCTGTTCACCATCGTGGGCGCTGGGCTGACGTTCCTCACCCAGATACTCGCTGCGCGCGTACTAGGGCCGCGGGAGTACGGCATCTTTATGGCGGCTTTCACGACCATCAACATCGTCTCACCGCTGACCGCCTTCGGGCTTCAAGCGTTCTGGCTGAAGGTATTCGGGCGCGAGGGCTGGCATGCCATGCGCTGGATCCGTCCGACCTTCATGTTCTGCGCGTTGAGTACGGTAATCACGATTGCCGGCGTGGCGGCCTGGGCCATATTCGGCCTTGGCGTTGAAGACCCGACGGCCTGGTGCCTGCTCGTCCTGTCCACGAGCCTGCTCTCCGTGGCCAGCATCGAGGTGGTCACCACCCGCTTCCTGCTGGAGGAAAAGCCGGTTCCACTGATGGTCTGGCAGACGTTGCCGCAGGTGGTCCGGTTCCTCGTGGTGGCCGGCGTCCTGCTGGCCGGCCAAGGTCTGGATGCGGTTACCCTTGCCTGGCTGTACGCGCTGGTGGGCGGCCTGCTGGTGCTCGCCGGCATCCCGAATATGGTGGCGCTCGCGACCGGGCGCATGGGCGTGGTGGGGCATGAGCGACCCACCGGCCCGGTGGTTCTGGAGCGGCCGGGCATCGTGTCCGTGGCCTCGGAGACCTGGGCATTCGGCCTGGGCAATCTGTTCTTCCTGGTCTACTTCCAGAGCAGCATCCTTTTCATCAGCCACCACCTGGGGCCCGAGGCTACTGCCACATTTGGCGTGGCGGTCACCATCCTGGCCGCGCTGTACCTGCTGCCCACCACGATCTACCAGAAGCTGATGATGCCGCGCCTGCATCGGTGGGCATTTCAGGATCGGGCCGCGTTCCGGGCGGCTTATCTTGCCGGCAACAAGTACATGCTCCTTCTTGGACTGGCCGCGGCCGTCTGTACTGCGCTGCTCGCTCAGTACCTGGTGCCGCTGTTGTTCGGCAAGGAATATGCGAAGGCCGCTTGGGTGCTCATGTGGCTTGCACCGTGCATTCCGATGCGCTTCGTTGCCACCAGTGCGGGTGCGATTCTCAGCACCGGCAACCTGATGCGGGTGAAGATCCGGATCATGGGGTTGGTGGCGATCTGCAATCTCGTACTGAACCATCTTCTGATCAGCCGCTTTGGCATGCAGGGCGCCATCCAGGCCGCCATTGCCACCGAAGCGCTACTGTTGGGCCTTTACTGCTATACCGCCCACCGTTCATTCACCAAGAGCGACCCCGCATGAACCAGGCAGTTTCACTTGGGCAGATCGTCAAGGGCGGCTACTGCGTTGGTTGTGGCGGCTGCGCAATAGCGGCCACTGGTGTGCAGATGTCCATCAACGACGTGGGCATGCCGCAGCCGTCCCACCCCGCGATGGAATCACTGTCTGCAGCGACCTGCCCGTTCGGCACCGACAGGAACGAGACGATCCTGGCGGACGAGCTGTTCGGGGGGCTGCCAGGCATCTCGCATCACCCCTCGACGGGCTTCTACTCGGAGTTGCATGCGGGGCATGCAGTCGCGGGTCCGCACCGTCTTTCCGGCAGTTCCGGCGGGCTCACCTCCTGGGTGCTCGAAGAACTGCTCACCCGTGGTGAGGTCGATGCGGTCATCCACGTGGGCCGTGGCTCCGGCGACGGCATCTTCGAGTACCTGATCTCCAGTTCAGTGGATGAACTGCGGACGCGGGTAAAGTCGATCTACTACCCGACGGGCTTCCATGAGGTGCTGGAGCAGGTGCGCGCCGATACCAGGCGCACGTTCGCCATTACCGGCGTTCCATGCCATATAAAGGCGCTGCGCCTGGCTACCGAGAGCGACCCGCAACTGCAGGGCAAGATCAAGTACTTTGTGGGTATTTTCTGCGGGCATCTCAAGTCGCGCGGCTTTGTCGAATCGTTTGGGTGGCAGCTCGGTATCCATCCCGACCAAGTGAGCGATGTGGACTTCCGCGTCAAAGACGCGTCGCGCCCGGCCAATGATTATTCGATCGAAGTACGGTCCAGGACGAAGGCGGCGCGTACGGAGAACTTCCGCCTGTACGGCTCGGACTGGGGGCTGGGCCTGTTCAAGCCGCTGGCCTGCGATTTCTGTGATGACGTTGCCTGCGAGACCGCCGATGTTGTCATGGGCGATGCATGGCTGCCGGAGTATGTGAAGGATAGCCTCGGCACAAACGTAGTGATCGTGCGCCATCCTGTCATCGCAGCGCTGCTCTCGGACGCGAGCGCACGGGGCGAGATTGCGCTTGATCAGATCGATCCGGCCATGATCCATCAGTCCCAGGCGGCAACCTTCCGCCATCGCAATGAAGGGCTCCAGGTTCGCCTGGCCCATATGGATTCGCGTGGCACGTGGCGGCCCCGTAAGCGTGTCCAGGCCGGCGACGGCGGATTGGAGCCGATGAGGCGGCGTCTATACGTCACCCGCATGCGCCTTTCTCAAGTCTCCCACCGGGCCCTGAAGGAGGCCAAGCAAGGTGGCGGGCTTGGGTGGTTCTTCTTGCGCCTGCTGCCCTACGACGTGCTTTACAACTATCAGAATGGTCAGCTTCTGCGCAGGACGTACCGCACGTTGCGGGCCATGCTGCAGTCACTGGTACTCCGACCCTTGAGGAAGAAATCATGACACGTCGAATCGGCCTGCTCACCCTGCCGCTGCATTCCAACTATGGCGGTATCGTCCAGGTTGCGGCGCTGTATGCGTTCTTGGATGAGCGGGGATACCAGCCCATCCTGCTGCGCAAGGAACATCGCAAGGCCGTGTGGAAGCTGGCCGTCATTGCGGCGTTGAAGCGCATTCCGGGCCAGAACATAGCCAACTATCGCAGCCAGTTCCTGAAGCTGCGCAAGCACGCCGACTTCATGCAGGCGTTCTTGCCAACCCAGTCCGGGGTCAGTCGCACCGCAGCACAGCTGGCCGCAGAGAGCGGGCGGCTTGGCCTGGATGCCGTCATCGTGGGAAGCGACCAGGTGTGGCGCCTGGATTACATCGACGACGGCGCGTACGACGCGTATTTTCTTTCGTTCCTGCAGAATACGCCCGTGCGACGGCTTTCCTATGCCGCTTCGTTTGGAACCGACCAATGGACCGACGACGGCAAGGTGGTGCAGGTTGGCAACTTGCTTGGCCAGTTTGATGCGGTATCGGTCCGTGAGGATTCAGGCGTCTCGCTTTGCGAGCAACGCTTTGGAAGAAACGACGCCGTTCACGTGCTGGACCCGACGCTGCTGGTGGAACGGTCGTTCCACGACAGTGTGATCGAGCGCCTGGCGCCCGGAAAAAGCGCTGGTGGGCTATATGCCTATGTGCTTGACCGATCCGCGACGAAGCAGGGCATCATCGACACGGTCCAGCGAAGCCAACACTTGGCCACAATGACGCTCGCGGAACCGGAGACGGATCTGGCCGGCTACGTAAACATCGGGCACTGGGCACGCCGCTTCCGCGACGCCGATTTCGTCGTGACCGATTCCTACCATGGAATGATTTTCTCGATCATCTTCGAAAAGCAGTTCGTCGCCATCGGCAATGCCGGGCGTGGGCTTACGCGCTTCAAATCACTTCTGGCAATGCTTGGCCTGGAAGAGAGATTGTGTGACGCGTCGGCCAACCCGGGCTTCGAGGCGACCGAACTGGAGCCGATCGATTATCGACGTGTGAATCGCCGTGTCGCCGAGCTTCGGGAGCATTCGAGGGCGTTTCTGCTTGGGGCACTCGCAGAGGAGGCCGTATCGTGATTCCTAAGACAATCCACTATTGCTGGTTTGGGGGCAATGCACTGCCGGCGTTGTACAGCCGCTGCATTGATACGTGGGCGGAGAAGCTGCCGGACTATCGTATCGTGCGTTGGGATGAGTCCTCCGCGCGGTTCGATACGCCTTTCCTGCAGCACTGCCTGAAGAACAAGCAGTGGGCGTTTTTGTCGGACTATATCCGGCTGCGCGCCATCGCCGACGAGGGCGGCATCTACCTCGATGCAGATATCGAAGTTGTAAAATCGTTCGATCCGCTTCTGGCTCACGACTGCTTCCTGGGTCTGGAGGCGCCAGGGCGACCCACCACCGGCGTCATCGGATCGGTGCCTGGGCACTGGTTGCCTCGTGAATGCATGCGCGTGATCGATGAGCGTTTCGCCGCCCGAAAGCCGTACCTGATCGCCCCTGAAGTGGCGATGGCGTCGGTTGCAGCCGGCGATCCTTCGACCGTCGCGATCCTGTCGGAAGAGCACTTCTATCCCTACAACCCCTACGACGCCAGTCGCCCGGTAAAGGAGTTGATGTTCTCGAGCATCACCGAGAACACGTACGCCATTCACCACTGGGGCAAATCTTGGAGGCAGAGTTTCGTCTCCCGTGCATTGAAGAAGCTGGGGTTCTGATGGCTGGCATGCCCGATTCAAAAACAGCCCTGAGCGAGCTCGTCGAACTACTTGGGCGTTCCCAGCCCGATTGGCGGGCCTTCGAAGGGCAGGGTGAGCGCGCTTTGCTTGTGACGTTTGTCAATCCACTTTCCGTGCGGATGATGATGAACCAACCCGGATACGCTGCTGATCTGGCAGCGTTCGACGTTACCTTCCCGGATGGAAATCTATTGGCCTCAAGCGCAAGCCGTCAGCTGCGGCGCTTGGTCGCTCGACGTTCATTTGATGGGAACTCTATTGCATTGGAGGTATTTGAGTTCTGCCGCCTCAATTCGCTCAAGATTGCACTAATCGGTGGAGTTGACGGCGTCGCCGCCGCGGCAGGCGCGGTGTTCGCAAAGGAGTTCGCCGTTGACATCGCATACGCCAGGTCGGGCTACTTCAATGGAGAGCCGGAAGTTCATCAGTGTCATTCAGAGATCAAGGCGCGGAGTGTTGATGTGGTCATCTGTGGTATGGGGGCACCGTACCAAGATCGATTCCTACTTGGGCTGAAGACCTCTGGTTGGAACGGCTTAGGCTTTACCTGCGGGGGATATCTGGATCAGGCGCTTACCGGCGTCAAGTACTATCCGGAGTGGGTAAATCGGCTCAACCTGCGCGCGCCTTACAGGCTGCTCCGTGAGCCAAGACGGCTCTGGCGTCGCTACCTGATCGAGTATCTACCCTTCATGGTTGCGGATGTACGGCTGCGCATCGGTGGCGGCTTCCCCAGACGGCGTCTGCCATGACGATACTCTCCATTGTGGTTCCAATCTTCAACGGTGCCCAGCACCTGCAGCCATTCATGGCCTCAGTGGAACCTTACCTGGCTACCGGTGATGTAGAACTCATCCTCATCAATGATGGTTCCACCGACATAACCGGAACCTTGCTGGATGCTGCGGCAACCCACAGGGCTGTCAGGGTGCTGCATTTGGCCAACGGAGGCCAGGGGCGTGCCAAAAACACCGGCGCACTCACCGCGACGGGTGACTATCTGTGGTTTGTCGACGTCGATGATGTGTTCGAGGAGCAGGATGCAGAGGCGTTGCTGGAGGTGCTTCGCCGCGGCAACCATGAGGTCGTGCTTACCGGCTACCGGCGGATTGACGTGGAAACGCTCAAAGAACTGGATCGTTACACGCCGAGTTTGTTCGCCGGAACCGATGGTCGCTCGCAACTTGACCGACTCGAGTCGGCTGGGCATAGCGCTTGGAACAAGATCATATCGAGCGATCTGTTTCACGCGCCCGGTATGAGCTTTCTCGAGGGGGTGATCCACGAAGATATGGCGGTCGTTCCGCTTTGGATCAGTCGGGCGTCATCAGTCTACTTCGACCCGTGCATACGCTACCGCTACGGCGTTCGCGTCAGCTCAAGTATCAACGGCAACTTTACCCGTGGCGGGGATCTGCTGGTGGCGCTCAATCATCTTGTCGAGCATGGTAGTTCGGATCCCGTGCGGGTAGGGCGCTCTATCAGCAAGGAAGTGTTTTTCTACACGCTGCCGCGCTGGTGCGATGGTATCTCTAAGGGTAGCGTGCCGCTGAATGAGTACCGGCGTTACCATGCCAAATTGATGAGTCTGGTCCGCGAACTGCCATCGAGCTTTCGAGACCGACGGGTGCAGGGCTTCTCGGCTCTGTCACGGGGTTACATGTCCCTCGTGGAGCGCGGCTTCTGGTTCCTTCCATATGCTGTCTTTCAATTGCGTCGTGTATTGGTGGAATTGCGCTCAAAGAGGGCTTCAACGTGAACAGAGCCACCAAAATCAGCCTGGCTGACCGAATTCTGCTTTACACATGGATTCCGCTTTCCGTGGGGCCGATGGTTTGGGGGCTGGGGGACCTCGCCGGCCTACAGCTGCATCACGTCGCCGTACTGCTCGTCTATGCATTTGCATTCGTGCTGTCCTGCATGCGGGGCACAATAATGCGCATAAATAGGTATCTTCTATTCCTGCTTGCGTACATTCTTCTGCTCGGCATTGCCTTCAATGGTGGTGCTTTGGATTTCTGGCTGAAATACGCGTCCTATATTGGTGTGATCATTGTTGCCAATCATGTCGTCAAAGCCATGCAGTTCGATGCCTTTGTTGATCAGATGACGAAGGCGCTCAAGGCAATCCTGATCATATGTCTGATTCTGGCAGCAATGGCCCCTGTTATCGCATTTCACGTGATTGATGGCCAGAATTCGCTGAATGGGCTTTACGCGCAGAAGAACACCTTCGGGCGGCTTCTCTACTTTCTGCTCTTCTTCATCAGTTTGCAGTTGGTAATGCGAGGCGGGCGCATGCGAATGCGGGAGGGCGTCTGGATTGGTGTGTGCGCCATCAGTCTCCTCTTGTCGAACTCTCGAACATCGCAAGTGATGGGGCTCATCCTCGCGCTGGTGCCCTTCGCGTTCAAGTGGCGATCCGTGCGCTTGTCGCTTGTTCCGATGCTGTTGATGGTCGCGATTCTCACGATGATCGGCTTCGCGACAGGCATGGTCGAATTTGGCGAGGTGGGTAGTAACCACGACTACATCAGCGTACTAGGTATGGAGATACCACTCACCGGTCGCGCGACCATTTGGCAAGGGGCGCTCGAGGGGTTGAACAAGGAGGGGCGCTGGCTGTTTGGATTCGGGCTTGAGGGCTTCTATGGTTCGAACTTTAAATCTTATGTATCGAACATCGGATTGGGTGTCTTCGTGCCCGCAGACTCCCACAACGGTTACATTGACCTCATTCTGAACTTCGGTATTGTTGGCGCGTTTATCTTCCTGGCGATTGGCATGAAGCTCTACTTCAATGCATCGCGATTTCCCGCGGGTGGAGCGAAGATCGCCATTCTCTCGTTCCTTGTGTTGTATCTGGGCTCCAACTTGACAGAGTCCTACTTCGTCAAGACGTCCAATATTACTTCCTTCATGTTCTTGGTCATGTTCATTTATTCCTACGGTTATCGAGAAAGTCGAGAACGTGCCGCCGGGGCTCGCGCGGGGGCGGATGCCAATCACGAGCGCGCCGATGCGTTGCGCGTTCTGACGTGACGAGACCCTTGTGCGCGCTCCTTTCAGTGTTCAGAGAACCACAGAGATGTGTTCGTGTGCGCGGCTGGCGACCTGCGTTTAACCAGCGTCGCGAGAGCACTGTCATATTTTTTTTCTTGTGGTTACCACCGGCGGCGGTGTGTTAGGCAATCTACCCTACTACGGTTGGGGCAGGATAACGCCCATGGATCAAGCGCCGCGGTTCTAATCGCGGCCAAAGGTTTTGCATGGGAGCATGGGACTTGATTCAGGCCTGAGCTGGATCTGGCGCCCCGAGCGCGCGGAATCCGACGCGTCCTTCGTTAGCCACTGAGCTCTTTGGAGAGACTGTGGATCCAGAACGCCAGATCGGCTCAGCCCTTTGCGAGAGGAGTAATTGGCAGGGGCTCCTCGTCATGCCAAGTAAGGGTGATTCGCAGTCCGGGGTGTCCTGCCGGACTGCAAGGGGGCCTGCTGCTCCATGCGTCGACTGAATCGTTCTTCAGTCGCCAATTGCACCGATGTTGTCGTAGAAGAAGCGCTCGTTCCGTTCGCCGGTCAAATTGTAGAGAGGGTACTTTCTACTCAACATTGCGCCGCCATCACGGATGAGTGGTGCCCAGTTGATAGTGGCGCTTGCGCGCGTCGAACGGGGGAGTACGGTGTCCAGTGGAATGCTGAAGTAGATCCCTTTATCGAAGCTGCCCTCGCCAAACTCCGCAGCGGAGACATTTGTCTTGGTGGCATAAGCACCCATCGTCATGCCATTGTCGAAGACTCTGGCCACGTTAAGTGTCGCGCCGTAGTCACCTGCCAGGTAGCGGCCGACTGAGAGCGATCCGACAACGCGCTGCTTGGCATCGAAGCTGTAGTAGAGGGTCGCGTGACCAGTCGTGATGCGGTAGTCCCGCAGTCCAAAGTGCTGGTCATAGTCGCGTTGACGGACATAGTTGAGGTTTCCCCCTACCGCCCATGACTCGCCCATTGGTCGGTACAGAAGTTCGCCCCCGAGGCCTGCATACATCCATTCGAGGTAGCCAGCGTAGGCAATCCCGTACAGGTCGCGTCCGAGACGGCCTGCCAAGTTGAACTGGAGGTTGGGTAGCGTTACCTCAGACGTGGTGGTGTACTGGCGCAGGTCAGTACGAACGCGCGGAAGCTGACTGGGCGCATCGTAGCGGAACTTGTCGTAGTTGTTGATTACATTGGCGCTGGCGGTGCCGGTGAGCCAAGCGTTACGGCGGAAGAAGACGCTTCCACTGTAGTTGGCTGCGACCTGATAGAGAATGAAGCCGTCCGGCCCCCCGAGGTTCTGACGGTAGCCGAAACTGAAGCCGCTTCCCCAGGGCTTGTTCTGGTGCCGGTACAATATTTCGCGATTGACATCGGAGGGAGTTGTGATCTCCGTGCCCCGGCGAAGGTCATCCTCGCTCGCGCGGCCTTCAAGATACGCTTCGACGGCTTCTATCTTCATGGACGTATCAACGATGGGCATGCCCAATCGCGTAGTGCGAAGGGTGTACCAGTCGTAACCTTCCACACCGTTGCTACCAAGGATGCGCGCAGCGCGCCCCATTCCCTTGGCCTGCTTGAAGTAGCTCGCTTGGTAGCCGTCGATGAAGAGCTCGCTTCCGCGCCGAGAGATCTGGTCCACACGAACGCCCGCGTTGTTACGTAGCTGTCGCGCGATCAGCCCCCAATCGACCGCTTGATCAACAGCGATCTCCACCGTGCCCGTGTTGGCGGCAGTGGTGCGAACGTCATCTGCCGCCGCTTTTCGCTGCAGTTTCACCGGAGCAGGGTCAAAAGGCTTGTGGGAAGAGGGGGCGTGCCCCGGATTTCCTCTAAATGTGAGTGAGAACATCGCGGCCTCACCGCGCTCCCATGCTGCGGTGAGCTCAACGTTGCGATTGGGCAGGTACACAAGGCCGACATTCACTGGAGTGCGCTGGCTTAAGTTGTTCCAGCGAGGCTCGCGCTTGTAATCGTTGCCGTCGTACTCAACCTTGACCACCAGTCCGTCCCACGGCGTCTGGTAGCTGATGCCACCAAATACGCCAACGGGGCCTTTAAACATGTTGCTCACGCCGAACTTGCCGGCCTGTGCGATGTCGCTACCGGCAATCGGGCGCCGGTCCTTGAAGCGATCGTCGATGACGCCCAATGGGTTGGAGAAGTCGCCACGGTTGCCGATGTAGCCCGTGGCCAAGCCAACGGACGCGTCGATCGGACCGAACGTCTTACTTGCGACAACGTATTCGCTAGAGAAGAAGCCCGTACCGCCCAAATCGCGGACACCAAAGGCAAGGTCGGGCGTCCAGCGCGTTTCCTGCCACAGCCGGACTTTGAAATCGATTGATTTATCTTTGTAATTCTGGTCGCCGCTGAAATCGACTGCGCCGTACGGAATGTTCGACACGTTGATGTACCGGAACGAGCTTTCCAGCCAGGGGAAGGGCTGCATGGTCACGTTGTAGCGGCTGTACGGCGAGGTATGAGACGCGGTGAACGCGATCTCACCGTCATCTGCCATACGCGCAGTTGGCGTCTGTAGCAGACCGACTCCGCCCCATTCGTTGGCGGTTGCGGGCGGGGCCTGCTGGGCATGGATGCTGGCTGAAAGTGATAGCGACAGTATCGACAGGGTCAGGGCGGCGGGTCGAACGGGAAGGAGGTGCCTCGGCATACGGCGTGTCACGGGTGTAGAACCTGGGTTGCAACGAACGCCGCGAACTCGGCATTGAAAGTCCCGTCGACGGTGTCAACGGCGCGTTGGCGGATTGGGACGTAAATTACCCCGCCGGGTGCTACGGATTGGGGGTCGGCACGATTCCACATGGCGATGCCAATGCGCACGGTGTGCGCGTCAGGCTGAACCACGTACAGATCGTTCGGATCTGCACCCGCATTTGTTGGGCAAGCGCTCAGGTAGTCGCGTGCATCGCGAAGAGGCTCATGGTGAAGCTCACAGGGCGCTGCAACAGCGCCCATAACTTTGATCGTCTTTGAGCGCGACGGAATGATCAGGACATCGCCAGACTCCAGAGGAGGGTCTGATTTTGGCTGAACCTGCATCAAGCGCATGTCATTCACGGATAGCGGGATCCGTCCGGTCGCATCGTGGCCGTCCAGCCAACGCAAGAGGCCCGTAGCGGCGTTCGCGATGCTTGAATCCTTGCTCTTCTGCAGGGTGATCAGATCGTGCTCCAAGCCGGCCCGTAACCGTATCTGCTCCACGCGCTCTGATTCCCTCACGAGGGCGATGCCTGGTTCATATGCTTCGAGCTTTGGACGCGCAGCTGCCAGTGCTTGGGAGAGCCGTCCGCCGGCCACGACCGTATACTGACCGGGCGCATGCGCCTGGCCTTCTACACGGATCATCATTGGTGGCAATCCGGTATCGCCGGATGCGGAGAACGCGACAGCAAGCCCGGCTGCGAGGGCGAGAGAACGCAACTGCATGGATCAGTCCTTTGATAACCGGTACGGTTTGAGCTGAACGAGCTCAATGGCGTAGTCCGGGCTCAGTTGTTGACGGCTTTTCCAGATGAAACCAGTGGTAGCGTCCGCCCAGTAAACATTGTGGGCTTTCAGTCCGCCCTCCAGTCGTTCATCGAAACGAACCAAGTTGCGCTTTACTCCGAGTATGTCGACGGATTCGGTTGGACCGCGGTCCAGCGTGCCTTGCGCGGTGATGCCGATCTTGTAGCCAGGTATCCAGTCGTACTCGCGTTTGATCGTTGCCTTGCCGCTGATTGTCGCCAGCTTCGCAAATGGCGAAGCGCCGATGATTCTGGACCGCAACTGGCGCCCGTTCCCGGACATGCCGACCACAATTCCGTCTTCATCCAGCCGAAAAACCGCTTGATTTCCGGCATACCAGATCTGTTGGCCGTCGTCGATGAAGCCGAGCACCATAATTGCGGAGAGATCCGGTGTCCTTACCTGAGCCTGTGGATACTGATTTGCGGCAACCTGGTCGGGATTCGCTTCGATCTGCCGTTTGAAAAGCAGTCGTAAAGAATCGCTTGTTGCGCGACTACCCGTAGTGCAGCCGCCGAGCACGAGAAGGGTGCTCGCGGCTAGAAGCAAGCAAGCGCGGCGCAGGTTGCGTGCGCATAGAAGCACTGGCGAGCCAGTCATGTCAGTTGCCCCCGACTTCATTCTCCGTACGAGCGGCGGTGTACAGGATGTTGCTGAAGGGCAGGAGTTGGTTTACGAAGCGGTTCCAGCGCGTCACACCGGCTGCGCCGACGAACACAACGTCGCCAGGCTGGAGCATGAACTGACTGCCCACTGCAAATGCGGTCGGGGAGCGTGCTTCAAGCTGGAACACACTTGACGGCGCAGTTTCCAGGTCTTTGCTGCCTCGGATCACATAGACGGCGTTTCCGCTTGAGGTTTCCTGGGTGAGGCCGCGTGCACGGCCCAGCGCCTGGTTAAGCGACACGTCGCCGGTACGGAAGCTGTAGGCGCCCGGCAGATTGACCTCGCCAACGACGAAGATCTCCTTGCGGTCCAAGTACGGGATGAAGATGGAATCTCCGTCTCTCAAGTAGAGTTGGCGGCCGCCGTATTGTGTCGCCAAGGTTTCCAGGTTGACGGTATAGGTTTTCCCTTCGCGACTCAGCTTTACACCTGAGAGATCCGCTTGGTTAACGCTCAGGCCGGCCTGGCTGATCGCATCGGCAAGGGTCAGCGGCGAGGTCCCAAGTGCGATGGGCGCAGACCGCTCGGCAGCGCCGGTAACCCATACGCGCTGGCTACCGTAGGTCAGGATTGAGACGTCCACCTGCGGTGATTCAATGTACTGCGCCAAGCGGCGGCTGATTTCTTCGCGAAGCGCCATGGGCGTCTTGCCACGTGCCTGCACCTTGCCGATATAGGGGTAGAAAAGCGCACCGTCGCTCTGCACTAGCCGGCCGGCGAGATTGCCCTGTTGCTGGGAGCCCGCCGGGACGGTCAGCTCCGGATGGTCCCACACGGTTATGTAGAGGATGTCGCCAACGCCGAGGGTGTAATCGGTCGGCTGGTAGTCGAACAGCTCGGGGGGAAGTACTTGCTCTTGCTGAGTCGCACGGTCCATCGCGATGAGCTTTGGAGTTATGGTAATCAACTCCAGCTTGCGATCATCGCTCTGTCGATTTGCCGATACATCGCTGTGACGCAGGTGCTGTCCTGGCGCAAGCATGCAGCCGGACAGGGAGGCAGTCGCCAACAGGGCGACCGCAAGGCAGGTGAACTTCATGGTCATGTAGAGTCTGATTTTTCGGCAGGCATAAAAAACCCTCGCCAAGCATGGCCCGGCGAGGGCATGGATTCAGGCTTTGGCTAAATCAGCCGCCGGTGCCGCCGGTGCCACCCGTACCGCCAGTGCCACCCGTGCCGCCGGTGCCACCCGTACCCGGGCCGCCCGGATCGGTGCCGCCATTGTTGCCACCATCGTCGTTCGAGCCGCTGGAGCTGTCACCGGCGATGCTGTAAAGCACGGCGCCCGCGGCGATCACGCCAACGGTGGTACCAGCGATGGCGGCGGTCGAGTAACCAGCAGCTTCGGTGCCGGCGACTTCAGCAGAGGTCGTGGTCTCGGTAGCAGCACCCGTCTGCTCAACCTGAGCGTCCTGGGCGAAAGCCGGGGAGGACAGACCTACCAGGGCGATTACGGCAAGCATCTTCTTCATAGAACGGGTTCTCCTACTCCGTTAGGGGGTAATTCATCCCTATGATCACGGTTGGGCGCTTTTAATGTCAAGCTGCGGCGTGGTCAGGGAGACATGGTCTCACTGCGGCGGATGGCCTGTGACCAGTAGTAACAAGGTGTGTGGACGCACATTCCAGAGAATGGCCAGGCAGGTGCTGCCAACGGCCAGTGCGACAGTGGCCCAGTACGGCCGGTGAGAATCAGCAGAAACAGCACTGCGCAATGCCCACGCCGCTGCAAGCGCGCCCAACAGCCAGCCGGTGATGACTTCGGTCCATGAGTGGGTATGCAGTGGCGGCCTCGATGCTGCTACGAGCGCGGCAAGTATTAGGCCCGATACCGCCCCCACACGTGGTTGCCGAGAGGTTGCGCTGGCCAAGAGAACGGGCCAAACGGCGGCAGAAAATGCGGCATGTCCGCTGAAACCGGTGAACTGCGGTGTAGTCAACCCGATTCCCAGCCCCAGGAAGGCCAATTTGCTCGTTAGCACAGTGGCGCCGACCGCGCCAAGTGCCCATGACCATCGTCGATAGGGTGACGTGCCATCCAGGTAACCGAGCAGCATCAACGTGGCGGCCGCCGGAAGCAATAGTCGGCTGTCGCCAAGCAGGGAGAGAGCTCTCCAGAAGAAAGGATCCATGGACAGACTATGCTGCGATTGGGTGTGGGCACGAAAGGATAGGGGAGAAGCAGTCCCGCTACATGTACGGTGGCAAAGCGGGATGGCCGCATAGGCGATCACGCTGTATCCTTCACACCTCTTCCAGGCCCCGTAGCTCAGCTGGATAGAGCGTCCCCCTCCTAAGGGGAAGGTCGCCCGTTCGAATCGGGCCGGGGTCACCATTTATCAATGACTTACGTTCTGCTTGGCCGGTATCAAGTGCTCTATGCCGCCGTCCGTAAGCGAGCTTTTGGCACAGTTGGCACAGTGCTGGTCCTAGCCATGGAGAGTTGTGGTGATAGAGGAATTGGATTTCCAGCCTGGCGCCGATGATCTGCTCTATCACTACTGCACTCCCACGACGCTTCTTGCCATCCTTCAAGGCAAGAAGCTCCGGTTTTCCGATGTCTTCTCTATGAATGACTCAGGTGAGTACACCTGGGGGTTCGGGATGCTGGTTGAACGGCTTCGACGCCATGGTTCACCTCTAGCCGCCGACTTGGCCGAGGACCTTTCGGCGAGCTATGAGTACACGCACAAGATATCCTTGACTACGGCTTGCTGCTTGTCCACAGAAGGAGACATGCTGAGTCAATGGAGGGCATACGCGGAAGACGGCGCAGGGTGTTCCATCGGATTTGACCCGAAGCAACTAGGGCAGATGGACGTTCGAGCCATACGGGTCCTCTACAAGCCTGAAGACCAAGAGCGGCTGATAGACAAGGTCTTGTCCAGCATCAGGGAATTCCAGCCTGGAGCTGTATTCAATCCAGCAGATGCTCCAGAGCGAGTTATCGATTTGTTGCTGGAGATGATTGGATTCAAGAATCCGGCTTTTGAGGAGGAGAAAGAGGTGAGACTGGTGCGCCGCATTGTGATGGACACCGAGCCCCACCGTACTTATGAGATCTCCAAGGACGGACCAGTCGAAGTAAAGTTGGGGTTTCAGATGCGGGGCTCCAGCTTGTCCGTATATCAGGACGTGGCTCTGCCCGAAGAAGACCCGGGGATCCGGAGAATTGTCATCGGCCCCAAAGCAGCGGTAGATTCCCGCGCGCTGAGAATTCTTCTTGGCGATTCAGGGATTTCAGGCGTTCGGATAGACAGGTCTGTAGCGCCTTACAGATGATTAGTAGCGGAGCTTAGCTACGGCTCCGTCATCGCCGTCCGGAGTCAGATGGGCGTAGTACTTCTCAGTGGTCGCATAGTCTGCATGACCCGCAAGTAGCTGGATGCGACGCAAGGGCACACCAGCCATCACCATGTGAGCGCAAAACGTGTGGCGGAGCCTATGTAGGTGCCCGCCAATGCCAGCGCGCTCCGAATCTTTCTTGAACCAGTCGGACACGGTGTCTTTGTGCACAGTGACGAGCGGATCAGGCAGGTGTCGTAGCGCCCACCTGGCATAGCGGTTGAGGGGCACCTCCCGCCATTTCCCTGACTTCGTCCGGCCCTCGCCACTCTCGTCCGGGTCGCTCTCCACTAGTAGGCGGCCGGCCACGATCGAGCTTTTCTCTAGGCCGATGATCTCGCCCCGCCGTAGTCCCGTATGGGCCATGAAGAGCCACAGAGGCGCCCGCCCAGGGTTCGCCCGATACAGCCGGCGCATCGCCGCCCTATCGTAGAACTTGACGGCCACGCTCCGTACGCCGCGAGGCGCCTTCACGGAGGCGAGCGGATTCACGTCAAGTTCCTTCCACTCGACGCCGCGGTTGAACGCTGCTTTGAGTCGTCGAATCTCCTTCCCCACGGTTTCCTTCGCTGCCTTGTCGTCCAAGAGGCGGGAGCGCTTGTACTGCTCCACCTCGACGGCGCGGATGCTGTCGATCGGCCGATGACCGAACAGTTTGATGAAGCGCTTAACTTCGCTACGGGCTTTCGTGATGGTGGTCGGGTGTTCGGCCTCGTACCAGTCCAGATACCACTCCAAGTAGTCGCGGACCTTGGGCAGTCGCGCCAAGATCCGGACCCCATGCGTCAGCTCGGCTTCTTTCGCTGCACGAATTCTCTCCGCCTCACGGGCGTCAGGTTGCCCAATGGACCGGCGAAAGCGCTCGCCGCCTTCCGCCCAGTCGAGGTAGGCCTTTGTGCCACGCCAGTAGAGTCGAACCTTTGCCATTCCTCTGCACCTTCGATCGCGGCATAGAGCGCCGCCTTTTCGTACAACTGCTTTCCCATGAAGCGCCGGGGTTTGAGTCCGTAGCTGAGGGCGTTCTTGCGGAACTGGCTGTTGGAGACGCCGCAGTAGTGCGCGGCTTCCTCGACCGTCAGCCAGTCCTTACCTGATAGGTCGAGCTTTTCAGCGGCGCCCATGGCCACCTCCTGTTCCTGCTCGCCTGGGCGGAGCCGGCGGAGCCAAGCCAAAGTCCAGTTGCACAACGTTGTCTGCCCCGGGCGCGGCGATCAAGGGCATGATCTTGCGTGCGCTGCGGGCAGGGCGATTGATGCGCTGCCATTCGGCCACGGCCTGGCCGGGCTCTGCATGCTTTCTGGTCGCGCGGCACCGGCACTCGACGAAGTGGCCGCCGCCGGCGGCGAGGCCGCGCAGGTCGTGGATGTGGCGCGCGCTGTGACCGGCGGCGCAGGCCGGCAGCCCCTCGGGGTGGCTGATATGTCGCTGGGTCACGGGGTATCTCCGGTGCTATTAGCGGGTGCTTGCCGCGAAAGTGCATGGGCGACATGTCGCGCGTAGGTAGCCACTGCCCGCCAGTAGGCGGCCATGGGGCCCTTGCGCTTGGCCCACGCCTTCTCGGCCTCCTTGTTCGCTTGGTCGCGGAGCTGGCGCATGACTGCCTCAATGCGCTCGCGGTCTTGTTTCGGCAGCCTCTGGAGCGCACGCCCGGCGGGCAGCGCCAGCAGCGGATTGAGGTAGCCCATCACGCCGCCTCCGCGAGTTGCAGCGCCGCCGGGTCTAGGTTGGCCTCGGCCAAGGCACGCAGCGGCGGCGGGCTCACGCTGTTGCCGACCATGCGCACGGCTGCGCTGGTGGTCAGCGGGGTGCCGTTCGCCGTGCGATCGATGATGTAGCCCACCGGGAAGCCCTGGGCGCGGTACAGCTCGTGCGGCTTCAGCATGCGTAGGCCGATATCCACGATGACGTAGGGCGTGCCCTTGATCACGACCGTGACCAGCGCCAGCCGGTCCTTCGTGGTGATGGTGTCGGCCGGGTCGGTCAGTCTCGGCACGTTGGCGCCTGTGCCGTAGTACTTCACCAGGAAGGCGGCAACACGCAGCGCGCCTTCCTGGTGCTCCGGCGACAGCTGGGCCAGGTCAGCGGTTACCAGCTGCTGCTGGCTGCCGGTGGCGGTGATCGTGCTGACCGGGTCGCGCGCATCGCGCCCGCCGCCCTCGTAGAAGCCACCGTTGGCCTGCTCCAGGAATGCAGTGGCCAGCGCGTGGTGCTCACCCTGCGCGGCAATGGTCGACAGCGGCTCTTGCGGGTCCGCGCCAGCCATGTTGTTGCGAAGGGTAACTAGGCTCGCAGCCGCCACGGCATGACCACCGCTGCCGCTGGCAGTGACAGTGCCAACAGGAGCCCGGGCGTCCTTACTGCCAATGCCCCAGCGCTGTACTCCGCCTGGTCGGCCTTCGCCGTGCGCCGCCTGCACCAGCACCGGCGCCACCAGCGCGGTATCCGCCTTCGCGGTCGTCGTGTACAGCGGGTCGGCGCCGGAGCGCGGCTCGGACTGGCCGGCCCGCCCGCCGACGCCGGCAAGGATCGGCGTGACCACGGAGAAGTGGCCGCCCTTCACCCCGGCGCAGACGGTACGCAGTGGCTCGTCGGCTCGCATGCTGCCCAGCGAATGGCTGCTGTTCGCGTGCTCGGCAATGAACGGGGCAAGCTCGGGCATGGCCAGCATCAGCTCGCCGCGGTGGGCAGCGGTGATGGTGCGCAGTGGCTCGTGCACGCCATGGACGCGGTCGGCACCCTGGTGGGTCACCGGCACAATGAACGGGTCCGCAGAGTCGATGACGTGGCGCCTGGTGCCCTTGGCGATGCGGCGCATGGTGGCGTCGGCCAGCGGCCGCTTGCGCCCGAAGATGGACGGGCAAGGAATGCTGAAGTCCAGACAGTCGGCGGCGGATACGCGCGGCTTCTGGCCCGGCGCGGTGCCGTGGCTTGCCGCCGGCCACACGATCGGCTCGCCGTCGCGGCGGCCGAGCAGGAACAAGCGTTCCCGGCTGGTGCCGGCGCCGTAGTCGCTCGCCACCAGCTTTCTCCACTCGACCACGTAGCCCAGCGCACGCAGCGAGGCGACGAACTGCCGCCACGTGCGGCCGGTGCGGCTCTTGTCCGGCACCAGCTGCTGATGCTCGACCGGCACACGCTCCCCGCGCGCTGCAACGGTGCCGTCCATCTTCAGCACGCGGCCGGTGGACTTGCAGCGCTTCGCGATCAGCGGGCCCCACGTCAGGATCTGCCACACGTTCTCCATGGAGAAGATTCGTGGGGCGGTGTTGGTGCCGTTGAGCAGGTCCGCGCGCAGCAGCATGCCGATCCACTTCAGCAGCACCCACGACAGGGCACGGGTCTTTCGGCTACGCGGCTGGCCGCCCTTGGCCTGGCTGAAGTGCGTGCAGTCCGGCGAGGCATGGAACCATCCGATCGCGCGGCCGGCCACGTCAACGCGCGGGTCCGCATGCCAGATGTCCTCGCGGTGGTGGCTGGTGAGCGGGTGGTTCGCCGCGTGCATGCCGATCGCCAGCGCGTCGTGGTTGTAGGCGAGCGCCGGGTCTTGGCCCAGCGCCTGCTTCAGCGCCTCGCTGGCGCCGCCGCCGCCGGCGAACAGGTCGACAACGATCTCGCCGGGCCGCAGGCGGGAGCGCTGCGGCAGGGGGAAGTTGAACGAGCGGGAGCCATCAGCCATGGGAGCAGTCCTTGTGTTCGGTATCGGGGCGCAGCTTGGTGCGCCGGTGACGCGGCGGCTTGACGGTGGCCAGGGTGGTGGGAATGGCGGTGCACAGGCCGAGCCTCAGAAGCTGGGCGATTGCCTGCAGCTCCCCTTCGTAGCTCTCCAGGTCTTCCCCGGCGCGCACGTTCTCGGCCTCGCAGGGGAAGCCCCTCTCTTCGAGGCACAGTGCCAGCAGCTCGCGCGCCTGCTGTTCGATATCAGCCATTGGTCGGCTCCTTCTCGGGCCCGAAGAACTCTGCCAAGCCCAGGTAGATGGCCTGGCCCTGTTCGTGAGTCATGTCGATGGAGATGCCGCAGCCGGTCAGCTGCAGGTCGAATGCGACGGTGTTGACGATGGAGGGCGCGCCTTCCTCGCCGGTGATGTCGATGGCGACTTCAGCCATTGCCCACCCCCGGCGCTGCATCGCGCTGGTCGTCGATCAGCGGCAGCCAGCCAACCGGCGTGCCCTTGCCCTCGGTAAAGTGGTCGTGCGTCCAGCACCAGCCGGCGAAGCACCACAGGTCGCCGCCATCGTGTTCGCCGTTGTTCGCGCCGATGGTCCAAGCCGGCCCGGTCGTGTCCTCGGTGGCATGCTCGGTGAACTGGACCAGTAGGCGAACCATCGTGCCGTCGCGTGGCGCGGTGTCCATCGGGCGTGCCGCCAGGTCGATGCCCTGCGCGGGCGGCCCCTCTGCCATATCGCGCCAACCTGGCAGGAAGACATCCATCTCCTGGACCGCGAACCCGCCCCGCGACGCAATCTTCTCCGCGTCCTGCCCGGGGTGCTTTCGCGCGTAGGCTTCCCACGCCAAGCCGTGGACGCGCCACGGAATGGTCGCCCCGTGATACCCCTGAACAGGAGCGCGACGTTCCGGCTCCTGCGCCCCCGGCTGGTGGGCGGCGAGGGGGGACGGCTCCGGACGCAGGGCCATAGGCCGAACGAACCACGCATAGGGACCGTCTTCGGTGTCGCCCTTCCATGCCAGGCGCCACTCACCCTCGGGCGCTTCCGGATTCCAGGTGCGCATTTCCTGCCAGTACAGCTCGTCAGCATCTTCCAGAGCCGCCTCGGTGAAGTCACCGGCAACAATGTGGAAGTCGAAGCCCTGGGCATGGACCAGCTTGTCGAGCGCATCTTCGCGATCATCTGGCCAGCGAGGGATATCAGGATGGAAGAGGTCGCCATACTCCGAAGGCGCCGGCAGGCGGGCCGGCAGGTACAGGCCGCGCCACGGGTCCTCAGGGTCCACAGCCTGCGCCGGCAGCAGCGGGATGGTGTAGCAGCTGGGGCCATGCTCTTCGATGGTGGCTTTCTCGCGCGCTGTGATGGCGCGGTCGCCGCCGTCCCACCACATGGGCACAGTCACCGGGCTGTTGTTCTTGTCGGTCGTCATGGCTGGCTTCCCTTCTCGTGGTCTTTGATACGGTCGATGAGGTAGGTGGTTTCTTTTCGCCATTTGGCGCGGTCGAACGGGTTGAGGTACTTGGTCAAGTACAGGAGCTTTTCGAGCGGCTGTAGCAGCCACGAGATGCGAAACGGCATGTCAGAGCGGTGGTCGCGGAGCGGGGCGTGCGGACGGCATTCCGGCCCTGCGAGCCATTCGACTTCGTTGCAGTCCAGGCAGTGGCCTTGGCCGTTACTGCCGGGCGGCCAGTGGTGCTGTTGCTTGGCCACCGGCGGATGCAGGTAAAGCGCGCGGATCACCAGGTTCCGGCGGCGCGGGTGCGTCACGTCGCCCGGCTCGGCCTCTTCCCATGGGTCGTTGCTGCCGCGGCGCCGGCATTCGTAGCGCACTGGCTTCTGCTGCCCGTACAGCTCCTCAATGCAGACCTTTGCCCACATGGCAACCATGTCTGCCGGCACCGGCGCGCCGGCGGCGCCTGCGCGGCGCATGGCGCGCAGGCAGGAGGCGACGTTGAGTGGATCAGCCATCGCGTCCGCGCCTCCACGCGTCGGGCACCTGGGTGGCGCAGAGCAGGGCGCCCATGAGCAGGTAGATGCCGGTGTCTTCGATGCCGGCCCAAGCCATGGCGAAGGCGATCGCCAGGAGCAGGGCGCCCAGCAGCACCAGCCCGCCGGCGCGCCAGTGGCGAATCAGCCCGCGCATCGGATCTGCTCCATCAGGGCGGCGAAGTGCTCTTCCTGGCGGCGCTGCAGCCAAGCGGTGGCCAGCAGGGCGCCAGCGGCAAAGCCGATGATCAGGCCGAAGGCGAAGTCGATGCCGCTCATGCGGCACCCGGGGTGTGGTTGCGGGCGCCGTGCGCCAGGTCGCGCGTCATATCGGCGACGGCGCGGGCAGCGCTCTTGTGGCCGTCCAGCACCTCGCGGCGGGCGAGGGCAGCGGCACGGGCGATGTGGTGCGGCCGATAGCCCATGCGCTTGGCAGCGATCGCCACGGCCTGACCGGCGCCGTTGGCGCGCTGGGCGGTGTTGGTGGGGAACTGGAGGATGACGGCGCTCACGCTGCCACCTCGACCAGGTCGGCGTTGCCGCGGGAGATCTCGATGCCACCAGCGGGGACCATGCCGCGGCGCGCGCGGGCGGTGCGGCTCAGCGCCATGGCGGCGTGTGCCAAGTCTTTGCAGAGCTGGGTGGCCTCTTCGGGGGAGAGGCTGACGATGACGCCACCGGCTTTGATGACGATGGTGGCGGTGCTGGTGCGGGCTTCCACGACTGGGTGGGCGCGCGCGCTGACGATGAAGCAGGCCATGGAAGTCTCCGTGCCCCGGCCCGGATGGGCTGTTACTGGGGCGACGGGGTTAGGTTAGGAGAAGCTAACTGCCCCGTCAATAGGAGTGGCTAACAATATCGGCGCGTCAGATGAACGGATGGAGGTCCGTTCAGAATGAAGTGCTTGGATTAACGGGCAGTAGAGCGGATTGCTTCGCTGACAAAACGGTTGAACTGCGCTCCGGCTTCCCAGGACGGGCAGGCCGGGGAAGTGCACTCGCCCGCGAATTCGATGCGCGTGGATCCCTGGTCGGCTGGCACGTACTTCACCGTGATAGCCATCACCGAGCCGTCGTGCAGCTCGGGATTAAGAGTTGCTGTCCGCAGTTCCTGGTCGGTGTCCGTCTTGATCGGCAGCTTGGTGTGCGTGGTGACCCACTCGCGCGCTGCAATACGACCAGCGGTGCATTCCGCCGCAGTGGTGCACGCGGGCACGCTTTCCTCGAACGCGGCGCGAGCGCTGCGCTGTGATACCGCCCAGTAGCCGACCCCTGCGACTACAGCTGCGAGGGTGATTCCGGCAAGGGTCGTCTTCCATTCCATTGGGTCTGGTTCGCTATTCAGTGAGTTCGGGTCGGTGAAGCTATCAGAACTTCCGCAGCCCGGCATGTATCAGTGCCTTGCCGAGCACGGAAACCTCGTTAGGGTCGACGCGATAGGCCGGGAAGTCAGTGTTGACGCTGACGACATACAGCCCGTCGCCTCGCTTCTGCAGCATTTTGATCTGCGTCTCCCCGCCGATGTTGATCAGGTAGTAATCGTCGCCATCGAAGTAGTCGCAGCTGGTATCGATCCAGATGATGTCTCCATCTTCCAGCTTCGGCTTCATTGAGGGGCCGCGGCCGGTGATCAACTGGATACGGCCTGGCTGTGGTAGGTATCCCAGCTTCCGGCGCACCTCCCATTCGGCCACCTCGATCGTCTGCACCACCTCGGGATAGTCCTGATTCACCACTCCTGTACCCATCCCCGCGCTCCCTTCAAAAACGTCGAAGCGAACATAGCCCGGGCGGGTCTCAGGCTCTAAGACACCAGGCGCCATGTACTCCGCCGCTGGTTCCGCCACGGCATGGCTCCGTCGTGACGATCCCTTTCCGGTTGCGAGCCAGTCCTCATCGACCGATAGGGCTCTGGCAGCCGCAAGGAGGTTTTCCCCGCGCAGGAACTTTGCCTTTCCAGTGAACCAGCCGTTGACGCTCGGCGCGCTGATGCCAACGCGGCGGGCAAGTTCGGCCTTCGTGATACCCGCGTCTGCGAGTGCGACGGTCAGTCTTTCGGTCAGTGTACTCATTAGGTAAGGCTAACCATCTTTGAATTAGGACTGGCTATTGACTTGAGCATTAGCTAGTCCTAATCTTCTCGCATGGACAAGCACATCGACTCCGAGATCATCGACCGCCTTGGCGGTACTTCTGAAGTTGCGCGGATTTGCCAGATCAAGCCGCCGTCCGTCAGCGAGTGGCGCTCCAGCGGCATCCCCTCGGCGCGCAGGCAGTTTCTCTCGCTGCTGCGCCCGGACGTGTTCGAAGCCGCGCCGGGCAAGACGGAGCGTAAAGCCATTGCCGCGCTGGTCGACACCCGGATGAGCAAGCGCGCGCTGCGGGCCAAGTTCGGTTTCAAGGCCGATGCGCCCCTTGCGAAGCTGCTGAATCTGCCGTTGGAGCAGGTTGAGGCCTGGCCGGAAGAGCAGAGCGTCCCGGCGCTGCCGCAGGTGATGAGGCTGCTGGGCGTGCAGGAGGCCCCGCCGGCCGCCGAGGCTACGCCGAGCGACCCGGACGCTGACCGAATCATCAACGTGGAGGCTGCCTGATGGCTTACACGCGCACGAGCCGTTCACAGGTCGAAACGACCTCAAAGCCGTCCTCGACTGCATTGACCGCACTGCCGTCCGCCAGCGTGTACCGGGCAAGGCCTTCGACCCAGCTTCGGCCGCTGAGTCCTGAGGTTTCGATGCGGGTCCGGTGCTTGATGACCGATACCACGCGTCCGTCTTCCCCTCGCGTTTCGATTCGTTCCATGTCCATGGAGAACCCCAATGTCTGAGTTGACCCCCGAGCAGGCCCGGGAGCATCACCTGTCGCGCATTCGTGAATACGCGGTCGAGCGCGGCCTGAGCGGTGAGCATATCGCACTGATCTTTCAGGCTGGCATTGCCGCGGCGAGCCAGCTGCGTCCGGATCTGGTCAAGAGTGAGGCGGCCTGACGTGACCACACTGCGTTCGATGCTGCGCCATTGGCTGGTGCCGGAGTTGTTCCAGGCACCAGCCGGCGTGCTCAGTCGCTCAGAGATTCGAGCTATCGAGGGTGATAGCGCTCCAGCTTCTGCGTCCAGTTCTGGAAGTAATACAGCAGATCCGCGTTTGTCTGCTTTGCGTGATCGGAATACGCCTTCTTGCCTGCGGTGTCCGCGATGCGGGCTGCAGCCAAGCGGTCCCACGCCTCCCGAAGGCCCCGCGGATTCGGGTGCGAAATGACCATCGCCTCGATCAACGTCGCCTGTGCGATTCGCGCTGCCTGCAGATCGCTGAGCGTCTCCTGGACGTTCTCCACCCACCGCTTCTCTGCTTCTTCCATGTCGCCCTCCTTGCGGGCTGTGTTGTTCGCACTTCCAGCGTAACGCAAGGAGGGCGGCGCCCTCGATCCCTGAGTAGTTGTTGTCCATGGCGCGAATCCTGCGCCACCCGGGCCCGGCCCGAAACCTTGAAACACCCGTCCACCCAAGGTGAACCCATGACCTGCCGTACCTCCGCCCTCAACTGGATCGATGTCCTCTACAACTCCGTGCGTCGTACGCCCGGCGGCGTGGCTGACGCGGCCGCGTTCCTGGCCGATCGCCGCGGCAAGACCATGCACCCGGAGACGCTGCGCGCAAAGCTGCGCGGCCTCGAGGGTGAGTCGGTGTCGATCGAGATCGCCGAGCTGCTGACCGAGTGGATGCAGGAGAAGGCCGGCGGCAGCGAGTACGCCCTGGAGTGGATGCAGGCGCTGGCCGGGCGCTTCGGCATGGCCGTGGACGTGGTGCCGCCTCCGCCGGAGGGCGGCTGGTCCGACGAGATCGGGGCGCTGCAGCTGAAGCTGCTGGACATCACCACCCGCGTGGGCCGCCTGACCGGCACCGCCGTCGAGGCAATGCAGGACCGCTGCATCGACAGCGACGAGGCCGAGCTGATGGTCAGCGAAGCCCGCGCGCTGCGGACCATGGCGCACCGCCTGGAGCGGAACGTGGCGCGCGCTGCATCGAAGGGCAAGCAATCCAAGAGGGCGACGCGATGAGCCATCTGGCCCGTTCAACCGATATCAGCACCAGCCATGAGGCTGGCGCGCACGTGGTGTCCAGCGGCCTGCAGGCCGCCCAGCAGGACCGGGCTGCCAGCGCGATCAAGGCGCACCCCGGCCTGACGAGCATGGAACTGGCCAAGGCCACTGGCCACGACCGCTACATGCTCGCGCGCCGTCTGCCGGAGCTGCTGGAAGACGGACGCGCATGGCGTGGCCCGAAGAAGCCCTGCGAGGTCAGCGGCCGCAGCGCGTGCACCTGGTGGCCTGTTGCCCCAGGCGACAACTACACCCTGGCGGTCTGAACCATGTCCACGATCATCATGAGCCAGTGCTGGCCGCTGCAGAGCCTGAGCGTTACGCAGAAGGCTGTGCTCATCTCCCTGGCCGATCAGGCCAACGACGACGGCGTGTGCTGGCCGGCCGTCGGAACCATCGCTAAGCGCTGCTGCATGTCGGCGCGTGCTGTTCGCGATGCAATGGATCACCTCGAGCTGGTCGGCCTGCTTTCGCGCGAGCGCCGCTTCAACAGCAGCAGCGTCTATGCGGTCACTCCGGCGAAGTTCGATGCGTCCGCTGCCCCTTCGAAGAGCAAACGAAAGGTCGGAAAAGCGGGGGATGCACCGGGCGCAGGTGCTGCGCCCCATGCAGGTGGTGCGCCCGCCGCAGGAGGGGGTGCGCCCGGTGCAGGGGGTGAGGCAGGGGGCGCAGGTCTGGAGGTGCGCCCCGTGCCGCCTAACCGTCATATAACCCTCATTGAACCGTCAGATGAACCGTCATCTCCGGCGGCCCTGCCGGGCACGCCGCCGGTGGTGGATTCCGAGACCGAGCTGCAGGCCGCATGCCGGGCTACGTGGACCGCATACGCCATCGCCTACCGGGCCCGCCATGGGGCGACGCCGGTGCGCAACGCGAAGGTCAACGCCAACGTGAAGCAGATCGTCCAGCGCCTGGGCCATGCCGAGGCGCCGCTGGTGGCTGAGTGGTTCCTCCGGGTCAACGAGCGGCTGGTGGTGCAGGGCATGCACGACCTCGGCCTGCTGCTGGCCCGCTGCGAGGCATACCGCACCCAGTGGGCGACAAATCGCCAGGTGACCGAGACGAGCGCGCGCCAGACGGACCAGACGCAGTCCAACGTCAGCGCGGCAGACGAAGCGAAGGCCATCCTGCGCCAGGGGAGGGCTGCCAATGCTGGCTGATCACGAACAGGACCGGCTCGTTGAGCTGCTGGTGGTTACGGCCGAGGTGATCGGCGACCAGCTGCGCCCCACCGCCGCCGCGTACATGGTCGGGGACCTGTCCTGCTACCCGCTGGCGCAGCTGGAGCGCGCGCTGGAGGGCTGCCGCCGGGAGCTGAAGGGCCGCTTGTCGCTCGCGGCAGTGTTGGAGCGCATCGACGACGGCCACCCGGCGCCGAACGAAGCATGGGCGGTGGCCATCCAGGCAGCGGACGAGCGGAATACCGTGGTCTGGACCACGCTCACCCAGCAGGCATGGAACATGGCGCTGCCGCTGGTCCAGGTGGGCGACAAGATCGCTGCACGCCAGGCCTTCCTGGAGACGTACACCCGGTTGGTGAAGGAGGCGCGCGCTGCACGCCTGCCGGCCAGCTATACCCCATCGCTGGGCTTCGACCTCACCAGCCGCAATGCGGCGCTCACGGATGCCGTGAGCAAGGGGCTGCTGGCGCACGACCAGGTGAGCGACCACCTGCAGCTGACCGCGGCGACACCGGCGTTCAACCCGGTGGCCCTGTTGGCTGGGAAGGTCGAGGCCTCCCCGGGCGCCAACGCGAAGATCCGCGCGCGCTTGGAGGAACTGGCACGGGAGCTGGCCTCCTGATGCGCTCGGACAACAACCAGCTCGACATCTTCGAGCACGACCCGCGGCTGCAGGGGCCGGCGCTGCGGAAGCTGGCCCAGGCCTACCGCGACTCGGCAGATGAGGCGCTGAAGCAACACCAGTTCAGCGTGGTCATCCGAAAAGAGCGCCACGAACACTACATGGCAGAGGCGAAGCGCATTGAAGCTGAGGTGCGGCGACTCGCGCGCGGCCCGCGCCGCCGCAGAGCACGATCGATAGGAGCCACACGTGACTGATTTCACCGCCTTCAGCACTCGCAGCATGTACGCCGCCGAGATCAACGCCGGGTACTCAGCCCGATTGAACGGTGACGGGCTGAGCACCAACCCGCACATGGTGTGGGTGGACACCCGGGATGAGCTTGAGCCGCGCAAGGTAAAGCCGCTGGGCGACAAGGCTCTGGCATGGCAGCACGGCTGGCGCGCCGCCGACCGTGACGAGAAGGGCCGGGGAGGCGCGCGCTGATGTGGTCCAGCGCGCCACCGCCGACGAAGGCCGAGGCCGCGCGGATCGATCTCGCCAAGACTGGTCCCTGTATGGCCTGTCTGGTGCGGTTCTCGCAGGGCTTGATGGCTCAGCGCCACGTCGTATACGGCTGCGAATACAACCACGCCAAGTCGGGAAACATTCGGCGCGGCCACTTCTTCGGCTACGCGCTGTGCCAGTGGCATCACCAGCGCTACCGGCACGAGCACATGACTCAGCAGCAGATGGTGGACCGATGGGGCCCGCCGCTGCACTGGTCCAAGAAGTTTCACGAGGCATTCGGTTCGGACGACGAGCTGATCGCCCAACAGACCTTCATCAACGAACAGAGGCAGGCAGCATGACCAGCAAAACCAATCCGACCCCGGCTGCCGTGCGTGCTTGGCTGACCGCGAACGCGATCGATGCGCCCTGGACGATGGTGGCCATCTGCGAAGGGTGTGCTGCGGAAACAATTGACCAGCGCAGGGCCGTCCGCGATGCGGTGCGGTACTGCGTAGGCGCGGGATTCATTGCGCGCACGGAGACCAAGATCGGACCTGTGTATGAGCTGACTGGGCAGGGGATGCCGCGAGTGGTGCTGACCGACGCCGAGCGGAAAGAGCGCCAGCGCGAGAGGGATGCGGGTCGTGCCAGGTCTGGCCGCCGGCCGCAGCAGCAGGCTGTAGCAGCCCCCAAGCGGTCGCGCGCTGCACGCGTGGGGATGCAAGCCGCGAATACGCCGGCACCAAGTGCGGTGAAGGCCACGCCGCCGGTGGAGACGATTGAGCAGTTCCTGGCGCGGGGCGGCCGGGTGCAGCGCCTGACGGCGCACTGGGAGCAGATGGAGCGGGCGGCATGAGTGACATCGAGAAGATGGCATGGGAACTGCTGGCGATGACGCTTGGCGAGCGGGACTTTCATTGCGAAGCCGAGAACGTACGCGCCGGGGAGGACCTGGAGAGCTACGAAGGGGAGCTGCAGGCGATCGCTCAGCTTCTTCGCTGGGGCTTCAATACCCCGCAAGGGCACGCGCGCGCCGCACTCACGCCGCCCGAAGGCTTCGTGCTGGTGCCGGTGGAGCCGACTGATGCGATGCAGCGTGCCGGGGCGGGCGTTGTCTGCACGGACGTTGAGGATATTCGGCAGGCGTGGGAAGCCATGCTCGCCGCTCGCCCGGAGGTGTCGGGTGGCTGAGCGCGAGCTGGAGCTGGTGCTGCCCTGGCCGAGCAAGGACCTGTCGCCGAACTCGCGAGTGAACTGGCGCCGCAGGGCGGAAGCGACCAAGGCGGCGCGTCAGACTGCGGTCGTGCTGGCCTTCGAGGCCGGCTGGCGTGACGCCTGGCTGCCAGAGGGCCGCCTGCATCTGTGGATCAACTTCTACCAGACGCCCAGGAAGGTGCTGCCCGACGACGACAACCTGCTGCTGCGGTTCAAGGCGTACCGCGACGGCATCGCCCAGGTGCTGGGCATCGACGACAAACGTTTCATCAGCCACCCGTTCGTGAGCAACGAGCGCCGGCCTGGCGGGCAGGTGGTGGTGCGCATCACCGGTGCGGGACAAACCAACGATCAACTGGGGAAAGAAGATGGCAAACGTCCGTGAGCTGATGGCCCGTCTGGGTCCGTCCACCGTCAAGTTCGACACCGGCCGCGGCGGGACGCCCGACCTCACCAACCAGGACATTGCGGCTGCGCTGGGCATGGTGCCTGCAGGGCTGGGCCGGGAGCTGTTGGAGGCCTGCTGGTGGCCGGACGGCGCGGCCCTGCGCCGGCACAAGCTGCGGGACGCGGTGATCGCCTTGGTGACCCCCGAGCTGCGTCGGCAGCAGCGACGCCTTGCGGACGCGCGCACGGAGCTGGGCCTGGCCGAGGTGTGCATGGGATGGGCAGGCGCGGTGACGGCTGAGCAGCGGGCCGAACGCGACCGGGCGGCGCATCGGCTGGGCCAGATCAAGGCGCAGTGCTGGCCGATCAGCACGCTGGAGTCGCTGCCGAGCCTGGCCGGCGCCGTGATCAACGAGATCGCCACCCGGCCGCATTGCCACTCCTGCCAGGGGCGCGGCGAAACGATGGCCGGGGATCTTCGCGTGGTCTGCAAGGTGTGCAGCGGATCCGGACTGGGCACGGTGAGCGACCGCCGGCGCGCGGCAGCGTTGTGCCGGGATGAGTCCACTTATCGTGAGCGCTGGCGCGGGGTGTACGAATGGATGCTTCAAAAGTGCACAGAGATGGAGCAAGAGGCCGCATGGCATCTCGCGCAGGCCCTGCAACGCCCTTCGGAGGAAGTGGCATAGAATGCCGCGGGAGCTCTCAGGGGTGGTTCATGGATCAGTTCATCTTAGACACCGGCGCAGCGCTCGCCGCCGCCGGCATCCTCGCAGGGCTCGTTTGGCTTGTGAACATAATCAGAAACCAACGTCTGGAGACCGCGCTAGGGGCGGCGCTTTCAACGAATGGCATAGGCGTTGCCTACGACGCGCATGGAAAGCCAAGCGAATTCAACGTGCAGGTCAGCAATCACTCAGCTGCAATGATCAGAGTCCGATCGTTCGTCGTCGTCACCGATTCGTTTCACATTTCACTTCGGCCTGCATCGAAGGACGCTTTCTCACAGAATCCACTGGACAACGCTGTACTTCAGCCAAAGTTCGCTCGACGTGCAATCACACGAGGAAGTATCCCGGACGATGAAATCGCAGGGAGCATGCTCTTGCCTCCGCTCTGTCTTGGCTTGTGGAAGGTGGAGGCAGGCAGTCTGGGTAAGAGGGAAATCGAGATCAGCCATGCGTTCTTAGTGTTCGAGTATCCGAACCTATTTGGTAAGTCCACGCTGGCCAGGATTAGGATCTCAGGGAAGAAGCTAGAGCTGCTCAAGAGTCGCTTGGAGGAAGTGAACAACAGCTCTTTCCATGGCGTTCGCGAACCAATGCTGGCTCAGATTGAGGCTATTCATTTGCGGGGTTGAAGGCCCCGCACTTTGAGGGGTAAATTCCTACTATCGCGCACGACCCCAGCCCCGGCCAACCACCGGGGTTTTCTTTGCCCGCTTCCCAGACCGGATCAACCCTTGCGCCCAGCCGGCGGCGGGGCGGGCGCCCTGACAGAGAAGGCCCATGGCTCGCATCACTCCCCAACAAGCAGGCGGCGTGAAAGTCGTGGCGTTCCTGGACATGCTGGCCTGGTCCGAGGGCACCGACAACGGCAAGCAGCCGACCAAGGATCACGGCTATGACGTGATCGTGGGAGGCAAGCTGTTCACCGGTTATGCGGACCACCCGCGCGAGCTGGTGTCGCTGCCCAGGCTGGGCATCAAGTCCACGGCGGCCGGTCGCTACCAGCTGCTGTCGCGGTACTACGATGCGTACCGCCGGCTGCTGGGGCTGAAGGACTTCTCACCGCTCAGCCAAGATCTGATCGCTATCCAGCAGATCAGGGAGCGGCGGGCGCTGGAGCTGATCAAGGCCGGCCAGGTGGTCAAGGCAATCAGCTTCGTACGCAATATCTGGGCGAGCCTCCCGGGCGCTGGCTACGGCCAGCACGAGCGGAAGCTGGAAGATCTGCTGGCGGCCTACCGCAAAGCCGGTGGCGTGGTCGTGTCATGACCGAGGAAACCGTCCCGTGGTGGATGGCCGGCGGTCTCGCCGCGTTCTGGGTGGCAAGGGAAACTTGGGGGGCGCTGCTCTCCCGCCGCAAAGAGCGGACCGAGACGGACGCCAACGTCGACCTGTTGAACGGCCTGGTGCAGCGCGTGAAGTCGCTGGAGGAATCTCAGGCGGCGACCACGCTGCAGCTTGCCGAGGAAATCAAGTTGCGCATGACGGCGCAGGAAGAGGCCCATCGACTGAGGCTGCGGGTCATGTCGCTGGAGTCGGCCATGCGCCAGGTGGGCGCGGTGATTCCGCCGGAGATGCCCTGATGATCCGTATCTATACCCTGCTCGCCACCGTGGCGATGGCCTTGTCCTTCTGGGCGGGCTGGTCCTGGCGCGGCGACCGCGCCGAGGGCGCAGAAGCCCGACAGCAGGTAGGCGCCAGCGCCGCCGTGGTGGAGCAGGTCAACAAGGTCCGCGTGACCGAGCACACCCAGGCCGAAACCATGGTCACCATCGGAGCGAAGCATGAAGAAGACCGCGCTGTGGCCCCGGCCGTCGTTGATGCTGTTGTGGCTGACCTGCGCTCTGGCGCTCTCCGCCTGCGCAACGACCTCGCCGCGTGCCACACCGACCTCCTGTCCCAGACCGCAGCCGGCGCCCTCGAACGTGATGCGGCAACCCAGCGCCGAGAAGAGTTTGCGGGCCGAGTTGTTCGAATCGGACGCGACGCCGACGACCAGCTACGCGCCTGCCAAGCCGCAGTGACTGAGTATCAGAGTGCTGGAGGCGATGGGCCGTGACCTGGTCTCCGGGCCATCGCCCACTGACCGTCCTGACAGTGCAGCTGAGCACAGAGTTGGCTGCGGCGGCCAAGCGCGTCGGCAAGGCGAAGAGCTGGCAAGTGCGTGACGCCCACCTCGCCGCGGTGCGCGTGCTTCTGGCGAAGCTGGAGGCCCAGGAATCGGGCGAGCAGGATGGCCGTTGCTGGCCGCCTGCTCCGCCCTTGTCGAGGTGAGCAAGTAGTGCCGAGTCGAGCTCCGAAGCATCGGCCATACAAGCTCGATGCGGTGGTCCACGTCCCAGCCGAGGCCGTTCGCCTCACCACCGCGCAGCGCGGCTATGGCGGTCGATGGCAGAAGGCTCGCGAGACCTTCCTCAAGCGTGATCCGCTCTGTGCTGAGTGTCGGCGAAACGGGCGCGTGACCCTCGCTCGCATCGTCGACCACGTGATACCGCATCGAGGCGACCAGGATCTGTTCTGGGACACGTCGAACTGGCAGCCCCTCTGCAAGCGCTGCCACGACGTGAAGACAGCAGGCGAGGACGGCGGCTTCGGCAACCGGCCTCGCGGGGCACGGCCGACCAGCGGGCGAACCTGAACGAAAATCCGCACCCACGCCGCCGGGGAGGCCTGGAGGGGGAGGGGCGGGTCGAAAGTTCAGGTCGTCCGCGCTCCTGACCGTGCGCCCAGGCGTTTATATGCACCGTCAGTTGAGAAAAACCATTTTTTCGCGGTCAACCGGCCGCCCTCGGAACGAATATGGCGAACCCCCGCAAACCGACATCGCTGAAAGTGGTGGCCGGCACGGATCGCCCTGACCGCGCGCCGCCGGCGCCGGCCGCCGAGCTGCCGCTGGTGTCCGACGTCCCGCCTGCTCCGGACTGGCTGCCGAATGCCCACGCCATCAAGGAATGGGACCGGCTGGCGCCGATCCTGCACGCGAACAAGCTGCTGACCGAGGCCGGCCTGTCCGCGTTCGGCCAGCTGTGCGCGTTGCACGGCAATACCGTGCAGCTCTATGCCGCCGGCCTGGCCCCGGTGGCGTCGATGGTGTCGCAGCTGCGCGGCCTGATGAACGACTTCGGGCTGACGCCAGTTGCCCAGGGCAAGGTCCGGCCGTCCGGCGATGTCGAGAAGACCGGGAACGCCTTCGCGAACAACGGTGCGAAGCGGAAGACCCGTGCGTGATTACGTTGGTATCGCCACGGCGTACGCCGAAGAGGCGGTAGCCGACAAGAAGGGCAAGAAGTTCGGCAAGTGGATTCGGCTGGCCGGCAAGCGATTCCTGGCGGACCTCAAGCGCGCCAAGCGGAAGCGGCCGCCGTTCCTGTTCGATGAGTGGCACGCATGCGACCCATGCGACTTCATCGAGAAGCTTCCGCACGTTGAAGGGAAGTGGGCGCGGCCGGAGATCGAGCTGCACCGGTCCCACGTGTTTTTCGTGGTGCAACTGTTCGGCTTCCGCAACCTGGATGGCAGCCGGCGCTTCACCTCGGCGCTGTTCGCGGTTGCCCGCAAGAACGCGAAGTCCACGTTGGCCGCGGCGATCCTGCTCTACTGCCAGTGCTGTGAAGAGGAGGAGGGCGCCCAGATCATCTCGGCGGCCACAACTGGCAGTCAGGCGCGGATCATCTTCAACGTCGCCAAGCGAATGACCGAGAAGACGGCGGATCTGCAGGAGGCGTTCGGGCTTGCGTGCTGGGCCAACGCCATCAGTCGCGTGGAGACGGGGGCAACCTTCAAGCCCATCAACTCCAAGGCCAGCACGCAGGACGGCCTGAACCCGTCGCATGTTGGCCTGGACGAGATCCACGCTCACAAGTCGGCGGACCTGTTGAACGTTCTGACGTCAGCGGCGGGCGCACGCAGCAACCCGCTGTGGCTTTACACCACGACCGAGGGGTATACGAACCCGGGGCCGTGGGGGGAAATCAGGCAGTTCGCGAAACAGGTGCTGCAGGGCATCCTGGGCGATTCGGCCGATCACTTCCTGGTGGTGTTCTTCGCCGTCGACGATGACGACGACGAGTTCGACGAATCGGCTTGGCCCAAGGCCAACCCGCTGATGGATGCCAACCCGCACCTGTTGAAGGCAATCCGCAAGGAGGCCGTCGAGGCGCGGCAGATGCCCTCGAAGCTGGCCGAATTCAAGATCAAGCGGCTCAACCGGCCGGCTTCCTCGGCCACCGGCTGGGTGGACCTGACGAAATGGCAGAAGTGCGGCTGCGGCGTCGATCTAGACTGGCTTGCGGGGCAGCCGTGCTGGGGCGCATTCGATCTGGCGAGCACGCTGGATATGACGTCCTGGCGCCTGGTCTGGAAGGTTGACGACGTCTATTACACCTGGGGCCGTCGATTCGTTCCGGCGGACGCGGTGCGGGCACGCACGGAGCGGGGCGTGGTTCCGTATGCGGGCTGGGTGGCTGCCGGGTTGATTGAAGCGACCGAAGGAGAGGTGACCGACTACAGCGTGGTGGAGGCGAGGATTCGCGAGGACATCGCCCGCTTCGGTCCCCAGGCGATCGGCTATGACCGCTGGAACGCAGCTGAAATTGCGCAGCGTCTCTTGGCCGACGGGCACCCGCTGGTCGAGTTCAACCAGACCACGAAGAACTACCACCCCGCGATGCAGGAGCTGGAGCGGGCCTACATAGGCAAGAAGATCCAGCACGGAAACGACCCGGTCCTGAACTGGTGCGCGTCCAACCTCATCGCATTGAAAGATGGAAACCTGAACATGAAGCCCGACAAGAAGCGGTCGCCGGACAAGATCGATGACATGGCGGCTCTGCTGATGGGCATTGGTCTTTCCATGAGCTCTGACGAGCAGGGTGACATGGACGGATTCCTCAGCGCCCCGATCCGGAGTCAGTCGTGACTGGCCCGGCAATCAAGCAGCCGGGCCGGATCGCCACAGCCGTCAGGGCTTGGCTGGGTATTCCACTGTCCCTGGCGGACGAAGAAGGCTGGTCTGCCATTGGAGGCGCAAGGGGGCCAGCAGGCGTGTCCGTTACGGCCGCTACTGCCATGCAGGTCTCTGCCGTATGGGCATGCGTGCGTTTGATATCGGAGACCATCGCGACGCTCCCCTTGGGGATGTACGAACGGTCTTCCAGCGGAAAGCGACCTGCATCACAGCACCCTCTGCATTTCCTCATTCACGACCAGCCAAACTCGGACTCGGCGGCCTCGGTGTTCTGGGAGGCAATGGTCGCCGCAATGCTACTGCGAGGTGCCGGACGTGCCGAGAAACTCATGATTGGTGGAAGGCTTGTCGGGGTTCAGTTCCTCAATCCGGACCGTCTCGCGCCATCGCGGGGACCTGACGGCAAAAAGCAGTGGCGCTACACCGAGGACGACGGGCGTCAGCGGATAGTTCCTCGTGATCGGATGTGGGAGATCCCCGGCTTCACGCTCGATGGAAAGAATGGTGTCTCGGTGATCGCATACGGCGCCCACGTTTTTGGCGGCGCCATCGCCGCTGACAGGGCGGCCGCTCGTACCTTCAGCAACGGCATGCTGCAGACCGTCTACTACAAGATCGCGGCATTCCTGAAGCCAGCCCAGCGCGACGAGTTTCGGCAGAACGTGCTCGGTGCCGTGGAGCGCGGCGAAACGCCCCTTCTGGAAGGCGGTACTGACGTGGGGACGATCGGCATTAACCCGGCCGATTCCCAACTGCTGCAGTCTCGCGGATTTAGTGTCGAAGAGGTGTGCCGCTGGTTCCGGGTTCCGCCCTGGATGGTTGGCCACACTGAGAAGTCATCCAGCTGGGGAACCGGCATCGAGCAACAGATGATTGGCTTCCTGACCTTTACGTTGGCGCCCTGGCTTAAACGCATCGAGCAGGCGATCAACAAGGACCTTCTCCCGACAGGCGACCGAGCTCGCTTCTATCCGAAGTACTCAGTAGAAGGTTTGCTTCGTGCTGACAGCGCCGGCAGGGCAGCTTTCTACACCGCCATGGTCAACAACGGCGTGCTCACGCGGGACGAAGTGCGCGAGCTTGAGGACCGCGAGCCCATGGGCGGAAACGCAGCGGTGCTGACAGTGCAGAGCGCCATGACCACGCTGGACAGCATCGGGCATGCGTCCGACGCCAACCAGGCCCGGGCTGCGATTCGCGCGTTCCTGGGTTTTCAAGACGAGCCACAGAAGGACTGAACGCATGACGATCAAGAAGTTGCCGGGTGCACCGGAGGGCAGGGTGTGCGCAGGTGTTAGCAGCCAGCTCCAGCCGCGTGCGTTGGACCGCTGGAACCCGGGCGTGCGCGCCGCCGCCAATGAGAACGCTGATCGATCAATCAGCGTGTACGACGTCATTGGCCAGGACTACTGGACCGGCGAGGGGGTCACCGCCAAACGCATCGCTGGCGCCCTTCGCAGCCTGGGCAAGGGCCCTGTCATCGTCAATATCAACAGTCCCGGCGGCGATATGTTCGAGGGATTGGCCATCTATAACCTACTGCGCGAGCACGATGGCGAAGTGACAGTGAAGGTCCTGGGCCTTGCGGCGTCGGCGGCCTCTGTGATCGCCATGGCAGGCGACACCGTGCAGATCGCCCGTGCGGGGTTCCTGATGATCCACAACGCCTGGGTGGTCGCCGCCGGCAACCGCAATGATCTCCGCGAGTACGCCGAGACGCTGGAGCCGTTCGACCGAGCGATGGCCGACATCTACGCCGCGCGCACCGGTCAGGACCAGAACGCAATGGCGAAGCTGATGGACGCCGAGACCTGGATAGCTGGTAGCGACGCGATCGAGGGCGGCTTCGCCGACGAGCTGTTGCCGACCGACCAGGTCGAGCGCGGCGCCGGCAAGACAAGCGCCTCGGCGGTGCGGCGTATCGAATCAGCGCTGCGGTCCTCCGGCATGCCGAAGTCCGAAGCCATGCAGCTGATCAGTGAACTCAAGTCCAGCGCGGGTGATCCCGCTGGCAGCGGTGCGGGCGATCCCACCGATCACGGCCAAGAAACCCCGGCCGTCGCACCAACCGAGGCCGACTACCTGGCCGCGCTCAAGTCGTTTTCCATCCCCAACCGCTGAGGTAAACCCAATGAAGAACAAGTACATCCTGGCCGCCGTGGTCACCACGCTGGCGTTGCTGATCATTTCCGCAGACGCGGTCGCGGGCACGCATCTGCTGTCCACCCTGTTCACCAGCCCGGAAGGTGCGCTCATGGCACCGGTGATGGCTGCCGCGCTGCCTGACGCGATCAAAGCCGAGCTGGAAAAGATCAGTGACCAGATCAAGTCGCAGGCGGAGACCGCCGAGAAGGAAATCAAGGCGCACGCTCGACTCACTGACGAAACCCGAGCCAACGTTGACAAGCTGCTGACCGAGCAGGGTGCGCTCCAGGCGCGACTGCAGTCCGCCGAGCAGCTGGTGGCGAAGCTCGAGCAGGGAGGCGGCCAGTATGCCGCGCCGCAGTCGATGGGCGAGCAGCTGACCTCGAACGAGGACTTCCAGGCCTGGGCCGCTCGCGCGGCCAACGGAGGCGGCAGCAAATTCAATATGGACGTGAAGGCTGTCGTGACCAGCGACGGCGCTTCGGCCGGCGACCTGATCGTCCCGCAGCGCCGGGAGGGCATCATCGCCCCGGGGCTGCGCCGCCTGACCATTCGCGACCTGCTTAACGTCGTTCCGACCAGCTCCAACTCCATCCAGTTCGTGCGCGAGACTGGCTACACCAACAACGCAGACGTCGTCGCAGAAAACCCGACCGGCCTGAAGCCGGAGTCGAATCTGACGTTCGAAGCTGACCAAGCGGCGGTGACCACCATCGCCCACTGGATCCACGCCTCCCGTCAGGTTCTCTCGGACGTTCCGACCCTGCGTGGCTACATCGACGGTCGCCTGCGCTATGGCCTGAAGCTCAAGGAAGAAACCCAGCTATTGAAGGGTTCGGGCGTGGGTCTGAACATCGACGGCCTGTACACCCAGGCGCGGGCTTACGCCAACCCTGGCGTCACCGTCCAGAACGAAACGCGCATCGACCGCCTGCGTCTGGCGCTCCTGCAGGTCGAGCTGGCTGAGGCTTGGGCGGACGGCATCGTCATCAGCCCGCTCGACTGGGCGGCCATCGAACTGCAGAAGACCGACGACAACGCCTACCTGTTTGCCAACCCGCGTGGCATCACCACGCCGGCGCTCTGGGGTCGGAACGTTGTTCCGACGCAGTCCATGGGTGCCGGCGAGTTCCTGGTGGGTGCGTTCGGTGGCGGTATCGCTGCCGAGCTGCACGACCGCGAAGAGGTGAACGTCATGGTGGCGACGCAGGACGACCGCGACTTCGTCAAGAACATGGTGAAGATCCTGATGGAAGAGCGCCTGGCCCTGACGGTCTACCGTCCGGAGGCCTTCGTGAAGGGCACCATGACCGATCTCGACACCCCGTAAGGGCTGGACTCGGTCTATCGAAAGGACGGCACCGCCGTCCTTTCTCATTAGGAGATACGACATGTATGAAGTGAAGGCTCTGGCCAGTTTCGATCACCACGGTAACCGCCGTGTAGGCGATCAGTTCAAGGTGGGGAGCAATCGTCAAGCCGACGAGCTGGCCGAGAAGGGTTTGGTCGAGGTTGTCGGTGAAGTGGCCGCGCAGGAAACCGTGGAGAAGAGCGCGGCTGAGAAGCTTGTCGAAGGGACTGCCTCCGACGTGATCGCATCCCTGGCGGGTAACCAGGACAAGGATATGTTGCAAGCCTTGCTCGCCGCAGAGCGAGCCGGCAAGAACCGCAAGACAGTTATCGACGCGCTGGAAGCTGCCGAGAAGGCGGACTGAGATGCGCCTGGTAACCATCGAACAGGCCCGGCAGCACTGCCGGGTCGATGGCGACGACGACCAGATGCTGACCCTGTACGGCGGCGCCGCTGAAGACGTTGCCCAGGACTTCCTGAATCGTCGGGTCTACGAGGACGAGGCTGCGCTGGCAGCCGCGGTGCTTAACGGCACCGCAGGCTGCGACCCGATCGTCGTCAATGACGCGATCCGGGCAGCCGTGCTGCTCACCCTCGGGCACCTGTACGCGAACCGCGAAAACATGATCACCGGCACCATCGTGTCGGAGATGAAGGAAGGGACGCGCAGCCTGCTCTGGCCCTACCGGGTCGGGCTGGGGGTTTGACGTGGCCTGCCAGGGTTGCCAGCGGCGTCGTGCCTGGCTGTTGAAATGGATGGGGATTGCCGATGAACGAGCAAAACGAGCTGTCGGAAGCGCTGAAAGCATCGGCAGCAGCCCAACTGGCACAGGCCGAGGCGATGATGGCCCTCGCCCAGGCGTTGGCGGAGAACGCGGAGGCGACCAACCGACTGATGGACTACGTCTGCCAGAGTGAGGACGTCGAGACTGATCCAGAGACGGGCACCTACATGAGCGGGAAGCCGCGGTGATCGCTGCCGGCCGCCTCCGCCACCGGGTGCTGATACAGAACCCCGTGGAGAGCCAAGATCCCGGATCCGGCGCACCCATCACGACGTGGGCCGATCTGGCTACGGTGTTCGCCGAAGTGGTTCCGGCGTCGGTCCGCGAGTTTGTGGCCGCCCAGGCTATCGACAGCGAGGTGACCGCGCGCATCACCATCCGGCACCGTGTCGGCGTCACCGACAAGAGCCGCATCATCCACCGGGGGCAGGTCTACAACGTCCATGGCGTGCTGGCCGATCCGGTCAGCGGGCTGGAATACATGACGCTGCCATGCAGCGAGGGCGTCAACGATGGCTGACAACATCCGGTTCGACGTGAGCGGCCTGGACGGCGTTAAGGCGAAGATGGCCCAGCTGAAGAACGAGGCCAACGCCAAGGGCGGTCGCGCCGCGCTGCGGAAGGCGACCGCCGTCCTCCGCGCTCAGGCGCAGAGCAACGCACGCCGCGTGGACGACTACGAGACCGGCGAGGCCATCTGGAAGAACATCGATCAGCGCTGGGACGGCCGGGCGTTCAAGCGTGACGGCCAGCTGGCATTCCGGCTGGGTGTGCTCGGCGGTGCCAAGCAGTACGGCAGAAGCCGCGAGAATCGCCGTAAGCGCCGCACGGGTCAGACGTATGCCACGGATGGCAGCTCCAGCAATCCCGGCGGCGACACCTGGTACTGGCGCCACGTCGAGCTCGGCACGGCCAAGGTGGCGGCCCGTCCGTTCCTGCGGCCGGTGGCCGAGCAGGCCGGACAGAAAGCGGTGGACACCTTCGCGCTTGAGTTCAATCGCGCGCTCGACCGCGCACTTGCCAAACAGGCGAAGGGAGCAAAGAAGTGATCGCGCCCATCTTCCAAGCCTGCACTGCCAGCGCGGCGGTGCTGGCTCTGTTCGGCAGCAACCCGACACGGGTCTATCCGTTCGGACTGGTAGAGAAGCCGCCGGCGCGGCCCTACGTCGTCTGGCAGACCATCGGCGGAGAACCGGCTCAGTACCTGGGCGACCGCCCTGACGTGGACGGGTACTCGCTGCAGATCGACGTCTACAGCGACGACCCGGTCTCGCTGCTGCCGGCGGCGCGGGCTATCCGCGACGCGATCGAGGGAAAGGCCTACGTGACCCGCTGGGGTGACCAGGTGAAAGACCCCGAAACCAAGCTGTACCGCTACTCGTTTGACGTGGACTGGCTCGTGCCGCGCTGAAGACGTTCGTCCGTTTTACCCACCCACACCCCGCACTGCGGGGTTTTTTTATGCCCGCAGGGAGACATTCATGAGCATGCTGACGCAAGGCACCCAGCTGTACGGCTTGATCAATGGCCAGATCCGCGAGATCGAGTGCATCACCAACTTCAACCCCGGCGCGAACCCGGCGGACCAGATCGAAGACACCTGCCTGTCCGAGACCAAGGCACGGTCCTACAAGAAGGGCCTGCGCACGCCTGGGCAGGCTTCGGTCACGATCAACGCAGATCCGCGCAACGAGAGTCACTATCTGATGTGGCAGCTCGGTGAGGACGATTCCGACGAGAAGATCCAGTGGGCTATCGGCTGGTCTGATGGCGTGGACATCGCCCCCACGCTGGCGTCGGGCGGCTCCATCAGCGGCGTCAACGTCACCAGCGGCGGCACTGGCTATACCAGCGCGCCGACCGTGACCCTGACGGGCGGCGGTGGCAGCGGCGCCACGGCAACCGCCATCGTGGACAGCGGCTCGGTGATCGGGGTCTCCATCACCAATCCGGGCACCGGCTACACGAGTGTGCCGACGGTGGCCTTCAACGGCGGTGCCGGCACCGGTGCGGCGGCAACGGCCCAGCGCAACAGCGAGCCGGAGATGGTGCTGCCCGAGGGTAGGACCTGGTACACGTTCCTCGGCTACGTCGCCGACTTCCCCTTCGACTTCCAGGCCAACGCTGTGGTTTCCACCGCTGCGAGCCTGCAGCGCTCTGGCGCCGGCGTCTGGGTCCGTAAGGTGGTGACCCCGTGACCGGTGCGAAGCCCCAGGGCCGGAAGCGGGCGGCGCCGCCGGCGTCCGTCCCGAAGAGCAAGGCGGTATCCCTTTCGATCGCTGGCCTGCTGCAGTCCGGTGCCTTCACTGGCCGCCCGGTCGAGAAGGAGATCAGCTGGCGCCAGGGCGAGCAAGAGTTCACCGCCACGGTGTTCGTGCGGCCGCTGGGCTTCCAGTCCGCCATCTCCGACGTGCTCGCCGCAGGCGGGCGGCAGGACAGCGTGGCCGGCCGTATCGCGGCCTCCATCTGCGATGAGCAGGGAAAGCCCGTCTTCACCGTAGGTGACATCACCGGTGCGTCGGATGCGGACCGCGGCGCGCTGGACGGCGCCCTGACCCTGGCGCTGCTGAGCGCCATCGGCGAGGTGAACTCGCTGGGAAAAGCTACGAGCTAACACCGGAAGACGAGTTCTGGTGCGAGCTGGTGCTTAACGGCATCGGCGGCGAAACCATTGCTGTGGCGAAGGAACGCCTCAGCGCTCGCGAGGTGAGGCTCTGGGCTGCATACCGGGAACGCCACGGAGGCCTGAACCCGATGATGCGCGCTGACTGGAACGCTGGCCTTCTGGCCAGCCTGTTCGCCAACAGCAAGCGCAAGCCGTCAGCCCCGGCATTCCAAGTAACTGACTTCCTTCGATTTCAAAAAGCGGAGCCGATCGGCCTTGAAGAGGCGATGGCGAGCTGGACCTGACTGCAATGAAGAGCGTCGTAGCGGGCATCTACAGAATTCGGAACGCGTCGACAGGACGCTTCTACATTGGGAGTTCCTGGAACGTCCGAAAGCGGTTTGGCGACCACCAACGAGATCTTCAGAACGGCAGGCATCACAGCCGATTCCTGCAACGATCTTGGGACAAGTATGGCGCGGCCAGTTTCTCGTTCGAACTCCTGGTCATCTGCGATGTCAAGGATCTTCTGGCCTATGAGCAGGCTCTGATTGATGGCCTCAAGCCTGCGTTCAACATGTCGCCGACGGCAGCTTCCAGACGTGGGATTCGGGCGTCAGAGGAGACCAAGAGAAAGCTCTCAGAATCCCACCGCGGAAAGGTTAGCCCGCGGCGGGGCGCTCGTCTGTCTGAAGAGACTAGAAGGCGTATCAGTGATAACCGGCGCGGAAAGGGCGGCGGGCCTCGTAGCCCGGAAGTCATCGAGAAAGTTGCTACCGCCATGCGCGCCACAAAGAGCGTGCTTAGCCCCGCTCTGGTCAGGACGGGCAGGGAACTTCGCTCATCCGGAGCGACCATTCAAACGGTCGCTGACACGCTCGGCTGCTCGTTCCATGCGGCCTACGACTTCATTCGTGGCAGAACATATTCGTGGGTGAGATGACATGGCAAGTAGGAGTTTGGGCCGACTTACGATCGACGTCATTGCCGAGATCGGCGGCTTTGCGTCCGGCTTGGACAAGTCCGAACGCCAGACGGAGAAGTGGCGTAAGAAGGTGGAGAAGGAGGCGAAGCTCGCCGGCGTCGCGCTTGGCACGGCGATCGCGGCAGGCCTCGTGCTCGTTGCCCGGAACACCATTGCCGCCGAGCGTGAGATCGCCCAGCTGGACGCGATCATCAGGTCGACGGGTGGTGCTGCGGGGTACACCCGCAAGCAGCTGCTGGACATGGCCGACACCTTGTCCGCGCGGTCTACGTTCAGTGGCGGTGAGATCGTAGAGGCACAGACTCGTCTGCTCTCCTACTCGGGGATCCTGGGGCAGAACATCCCGCGCGCCATGCAGGCGGTCATCGACCAGTCGGCCCGCCTGGGCATCAGCGTGAGCCAGTCTGCGGAGACCATCGGTCGCGCGCTGGAGTCGCCTAGCAAAGCAGCCGCTGCACTGGCGCAATCGGGCTTCGGCGCGGCCTTTACCAAAGAGGTCCGGGGGACCATCGATCAGCTGGTGAAGGCTGGCAAAGAGGGTGAAGCCCAGATCATGATTCTGGAGATCCTGGAGGAATCATACGGCGGCGCGGCACAGGCTGCTCGGGACACCTTCGGCGGCGCGCTGTCTGCGCTTGTGAACACCCTAAATGATCTGACCACCGGCGGCGACGGAAGCCTGAAAGGCGCGACGGATGCAGTAAACACGCTGATCGATACGTTGAACGACCCCGGTGTGAAGGAAGGATTTGGCAGCATCATCTCTGGCGCGGTCCAAGCTATGGGTGTTCTTGCCCAGTTTGCCGCGACCACCGCGAATGTGGCGAGCTTCATCGGAGACGAGATCGCGGCGCGCGTGCATGGGCCCGAGCTTGGTGACCCCGTCCGCATTCAACAGCAGATCGATCGACAGGCTCGAATGATCGCTGAGTTTGATCGGTCGCTGGATAATCGCGGCTCGCCCATGGCTGGCTACAACCCGGTCACTGGTGAGGGCGCGGCCAGTTTCAACCCATCCATTGCCAAGGCGCGGGAAGAGCTTCGCAAGTCACAGGAGCTCCTGAAACTATCGGAAGAGCTTTCTCTCCAAGCAGCGAAAGCCAAGAAGGCAGAGGATTTTGTCGCAGGCGGCGTCACCGGCAACCCAGCAGCGCGGGCTGCCGCTCAAACAGCAGCGGCGGACGCTGAGAACGCCAAGAAGCGGGCTGAGGCCTACAAACAACTGCAGCGCGCCTATTCAGCAGCTGGCCTCGAACTCAAGCGCCAGATCGAGCTGTTCGATACCAGCACCGACAAGTCAGCCAAGGCCACCGAACTTCAGAAATTGAACTTCGACTTGGCAGAGGGCGCTCTGAAAGGCCTCAATGACCAGGAGAAGGGGCGGCTGCGGGGGCTGGCAAGCACGCTCGACCGCCTCGCTGCAGTGAAGCTGGCCAACGAGGAGGCCGCCAAGTCTGCCGAGTTCGCACGGAACGCACAGGCAGGGCTGGATAACGCGCGCGCCGCCCTTGCGGTTGAATTTGTGGGAGCGGGCGAGGGTGCGCAGGCCAGGGAGCGATCCCGAGACCTTCTTCAGATCGAGGCCGACTACCAGAAACAGCGGCAGGCGCTGTTCGAGCAGTACCAGTCCAGCGACATCACTGAGAGCCTGTACAAGACGGAGACCCAGAGTCTTCAGTCTGCGCTGGATGAGCGGCTCCGGATGCAGGAGGATCACTACCGAAAGCTGGACGAGCTCAGGGGCGACTGGCAGGCCGGCATGGCTGATGCCTGGGCTGACTACGCCACCAAGGCCGCAGACGCCAACCAGCAGGCCTACGACGCGGTGACGGGCTTCCTCGACACCACTACCGGCGACGTGGCCGAGAGCATCGCCGATCTCGTGAAGGGCAACGAGTCCCTGAGCGAATCGGTGAAAAACCTCGTCGTGTCCATGGGCGAGACGGTAATCGACACGCTGTCGCGCATGGCTGCGCAGTGGCTGGTGTACCAGGCAACCCAGAAGCTTGTCGGCGAGGCCACGAGCCAGTCGTCCACTGCTGCTTTGACCGGTAACGCAGTGGCCATGTCGGCCCAGGCGGCAATCGCAGCCTACGCTTCCACCGCTGCGATCCCGATCACGGGCCCCATCGCGGCGCCGGCGGCCGCCGCCGCAGCCCTCGCGGCCACCGCGCCCTATGTCGCCGCCGTCGCGGCATCGGCTGGGTTGTCGGGCATGGCGCACGACGGTATCGACTCGGTGCCACAGGACGGCACCTGGTTCCTGCAGAAGGGCGAGCGCGTGACCACGGCGGCCACCAGCGCGAAGCTGGACGCCACCTTGGAGCGGGTAAACCGAGATTCCAACAGTGGGTTCTCGGGGGCTCCGATCACCCAAGAGATTCAGATCAACGGTAACCCTGACAACCGCACCCTTGAGCTCGTCAGGAAAGCCGCTCTCGATGGTGCCCAGATGGGCTACGACAGGGTCAAAAGCGATATGGCTCGCGGAACAGGGATCTCCCGAACCATGCGTGGGACACACAACGTCGGAAGGAAGGTTCGGTAATGGCGCTGATCATGCAACCGCAGTGGCTGCCCGAGCCGCTGCGCGAAGGCTACGGCCTGCGCCACGTCTCGCCGCTGAAGCGGTCCACGTTCGTCAGTGGTCGATCGATGCCGCGCCGCGCCTATACGGCCACGCCGACAAACGTCGAGGGCCGCTGGCTGTTGAACGACGGGCAAGCCGCGCTGTTCGAGAAGTGGTTTCAGGAAGGGCTGAACGACGGTGTTGCGTGGTTCGCGTGCCGTCTGCGCAGCCCACTGGGGATGGACTATTACAAGAGCCGGTTCACCGATATCTACGACGGCCCGACCCTGACCAACAGCAACCTGTGGCTGATCACGGCACCGCTGGAGATCTACAGCCGGCCGCTGCTGGCGGATGGCTGGTCTGAGTATCCCGAAGGATTCCTGCAGGCCAACGTCATCGACTTGGCTGCAAACAGGGAGTGGCCCAGGCCATGAGCATTCTTGAACGGCTGTACGCCTCCGGCGGCGCGGAGGTGGAGCACGAAACCCTGGCGATCGCGGTCGGTAGCAAGACCCACTATCTCACCAAGGGCTGGGAAGACATCACCGCGGTGCTGGAGACAGGGCAGACCGTGACTTTCAAGGCCTGCGGCATGGATGTGGCCAAGCCCACACGCAACGCCGACGGGGTCCAAGACCTCCGCTTCGCACTGACCAACATCGATGGGGTGGTGAGCACCGAGATCCGGGCGGCGCTGGCGGCCCGGCTCGAAATGACCGTCACCCTACGGATCTACCTGAGCAACGACCTGCTGGCGCCGGCCAAGAAGCCGTTGTCGATGGTGATCAAGGGCGGGCAGTGGACCGCAACGGAGGTCCAAGTGACCGCCGGCTTCATGAACATCCTCGACACGGCCTGGCCGCGCGACCGCTTCAACCTCACCAAGCACCCGGGGCTGCGCTACATCACATGAAAATCGATCTGGAAAAGTACCTGGACGTGGTCTGGGTCAGCGGCGGCCGCAAGTTTCCGGAGCTGGATTGCTACGGCGTGGTCAACGAGGTGCGGCGTGACCTTGGCCTCGCGCCATGGGACGAGTACCCGGGCGCGACGCGCGCTGACCTGGCTGAACTGGCGAACGAGGCTGCCCTGCAGCACGCCGGCAGTGACCTCGTGGAAGGCGCGGTTGCGTTCTGCTATCAAGGCAGCGTGGTCACCCACGTGGCGGTGCTGGTGGAGGTCGAGGGCCGCATGTGCGCGCTGGAGTGCAACGACGGCCGCAACGTCACCGTGCTGCCGGTCGCCCGCTTCGAGTGCCGCTTCAATCGGGTGGAGTATTACGCGTGATCCAGATTTTTCCCTCACGCATGCCAGGCGAGGCGCTGGAGATCCATCGCCACGGCAGGACCACGATCGATGGCTGGCTGCGCTCCAACGTGCCGAGCTACGCGAGCGAGGGGCCGCACCCGATCGAGGTCGAGGTATGCGGCTCCGCAGTGCCGGCGGACGCGTGGGCGTCTACCTGGATCGAAGCCGAGAGCGATGTCCGCATCTACCCGATCCCATACTACGAAGGCGCCGCTGCGGTCGTTTACTGGGTCGTGGTGGCCGTCATGGCCGCCTACGCGATCTACATGGTCGCCAACATGCCCTCGGGCAGCCGGTACGGTCAGGGCGACTCGCTCAGCCTGGATACGGCCCGGGCGAACTCCGCGCGCCTTGGCAGTCCCGTACGGGAGGTTCTGGGGCGATGCCGGGTCTGGGCCGACTATCTGGTGCAGCCGGTGTCGCGTTTCGTCGGCGGTAAGACCTACCGGACTCAGATGTTCGTGTGCGTGGGCAAAGGGCGGCATGTGATCCCGTTCGGTTCCGCGCGGCTGGGCAACACCCCGATTAGTTCCTTCGGCAGCGACGTGGAGATGACCATTTACCCGCCGGGCGCCGACGTGGGCGGCGACGTGCGCTCGGAGAACTGGGTGAACTCGACTGAGGTCGGCGCAACCGCCTCGGGCACGGCCGGCCTGGACCTGAGCGACACGGCGGACGTCGCCACCAGCCTCAATGCCGATTCGGTGACCGTGTCCGGCAACGTGCTGACGCTGAACAACGCGACGGTCACCGACGCGAACGGCAAGGAGCGGCCGGCCACGTCTGTGCCGGCGTCCTGGACGGTCGGCGCCGTGCTGACGCTGAAGGTGGCGGCAACCTTTACCGCGACCACCAGCGGTCTGTATTCCGTCATCGCCGGTGGCGCGGTGGCCGAGCTGGCCCCGTATGTGGGCATGCCGGTGCTGCTGACCTACAACGGCGCCGACTATGGTTTGTTCGTGGCGAGCTATGCGCCTGGCACGCCGGCCGTGCCCGGTGTCGGCGGCAGTCCGGCGCGGCTCACGGGATCGGCTCCGGCCACCGGTTTCGACTTCAGCGGCACCCCGGCGACCTTCGGCATTGTCTGGCGCGGCACCAGCTACAGCGTGGCGCTGGTGGCCAACTACATCACCCTGGGCGTGCTGCTCACCGCGATCAACGATCAGTTGGGAGACAGCGGCCTGGTGGCGACGCAGTCGGGCGGGGTGGTCACCATAGCCGAGGCGGCCAGTCCGTATGCCGGCGAAACCATCAGCTCCACCGGGCTGCCGGCGGCTGTCTTCGGCAGCAGCCCGGTTGCGACGGCGGGCGTGGCCACGACCGGCGGCACGCCGGCGACGCTGCCGCGCGTCACCCTGGCCTACGACGGGCCGGGCGGCACCGCCTTCGGCGGCATGCCGCCGGGCAGCGTCTCACTGGCGATGTCGCGCGGCCAGAGCGAGTACCGCATCACGGCCGTGTCGGGCTTCACCCTGATGGTGCAACGGCTGACCGAGGGCGGTGTGGTTGACTCCAACTGGCCGGGCTGGACGTCGCGCACCGTGACCGACTACCGGGCGACCGGTCTGGAGGAGGGCGAGGCATGGCTTGGCCCTTTCCTGGTGTGCCCCAATGGGGAGACGACCGATGCTTTCGAGTACGACTTCAACTTCCCGGGCGGTCTGATCTGGTACACCGACAAGGGCAACAAGCGCACCTTCACCGTGACGGTGCGGGTGGCGTGGCGCGTGTACGGATCGGGCGATCCGTGGTCGGTGCGCACCCATAGCTACACCGCCACCTCCGAGGATTCGCTGGGCTTCACCGAGCGCATCGCGCTGGGCACGCCGGGGCAGATCGAAGTGCGCGTGCGCCGGGTGACCGAGCGCGGCGGCAACTCGGCGCGCGACGCCTGCTTCTGGCAGGGCCTGCGCGCGCGCCTGCCGCAGCGTCCAACGCGCTACGACGACCTCACCACGATCGGCCTGACGGTGACCACCGGCACGAAGCTGGCGGCGCAGACGGACCGCCGGTTCAACGTCGAGGCGACCCGCCTATATGACGATGGCACCGCGCGCAGCATCAGCGGGGCTATGACGCACGTCATGCGTTCTCTGGGCCTGCCGGCGGACCAGATAGACACCGACACGCTGAACCACCTGGAGAGCACCTACTGGACACCGCGCGGCGAGTTCTTCGACTACAGCGCGGAGAAGTCCGGCACCAGCGCGCTGGACCTGCTGCAGATGGCTGCGCAGGCGGGCATGGGCTACTTCTTGCTGATCGACTCGATGTGCTCGGCCGGCCGGGAGGGAATCAAGGCCTGGCGCGGCGGCATCTCGCCGCAGCGGCAGCTGGAGCCGTTGACCACTGCGTTCACTTCTCCGGGGCCGGATGACTTCGACGGGGTGGACGTCACCTACATTGATGAGGTGACGTGGGCAACAGAGATGGTGGAGTGTCGGCTGCCGGGCGGCGGTACGCCGTGGAAGGTAGAAACGCACGAGCTGCAGGGCGTGGGAACGCGCGATCGTGCCTACCGGATCGGCATGCGGCGGCTCATGAAGCACCAGGGCCAGCGGCTCACCTACACGACCAAGACCGAGATGATGGGCCTGGTCTACCAGTACGGCGACCGGGTGAAGCTTTTCGACGATATCCCCGGATCCAGCACCACCAGCGCCATGATCGAATCGGCGCGCCTTGACGGCACGCGAGTGCTGATCGAGGTGGGCGAGTATCTGGACTGGACCCTGCCGGCGCCGCGGTGCCTGATCCGGTTCCAGGACGGCACGCTCTCCAGCGTGATCGTGCCGGCCCGGGTGGACGACCATCGCCTGACCATCGCCGCCTCGGCGCTGCCGGGCGACCACGCCTTCAACACCTGGATCATGGACGACCCGACCATCGATCCCCCCGAGCTGATCTTCTGCGACAGCACGCGCGCTGGATATGACGCCGTGCTGGCCGAGCTCACCCCAGGCGAAGACGGCTCCGTCGAGCTGGCCGCCCTGCAGTACGACCCCGCCTTCTACCAATACGACGACGCGACCGCGCCGTAGCACCACCGGAGACGCACCCAGATGACCAAATACAACACCGGCAATCCGGTGGGCTCGAGCTCGCCCCTGGATTTGTACGACAACGCCGAGAACCTTGATGCAGGCATCAACGGTTCTGGGGTCACGTGGAATGACCGGCTTGGCCGGTCTCGACGTAGCTGGAACGGAATCCTCACGGAGTTCGATCAGTTTGTCGGTGCCAACGGCCTGAAGCGCTACCCGTCGTGGGCCGCACTGCAAGCTGATACCAGCCGCGGCGTGGGCTTTGCTGCGGACGTGATCAACGATCCGGGCACGCATGTAGATCCCGTCTCCGGCCAGTCCGTGAGCAACAGTGGGCAGTACCGTTGGAGCGGCACCAGTTGGCAATGGCTGCGCGCGGATACGATCACCGAGAAGGCCAGCCGCGATTCCGTGGCTGCGCTGGGGTACTTGCTTGGCGACACGGGAGAGCTGGAAAGTGCAGTGCTCGGCTCCACCACTGCCGCCGGGGGGCCCGCCGTGGCCGCGTCCATGTTCGGCAATGCCGTGCCGCTTCCATTCCGCGCGCTGTTGCTGCGGATCTCCGCGCGGTTCTTGGGGCCGGCCGCTGGGCAGTTCCATGTACTGTCGCCTCGCGCGAACGGTGCCGGCACCTACACTGCCGCCATCTTGCCCGTCTCGATAACCGCCGCTGGCGTGGTGACCATCTCGCCTGAGTACACGGCAGAGGCTGGTTCCTACATCGTGTACAAGCCGATTTCCGGTGTGAACATTTGCTTTGACGAACCCGGCGGCACCCCGCCGGGTTCGGCCCGCTGGCTGGTAGGTGACTCGGTGAACATTGGAGACATTCAGGGCTCACCTGTGGTTGGCCCCGCAATTCGGATGTCGCTTCGCGTTGACTACCAAGGGCAAGACTCGCCGCCGCTGGCGGAGCGTGTTGAGCGCGCGGAGACCGCGGCATCGAGCGCCGAAGCGAATGCGACCCTCGCGTCCCGATACTTGGGGCTTGAGGACGTCGACGCCAGTACCGTGCCGCTGGGTTCTGTCTCTGCGACCTACACCGGCAATGCGAACGTCGCCAACGGATACGGCATCGCAGAGCCCTCACCGGGTGGCTATATGAGCCAGGTGCAGGCGGTGTTCGTCGGCGCGGGGCAAGCCATCATTGAGGCGCAGGATGCGAACAAGGTGGTGATCGCGCGCCATCAGGTGGAGTTTGGGAACGGAACCAACACCTGGCGGGCAGGTGAGAGCTTCCCGCAGACGTTTGTCCCTGCAGGCGGCCACGTGTACATGCGTTCGGTCAGCGGTAACAACGTCAGGTACGACGGGTCGGCGGGTGCCGGCCCGGGCCTGTCCACCACCGGGTTCACCCAGGCGACCGCGCTGGGACAGGTCCAGGAATGGCAGGTGTCGCCGATCAATGTGGCGATGCGCGTAGAGTTCCAGGTGCTGTCGAAGACGCTGGCAGATGTACTCGAGCCGGTCGTGGCCCCCACGCTTATCGATGAGCGATTCAATGGCTCGGCCTCCGGCTGGGTGCTCAATGGCGCGGCCCTGGCCGACGGGGCACTGGTGAGTCAGGCATCATCCACCTGGGCCAGCAAGAGTTACCCCGCGCCCTACGGAAAATCGCAGCTGAGCCGGCGCACCCTGTCGGCAGTAGCGGACATCGTTGCTGCAGACCAGGTGTGGGGTCTCGGCTGGATCCGCGAGGCCAGCGGCACCGTGCTGGATACTCCTGCTGCGATCGTAGACGGCGTGACCGGGCAGCTGCGGGTCTATCGTTGGGATGGGACCACGACGCCAGCCGCAGCGGTCGCCGAGATTGCGATTCCTTGGCCCTTGACCGGCTCGCGAGTTCGTCTCGACGTGAAACGTGTGCGCTTTGCCACCTACATCACCTTGACCAACTTGATCAGCGGCCAGAACGTGCAGCTGGTTCTGGACTACGGGGCAGGCACTGGCGCGAACAGTGGTAGGCCGTGGGGTACGCCGTGCGTGGTCTTCCCCGGCACCATCGCCGGCGGCGTGAAGGTCGACCGCGTCCGGATGGTTGCTGATTACCCTTTCCCGACCGCGCGCGCTGCCCGCGTGCTGTTGATGGGCGACAGCATCACCGAGGGCTCGCAGATCGGCGCCGCCAACTATGGCAAGACCTGGTCATACATGCTGGAGGACGAGCGCGTTGCGGCAGGAGCGATCGATACCGCAGTCATCGCCCGAGGCGGTCAGCGCGCCGATCATCTCCGGGCAGCCGGCAGCGAAGCCTTGGGCCTGTGCGATCGAAACACCGTAGTGGTGATCTTGATCGGTACGAACGACGCGCTGGGCGGAGTTACCAGGGCGGTCTGGCGGGCGAATGTTGAGGCCTTGCTGAGCCAGTTGCGTACCAGGACCTCGCGAATCTCACTGGCCTGCCTGCCACCGCTCCCGACCGCCGCTGCGCTGCGGGCGCAGTACAACGATGACATCCTGACGGGGTACTTCGGTGCCCACCTGCTGCCGCCGGTGCGCTTCGACCTGGCTCTTTCGGACGCCAACGACGGGACCATTTGGGCGGCGAGCATGCAGGTCGGGGACAACGTGCACCCCAACGTCGCCGGCAATGCAGCGATGCTTGAGAGGATTAGAACGGACCTTCGCGAAGCGTTTGAATAACGCTTAGACGAACCGGCGGCATTGCTCGACCCTGGTCTCTAGACTACATTGCGAGCAGCACTCTAAGAAACATGGATGGTTGTTGTGAATGAGCTATTGGATCAGATTGAGAAGTCTCTAGAGCACAAGTTCTACTTTTTGTCTTTGTACGCGACTCTCACTGTTCCCGACGCGGCAGGGGCGCTTGAGTCTGAGAATTTTTGGGCGACCCAAGATAAATATGTTGCTTGGTTCGATACTTGGGTGCGGCCTCGGATGGGTGGTCAAATTCTTGCACGCCTACCGCCGCAGGTGCGAGAGAGGATGGGACCTAAGCGACTTGGGCCGTTGGATGGAGCAGCTTGCTATCAGTTTCGCTGCTCTTTACTTCACCAGGGTTCAACCATTAGAAAGTCAAGTCCTTTTGATCGGATCATGTTCGTGGAGCCAAAAACAAGCACGGTCACGATCCATAACTCCATGTCGGACAACAGTTTAGTTTTAGACCTTCCAATGTTCTGTACGGAAGTGGTCGAGGGCGCAAGGGCATGGTTGAAGAGCATGGAAGGCAACGAAGTGTTTGCTAGCAACGTCGCCAAATCGGCCAAGCGCTACCCAGATGGATTGCCGCCCCACATTAGCGGGGTCCCAGTTATCAGTTAGTGCTTTTGCAGGGCGCTAAGTCGGCAAGATCCGCGGGGAATATCTCGTTCTTGGATGCTTATGCTGCGGCGGACCGGTCTTCTGAGAGACTTCTGTCCGCGGCAAGAAAATATTCAGTCAATAGGCTCGAGTAGCTCGTCGCGGTTGTTGCGTGGGGTGTTCACTGCGCGGCTGACGCGATAGGCCTCCATCGCCGGCGGCTCGCTGGCCAGCAGCATTGCCATGGCATCATCCGGCTCAGCGATCAGCCACTCATCGGCCTGGCCGGCCGTCAGCCAGACCGGCATGCGGTCATGGATATCGGCCGAGACGCCGCTGCTGTCACCGGTGATCACCGTGAAGGTGCCCAGGGTGTCCGGGTCGAGCAGGGGGCTGGTGTCTTCCCACAGGCCGGCGGCCAGCAGCGGCCCGGTCGCGTGGATGAACCACGGATCCTTCTTTCCGTCCTCAGCATTGACCGACCACTCGTAGTACCCGGCCATGGGGATCAGGCAGCGGCGCTTCTTGAACGCAGACCGGAACGCGGGCTTGGTGGCCACCGTCTCGATGCGGGCATTGATCGTGGAGCCCTGCAGCTTCTTGGCCTTGGCCCAGAAGGGGAGCAGGCCCCAGGAAAGCCGGGTGACCTGCAGGCCGGTGCCGCGATCGAGGATCACGGACGCGCGCTGCGTCGGCGCCAGGTTGTAACTCTCCGGGATCGACAGCAGGTCGCCGACCAGCCGGGGGAAGCCCAGGGTGTCAGCGTTTCGGATTGGGGTCTGGACGAATCGGCCGCACATGGCCGAACCATACCCCCTCCCAGTGCCCCGGGCCTTCGCGCGGCCTCCACTCCGACGGGAAGGGGCGGCCGATCCCCACACCAGGCCGGGCAATCACCCTGTACCTGGGCAGGGCGGTCCAGGGAAATCTGTGCTCGCCGGATCCGGGAGCCGCAGGCAGCTCAGCCCGGGTGCTGGGGCGCCTGAGCAGCGTCCCGCTGGCACCTTTGCACGGCCCTGACGCCCCGTCGCGGAATCTGAGACCCCGGCCCGTATCCTGCGCGCATGCTTCCTCCCGACTTCCGATGGCGCTCGGTCGCCAGCCGTGCCGATCAACTTCCCGATGCCATCTACTGCGGCATGACAGAGGTGTTGCGCCTGTCGCAGCGCGTGGACGATAAGGTCTGGTGGGTCGAGGTGGACCGTCATCTCGACGACCAGCACCGCGGCCGCAGGATATGCACCAGCTACGAGCAGGGTGTGATCGGGTCTGAGCTGTGGGCGGTAAGGCATCAGCAGCGGCTTCGCCTGGAGATCGATCAGCGCGAGGTGGCCCGCGCGGCCCAGCGGAAGAACCGGACCTGGTAGGCAGTCAGCCGGCGTTGCCTCCGTATCGGCGCGTGCGACCGCCGGCGGCGACAGTGGCTCCATGGATCAGAAGAGCATCGGCAAGGCGCGCTGGGCGCGCGCGCGGGCGGCTTCGCTATGGCAGCAGGCCAACGACCTGGATATGAATCACAGCGGCGACTGGCGGGCAAGGGCGGGTCGCCGGCGTGGTGCTGACCGCCTCCGCGTTGAGGCGGCGCGGTTCGACGGTATTGCCAACCGGCTCCAGCCCTTGGACGATCAGGCGGCCTGATGGATTGACCCCAAACTGACCCCAGGTAACGGGTAAGCCATTGATTTCCGTAGGCCGCCAATGATCGCGGGTGATCGGCTTAGTCGTTGTTTCTATTGATCTTCCGCGACCTTGACATGGTAGTTGACCGCGGCTGGACCCGGTAGGATCCTCTTGTTAGGCGATCGAGGAAGACCGGATACATATGGAAGACTGGGTGCTGCAACAGGCTGCCGCAGCGGTGGGTACGATTGTGTTAGGGGTGTTCTCCGGCCTCTACTCTGGCTTGGTCGTCAGTCGTGCATCACGCTTCAATACGTGCATCCGTGAAGCTGAAAGACCCTTGAAAGGTGTGGAGGGGATGCAGGAGGGTCGGCTTGTCTTCATTTCTGACGTCAAGGCTGACCTCACGGCGATGACCCTTGCGGCGGACGACTTGGCCGCAGATGGGCACGTGGAGGCATGCATTGCTGTTCGAGGCGCCAAAGCGAAGGCGGAGCGAGCTATAGAGGACGGTAGGCAGGGGCGCAGCTCATGGGAAGGGCTGGAGGAAGCGCTAACTGAGGTGCGCCGCGAGATAAGAAAACAGAGGCCGAAGCGGTGGGCAATCTACTCCCCATGGTCTACGCCGTAGCTCCAAATCCACATGAGGTGGCACACGTTTGGCACAACTGGTTTGGAAACCTCTGTGCCGTATGGTGATGCCGCCCCCCTCCTAAGGGGAAGGTCGCCCGTTCGAATCGGGCCGGGGTCACCAATGACATTCGTGGCGTAACCGCGCCGCAGCTCGTGGCCCTGCGGAGCTACCGGATCCCGGGCCCTTCAGGTGAGCAAGGGTGTGATCGAAAGAGCGCCCCGGTCATGAGTGCGCCCCCTGATCCTGATGATCATTCCCGGCGCTGCTTTTCAAATGCCTCGCTCACACTCTTGGCAGCAAACGCCTTGTATTCCTTCGAGAATGCCGTCAGCTGCTCCAATCCGGCCGGTACGCCGACCATGCCTGGCCGCTGGGCGTACGCCTTCATGAAGGCGCAGTCATCCGGAAGCATTGACGAAAGCAATTCGCTGTCGGCGATGCTTGGACTCCACATAGTGCCGTTCGCAGCCATCGGAAGGATGAACGTCATCTCCCCCGTGTAACCACCGAAACTGTTCTTGGAGTTCACGGTCCCACAGGCAACCTCTCCGTCGAACATCGGGAAGACGTCCGTGACGACGATCTTGGCGGAGTCGGGGTCCTTGAGGTGCTCCTTGAGCCCAGCTTCCACCCGTGCGATCTGCTTTTCGTGATCCGTCGGGCCGCACCCCGCAACCGTCAACACCATCGCAGCCAACAGTGCGCACTTCTTCATACCCATTCCTCCTTGAATTAGGGAGCGAATGGTAGCTGAGCAAATGGTGCATTTACAGGGCCGGGTGCTCCGGCCACCGCCTTTCGGCCACTAAGCTCACACCTTCCCCGGCCGCTCATAATCCTCAGGCTTGGCCCCATGCTCCGCCTCCGGCATGTCCTTGTCCTTCCACCGGGCGTCATCGTTCCTCAACTTGCCCGGCGTGTGGCTCTTCTGCTGGTCGTCTTCTTTCGTGGCCGGGGCTCGCGGTGTCGTGTTCATGACATGTCCTCGTTGATCAGTGATCCAGCGTCAGTTTGCCGGCCGTGCCGTGCTGGCCGAAGTTCGGCTAGGTGATCCTATCGTCCTCGCGGACGCCATCCGGTTCCCCTTCACCTGCCTTGCCACCCTTGCCGTGGCCGTGCTGGTTGTAGCCCTCGTTCTCCGTCTTCAGCCGCGCTGCATCCGGATCTTTTTCGTCCTTGTCATCCTTCGGCGGCTTGGCCGCGACGAACGGGGAGATCGGATCGCTCGCAGGGAAGGTCTCTTCCAGCGCTTCGTCGTGGTTCTCCGAGGTGCGCTGCTTGTCGACCTTGCCGTCCGCCGGAGGGCAGTTGTGGGTGGCATGGGCGTCTTCGGTGGAGGCGGGCGGGGTTTTGTCGTGCTGCATGGCATATCTCCTGCGCAAACGGGTAGGGCG
>Ga0308163_10000559_pt1 | contig 62079 bp, 49 predicted proteins | sample PhyTR1_FD_201037 | JGI IMG/M metagenome (GOLD analysis project Ga0308163, IMG submission 201037) | Phyllosphere microbial communities from UC Gill Tract Community Farm, Albany, California, United States - DLSLT.R1 | ecosystem: Host-associated > Plants > Phyllosphere > Unclassified | place: USA...
GTTTGGCGACTCTTTTTTGCTACATCTAACCCGGTTACGGCAGCTTTTTCGGGAACTTTAGGGTTTCCACAGAAAAATTTTAAATTATTTTCGACTACATCTATGCAAGCTGAAGCGCGTTTTACCTGCCCTTACTTACATTTACCCGTTTCATGAATCTGGTAACGGCAGCGCCGGCGGGAACTTTAGGGTTTTCTGGAACTTTTTTGAAAATAAATGAAAATAGTTTTCGAGAAGACCGCAAAGCCAGCATCCATGCGGGTTTGCGGGGAACAGGACGGGGCTTCGGATGGATGGTGCGCAGGAAGAAGCGCTACTTATTCCTGTTACACTGGCGCATCAGACAACTTGTTTAAGCCTAAAGCATGCACGGATTCGGAAAAAGGTAACTTTAATGACAACTCGCAATGAATGCCTGCAACGCGACCAGCAGGATCCGCTCGCCGCGTTGCGCGAACGCTTCGATCTGCCGGCCGGCGTGATTTATCTGGATGGCAACTCCCTGGGTGCGCGTCCCAAGGCCGCCCTCCCCCGCGCCCAGCACGTCATCGCGCAGGAATGGGGCCATGACCTGATCCGCAGCTGGAATAGCGCCGGCTGGTTCGACCTGCCGAAAAGGCTGGGCAACCGGCTGGCGCCGCTGATCGGCGGCGGCCCGGACGAGGTCGTTGTTACCGACACCACCTCGCTCAACCTGTTCAAGGCGCTGGCCGCCGCGCTGCACGTGCAGGCCAACGACGCGGCGGGCGCGCGCCGCCGCGTGATCGTCACCGAACGCTCCAACTTCCCGACCGACATCTATATTGCCCAAGGACTGAGCACCTGGCTCGATCGCGGCTACAGCGTCAAGCTGGTCGATTCGGTGGAGGAACTGCCGGCCGCCATCGGCGCCGACACCGCCGTCGTCATGCTGACCCACGTGAACTACCGCACCGGGCACCAGCACGACATGCGCGCCACCAGCGCCCTGGCCCATGAGGCTGGCGCGCTGATCGTCTGGGACCTGGCGCACTCGGCCGGGGCTGTGCCGGTGGACCTGAACGGCGACGGCGCCGACCTGGCCGTCGGCTGCACCTACAAATACCTGAACGGCGGCCCCGGGGCGCCGGCCTTCATCTGGGTGCCACGGCGACACCAGGCCCGCTTCACGCAACCGCTGTCGGGCTGGTGGGGCCACGCGGCACCGTTCGCGATGGCGCCGGACTTCGCGCCGGCCGATGGCATCGGCCGGGCGCTGTGCGGCACCCAGCCGGTGGTATCGCTGGCGATGGTCGAGTGCGGGCTGGAGGTATTCGAGCAAACCTCGATGGCGGCGATCCGCCAGAAATCGCTGGCGCTCACCGACCTGTTCATCGAACTGGTCGAGCAGCGCTGCGCCGACCACCCGCTGGGACTGGTCACGCCGCGCGCGCACGCGCGCCGGGGCAGCCACGTCAGCTTCACCCACCCGCACGGCTACGCGGTGATGTCGGCGCTGATCGCACGCGGCGTCATCGGCGACTACCGCGAGCCGGCCATCATGCGCTTCGGCTTCACGCCGCTGTACACCAGCCACACCGAAGTATGGGACGCGGTCGAGATCCTGCGCGACATCCTGGACCGCAAAGACTACGACGTCGACGCCAAGCGCGACGCCGTCACCTGACGAGAGCGACATGACCGAACAAAAAACAGCGGCCGAAGGCTGCCCGATGCACGCAGGCCCAAGCACCCCTGGCGGCGGCGACGCCACATGGCACGGTGCGCAGATGGACTTCAGCAACGCGATGAGCTACGGCGACTACCTGGGCCTGAACCAGATCCTCAACGCCCAGCACCCGCTGTCGCCCAACCACAACGAAATGCTGTTCATCGTCCAGCACCAGACCAGCGAACTGTGGATGAAGCTGATGCTGCACGAAATGCACGCGGTGCGTGCGCACCTGCAATCGAACGACCTGGCGCCGGCCTTCAAGATGCTGGCGCGGGTGGCCCGCATCATGGACCAGCTGGTGCACGCCTGGGACGTGCTGGCCACCATGACGCCGCCCGAATACACCGCGATCCGCCCGTATCTGGGCGCTTCGTCCGGCTTCCAGTCGTCTCAATACCGCGAGATCGAGTTTATTCTCGGCAACAAGAACGCCGCGCTGCTGAGCGTCCACGACACCGCGCCGGACGCCTTCGCGGTGCTGGACAGGGCCTTGCGCGCGCCGTCCGTGTACGACGAAGCGATCAAGCTTCTGGCCCGCAACGGCCTGCCGATCGCCGCCGAACGGCTCGACGCGGACTGGACCCTGCCGACCTCCTCCAACCAATCGGTGCAGGACGCCTGGCTGGAGGTATACCGCGACCCGTCGCGCTACTGGGCCTTGTACGAGCTGGCCGAAAAGCTGGTCGACCTCGAGACGGCGTTCCGTTTCTGGCGCTTCCGCCACGTCACCACGGTCGAGCGCATCATCGGCTTCAAGACCGGCACCGGCGGCACGGCCGGCGTCAGCTACCTGCGCAAGATGCTGGACGTGGTGCTGTTCCCCGAACTGTTCGCGCTGCGCACCGCCTTGTAAGCCGCCTCGGTGGCTGGACCTCTGCAAAAAAGTCCACCGCTGGGGGAACTCGCGACGGGGCGCTCCCTCTAACATTGACGCAAGAAGACCCAATAACGCATCAATAACAAGGGAGGGAACAAGAATGAATCAGCGTATCCGCAATTGCATGGCAGCGGCAGGTTTGATGTTATCGGCGATGGGCGCCGGGGCCGCCAACTACAGCGCCATCCTCACCGGCCAGCAGGAACAGCCGCCCAACACCTCGCCGGCCATCGGCGCCAGCACCATCCGGTTCGATCCTGTCGCGCATATCCTGGAGATCAACGCCACCTTCAGCGGCCTGGTGGGCGAAACCTCCGCCGCGCACATTCACTGCTGCACCCCGACGCCGGGCGAAGGCATCGCCGGCGTCATGACGGAATTGCCCACCTTGAGCGGTTTCCCACTGGGCGTGCGGAGCGGCGTCTACACGCGCACCTACGACACGTCCTTGGCGTCGAGCTGGAACCCGGGCTTCCTGAGTAGCTGGGGCAACAGCACCGCATTCGCCGAAGCGGCGTTTGAAAACGGCCTCAATAGCGGAACCGCCTATTTCAACATCCACACCAGCTACGCGCCGGCCGGCGAAATACGCGGCTTCTATGACGCGGCGCCGGCTGCGGCGATTCCGGAACCGGAAAGCATGGCGATGCTGGGCATCGGGTTGCCGGTCTTGCTGATGCTGGCCCGGCGACGCCAGAGGAAAGCGATCAAATAAAAACACCACGGACACACGTAGGGCGGATTAGCGTAGCGTAATCCGCCATGCATGCTCCATCGACGGCTCATGCATGGCCGATTACGGCGTTCCGCCTAATCCGCCCTACGAGGATCTGTGGTGACTGTTGCCCTTACTTGCCCGCGCCGCTCAGCAGCATCTCGTTCAGACGCTTGACGAACGTCGCCGGGTCGCTCAGCGAACCACCCTCCGCCAGCAAGGCCTGGTCGAACAGGATATTGGCCCAGTCGCCGAACAGCGTGCCCGATTCCTCGTACTTCAAGCGCGTCACCAGCGGGTGGTTGGGATTGATCTCGAGGATAGGCTTGGACTCGGGCGCGCTCTGCCCCGCCGCCTTCAGCATGCGCAACAGGTTACCGGACAACTCATGCTCGTCCGCCACCAGGCAGGCCGGCGAATCGGTCAGGCGGAACGTCACGCGCACGTCCTTGGCTTTGTCCGACAAGGCTTCCTTCATCTTGCCGACCAAATCCTTGTACGAGCTTTCGGTCTCTTCGTGCTCCTTCTTCTCGGCCTCGTCTTCCAGCGCGCCCAGGTCCAGGCCGCCCTTGGCCACCGACACCAGCTCCTTGCCCTCGAACTCGGTCAGGAACGACAGCATCCATTCGTCAACGCGGTCGGTCAACAGCAGCACTTCGACGCCCTTCTTGCGGAAGATCTCCAGGTGCGGACTGTTCTTCGCGGCGACATAGTTATCGGCCGTGACGTAGTAGATCTTGTCCTGGCCCTCCTTCAGGCGCGCGACATACTGCTCCAGCGAGACGCTTTGCTCGTCGTTGTCGTTGGCGGTCGAGGCGAAACGCAGCAGCTTGGCCAGACGGTCCTTGTTGGTGGCGTCCTCGCCGATGCCCTCTTTCAGCACCTGGCCGAATTCCTTCCAGAAGGTGACGTACTTGTCCTTCTTCTCCTGCTCTTCGGCGTTGGCCAGTTCCTCCAGCATGCCGATCACGCGCTTGGTCGAGCCGTCGCGGATCACCTTGACGTCGCGCGACTCCTGCAAAATCTCGCGCGAGACGTTCAGCGGCAGGTCGGCCGAGTCGATCACACCCTTGACCATGCGCAGGTAGGCCGGCATCAGCTGCTCGGCGTCGTCCATGATGAACACGCGCTTGACGTACAGCTTGATGCCGCCGCGCTTGTTGCGGTCCCACAGGTCGAACGGCGCCTTGGCCGGGATGTACAGCAGTTGCGTGTACTCGCTGCGGCCTTCGACGCGGTTGTGCGTGTACGCCAGCGGCGCCTGGAAGTCGTGCGAGACGTGCTTGTAGAATTCCTCGTACTGCTCCGGCGTGATATCCGATTTGCTGCGCGCCCACAGCGCGCTGGCCTGGTTGACGGTCTCGAATTCGTCCTTGACGACGGTTTCCTTCTTCTCGTCGTCCCATTCCTCTTTCTGCATCACGATCGGCAGCGAGATATGGTCGGAGTATTTGCGGATGATGGATTTGATCTTCCACGACGACAGCAGCTCGTCCTCGCCCTCACGCAGATGCAGGATGATATCGGTGCCGCGGCCGGTCTTTTCGATCTGCTCGACCGAGTAGTCGCCCTCGCCGGCCGATTCCCAGCGCACGCCCTCGGACGCCTCGGCGCCCGCGCGGCGGGTTTCGACGGTGATCTTGTCGGCGACGATGAAGCCGGAGTAGAAGCCCACGCCGAACTGGCCGATCAGGGCCGCGTCCTGCTGCTGGTCGCCCGACAGCTTGCCGAAGAATTCCTTGGTGCCCGACTTGGCGATGGTACCCAGGTGCGAGATCGCCTCGTCGCGGCTCATGCCGATGCCGTTGTCCGAAATGGTGATGGTGCGGGCGGCCTTGTCGAACGAGACTTTGATCTTCAGTTCATGGTCGTTGCCGTACAGGACGTCGTTGTTGATCGCCTCGAAGCGCAGCTTGTCGGCCGCGTCGGACGCGTTCGAAATCAACTCGCGCAAGAAGATCTCTTTATTCGAGTACAGGGAGTGGATCATCAGCTGCAACAGCTGTTTCACTTCAGCCTGGAAACCAAGGGTTTGCTTATCGTTATCTGCCATTTTTAGAGCCTCTAATAGTCTTAGTGTACGTGCGCGAAGTCGCACGGGTGTGGCGAAAGTGGGGATTATAAAATGGTTTTCAAGAGCGGCTTGCTATTTTCCCAACTTGCCGCCCGGCTTATTTGCCCAACTCACGCTCCAGGAACCGCCAAACGCCCGGCTCCTGCATCGCCGCCACATTGAGCCGGATCCGGGTCGACGGCAGTTGCGCCGGCGAAAACAGGCTGCCCGGCGCCAGTAGCAGGTTGTCGGCCATGGCGCGCTCGGTCAGCACGCTGGTGTCGCAGCCGGCGTCGGCCCAGACGAACATGCCGGCCGGCGACGCCAGGTCCACCTTCAGGCCGACGCGCTCCATCTGCCGCACCGCTTTCGCGCGGATGCCGTCGAGCCGCGTGCGCACCCGGTCCGCGTGCTTGCGGTAGGAGCCTTCGGACAGCACTTTATAAACCACCCGCTCGCCGATGTCGCTGGTGGTCAGGGTGGACAGCATCTTGCGGTCGGCCAGCCTCTCGGCCCGTTCGGCCGACGTGGCGATAAAGCCGACCCGCAGGTTGGCCGCCATCGTCTTGGAGAACCCGCCCAGGTAAATCACCCGCTGCAGCTGGTCCAGCGCCGACAATCGCGTGGCCGGCTGCACCGCGCTGCCTGGGTGCAGGTCGCAGTAGATATCGTCTTCGACGATGATGAAGTCGTGCTGCTCCGACAGCCGCAGCACCTGGAACGCCTTGGCCGCCGACAGCGAGGTCGAACTGGGATTGTGCAGCACCGAGTTGATAATATAGAGCTTGGGCTTGTGGATCGCCGCCAGCTCGGCCAGCCTTGCGATATCCGGGCCATCGGCCAGGCGCGGGATGCCGACCACGTTGGCGCCCAGCGCGGCGAAGGAGCCGAACATCAGGAACCATGCCGGATCGTCGACGAAGATGGTGTCGCCGGGGCGGGTGAACTCGCGCGCCACCATGTCCAGCGCCTGCGTGACGCCGGCGGTGGTGACGATTTGCTCCGGCGCGGCGGCGATTTCCAGCTCGGCGAGCTTGTGCTGCAGCTGCTGGCGCAGCGGCAAAAAGCCCTGCGGCAGGCCGTAGCTGACCAATAGATTGGGATTCTGGCGACTGACCGCGCGCAGCGCGTTGGCGATGGCGGCGCCGTCCAGCCATTCCGGCGGCAGCACGCCGGATCCGGGCATCTGGTGGTGCGGCATCTGGCGGAACATGTTCCGCACCAGCCAGACGACGTCGATCGGTTTGGTGTCGAGACGGGAGCGTAATGCGGTCGCGCCGGCGGCGCCCGCATCCGCAGTCGTGCCGTCGGCGGCGTTGAGCGCCATCGGCGTCCGTTCGCGCACGAAGAACCCGGCGCCCCGCCGCGACTCCAGATAGCCGGTCGCCACCAGCTTGTCGTAGCTGGCCACGACGGTGAACGCGGATACGCCGTGCGCCGCCGCGAACGCGCGGATCGATGGCATGCGCGCCCCGCCACGCAGCAGGCGATCGTCGATGCGCGCCGCCACCGAGCGGACAATCTGGTCGATCAGCGTTTCGCCCGATGCGCGCGACAGCAATCCCACCAGCGGCCCGGCGGCCGGCTTCGGCCTGGAGGGGCGCGCGGCGAGAACTGGCGCCCGAGCCAGCGCCGGAGCGGCGACGGTGGCGGCGCCACCGGCGGTGACGGTCAAGGCGCGCGCGTGAGCGGCGGCCAAAGCCTCATTGACCGCTTCGGCGGCGGCCGACGCGGCGGCCCCTAACAACGACGTGCGCTTGCGTGTATTGGTCATCCCACCATCACAGTATAAGAAATTAAGTTTAAAGTGTACTGGCACTGTACTGGCTTTTGTACCGTAGGATACACGTATCGCCTGGACAAATCCACTGGAGCCCCGCATGACCCACAGCGCACCGCCCGCCACCATCGCCCCCATCGCGACACAGCGTCCGCTCGGCATTGGCGACGAAACGGCCGGCATGCTGCTCGGCCTGATCGGCGTGGCCATCTTCAGCCTCACCCTGCCCTTCACCCGGCTCGCCGTCGGCGCGGTGGGCGACACCCACGGTCTGTCGCCGATGTTCGTGGCGCTGGCCCGCGCCCTGGTGGCCGCCGCCCTGGCCTGCGCCTGGCTGCTGTGGAAGCGCGCCCCGCTGCCGCCGCGCGCGGCATTGGCGCCGCTGGCGATGGTTGCCGTCGGCTGCGTGATCGGCTTCCCGTGGCTGACCTCCATCGCCATGCGCTCGCTGCCCGCCGCCCACGGCGCGGTCTTGATCGGCATCCTGCCGCTGGCCACCGCCGTCTTCGCGGCCGTGCTGGGCGGCGAAAAACCCTCGGCGGGCTTCTGGATCATGGCCATGTGCGGCTCGGCGCTGGTGGCCGGCTTCGCGCTGCGCCAGAGCGGCGGCGGCCTGCATCCGGCCGACCTGGCGATCTTCGCGGCGGTGCTGCTGGCCGCCATGGGCTACGCCGCCGGCGGGCGCCTGTCGCAGACCCTGGGCGGACAGCAAACCATCTGTTGGGCGCTGGTGCTGGCCGCGCCGGTGCTGGTGCCGGTGGTGGCCTGGCTGTGCTGGCGCGACGCCGCCCAAATCGCCGCCGCCGGCGCGGCCGCCTGGACCGGCTTCGCTTACGTGTCGGTGTTCTCGATGTTCGTCGGTTTCTTCTTCTGGTATCGCGGCATGGCGCTGGGCGGCGTGGCGCGGGTCGGCCAGGTGCAGCTGGTGCAGCCCTTCCTGTCGCTGCTTGGCGCGGCCGTGATCCTGGGCGAGGCGCTCGAGTGGCCGACCGTGATATTTGCAATCGCGGTCATCGCCACGGTGGGCATCGGCCGCAAAATGCAGGTGAAACGCCGCTAAAACCGTGGAGTATTCTGATTTTGGCACGATTGCGGGCATCGCCTGTCGCAAGAGTACAATATCGGTCTACAGTCCCACCGGATTACCGCCTACTTACTATATGGATAAGCACATGTCTGTCTACGAAAAACTGAAAGCGCTCGATATCACCCTGGCCGCACCCGCCACCCCGGCCGCCGCCTACGTTATGTACGCGCAAACCGGCAATACGGTGTTCCTGTCCGGGCACATCGCCAAACGCGCCGACGGCAGCGTGTGGGTCGGCCAGTTGGGCAAAAATATCGACACGGCAGAAGGCAAGCAGGCAGCGCGCGCCATCGCCATCGATTTGATCGGCACCCTGGAGGCGGCCGTCGGCGGCGATTTGAACCGCGTGCGCCGCATCGTCAAGGTGATGAGCCTTGTGAACTCCACCCCTGATTTTACCGAACAGCACCTGGTCACCAACGGCGCTTCCGAATTGCTGGGCGAAGTCTTCGGCGACGCCGGCAAACACGCCCGCTCGGCCTTTGGTGTCGCACAAATCCCGCTTGGCGCCTGCGTCGAAATCGAACTGATCGCGGAAGTCGCGTAAGCGGGCGGCGTCTTACCCGGCGCCGTTTCTTTTATAAAAGCTTGCCACAAGCGGGCTCGTTGAATTGCCGGGCCACTGCGGCCGGGGCACACATCTAGTGAGACATGTATGAAAATCGAAAATCCAAACCCGATCCAGTGGCGCTTCTCCGAACGCGCCGACCAGCTGCAATCGTCGTTCATCCGCGAGATCCTGAAGATCACGCAGCAGCCCGAGATCATCTCCTTCGCCGGCGGCCTGCCGTCGCCGCTGACCTTCCCGGTCGATGAAATGAAGGTCGCCTTCGACAAGGTCCTGCAAAACAACGGCAAAGTGGCGCTGCAATATGGCCCGACCGACGGCTACCTGCCGCTGCGCCAGTGGATCGCCGACTCGCTGTCGACCAACGGCGCCAAAATCATCCCGGAGCAGGTGTTGATGACGTCCGGCTCGCAGCAGGCGCTCGACCTGCTGGGCAAGGTTCTGATCGACGAAGGCAGCCGCGTGCTGGTCGAAACGCCTTCCTACCTGGGCGCGCTGCAGGCCTTCTCGGTCTACCGCCCGGAATTCAAATCGGTCGACACCGACGAACATGGCCTGGTGCCGTCGTCGCTGGACCCTGTCGCCGCCGGCGCGCGCCTGCTGTACGCGCTGCCGAACTTCCAGAACCCGACCGGCCGCACCCTGTCCGTCGAGCGCCGCCTGGAACTGGTCGAGACCTGCGCCCGCCTTGGCCTGCCGCTGATCGAGGACGATCCTTACGGCGCCTTGAGCTACAAGGGCGATCCGCTGCCGAAGATGGTGGCGATGAACCCCGATGGCGTGATCTACATGGGCTCCTTCTCCAAGGTCCTGACGCCGGGCATCCGCCTGGGCTACGTGGTCGCTCCGCTGCCGCTGGTGCGCCGCCTCGAGCTGGCCAAGCAGGCCGCCGACCTGCACACCTCGCAGCTGACGCAGATGGTGGTGCATGAAGTGATCAAGGACGGCTTCCTCGATCAGCACATCCCGAAAATCCGCACCTTGTACGGCAACCAGTGCCAGGTCATGCTGGATGCGATGGCCCAGTACTTCCCGGCCAGCGTCGAGTGGACCAAGCCGGAAGGCGGCATGTTCATCTGGGTCACGCTGCCCAAGCACATCGACGCCATGAAGCTGCTGGACGAGGCGATCGCGCAGAAGGTCGCCTTCGTACCGGGTTCGCCGTTCTACGCCAACGAACCGGAAACCAACACCTTGCGCCTGTCGTTCGTGACCGTGCCGCCGGAACGCATCCGCGCCGGCATCGAGATCCTCGGCAAACTGATCGCCGCGAAGATCTAAAACCGTTTCACCGCACCATCCCGTGGGCGGCGATCGCCGCCCACACGCCCTTCTTATCATCCCTACAAAAAAAAGCACGGTCCCTTCTGGCCATTGGACCCGTTGCGCTCCAAGCCTGAAGCATCCTTCCAAAATCATGCGCTGAATGTTTACATACCTGACGGGCAACGCGGTATGATTTGAATGGATAGTCACTTGGTAAGGCAAGAATTTGTTCATGCGTGTACAAACTTCCCCAGCTCGCTCCCTGCACCACGCACTTGTGCGATCGCGGCCCCACGTCGGGACGATCCGTGAGGTTGAGGGCCGCGCGCGATGAAACCAGCGAGCTCCGACTTTTCCACGCGGCGCGACGCCGCCATCCTGATCGTCGATGACGCGCCGGAGTGTGTTGCCGTGCTGCGCAAGCTGATGGTCGAACAGGGCTACCAGACCTTTGTCGCCACCTCCGGCGAGCGAGCGCTCAAGATTGCGCGCCGCGTCCATCCGGACCTGATCCTGCTTGACGTGGTAATGCCAGGAATGGACGGCCTGGAAACCTGCCGCCAGCTCAAAAGCCACGCCGCCACGCAGCGCATCCCGGTCATCTTCATGAGCGCCAGGACCGACACCGACGACGTGGTGGCAGGATTCGACATCGGCGCCGTCGATTACATCAGCAAACCGCTGCGCATGGCCGAAGTGCGCGCGCGCGTACGCACGCAACTGCAGATCCGCAGCAACAGCGAGACCCAGGAAGAACAGGCCGAGCGCCTGCGCACCATCGTCAACAACATGGCCGAGGGCCTGCTGATCATCGAGGCGGACGGCCGCATCCAGTTCACCAATCCGGCCTGCGACAAATACCTGGGCTACCAGGAGAACGAGCTGGCCGGCTGCGCGATCTCGGAGCTGCTCAATCCAATGGTGGCGCAGGAATACCTGGAATACTTCGCACGCTACGCCGCCTCGCCGGAAATGGCGCACAGCCACGGCACGCGCGAGGTGATCATCCGCCACCGCAACGGCAGTTCGGTGTGCATGGACCTGACACTGACGCCGATGTACCTGCGCCAGCCGCTGTTTATCGGGCTGCTGCACGACATCACACACCACAAGCAATCGGAGGACGCGCTGCAGCGCGCCGCCATGGTCGATCCGCTGACGCAGATCGCCAACCGGCGCCACTTCGACAGTTTCCTGGAAAAGGAGTGGCAGCGCTCCATGCGCAGCGGCCAGCCGCTGTCGCTGGTGGTGCTGGACGTCGACCACTTCAAACTGTACAACGACACGCTGGGCCATCCGGCCGGCGACGCCTGCCTGCAGCGGGTGGCCGCCGCCATCGCCTCGCATGCGCTGCGCCCCACCGACCTGGCGGCGCGCTACGGCGGCGAGGAATTCGTGCTGCTGTTCGCCGAGACCGGCGCCGAAACGGCCGCCATGATGGCCGAGGCGATCCGCGCCCATATCGAAGCGCTGCGCATCCCTCACCCGCGTTCGACCACGTCGGTCTGGCTGACCGTCAGCATCGGCGTGGCGACCATCCACCCGCACCAGCTGGACAACACCGAGTCGCTGTTTGTCGCCGCCGACCGCGCCATGTATGTCGCCAAGGAAGGCGGGCGCAATCAGGTGCGATCGACCAGCGGTGGCGGGGCCTCGCTGGAGGCGGTCAAAGCGCTGGTGACGCGCTGACCTGCACGATTCAGATGTCGCTGCCCTCGACCCGCACGAAGGGACCGATGCAGCGCTCCATGCTGCGTTCCACGCACATCAGGAACATGTTGCCGCCGGGATGGAACAGCAGGTAATTGGTGACCGAGCGTCCCGGCTTGGTGATCTGGCCGGTGCAATCGGGCTTGCCGTTGTCCTTGACGATGGTGTCGACCGACTTGTAGAAGCCTTCCTTGTCCGGCTGGTCGGCAATGACGTAGCTGGATTCGGCCACCTCCTGGTGGCTGAACACCAGCGTACTGCCGTCTGCGCGCACGCGATAGGTCTCGCTGCAGGAGCCATCGGGCAGCATGATCTTCCAGATGCCGATGTAGGGATGGTCGTGCCGCAACGGGGCGGCGCTGGCCGCTATTGGCCCGGACATCAAGCCGGTCATTGGCCCGCCGCCGAGCGCCAGCACAGCCGCGAGTGTGACCTTGAATGCGGCCGTCCGAAACAGAGGTCCTCTCATCATTGCACACCCCACGCCAGGTTGTTTTGTCTAGCTATTAAAGCATAAACGGGCGCCGCTGATAGCTCGTTTCCGCATGTATATAATAATCGGACTGACATTCATCTGTGGAGAACAAATGCTATCGCACGTCTACGTCGGCACCAATGATTTTGAAAAGGCGTTCGGTTTTTACCGTGCTGTGATGGAGACGCTCGCCACGCGCCTGCGCTTCAGCGATCCGGTCAAACCATGGGCGGCATGGATGCCGGCCGAGGGCGGAAGGCCGCTGTTCGTCATCGGCAAACCGTATGACGGCCAGCCGGCCGGATGCGGCAATGGCCAGATGATCGCCCTAATGGCGCCATCGCGCGAGGCGGTCGATCGCGCACACGCGGCTGCGTTGGCGCATGGCGGCCAATGCGAGGGACCTCCGGGGCTGCGTCCCCAGTACCACGAGAACTACTATGGCGCCTACTTCCGCGACCCGGAGGGGAATAAACTGGGCGTCGTCTGCCACGACGCCGTGGGTGCTTGATACAAAATTAAGCCAGGGCCTCCTTGGCCGCCTCCTCGGGCGTCAGGCCGTCGTAGAACTGGTCGGTGAACCATTCGACCTGCTCTTCGATGTGATCCTGCGCCTCGGCCACCGTCGCGCCACCTTTGACCAGGAAACCCTCAACCTCGATACACCAGTTGATCAACTCCAGGGTTTCCGGATCCAGTTCCTCTTTTTTCTTTGCCATGATTTACCTCTACATCGGGTGGGTATGAGCCTCCAGTGTAACAGGCGGCAGGCTTACTTCTCCGGGTACAGCACCACCTGCACATAATTATTCATGTCGAAGTAGCGCTTGGCCGCCTCCTTCAGGTCCGACGGCTTGAGCGCCTGCACGCGCTCCTCGTACTTCAGGATATCCTCGGGATTGCTGTTGTTGAAGAAGGCATTCTGCAGGGACGCCATCCAATAGCTGTTTTCGCGCAGGCCCTTTTGATAGCCCTTGAACCAGGCCGATTTGACCTTGTTCAGGTCCGCCTCGTCGGCGCCGTCCTGCTTGATTTTTTCGATCTCGGCGAAGGTCGCCGCGATCACCTTGTCGACGTTTTCGGGCGCGCACGGCAGGTTGGCGCTGATCGAGTAGTTCCCGTAGGGGATGCGGTTCAGCGAGCCGTTCATGCCGCCGCTATAGATCACACCCATCTTCTCGCGCAGCACCTCGATCAGTTTCAGGTTCAGCACTTCGACCAGCGCCTGCAAGCGCATGCGCTCCTCGCGTGAAAACTTAGCCTCGCCGGTGAACGACAGCGAAATGGTACTCTTGGGGTCGGCGCCGGCGCGCACCTCTTTCTTGACCACGCCCCGCACCGGACGCACACCTTCATCCTTGAACGCCACCGGAATCTCGCCGGTCGGCAGGCTGGCCAGATAGGTCGCGATCAACGGCTTGATTTTCTCGACGTCAAAGCTGCCGACAATGAAGAAAGTGAAGTCGCGCGCGCTCGACAACCGGCTTTTGTAGATCTCCATCACACGGTCCAGTGTCAGCTGGTCGAAATCGGCCGGCTTGGCGGCGCGCAGCACGCGCGGGCTATTGTTGTAGATGGTCGCGGTGATCGTATCGTAGAACACCGACTCCGGCCGCGCCATATTGTTCTGCGCCAGTTCGCGCTGGCGGTCGACATACGCGCTGTAGATAGCCTCGTCCCTGCGAGGTTGCGTCATCTGCAGATACGCCAGCTGCAGCATCGACTCGATATCGTCGCTGCCGGAACCGCCGCCCACCGATTCATTCAGCGAGCTGACGCTGGCCTTGGAGCTAACGCTTTTCCCGGCCAGGACTTTCACCACGTCGTTCGGCGTGTAGTTCAATACGCCCATCTGGCCGACGATGCTGCTGGCGTAATGGGCGGCGAAAACATCCTTATCGTCGAACAGCGACCAGCCGCCGTAGCGCAGGCCGGCCATCATCACCTGGTCGTTATTGAAGTCGGTCGGCTTGAGCACCACCTTGACGCCATTGCTCAATACCAGCTCCGTGGTGCCGATCTTCGCATTGACGGTCTGCTTGGAGATGGTGCCCGGTTTCGGCAGGGCCGGCATCAACTGGCTGGCATAGACCTTTTCCTCCTGCGCCTTGACGCTGATTTTTTCGGCGGCGTTGGCGATGGCCACCAGATCGGCGGCCTTCGGCGCCGGCACGCCGGCCTTTTCGACGCCGGTATAGACCACCAGTTTGCTCTGGTTGTCGGGGATCGCGACTTTGACGGCCGCATTCACTTCCGACAGCGAGATCTCCGGAATGAGCTCGCGCGCATAGCGGTATTCGGCGGCGATGCCAGGTATGGTTTCATCCTCCAGGAAATGGCGGATATATTCTGCCGCGTAGCCGGACGAATCGGATTTGTCACGCTCGTTGTACAGATTCTCGTAGGTGCGCAGGATGCCCTTCTTGGCCCGCTCCACTTCGGAGGCGGTAAAGCCGTACTGGCGGGCACGCTCGTCCTCCTCGACCAGCGCGTTGATCGCTGGCGTGACGCCGCCTTTGCCCAGCACCGCGCCGGCGCCAAAGGACCGGTAGCCGCGCACGATCTTGTTCATGCCGCTGCCGCCCTGCAGGAACGGCGGGTTGGCCTGCTGCGTCAATTCGTACATGCGCTGGCTGAGAATAAAGCTGTACACGTTTTCGATCAGCTTCTGGCGATAGTCGGCAAGCGTCGTGCCGGCCGGCCACGGCTGGATCGGGTAGCGGATATAGACCGAGTTGCTGGTGATTTCCTTGTCGGTGAAGACGATGCCTTCCGACTCCTGGCGCTCCGGTATCTTGGCGTATTCGCGCGGACGTGGATTGGCCGGGTTCTTCAACTTGCTGAAATGCTGTTCGATCAGCTTCTGCGCCGCTTCCGGCTCGATGTCGCCGACCACCACCACCGCCATCAGGTCCGGACGGTACCAGTCGCGATAGAAGCGCTTGATGGCGTCGTACTTGAAGGTCTTGATGATGTCTTCCTTACCGATCGGCATGCGCTGCGCGTAGCGCGAGCCATTGAGCACCTTCGGCAGCACCACCTTGTTCATGCGGTCGTCCGCGCCCTTGCCCATGCGTAGCTCTTCGAGGACGATGCCACGCTCGCTGTCGATGTCGGCGTTGTTGAAGGACAGGCCATGCGCCCAGTCCTCCAGCACCTGGAAGCCCTGCTCGACGATCTCCTTTTTGTCGGTCGGTATCGGCAGGATGTAGACGGTTTCGTCGAAGCTGGTATAGGCATTCAGGTCGGCGCCGAACTTCACACCGATCGACTGCAGATACGAGACCAACTCGTTGCGCTTGAAATTGGTGGAGCCGTTGAACGCCATATGCTCGGTGAAGTGGGCCAGCCCTTGCTGATCGTCGTCCTCCAGAATCGAACCGGCTTTGACCACCAGCCGCAGTTCCAGCTTCTTCTCTGGACGGGAGTTCTTCTGCACGTAGTAAGTCAGACCGTTTGCCAGCTTGCCAACCTTGACCTGGGGCCCGATCGGCAGCACATCGCTGAGGTTGAGCGGGGACTCCTTGCCCTGGCCCCCGGCTTGGCCCTGGCCTTGCGCCAGGAAGGAAAACGACAACAGCAACGCCCCGGACAGCACCTGCAATTTAATCAATTTCATTCGGGAGACAGTATAAAAATCGGAAAAAGCTACCTTACACGGAAAATCCCGATTTGGGCTAGAATCCTTGTTCGCCTGCCAGCCGGCAGGTGCTAATTTACGTCTTCGGGGCGGGGTGCGATTCCCCACCGGCGGTAAGGCCAGCGATGGTCAAGCCCGCGAGCGCCTTTCCGGCCTGCCGGAAAGGGTCAGCAGACTTGGTGTGATTCCAAGGCCGACGGTATAGTCCGGATGAAAGAAGATGTGCGGTGACGCGGCCTCCCGCCCGAGCGATCGGTGCGGCGGGCCGCGCGTATTCGCTTGCCCTGTTGCGTTTTTCGCTATTGCGAGGAGCGTTACCACCATGTTTGACCAAGTATCCGCAGTATCCCCCTACTCCCTGGTGTCGGACGATCTGGAAGGCCGCATCGCCGCCGCGCTCGAGGCCATGCGCGCCGGCGTGCCGGTGATCCTGCTCGACGATTTCGACCGCGAAAATGAAGCGGATCTGATCGTCGCCGCCGAAAAAGTCACCGTGCAATCGATGGCGCTGATGATCCGCGAATGCAGCGGCATCGTTTGCCTGTGCCTGAGCGCCGACAAGGTGCGCGCGCTGGAACTGCCGCCAATGGCCGCCGACAACGGCAGCCGTTACGGCACGCCGTTCACGGTATCGATCGAAGCGCGCCAGGGCGTCACCACCGGCGTCTCGGCGGCCGACCGCGTGACGACGATACGCGCGGCGATCGCCGCCAACGCCCAGCCGGGAGATCTGGTACACCCCGGCCACGTGTTCCCGTTGCGCGCCACGCCCGGCGGCGTGCTGGCGCGTAAAGGCCATACCGAAGGCTCGGTGGACCTGGCCACGATGGCGGGCCTGCAGCCGGCCGCGGTGCTGTGCGAGTTGATGAACCCGGACGGCACGATGATGCGCGGCGCCGAGATCGAGCGCTTCGCAGAGCTGCACGCGATGCCGATATTGACGATCGCCGAAATGATCGAATGGCGTCAATCCAATAACATCTGATTCACGACGGCGGCAGCTTCCTGGTGCGATGACGAACACCTGCCGGCGCCGTCCCGGTGCTAAGATGCCAACATGAACGCTCAAGCATCGACTCCCACTATCTTGCAACGGCTCCACCACGGCGCGGTCGACTGGCTGCAGACATGGTGGCGGCTGGCGCAGTTCGCCGTGTTGATGCTGTCGGTCGCGCTCACGCCGGCCACGTACAACCGCGCCAACCGCCCGGTGCTGGCGCGCCATCTGGTGGCCGACACGGTGCCCAACCTGGCCTGGTTCGGAGTGCTGTCCGCGCTGGTCAGCCTGGTGCTGATCCGCATCGTGGTGGTCACCTCGCTAAGCTATGGCCTGTCGCGCTTCGCGCTGGAGATGGTGGTGCGGGTGCTGGTGCTGGAGCTGATTCCATTGACCGCCGCCGCCTTCGTTGCCTTGCGCACCACACTGCCGGCCGGCCTGGAATTCTCGCAAGGCCGCGGCGCAGGCACCGTCGCCACCGTGCAGGAGCTGCATGGCGAATTTTACCCCCGCGTGGCCGCCGGCGTCTTCGCCGTCTGGATGCTGGCCGCCGTCAGCTGCGTGCTGACCCTGATCCTGGCCTACCTGACCCTGTACGGCTTCACGCCATGGGCGCTGACCGGCTATACGCGGGTGGTCGGCCAGGTGTTCAACCCGGCCGTCACGCTGATACTGGTGCTGAAGGTGGTGTTTTTCAGCTTCGCGGTGGGCCTGATCCCGATGGCCTCCTCTTTCTACTTCGGCGCCAACTACCGCGTCAAAGTCACGCACGGCCTGTCGGACATGGTACGGCTGTTCGCCATGATCCTCCTCATCGAAGTGGCCTCACTGATGGGTAACTACTACTAAGCGGCGCTAGCCTGAAAAACCATGACTGAACAACCCACCCAAACAACCCATAGCGCGCCGCCGGTGCGCAACGCCGAGTTCAAGGCCGCCGTGCTGCTGGTGATCATGGTGCTGCTGGTCGCCGGCGCGGCGGTGTACCTGCTGTACGCGCGCGGCGCCTTCGAATCGACGCAAACGCTGTTCCTGGAGGCGGACGACTCCGAAGGCGTGGTCGTCGGCATGGACGTCACCTTCGCCGGCTTCCCGATCGGGCGTGTGCGCCGCATTGAATTGAGCAAGGAAGGCAAGGCCCGCATCGTGGTCGACGTCCCGCGCGACGATGCGCACTGGCTGCGCAAGACCAGCATCTTCACGCTGGAACGCGGCCTGGTGGGCGGCGCCAAGCTGCGCGCCTTTACCGGTATTCCGACCGATCCGCCGCTGGAGGAAGGCGCCGCGCGCGCGCTGCTGGTGGGCGATCCGGGCGCCGAAATCCCACGCCTGCTGGCGACGGCGCGCGACCTGCTGGAAAACCTCAACACGCTGACGGCCGAAAATTCCGCGCTGGCGGCCAGCCTGGCCAACATCCAGGGCGTGACCGGAAAACTGAACGGGCCATCGGGCGCCATGGGACTGATCGCCGGCGACGACAAAAACGCACAGCAGTTGACCGAACGCGCCAACAAGCTGCTGGTCACCGTCAACGCGCTGGCCACCAAGGCCGATAGCCTGATCGGCCACGCCGACACCCAGGTCTTCGGCCCGCAAGGCGTGGTCACCGATGCGCAGGCCACGATCATCCAGCTCAACGGCCTGCTGGCCGACGCCCGCAACAGCCTGAAGAAGATGGACGCGGTGCTGGTGGAGGCGCAAGCTGTCGGCGCCAACGCCAAGGAGGCCACCGCCGATCTGGGCACTTTGCGCGCCGAGGTGGAAAGCAGCCTGCGGCGGGTGGAGCAACTGGTCAACGAAATCAATAAGAAATGGCCATTCAAGCGCGATACGGAGATCAAACTGCCATGAACACGACCGCTACGCTGATCGCCGCCGCGATGGCCGCCATGCTGGCCGCCTGCGGCAACAACCCTCCGGTGCCGGATTGGCAGATGAACGCCCAGAGTTCGATTGAACGATCCACCGCCGCTTACATGACCGGCAACGCCCGCGTGGAGGACGCCGAGTACAAGCGCGCGCGCGACGCGTTGGGTAGCACCGGCAAGGTCGATCTGATCATCCGCGCCGAACTGATACGCTGCGCCGCGCGCGTGGCCTCGCTGGTATTCGAGGACTGCGCAGGCTTCGACAAGCTGGTGGCGGACGCCAGTCCCGCCGACCGCGCCTACGCAACCTATCTGTCCGGCCGCGCCACAGCGGCAGATGCGGCGCTGCTGCCCGCGCAGCACCAGCCGGTGGCGGCGGCATCCAGCGACACGGCCGCCGCCGCCGCCGCGCAGGCGATCGCGGACCCGCTGTCGAAACTGGTCGCCTCCGGCGTGCTGCTGCGCGCGAACAAGGCCACGCCGGCGCTGCTGGCCGACGCCGTGGAAACCGCCTCGGCACAAGGCTGGCGCCGGCCGCTGCTGGCGTGGCTGGGCGTGCAGGCCATGCGCGCCGAACAAGCCGGCGACGCAGCCGAAGCCCAGCGCATCAAACGTCGCATCGACCTGACAAGCAGCCTGCCATAACGCAGTCCAAGACTTGATCGATCACCGCGGTCGCGGCGTTCCCGCATCGATGAGGCAGGGCTGGCTCCCCTCATTGCGGCTGGGCCGCGGCGGCGCTCTGTTAAAATCGCGCATCCAACGATCCACCCAAATCATGTCCAACTCACTCTCCCGAACGCTGCGCGGCCTGCTTTCCGTTTTCGCGCTCTCCTGCACCATGCTGGCGCCGCCGGCCCATTCCGCCGAAAAGATCAAAGTCATCGTCGATATGGACATTGGCGACGACATCGACGATTCCTTCGCGCTGGCGCTGCTGCTGCAAAGCCCCGAGATCGAGATCGTCGGCATCACCACCGCATGGGGCGACACCGCGCTGCGCGCGCAACTGCTCGAGCGCATGCTGCGCGAGACTGGCCACAGCGGCATCCCGGTTGCGCAAGGCATCGCCAGCACCGGCAATCCGCAGCCGTTCACGCAAGCACGCTATGCGCGGCGCGGCAAACTGCCAGCCAAGGTGCATGCGGTGGACTTCCTGCTGGACCAGATCAAACGGCAGCCCGGCCAGATCACGCTGCTGGCGCTCGGCCCGTTGACCAACGTCGGCGCCGCGATCGAACGCGATCCAACTACCTTCGGCAAACTGAAACAGGTGGCGATGATGGGCGGTTCCGTGCGCATCGGCTACCGCAAATCGCAATACGTGCCGGCGCGGCCGGCGGACAAGGAATACAACATCGCCTCCGACATCGCCGGCGCGCAAAAGCTGTTCAAGTCCGGCGTGCCGATCGTGATGATGCCGCTCGACTCGACACAGATACGCCTCGATGAAGTCGAACGCAACGCCCTGCTCGGCCACGGTTCGCCCGTCACCGACGCACTGGCGCTGATGTACCACCAGTGGATCGACGCCTACCAGCCTTGGTCGAGCAACATGCCGTCGCTGTTCGACGTGGTTCCCGTGACCTGGATGATCGATCCCGCCAGTTGCCCTACCACGCCGCTGCGCATCGTCGTCAGCGACGACGGCTACACCCGCGAGGAGGCGGGCAAGCCGAATGCGGCGGTCTGCCTGGCGTCCGACCAGAAACGCTTCTTCAATATCCTGATGCCGCGACTGCTGGAGGACAAGCCATGAGCACCCGCCTGGTTTATTCGACCGAGACGGGCCGTATCTGCCCCGATTGCGGCAAGCCGCTTGCCGATTGCAGCTGCAAAACGGCGGCAAAAGCCAAACCTGCGGGCGACGGCAATGTCAAAGTCTCGCGCGAATCCAAGGGCCGTGGCGGCAAGACCGTCACCCTGGTCAAGGGTCTCGCGCTCGACGCCACGGCGCTGGCCCTGCTGGGCAAGCAGCTGCGCGGCGCCTGCGGCTCCGGCGGCACCGTCAAGGACGGCGTGATCGAGATCCAGGGCGACCACTGCGACCTGGTGATGGAAACGCTGAAAAAACAAGGGCATAACCCCAAACGCACCGGCGGCTAAAGCCGCTGTCCGAACGACTTATTCGTCGGATGTCGGGCCACCGTCGCGGGCGGCGGCTTCGCGCAGCTTATCTTTTTTGCTCTTGCGCTTGCCCTTGATGCCGCCGTTGACCGTATCGGTGACCGAGTCGGCGGATGGCAGCGGCAGCGCCTCGACCGGCTCGAAGCCGGCGATCCGCTCACGCGGAAGCAAAATATCCTGGCGCTTTTCGATCAACCTGAAATGCTGCTCCGTCTCCGCGCTGACGAAACTGATCGCCACGCCGCTCTCGCCGGCGCGGCCGGTGCGGCCGATGCGGTGGGTGTAGTCGACAGCGGAACGCGGCAAGTCGTAATTGACCACCGCCGGCAGGCGCGCGATGTCGATGCCGCGCGCGGCGACGTCGGTCGCCACCAGCACTTGCAGGCGGCTGGCTTTGAAGTCGCCCAGCACCTCGGTGCGCGCGCCCTGGCTGAATTCCCCGTGGAAGGCGCCGGCACGGATGCCGTTGCGATTGAGTTTGTCGGCCACATGTTCGGCCGCGTACTTGGTGGCGACGAACACCAGCACCCTGCTCCACTGTTGTTCCTGGATCAGGTGCTTGAGCAGCATGGTACGGCGCGGCACATCGACCATGATCGCGCGCTGCGCGATATCGGGCTTGCTCAACGGCTCGGACAGCACCTCTACGCGGGTCGGCTGATGCAGCATGCTGTCGGCCAGCGCCTGCACCGCCGGCGGGAACGTCGCCGAGAAGAACAGGTTCTGGCGCTGCTTGGGCAGCAGTTCCAGTATCCGCTTCAGTTCATCGCTAAAGCCCAGGTCCAGCAGGCGGTCCGCCTCGTCCAGCACCAGCATCGCCGTACGCGATATCTTCAATGCGTTATGGTCGATCAGGTCCAGCAGCCGTCCCGGCGTGGCGATGACGATGTCGGCGCCGCCGCGCAGCGCCATCATCTGCGGATTGATCGACACGCCGCCAAACACGATCGACACCTTGACCTGCATCGACAGATGCGACGCCAGCTTGCGCACCGACTCGCCCACCTGCGCCGCCAGCTCGCGGGTCGGTACCAGGATCAGGCCATGCAGCTGGCGCGGACCGCTGCGGTTGTCCAGCAACGCTTGCAGCAGGGGCAGCGCGAACGCGGCGGTCTTGCCGGAACCCGTCTGCGCGGCGCCCAGCACATCCTCACCGCGCAAAATGGCGGGAATGGCGGCGCTCTGGATCGCCGTCGGCTCCAGATAGCCGATTTCGGTGACCGCGTTAATCAGGGAGGGAGCAAGGCCCAGCGAAGCAAATGACATGTTGGCCTAAGTAAGCGTGTGAATTGGCCGACAGTATAAAGCATGCGGGAGCGCAGTCCCTTGGCAGGAAACGCCAATGTCGGTTAGAGTGAGCTTTTTGACGAAGAAAACCAGATGATCAATTGGGATGCCCACGTTTGCCTGCCGCAGCACCCGCACGCCGACTTCACGCCAGTGCGCGAGCTGCACGCGGCCGGTGTAAATTACGTCTCGCTGAACGTGGGCGCCGACATGAACCCGGTCTCGCAGGTCATGTCCGTGATCGCCGGATACCGCGCAACGATTGCCGCCGAACCCGAACGCTATGCGCTGGTGTCCAGCGTGGACGACATCATCAAGGCGGCCGCCGATGGCCGCATGGCCATCACGTTCGACCTGGAAGGGGCGATGCCGCTGCTCGATCAACCGGAAATGGTGGCGCTCTACGCACAGCTGGGCGTGCGCCAGATCCACTTGGCATATAACCGCAACAACAGCGTGGCCGACGGCTGCCACGACCTGCCGCGTGGACTCACTCCCCTTGGGCACAGCATGGTGGCGGCCATCAACGACGCCGGCATGCTGATGGACTGTTCGCACACGGGACGCATGTGCAGCCTCGATATCATGGCCGCGTCGTCCAAGCCGGTCATCTTCAGCCATACCAATGCCTACGCGCTGGTGCCGCATGGACGCAACGTCACCGACGAACAAATCCGCGCCTGCGCCGACACCAATGGTGTCGTGTGCGTCTCCGGACTGTCGTGGTTCGTCGGGGTCGAGAAGCCGGGTGCGGACGACGTCGCCCGCCACGTAGCGTACATCGCCGATCTGGTGGGGGTGGCGCACGTTGGCATCGGCCTCGATATCTGCTTCCAGCAGCCAGACCTTGACGACACGCCGCCGGGTGAGTTCGACCCGGCCCACTGGTGGCCGGCATCGGCCGGCTATCGCGTCGACAAACCGCCAACCTTCACGCCCCCGGAAGTGTGGCGCGAACTGGCGGCCGCCCTGCGCAAGGTCGGCATGAACGACGCCGACACCGCCCTGGTCTTGGGCCGCAACATGATGCGCGTGGCGCAGCAGGTGTGGCGCCACCCTCAAGCCTGATTTCGCGCGGCGGCTAACCAGTAACCGGCCGCGCTACCTGATCGCCTTGCAGCCGGCTTCCGGCGACACCGGGGGCATGGTCAGGCCCACCCGCTGACCGCCGACCTCCAGTTCCCTCACCTTGGGCTCGACCACGCTAAAGTCACCGGCTTTGAGCTTTTCAAGCAACGGCTTGCAGTGCGAATATTGATAGCTGATGGTGCCGATCGAACGCCAACTGGCGTCGTCCCCCTGGGCCATCAGCGCGTTGTCGCCGCTAGCGACGTCGATCAGCAGCACTTCATTGACGCCGTCGCCGGTCAGATCGATCATGAAACCGTCGCACCGGCCTTTTTTGCTGTTCAGGCAATTCGGCTTGAGGTCATCGGCGACCGTCTCCCACTTTTGCGACACAAAACTGGCCGGCAGCCTGGCGCCGGCAGGCCAGGCGGTGACATTCTCCTCGACCGAGATCGGCACCGCCACAAGCTTGCTGCCGCTCCAGCGCTGAGTGTCGGCCAGCGCCAACGCCAGCGCGGCCTCCCGCCGCACCGATGCCGCATCGGCGCCGATGGACCACTGCTTGAGCCGCTCGAGCGCGTCCTTGCCATAACGCCCACCCTCGAAACGCAGATAGCGGAAATCGAACTGCCCCACCGCCGCCTTACCGCTTTCCAGGCGCGCCATCTGGCTGTTGACGGAAATGCGCGCCGGGTCGGCGATGGGCGTAAACAGCGCCAGCATCACCGCGATCACTAAAAAGGCGGCGGTGACGTTGACGGCGGCGAGAGGACGCAGCCAGGTATCGTATTGATACGCCGCCCAGGCGTAGCCGATCGCATAGCAGCTGGCCACCAGCAGGCAGGCCGCCGCGATGATGCGATCGGTGGTCCAGCCGTACTGCGCCACCCGCAGCGCGAGGGCGTAGATGCCGATTGCGGTCAGCGGGAATATCAGGATGCACGCGGCGCGCGTGCTCAGTCGCACAATCGTCTGGACGCCGGCCACCGCCTCGCCGTTCTGGAACGCCGCATTGATCAGCACCACCAGCACCACCACCGCCGACAACAGCACCGAGGCCGCATGGCGCGTCTCCCACAACGCCTGCAGGCCGGTGAACGGCAGGCTGCACAGGAAGCCGGTGACGATGATCGCCGCCACCGGCAAAATCCACGACATCAGCACCAGCAGCAACGTGCGGATGCCCCGCACAATGGCCGGCCGGACATCGGTAATATGCATAGCGCAGGAAAAAGCAGTGAATACCACCGGCACGTTGAACCACGCCTGCCGAAGCAGATGCTCCAGGAAGGTCAATTTGATCAGCTTGAAGAGCGCGCTCCCCATGAAGAGCACCATGAACAGCGCGGCGACAAAGAACGCCGAAAACAGCAGCTGCACGCCGAGCTTCCACGCGGTTTCAAAGTAGGTGCCGTAACTGGCCACCCGGCGTTGATCATGGACGCCGGACAGCACCAGGGACTGGGCGATAAAGAAGAACGGAACGCTGCACAGCGCCAGTATCTGCGACGGCGAATAGACGCGCCGGTCGGCCCAGTTGTCGAACATCGGATAGCCGTGGTGGCCGCGCCAGGCGTCGTGCAGCGCCATCGCCACAATGACCAGCGACGCCGTCACCAGCCACGCCGCCGCTTTACGGGACGGCATATGGCCGATGCTCGACACCAGCAGCACCGGCAGGAACAGCGCGAGCATCATCAACGGCACCATCAGATACGGCGCCGTGGCCGGCCAGACGCCATCCTTGCCGGCGCGGTATAGCCAATACAGCAACACCCCCTGCAGCAATCCCGCTACCAACCTCGCGGCCATCACACGCCGGCTGGCACTCGAACCCAGCGCCATTTCATCCCGCTCCACCGCCGATAGCTCCATGATTTTGTCCTCTTCTTACGATTTATTCCTGTATATGCGCCGAGTATCGCATGATTATCAATCACGCCACGTTACCTGTTTAGCATTGATGGGAAAGCGTCCAGCCTCTGAATGGCCGGTGGTCGCCGTAGGCGCTATAATGCCTGACCTACGCCGTTCCTTTTTCAACGATCCGCATCCCGTCCGCCACGTGAATCCACATCTCGAAAAGCTGCAACCCTACCCGTTCGAAAAGCTACGCCAGTTGTTTGCGCAGGTGAAGGCCAGCCCAGACCACAAGGCGATCAGCCTTGGCATGGGTGAACCCAAACATCCTACGCCCGCGTTCATTCAGCAGGCGCTGATCGACAATATCGACGGCCTGGCCAACTACCCGACCACCATCGGCTCGGACGCGCTGCGTGGCGCCATCGCCGGCTGGCTCGAGCGCCGCTACGGCTTGCCGGCGCTGGATCCGGCCACCCAGGTGCTGCCGGTGAACGGCTCGCGCGAGGCGCTGTTCGCGCTGGCGCAGACGGTGATCGATCCCGCCGCCAAGTCGCTGGTGGTGTGCCCCAACCCGTTTTACCAGATCTACGAAGGGGCCGCCTACCTGGCCGGCGCCGAGCCTTACTTCGTCAACTCCGACCCGGCCCGCAATTTCGGCTGCGACTACGACAGCATTCCAGTGTCGGTCTGGGAACGCGTGTCGCTGCTGTTCCTGTGCTCCCCCGGCAATCCGACCGGCGCGGTGCTGACCTTGACCGACTGGGAGAACCTGTTCGCCCTGTCCGAGCGCTATGACTTCATCATCGCCGCCGACGAGTGCTACTCCGAGATCTTCCACGGCGATCAAGCGCCGCTGGGCGCGCTGGAGGCGGCCCACACACTCGGCCTGTCGACGGTCGAAAAACCGTACGCGCGCCTGGTGGTCTTCAGCAGCCTGTCGAAGCGCTCCAACGTGCCTGGCATGCGTTCGGGCTTTGTGGCGGGCGACGCCGACGTCCTGAAAAAATTCCTGTTGTACCGCACCTATCACGGCGGAGCCATGAGCCCTTCCGTGCAAGCTGCCTCGATCGCGGCCTGGAACGACGAAACCCACGTCGAACAGAACCGTGAAAAATACCGCGCAAAATTCAACGCCATCACGCCGCTGCTGCAACAGGTGCTGACGGTGGAACTGCCGGACGCCGGCTTCTACCTGTGGGCGGACGTCAGCAGCACCGGCCTGTCGGACACCGAATTCGCGCAGCGCCTGTACGCCGAATATAATGTCACGGTACTGCCGGGCAGCTATCTGGCGCGCGACGCCCACGGCGCCAATCCTGGCCACAACCGCATCCGCATGGCGCTCGTCGCCGAGACCGGCGAAGGTCTGGAAGCGGCCCAGCGCATCGTCCAATTCTGCAAATCCCTTCTTAACAAATAATTGAGCACATCATGACCCAACAACTCCAGCAAATCATCGACCAGGCATGGGAAGACCGCGCCAACATCAACCCGGCCAACGGCGCCGCTGAACTGCGCGACGCCGTCTCGCACGTGATCGCGGGCCTGGACGCCGGCACCATCCGCGTGGCCGAAAAAACCACCGGCGACTGGGTAGTCAACCAGTGGGTCAAGAAAGCGGTCCTGCTGTCGTTCCGCCTCGAGAACAATGTGGTCATGCCGTCCGACGGCACCATGCAGTTCTACGACAAGGTCCCGACCAAGTTCGCCAACTACACGCCTGAGGATTTCGCCAAGGGGGGCTTCCGCGTGGTGCCGCCGGCCGTCGCGCGCCGTGGCTCCTTCATCGCCAAGAACGTGGTGCTGATGCCCTCGTACGTCAACATCGGCGCCTACGTCGATGAAGGCGCGATGGTCGACACCTGGGCCACCGTCGGTTCGTGCGCGCAGATCGGCAAGAACGTCCACCTGTCCGGCGGCGTCGGCATCGGCGGCGTGCTCGAACCTATGCAAGCCAATCCGACCATCATCGAAGACAACTGCTTCATCGGCGCCCGTTCGGAAATCGTCGAAGGCGTGATCGTCGAAGAGAACTCGGTGATCTCGATGGGCGTGTACATCGGCCAGTCGACCAAGATTTACGACCGCGCCACCGGCGAAGTGACGTACGGCCGCGTGCCTGCCGGTTCGGTGGTCGTCTCGGGCAACCTGCCATCGGAAGACGGCAAGTACTCGCTGTACTGCGCCGTCATCGTCAAGCGCGTGGACGCCAAAACCCGCGCCAAGACCGGCATCAACGAACTGCTGCGCGGGATTTAAACCCGCACGGCGACGGCTCTACGGACGGCGGCTAAAACATAGGCAGGGGGTCGTACGCCGAATGGGGTACGACCCCGGCATCGAGGTTCTGGGTTAAAAACGAGGAGCGCATCATGGCCATGGACCGCCTGTTCCAGCTGATGAAGGAAAAAAACGCGTCGGACATGTTCTTCGCGGTGAATTCGCCGGTACACATCAAAATCAACGGCAACCTCATTCCCATCAACCAGCAAAAACTCGAGCCGGGCAATATCGAGTCCATGCTGGCCGAAATCGCCTCCCCGGCGCAGATGGACGAACTGGCCGCCACCAATGAGCTCAACATGGGCGTGTCGGTAGCGAACCTGGGGCGCTTCCGCCTGTCCGCCTTCAAACAGCGCGGCACCATCTCCGCCGTATTCCGCTTCGTCCCCGCCACCATTCCCGTACTGGCCGATCTGCGCTTGCCGCCGGTGCTGTCGGACCTGATCATGGAAAAGCGCGGCCTGCTGCTGCTGGTCGGCTCGACCGGCTCCGGCAAGTCCACCACCATCGCCTCGATGCTCGACTACCGCAACGAACTGCGCTCGGGCCACATCCTGACGCTGGAAGACCCGATCGAGTATCTGTTCAAGAACAAAAAATCGATCGTCAACCAGCGCGAAATCGGCAGCGACGCCACGGACTTCACCACGGCGCTGCGTAATTCGATGCGCCAGGCGCCGGACTGCATCCTGATCGGCGAGATCCGCGACAAGGAGACCATGGCGGCGGCGCTGGCCTATGCGCAGTCGGGCCACCTGGTGCTGGCCACCCTGCACGCCAACAACAGCTATAACGCGCTAAACCGTATTATCAGTTTCTATCCGATCGAGAATCGCGCGGCGCTGCTGCAGGACCTGTCGTCGACAGTCAAGGCGATCGTGTCGCAGCGGCTGGTGCGCTCGATCAACGGCGGCACGCGCACGGCTGCAGTTGAAGTGATGGTCAACACCCGCTACATCTCGGACCTGATCGAAAACGGCGACATCGGCCAGATCAAGGAAGCGATGGAGAAAAGCCTGTCGCCCGGCTCGCAGTCGTTCGAACTGGCGTTGCTCAAGCTGGTGCAGGATGGTTTGATCAGCCAGGAAGAGGCGCTGGCCAACGCCGATTCGGCCACCAACCTGCTGTGGCTATTGAATAATGGCCCGGACAGCAAGGCCGCCAACAAGGCCGAACCGGAGGCCAAGCAGCCTCCCGACGAGGCATCCTTCACCGAATTCACGCTCAACACCTGAACGTATCTGAGCGCACCTGAGCGGGGACGCTCAATTCACCGCAGTGGCCGCGGCTCCGATGGCTGACGGTCTTCCTCGGGCGACGGCGCCAGACCCCAACCAAGCTGCCGGCGGATATCCCCGCTCGACGGCGGCGAACACTGTTGCGACAAGCGCTCGCTCATATACTGACGGATCTGTTCTTTGGTCGGCTTGCTCGGCAATTCCATCCCACGGCTCCTGATAGTTGTACGACAACCGATCCATATTAGGCAGCCGATCAGCGGACTACCAATGCCAATTCGATAATTAGCAATATCAAATTGTTATACCAACCTCGCCTCGGCGCGGCGCCTGGCCTGGGCCCGCCCCACCCCGCCGTATCCTCCTCCAGCGCCCCATGGTATCCTGTCGCCCTTCCGCCCGACACCGCACGCACATGAAAACCACCCTTTACGGCATCCCCAACTGCGACACCGTCAAAAAAGCCCGCGTATGGTTGGCCGACCAGCAGCAGGAGTTCACCTTCCACGACTTCAAGAAGCAGGGGCTGACCCACGAAATCGTCGCCGGCTGGCTCAAACACCTGTCGCGCGATGTGCTGGTAAATAAAAAAGGCACGACCTGGCGCGGTTTGTCCGATGAGCGCAAGGCCTCCATCGTCGACGACGAATCGGCGATCGCGCTGATGCTGGAAAACCCTTCCGTGATCAAGCGCCCGGTGCTCGACAACGACGGCACCTTCGCCGTCAGCTTCTCGGACGCCCAGTACAAACAAATTTTCAATCTCTGATCTTCACCTTTACCTCCACCATGACACCTTCCAAGACCCTGGCGCTGACCGAAAAACTGATCGCCCTCTCCTCTGTCACCCCGGACGACAAGGGCTGCCAGCAGCACCTGATCGATTTGCTGTCGCCGCTGGGCTTTGTCTGTGAAGTGATCGAATCGAACGGCGTCACCAACCTGTGGGCGCGCAAGGGCACCACCGCGCCGCTGCTGGTATTCGCCGGCCACACCGACGTGGTGCCGACCGGCCCGGTCGAGCAATGGCGCTCGCAGCCCTTCACCCCGACCCACCGCGACGGCAAGCTGTATGGCCGCGGCGCCGCCGACATGAAGACCTCGATCGCCGCCTTCGTCGTCGCCTGCGAGGAATTCATCGCCGCCCACGCCGACCACAAAGGCTCGATCGCCTTCCTGATCACCAGCGACGAGGAAGGCCCGGCCACCGACGGCACCGTCATCGTCTGCAATATGCTCAAGGAACGCGGCGAGACGCTGGACTACTGCATCGTCGGCGAACCGACCTCCGACGAGACGCTGGGCGACGTGATCAAGAACGGCCGCCGTGGTTCGCTGTCGGGCAAACTGACGATCAAGGGCGTGCAAGGCCACATCGCCTATCCGCAGCTGGCCAAGAACCCGATCCACCTGGCCGCGCCGGCGCTGGCCGAGCTGGTGGCCGAGGTCTGGGACACCGGTAACGAATACTATCTGCCGACGTCCTGGCAAATGTCCAACATCAACGGCGGCACGGGTGCGAACAACGTCATCCCGGGCGAGATGGTCATCGACTTCAACTTCCGCTTCTCGACCGCCAGCACGCACGAGGAACTGAAGCGCCGCGTGCACGCGATCCTCGACAAGCACGGTTTGCACTACGACCTGAAATGGGCGTTGAGCGGCCTGCCGTTCCTGACCCCGCGCGGCACCTTGAGCGATGCGCTGGCGGCCGCGATCAAGTCCGAAACCGGCGTGGACACCGAACTGTCGACCACCGGCGGGACCTCCGATGGACGCTTTATCGCTCAGATCTGCCCTCAAGTGATAGAATTCGGGCCTCCCAACGCAAGTATCCACAAGATCGACGAGCATATCGAGCTGCGTTTTGTCGATCCGCTGAAGAATATCTATCGCCGTACCCTGGAAAACCTGCTGGCCTGACCGTGCACAATGCGCGGCGTGCGCGAACCGATTACCGTTTTACCGAGATAACCATGAACACGACTTCTTTCACCACGCCGCGCGACCTGTTGCGCTACGCCGTCACCCGCTTCAACACCGCCCAGCTGTTCTTCGGCCATGGCAGCGTCGAGGCCTTCGACGAGGCGGCGTACCTGATCCTGCACACGCTCAAGCTCCCGCTGGACAAGCTGGAACCGTTCCTGGACGCGCGCCTGCTGCCGGAGGAAGTCGCGTCCGTGCTGGCGGTGATCGACCGCCGCACCGTGGACCGCGTGCCGGCCGCCTACATCACCAACGAAGCGTGGCTGGGTACTTACAGCTTCTACGTCGACGAGCGCACCATCGTGCCGCGCTCCTTCATCGCGGAACTGATCCCCGACTACTTCGCGCCATGGGTCAACCAGCCCGATAACGTCGCCAACATCCTGGAACTGTGCACGGGTTCCGGCTGCCTGGCCATCATGCTGGCCGACGCCTTCCCGGACGCCCAGGTCGACGCGGTCGATATTTCGGCCGACGCGCTGGAGGTGGCGAAGAAAAACGTCGCCACCTACAAGCTGGAAGACCGCTTGACCTTGATCCAATCCGACCTGTACGCCAATGTGCCGGACAAGAAGTACGACCTGATTATCACCAATCCGCCTTACGTCAATTCGGGCTCGATGTCCAAACTGCCGAAGGAATACCTGGCCGAACCGCAGATCGCCCTCGACGGCGGCAGCGACGGCATGGACCTGGTGCGCAAGATCGTGGCCGGCGCCGCCGAACGCCTGACCGATGACGGCATCCTGATCGTCGAAATCGGCAACGAACGCGAATTCGCCGAAGCCGCCTTCGGCGCGCTGGGCCTGACCTGGCTCACCACCAGCGCCGGCGACGACATGGTCTTCCTGCTGACCGCCGACCAGCTCAAACTGTAAACCAAAACCCGCACCCCGCCCGCGTGGGGTTGTACCCCGTCCGGGGTACGACCCCGGTTCGCCGGGGTTCAACGTAGAAGAACAAGATGATCCGCTTTATACAAGTAAGTCTGATGCGCGGCACCAAGCCGCTGTTGGAACAAGTCGATGTCACACTGAACCCGGGCGACAAGATCGGCCTGATCGGCGCCAATGGCGCCGGCAAATCAAGCCTGTTCGCAATGATGCGCGGCGAGCTGCACCCGGACCAGGGCGAGATCGACTTCCCGGCCAAGTGGCGCGTCGCTTACGTGGCGCAGGAAACCCCGCCGCTGGACCGCGCGGCGCTCGACTACGCCATCGACGGCGACGTCACCCTGCGCAAGCTGGAAGCGGAACTGGCACGCCTCGAGTCGGAACCGGAATCGTCGGAAAACGGCATCGCCATCGGCGAAATCTACAGCGCGCTGGCCGACGCCGACGCCTACACCGTGCAGTCGCGCGGCGAACAGCTGCTGCTCGGCCTGGGCTTCACGCTCGACCAGATGCAGCAGCCGGTGGCCAGCTTCTCCGGCGGCTGGCGCATGCGCCTGAACCTGGCGCAGGCGCTGATGTGCCCTTCCGACCTGCTGCTGCTCGATGAACCGACCAATCACCTGGATCTGGACGCGATCATCTGGCTGGAAGACTGGCTCAAACGCTACGCCGGCACCTTGCTGATCATCTCCCACGATCGCGACTTCCTCGACGAAGTGGTCAACGTGGTGGTGCACATCGACGAGCGCAAGCTGAAACGCTACTCGGGTAATTACTCGTCGTTCGAACGTCAGCGCGCGGCGCAGATGATCCTGGCCGCCGGCGCGCTGGAAAAGCAGCAGCGCAAGCGCGCCCACCTCGAATCGTTCGTCAACCGCTTCAAGGCGCAGGCCTCCAAGGCCCGCCAGGCGCAGAGCCGGATGAAGGCGCTGGCCAAGATGGAAGAACTGGCGCCGCTGCGCGCAGCCGCCGAATTCTCGTTCGAGTTCCGCGAGCCGCTGAGCGCCCCGAATCCGCTGCTGGTGATGGAAGACGTCAACGCCGGCTACAAGATCGAAGACGAAGCGACCGGCGACATCACCCACAAGACCATCGTCAACAACATCAAGTTCTCGCTGCAGATCGGCCAGCGTATCGGCCTGCTGGGCGTGAACGGCGCCGGTAAATCGACCCTGATCAAGACCATCGCCGGCGAGCTGGCGCCGCTGACCGGCGACGCCACCATCGGCAAGGGCCTGAACATCGGTTACTTCGCCCAGCACCAGGTGGAGATGCTGCGCCACGACGAATCGCCGCTGTGGCACCTGGCGAAAATCGCGCCGACCGTACGCGAGCAAGAGCTGCGCAACTTCCTGGGCGGCTTCAACTTCCCCGGCACCATGGTCACCAGCTCGATCGCGCCGTTCTCCGGCGGCGAAAAAGCCCGCCTGGCGCTGGCGCTGATCGTCTGGCAGCGCCCCAACCTGCTGCTGCTCGATGAACCGACCAACCACCTGGATCTGGAAACCCGCGAGGCGCTGACCGAAGCGCTGGCGCAGTTCGAAGGCACGCTGGTGGTGGTCTCCCACGATCGCCACCTGCTGCGCGCCACCACCGACGAATTCATCATCGTCGCCGACGGCAAGCTACAGCCGTTCGACGGCGATCTGGATGACTACAAGGATTGGCTGTTCAAGACCAAGCTGGGGAAAGGCACCGATGTGCTGCCGGCCGCCGGAAAAGCCAACAAGACCGACTTCCCGGTGGTGTCGCCGGTCGCCGCGCCAACCGCGTCCGCCGCGCCAGTGGCCAGCAAGGACCAGAAGCGCCAGCAGGCCGAGGACCGTCAGCGCCTGGCCGCGCTGCGCAAGCCGCTGGAGCAGAAGATCAAGCGCCTGGACGATCAAATCGCCAAGCGCAGCGCGCAGAAAGCGGAGGTGGATGCCAAGTTGGGCGAGTCCTCGATTTACGAGGCGGCCAACAAGGTCAAGCTGAAACAGCTGCTGGCCGATCAGAGCTTCTTCACTAAGGACCTGGGCCAGCTGGAAGCGGAATGGCTGGAATTGCAGGAGCAGCTCGAAGCGCTGGCCTGACCAACACCGCCCGCGCGGGCGCTCAAGCGGCCTGCCGGGCGCCGACGGACACTTTGCGGATCGACATCAGCCTGTCGATGTCGACCACGATCAGGCGTCGCCCGTCGACCTCTCCGAGGCCCAGCAGGTAATCGACCGGCGGCGCCGTTCCGGCGCCGCCGGCACCAGTGCCGGGTATTGGCAGCAGCTCGGCGAGCGTCAGCGAGACGATGTCGGTCACGCCGTCGACCACCATCCCCATCACGCAGCTCGATAGCTTGAGGATGATCACGTCCGTCAACGGGTCGTGCGCCGGCAGACGCGGGCCGAAGGCGATGCGCATGTCGACGATCGGCATGATCACGCCGCGCGACACCGCCACCCCACTGATAATCTCGCCGTCCGAGGCGAAGCGTTCCAACTCCTTCAGCGGACGCAGTTCCTGCACCTTGCTGAAGTCGAGCGCATAATCCAGGCCGCCGAGCCGGAACACCAGATACTGCTGGGCTCCGGAGTCGGTCGGGCGCGCGCCGGCGTTCGTACCGCTGGCGGCGCTGGCGGCGCTAGCATTAATGGCTTGCATCTTCGAGAGTATCATGATGGTCCTTTCGTCTATTGACGTGCGGTAACAGGCATGAATCATCCTAACCGCGCGCTTCTGGTGCGGGATTGATTGGCATCAACGTTAGCCCGGCGGCCAGTGGCCGTTTGCTACAATGCGACAAAGAGCGCGACCAAGCAAATGACGAACTTAATAGATATGAATGACGTGGAGCTCAGTGCGATCCGCGCGCAGGGACCGGGCGGACAGAACGTCAACAAGGTCTCGAGCGCGGTGCATCTGCGTTTTGATATCGTCGCCTCCTCGCTGCCCGAGCATATCAAGGAGCGCCTGCTGTCCATGCGCGACAGCCGCATCACCAAGGACGGCGTGGTGGTATTGAAGGCGCAGCAGTCGCGCAGCCAGGAGGCCAACAAGGAAGACGCCCTGCGGCGCCTTCAGGAACTGGTTGACAGCATCGCGGTGCTGCCCACCGTGCGGCGCGCCACCAAGCCGACGCGCGGCTCGCAGCGCCGCAGGCTCGATGGAAAAACCAAGGACGGCGAGCGCAAACAGCTGCGTGGCAAAATCACCCTATAGCGACGCGCAGGCACTGATGCGCGCCCAGCGCCAGCAGGCTAATAAAGAAACAACGACGAAAGACGGCCGCCGGCATGCGGTCACGCAGCCACTGCCCCAGCATCATGCCCGCGCCTGCGGGCAGCAGCGCGAGCACCGATCCGCCGGCCGCCGACACCTGCCAGTTTCCCCGACAGGTCAACACCACGGCCAGCGCCAGGGTCGAGACGGTGAACGCCAATCCCAACGCCTGCACCAGATCGTCCTTCTCCAGATTAAGCGCTTGCAGATAGGGAGCGACCGGCATCACGAAGACTCCCGTCATGCCAGCCAGCATACCGGTGGCAGCGCCGGCCAGCGGTCCGGCCCACAGCTCCGCCCGCGGCGCCACACGCCCGCGCCAGCCGCTTAAACCGAGCGCGCCGTAGGCCGCCAGCGCCAGCCCGAGAACCACCGAGGCGCAAGCGCCGCTGGACATGCCCACCGCGCCGGAGGCGATAAAATCATCGGGCGGCGGTGGCGGCGACAGCAACCATCCTCCCGCCGCCGTGCCCACGCATACTGCCACCAGCAAGGTGCGCAGGCGCAGCCAGAGCGGATACAGCGCCGGCCCGGTGGCCAGCTGCCATACATTCGTCACAGCCGAAGGCACGATCAGCAGCGCGGCCGCTTCCAGTGGCGGCAGCGCCAATGTCAGCAATGCCATCGCCACCGTCGGCAGGCCCATGCCCGTGACGCCTTTCACCAGGCCGGCCAGCATGAAGACCAATGCGATAAAAAGTGTCGATGTATCCATGGGGGCTATTCTGCACGCCGCAAGCTTGCCTGGGAATGTGGAATATACTTAGCCTGACTTCACATTATCCGTAGGCTGGACCATGCGCTTCGACCTGATCGACCTGAAATTATTCGTCCATATCGCCGAAAGCGGCAGCATCACCGCCGGCGCCAAGCTGGCGCACCTGTCGCTGCCTTCGGCCAGCGCCCGCATACACGGCATGGAGCAAGGCCTGAACCTGGCGCTGCTGGAGCGCGGACGGCGCGGCGCCGAGCCCACCGAGGCCGGACGCGCGCTGCTTCATCACGCCCGCGCCATCGCCCGCCAGCTGGACGACATGCGCGCGGATCTGGCCCAATTCGGGTCGGGCCTGCAAAGGCAGGTGCGCCTGCTCTGCAACACCTCGGCCATGACCGAGTTCCTGCCGGAGGCGCTGGCCGGCTTCCTGGCCAGCCACCCGCAACTGAGCATCGATTTGGAGGAAAGGCTTAGCCGCGACATCGTGCGGGCCATTACCGACGGCGCGGCCGATATCGGCATCGTCACCGATGCGGTGGACAGCGCGGCGCTGCAAACCATGCCGTTCCGTGACGATCCGCTGGTGCTGGTGATGGCGCGCAAGCATGCGCTGGCCCAGCGGATCGGCAAGCGGCGCGGCGTGCTGTTCGCCGATGCGCTGGACCAGGATTTCATCGGCCTGGCGGGCGATAGCGCCTTGCAGCAGTATACTGCGGAGCAGGCGTCGCGGCTGGGGCGGAAGATGCATTGCAAGATCAGGTTGCGCAGCTTTGAGGCGGTGTGCCGCATGGTTGCCAGCGGCGCTGGCGTGGCTATACTGCCGGAGGCGGCGGCGCGGCGCAGCGCGGATCTGGAGACGCTGCGGGTGGTGGCGTTGAACGATGGTTGGGCGGATCGCAAACTCTTGATCTGTGTCCGCGATCATGCCGCGCTGCCGGTTCACGTGAGGGAGTTGGTCGGGGCGTTGCGGAGGGTTTGAACGCTGCCGACGGAGCGTCGATGGCCGATTACGCTGCGCTAATCCGCCCTACGTGATACCGTGTTTCCGGATGACGCCCGGCTACGTGTCTCCCGACAGCGCCCAGTTTATCGGGCCGACATGGCCGGAAAATATCTTCGTCATGCCGGCGTCGGCGCCGCGCACTTTGGCTTTCAGTTCCTTCGGCGGGCGGTCGTAGGGCGGCGGGCCGTCCGGCACGAAACTCATCGTGCGCGCCAGCACCTCGCCGGTTAACATGTGGACGGTGCAGCGCGAGCCGTTCTTCAGGGCGTGCTTCTCGCGTTCCACTTGGTTGACTTCTTCCTGCGCCTGCTCCTGCTGCACTTGCGCCGCCTTGATCGCCAGCGAGATCTTGGCGACCGCGCGCAGTGACGGACCCACCGCTGTCGCCATCTTGTGGAACAAGGGTTCCTGCTCCGTGGTCAGTATCACCTCGCGCTTGCGCACCCGCGTCGCCACGGTCAGGTAATTGCGTACCTCCGGCTGGCCGGTGATGGCGTCCATTTCGGCCTTGCGCTGCTCGGCGTCGCGCAGCGCCTGCGTGACCTTGGGCAGCAGCTCCGCGATCCGCTTGTCGAACTTCGTCGTGTCCGGCACCAGCGTGTAAAGCAGCATCTCGCTTTGCTTGCGCGGGCCGGCGTGGATGATCTCTATCTTGCGGGCGGCAATCGCGCAGCCCTCGGCGACCTTGATGATCACTTCGTCGGCCATGATCTCGCAGTTGCTTGCCTCGCCGATCACCACCCGCGTACCGGAGATGATGCAGCTCTCGGCACGCGCCAGCGCAACCTCGCCCCGTTTGGTCTGCAGCACCGCGCCCGAGGCCACGCCCTTGACCCGGATCGCTCCCTCCGCGTTGATGGCGGTGCCGCCCATCAGATTGCGGCCCAGGACAATGTCGCCGCCGCGCGAACTGATATGGCCAAAGACATTGCCGTGGATGGTGATGTTGCCGCCGTCGACCAGGCGCTGCTCCTGCACGTCGCCGAATTCCTCATACTCGCCGGTCAGCTGCAGGTTGCCGGTGGTGCGCGCGCTCACCCCTTCCCGGCTGATGATCTTGGGGCCGATCGAGATACGCTTGCTGCCCCGCTCCACGCTCAGGAAGCCCTCGACCGCCGACACCAGGTACTCGCCGTCGCGCAGGTTTTCGATCACCGTGCCGGCGCCGGCCACGGAGGTCAGTTCGATATCGCGCGGCACCGGCGGCTCCAGCACCACGCCGGACAACTCGAAGCCGCGCGCGCCGGGTGTGCGCGGCACCTTGCGCAGCAGCTTGACGTTGGGTTTAACCTGCGGGAAGCGGTTCTGGAAGGTCTGCAGATCGAGCTTGCCGTCCGGCGTCTCGCGCGGGGCGTTGCTGCGATGGATATCGCGCGATACTTCCACGATGGTAGCGTCGCGCCCGGGCACGACGTTGAGCCGCCGCGCGACGATGATGCGCGCCAGGCGCCCCGTCATGATGACATCGCGCACGGCCGGCGCATCGATACCGAAGCGTATGCCCTTGCCCCACATGTCGGCGACGAATTCGTCGAACTTCAGGCGCGCCGGTTGCGGCGGCATATCGGGGATCTCGAAGAACACCGGCTCGAAATAGTATTCCGCCTCGCCGCCGATGGTCTTGACGGTCTTGTACAGGGCCCGGCGCACGCTGGGAAACGGCTCGATGCTGTCGGCGAAGCGCAAGAGCGGCTTGCCGGCCAAGGCGGGCGGCAGCTCGGGGCCGCAGTTGTACAGCATTCTGATGAAGACGGCATAGTCGAGGCCGGCAAAGTAGGCGCCGCCGAGAAAAACCTGGCCGACCGCCGCGACGCACGAAACCGCCGTCGCCTCGGCATCGAAATAAACGCCGTCATCGCGCTTGACGATCGCCGCGGGCAAATCACCTTCCGCAGTTTGTTCCAGCGTCGTTGCGTCGTCTGACACGTTAGTCCCCACAAAGATGTACGTCGGAGCCGGCGCCCCTTCACTTTTTTAATGTTATTTGTAGATTAGCATGAACGCACTGCGTTGTGCGCGCGCATTAGGATGCGGCGGGCGCTCAGTCGGCCGGTGCCCGCGCGCGCGGGTCGAGGTGCCAGTCGAGCGAACCGGCGCTGTCGCAGAACAGCATCTCGCCGCCGTTCGGCGTGCCGCGCAGGCGCTGCTTGATCTCCTTGGGCGGCAGCAGCGTTAGCGACGCGCCGTCCGCCGCGAAAGGCATGGTGCGCACCGTGGTTTCGCCGCTGACCATATGCAGGCCGCATCGCGCCACGCCGGCCGCCGCCACCTTCTGCTCGATCACCCTGGCCTGCCGGTCGCGCAACAGCGTCTGCTGCGTCTGGGCGACCTGGATCTCCTTCTTCAACTGTTCAATGGCCTGGATTTCGGTCGCCACGGCGCCGGCGATCTTGCGCAGGAACTGGCCCTGCTCGGCCGTCAAGGTCAGCTCCTGGGTGCGCAACTTGACCGCCAGCGCCAGGTAGCGGCGCACGTCCGGCAGTGCGGCGATGCGCGCGGCCTCCTGCTCCGCGTCCAGCAGGGTCTGCGCGAAGTCGGCCAAGCGCGCATCGAGTTCGCCGATCTCCTCGTCGAAGCGCTTGACGTCCCGCACCAGCACGTGGATCACCATCTCGGTGCGGCGGCGAGGCCCGGCGCTTTCGATTTCGACGTTGCGACCCGCCACCGCGCACCCCTCGGCCACCGCGATCAACACCTCGTCGGCGACGATCTCGCAGTTGGAGGCTTCGCCGATCTTGACGCTGTTACCCGAAATGACGCAGTTCTCCGCGCGCGCTATCGTGATCGCGCCACCGCTGGTGTGGATCACCGAATTCGATGCCACGCCGGCGATGCTGATCGAGCCCAGTGCGTTCTGCACACTGCCGCTGACCAGGTTTTTGTCGAGCACCACCACGCCGCCGCGTGAATGGATATTGCCGTAGACGTTGCCATGCACCGTGATGTCGCCGCCGGTGACGTCGCGCTGTTCCTGCACGTCGCCGTATTCCTCGTAGGCGCCGGCCAACTCCAGATTGCCGGTGGTGCGTCCGCTCACGCCTTCGAGGCTGACGATCTTGTCGGTGATGGAAATGCGGTTGGACTTGGAGTCCACGCTCAGGAAACCCTCGCGCGTGGACACCAGATATTCGCCGTCCTCCAGGGTTTGCGCCTCGGTGCCGTCGCCGGCATAAAAACGCAAGGTCAGGTCCTGCGGCGGCTCCGGCGCAGTCATGCGTCCGGACAGGTCGAAGCCGGGCTGGCCCGGCACCGACGGCACTTTTTTCAGCAGCCTGGCGTTGGCTTTGATTTGCGGGAAGCGGTTCTGAAAACTCTGCAGATCGATGCGGCCGTCGGCGCGCGCCTTGGGCGCGTCGCTGCGGTGCAGATCGGACGATACCTCCGCCACGGTCGCATTCTGTCCCGCCTCTGGCTCCAGATCGGAGGCGAAGGTGATGCGGTCGGACTTGGAGGCCGCCATCGCCAACGCCACCGCCGCCACATCGATACCGAACTGTATGCCCTTGCCCCACATGTCGGCGACAAATTCATCCACATCCAGGCGGGTCTGGCGTTCTGGGATCACGGTGCCGTCGGGCAGCACCTCCTCGTCCACAAACAGTGGCTCGAAGTAATATTCGGCGTAGCCGTGGCCCATCTTCGGATTTTTGTAGAGCCGCACGCGCAGCGGGTCGAACAAGCGCACGTCGTCGCACAGGCGCGCCGCCTGGATTGCGCCCAGATCGGGGCCGACGCCGTACAGCGCCTTCATCAACAGCGGATAATTGAGGCCCGGCAGATAGAAGCCGGCGCGGAACACCTGGTTGATCGCGGCGATCAGCGCCGGCTGCGGCATGCCGACATCGATATATATGCCGTCGGTTCTGCGGACCAACCCAATAGGCAGTCCGGCGTCGGGAGCCGATGGCTCGTCAACGAGAAGGCGCGCTGCGGCAGCAACGTCTTGAACCACGATTTTCCTCCAGGCGTCACGCGGCCGAAGGGCATTGCGTGCAATTAATTAATATTACACACAGACAAAGAAAAAGATAGCGGTATTCGTGCGGAAGGCACTAAAAAAGTGATGTTATTATCACAGATCAATAACGATTTGATATTTCCCCGACCAAATGGCAGAAAACCGGGGGCGACCACGGATGCGGCACCACGGAAGGGGCTCAGCGGAGCAATCGAACATTGGCCGGGATATTCCCAGCCAGTGTTTAAATTAGAGTTGCTTAACTTAGCGGCGCGGCGGATTGGCGTAAATGTCCTGGCCCACTTCATTGATCTGGCGCCGCAGGTCGCGCCGCTCGTCCGGCGTCAAGCGACCGACACGGCGGTTCATCTCGGCGTTGCGGCTGGCTTCCTGCATTGCTCGACGCTGCTCTTCGGCGCGGGCCTCATAGCTGTTGCGTGGATCGACCTGGCGCTGCTGGTCGGCCTGGCGTGGCTCGGCCTGCCGCTGCTGGTTCTGGATCTGTTGAGGACGGTTGTCCTCGCGGCGCGGGCCGTCACCGGGGTCCGCATAGGCATGCCCGGCCCCCATCAGACCGAAGCACAGCAATATAGAACCCATGGAGGATCGAACGCAAAAAGATGCGCTTGCTGCCGCGTGTATTTTTTTGTGATCGATGAACATGATGTTCCTAAAAAGCTGAATCCGTGCTTGAAGTGTATGATGCTTTAACCGAGGGGGTAAGACCAATTGGGTAAAGTTTGTAACACTTTGTAATGGGTCGTCACAGACGTTTTCGCGAAGCGGATATGACGTTACCATAGCGACATCAATAAGACAATTCTGACAGAGCAAATGACTAGCATAACGACTGAATCCGGCAACAACTCGGCCAACCAGCACGGCCATCAGGCCAAAATCATGGTAGTGGACGACGACGTCCGCCTGCGCGATTTGCTGCGGCGCTATCTGACCGAACAAGGCTTCAACGTTTTCACCGCCGAAAGCGCGACCGCCATGAACAAGCTGTGGCTGCGCGAACGCTACGACCTGCTGGTGCTGGATTTGATGCTGCCCGGCGAGGACGGCCTGTCGATCTGCCGCCGCCTGCGCGGCGCCGGCGACCAGACGCCGATCATTATGCTCACCGCCAAGGGCGAAGACGTGGACCGCATCGTCGGCCTCGAAATGGGTGCCGACGACTACCTGCCCAAGCCATTCAACCCACGCGAACTGGTGGCGCGCATCGGCGCCGTGCTGCGCCGCCGCGGCCCCGACGAAATTCCCGGCGCGCCGTCGGAAACGCCGCAATCGTTCGAGTTCGGCCAGTTCGTTCTGGACCTGGGAACGCGCACGCTGAAGAAAAACGGCGAGACCGTGCCGCTGACCACCGGCGAGTTTTCGGTACTAAAAGTATTCGCCCGCCACGCGCGCCAGCCGCTGTCGCGCGAGAAGCTGATGGAACTGGCGCGCGGCCGCGAATACGAGGTGTTCGACCGCAGCCTGGACGTGCAGATCTCGCGCCTGCGCAAGCTGATCGAGCCCGATCCATCGAGCCCGCTGTACATCCAGACCGTCTGGGGCCTGGGCTATGTGTTCATCCCGGAGGGGCAGCCGCGCTAAGGCGCGAAGATGCGCATGAAGTCTCTTTCGAAGTTCCGATTCGCTTTTCGGCTGGCGAGCATGAAAAGCGGCCTTTTCTGGCGCACCTTTTTCCTGCTCGGCGCCCTGACGACGACCAGCATGACCGCGTGGGTCGGCATGATCAGCGTGGTGCAGCACGAGCCGCAGGTGCAGCAGATCTCCGCGCAGGTGATCTCGGTGGTCACCATCACCCACGCCGCCCTCACCCACTCCGCGCCCGAACTGCGGCGCGAGCTGCTGTTCGACCTGGTGTCCAACGAGGGTATCCGCGTGTTCCCGCTGGAGGAGGACGACAAGGTCGAACCGCCGCCCAAGAACGCGCTGATGCCGGACATCCAAAAGCTGGTCAAGGCCAAGCTGGGCGCGGACACGCGCTTCTCGGCCAAGGTGAACGGCGTCTCGGGGTTCTGGGTCAGCTTCAAGATCGACGACGACCAGTACTGGCTGATGCTTGAACGTGAACGCATACGCGGCCTGACCGGCATCCAGTGGCTGGGCTGGGCCAGCGTGGTGTCGGTGGTGTCGCTGCTTGGCGCGGCCTTTATTTCCAGCCTGATCAACCTGCCGCTGCGCCGTCTGACCAAGGCTACCCGCGCCTTCGCGCAGGGCAAGCGACCGGACCCGCTGCCGGAAAGCGGCCCGGCCGAAATCATGGAGGCCAACCGCAGCTTCAACCAGATGGTCGACCAGCTGCAGCAGGTCGAATCCGACCGCGCCGTCATCCTGGCCGGTATTTCGCACGACCTGCGCACCCCGCTGGCGCGCATGCAGCTCGAAGTGGAGATGGCCAACCTGTCGAACGAGGCGCGCGAAGGCATCCAGTCCGACATCGGCCAGATGGACGCCATCATCGGCCAGTTCCTCGATTACGCCAAACCGACCGAGGCGTCGAGCTTCACCAACGTCGATATCGGCGAACTACTGGCCGACACCGCGCACGAAACGGAACGCTTGCAGGACGTGCGCGTCAACACCGACATCGCCGCCGACGCCCACGTGATGGGCAACGGCACCGACCTCAAACGGGTGTTCAACAACCTGGTCGAAAACGCCCGCCGGTACGGCAAAACGCCGGACACCGACATCACCGAGATCGACATCACGTGCGCCGTCAAGGGTATGGGCGCGTCGCGCCGCGTCGTCATCGAAGTGGCCGACCATGGCTGCGGCGTGCCGGAAGACCAGATGGAACAGCTGCTCAAACCCTTCACGCGGCTCGACGCCGCGCGTGGCCAGGCCAACGGCGCCGGCCTGGGACTGGCCATTGTCGACCGCGTGCTGTTGCGCCACGGCGCTGAGCTCACCCTGAGCAACCGCGAAGGCGGCGGCCTGGTGATCCAGATCGCGATGAAGGCCGTTTGATGCGGGCCGCGCCGATACACCGATACTTTTTTAGCCGCGCGATGGTACCGGCGCTCCTGCTGGCGCTCGCGGCCGGCGCCGGCGCGGCGCCCAAGCCAAGTACCGAGCAGCGCATCGAACAGCGCGCGCCAACGGCCGCGGAGCGTGATTCATTCGATGATTTTTTCCGGGCCCGCAATGCGGCGCAACCGCAGCGGCCGTGGGGCGCCGCGCCGCTATTCGCGCCCGCGTTCGAGATTGAACGCCAGCCCGGCAAGACCTGGAGCGTGATCGCCCGCGTCGACTCCGCGCCGCGCCGCTCGGCGCCGGAGCTATGCCGGCAAATTCGCTCCAGCTTTATCTACGACGCGGCCAAGCCCAAGGGGGAGCGCTGGACCGATGCCGCCGAAGTGCCGCAATGGTACGTGTGGCTGGCGCAACCCAACATTCCCTGTCAGGCGGCAAGATATACAGTGCTGATGGATCGGGCGGTAGCGCCGTCCGACGCGGTGGCTTTGCTGAGGCAGCATCGAGAGCTGTTGATACGCGCCAGGTTGCTGTTCGCTGGGAACTCACAATGCGCGCGGCAACGCGCCCTCACCTTCCGGCTGGCCGCGCTCAAGCCCGCTGCCGCGACCGCCGGCGCGCCGGTGATGTTGGGACTCGTGTTCGAAAGCGACCGCGACACAGTCGCCACGGTCGCCGTGCGCAAGCACCGTGGCGAGTACGTCGCGTGGAATGTCAGCTGCTCCGGTTGATCGGATGCTCGCGCGATTCCAATAACTTGGTCAGCAGCAATTCGGTGGAGCCGTAACCGTATAGCGAGTCGGCCTCCAGCCCCGGCGTATCGTACGGCACTGATTCTTCCCGTTCGGAACGACTCGGATCGTTATCGGAGTAGGTCACGCGCCACGCGCGCTTCAGGGCGTCAGCGCGGCGCAGGAATTGCGGCATCGGCCACTGGGCGGGATTCCAGTCCTGCGCCTCACCCAGCACGCGCCAATGACCGCTGGCCAGCGCCATGTCGCCCACGCGCAGCACCTTGACGGCGTCTTGCGGCTGCAGGGTATGCAACTCTTCGATCGCTGGCAACCTGTCGAGCTTGGGTCCGAACAAATAGGCCAGCATGATCTTGCTGCCCGGCGATAAACGCGCGACCAAACCCCATCCGTAGCCGCCGTCGAGCAACGGGACCGCAAACCAGCTTCCTTCATGATACGACTGCCTCATTCCACTCCTTTCGCTAGCACGAACCAGCAAAGTGGCGCCGAAATGTACTGACGAACAGGACATACCGCCGCCTCCACATATGCTGTGACTGCTTCATTGGCGCCGTGCGGCGCAAATCAGAAGTCTATCGGCCCAGCGCGAAACGCGTCGCACGCCACTGCACACCAGCGCACACCGGCGCGCGCGCATCGATAGCTGTGATACACTGCCGGCTCGCTAGGGGTCCTGGACATGTTGTTCCGGGTGAGAGATACCCTTCGTACCTGATCTGGATAATGCCAGCGAAGGAAAGCGCAAAGTAGTTCTCCCCTCCTTTGATGGCTCTCCGCGCGGCTTCCAGCCAAGAACAAGCAGAGAGCAGACATGTCCACACCAAAATTCGCAGTTTCCGCCATCGCACTGGCGGTGTTTCACGCATTTTCCGGCGCCGCCGTTGCCGCCGACTCGACAGCCGCGACAGCCGACGCAGCCGCTGAGCAATCGATGCCGGAAGTTATCGTCAGCGCCACCAAGACGCGCCCCAACACCGCCTCGGTCGCCGGCTTCGGCAACGCCCCGCTGCTGGAAACGCCAGCTTCGGTCAGCGTGCTGACGGCGCAGCAGATGCTGGATCTGCAAATCCGCTCGACCACCGACGCCGCCAGGTTCGACTCCAGCCTGAGCGACTCGTACAACGCGGTCGGCTACGCCGAGCAGTTCTCGATCCGTGGCTTCAAGCTCGACAATGCTTCCAGCTACCGCAAGGATGGCATGGTCATCCCGGGCGACACCCAGATCCCGCTGGAGAACAAGGAACGCCTGGAAGTGCTCAAGGGCCTGTCCGGCCTGCAGGCCGGCGTCTCCGCGCCGGGCGGCATCATCAACTACGTCACCAAGCGCCCTACCGACGCCCCGGTGCGCACCGTGGTGCTGGAGGCGCGCGAGCGCGGCACGCTGTACGGCGCCGTGGATGTCGGCGGGCGTTTCGAGGACGACCGTTTCGGCTACCGCGTCAACGTCGCCGGCGAACGGCTGCGCTCCTACATCAAGGGCGCGGACGGCAACCGCAAGTTCGTCTCCGCCGCCTTCGACTGGCGCATCTCGCCCCAGGCGCTGCTGCAGATCGACGCCGACTACCAGCGCAAATCGCAGCTGACCGCGCCGGGCTTCCAGCTGCTGGACAACACCTCCTTGCCGGTGGTCGACGCCGACACGATGCTCAACGATCAGCCGTGGAGCCGCCCGGTGGAGACCACCACCAGCAACATCGGCGCGCGCTTCGAATACAAATTCTCGTCCGACTGGAGCACCACGGTCAGCGCCAACCAGCATCACTTCAAGCGCGACGACTACACCGCCTTCCCTTATGGCTGCGGTCCGAACTTCTACCCTGGCTACTGCGCCAACGGCGACTACGAGGTCTATAACTACATCAGCCTTGGCGAAAAGAAGTCGCCGCTGACAGTGCAGGCGCTGGTGCAGGGCCGCTTCGCCACCGGCGCGCTGGCGCACGCGTTCACCGGCGGCGCCTCGTTCCAGAAAAACAGCGAAAAGTGGGGCGACTACCTGTACGACTATTCGGGTGTCAGCAATATCTACCACCCTGTCGTCGTCGCCCCGGCGCCGGGCAGTAGCGGCCCGGTATCGGAGCGCCGCCACGGCAACGAGCGCTCGTTGTTCGCGCAGGACATCGTCAGTTTGAACGCGCAGCTCAAGCTGCACGCGGGCGCGCGCTACGTGCAGGTCAAGCGGGTTCAATACGTCGGCTACAACGACGACGGCGTGCTGCTGCCTGATACAAACACCGATGCCGGTTTCTGGCTGCCGAACGTGGCGCTGGTCTACAGCCTGCGTCCGAATGTCTCGCTGTATAGCTCCTACGCGCAGGGCCTCGAGCTTGGCGGCGTTGCGCCCATGCAGACCAGGAACGAGGGCCAGGCGCTGGCGCCCTCCAAGTCCAGGCAGGTAGAAGTCGGCATTAAGGCCGATATCCGGCCGGACCTGAGCGCCACCGTCGCCTTGTTCGAGATCCGCAAAGGATTGGAATATACCGACGCGGGGAATATCTTCGTTCGCAATGGCGAGGCGCAAAACCGCGGCCTGGAAATGGCGCTGAACGGCCGCGCCACGCGCGACCTGACGGTTGGCGTCTCGGCCACGGCGCTGAACACCAGGCAAAGCGATACCGGCCTGGCTAGCCTGGACGGCAAGCGCGTGACCAACGTCGCCGCGTTCAAATCGTCGGTGTACGCCGATTATGCGGTGCCTCAGGTTGAAGGACTGGCGCTGAACGCGAACTGGCAGTACTCGGGCAAGAAGGCGTTCGATCCGGAGAACCAGGTGTTCGTGCCGAGCTACCATGTGCTGAATCTGGGGGCGTCGTATGTGACGCGTATCGGCGGCGTTTCGACGACCTTGCGCGCCAGCGTGAACAACGCGCTGGACAAGTTCTACTGGCGCGATGTGACGCAGGATCTGGGCGGGTATCTGATGCCGGGAGCGTCGCGCACGTTCCGCGTGTCGGCGCAGTTTGACTTGTAACGCGTGATTTTTCGGCGGCTCGGCGATGGCGGATTACGCCGTTCCGGCTAATCCGCCCTACGTGTCACCGTGGCCGCGCGTCGAGATGCGGCCACAGATTATTTTCGTCATTCGATTTGCAACGCGGACGCGTCAAACCGTGGCCGCTCGTCGAGATGCGGCCACAGATTATTTTCGTCATTCGATTTGCAACGCAGACGCGTCAAACCGTGGCCGCGCGTCAAAATGCGCCACGCATCATTCGCGTCACTTGATTTGCAACGCGAACGCGCCGTGTCGTGGCCGCGCTTCAAAATGCGCCACATATCATTCGCATCACTTGATTTGTAACGCGAACGCGCGGTCACGCGGAGTCACGTAGGGCGGATTAGCGTAGCGTAATCCGCCATGATCCGCCAGCGGCGCGCGGTCGATTACGATGCCGCATCCAACACCGCCGCCACCTGCGCCAACCTCTGATCCGGGTCGCCCGATACCAACACATACGGTATCCGGCGCGCCGCCAACTCCTTCATCAACAGACGGTTGATGATCACGCTGACCTCTTCGCACTCGCGCTGCAAGCCATCGGCCACCCACGGAATATCCGGCGCGGTCACCAGCGTCAGCGCATAGTCGTCCTGATGTCCATCGGCCAGCCGCGCCAGCTGCTCATCGATCCCGCCAAAATAATGACGGCTGTAGACCGCCGTCATCAACGGCGCGGTATCGCAGAACAAATACCTGTCCACCCCCTGCGCCGCCACGTCCTCGCGGTCACGCTGCATGCTGGCGATATGAAACTGGTCCCCCGCCACCGGCACCCGCCCCTCCACATCGACGAATTCGCGCAGATACTCCGGCACCCACACCGTCCGATAGCGCTCGGCCAGCGCGGCCGCCAACGTGGTCTTGCCGGAGGAAGCCGGCCCCAATATCGCCACACGCCGTGGCAACGCCGGCGCTGTCATTCCAGTACCAGCCTGCGGCCGCCGGTTTCATCGCCCTCGCCGCCACCGCCGCTCCCCATGCCCGCCGACTGCTGCCAGGTGCGCAGGCCGACCACCGCCATGCCGACGAAGATCGCGTATAAGATCGCCGTCAGCATCAAGTGCTTGTGCAGATAAAGGCCCACATACAACACATCGACAACGATCCAGACATGCCAGTTTTCGATCTTCTTCCGCGACAGCAGCAATTGTCCCACCAGGCTGCCGGCCGTCAGGAAGCCATCGGAACGCGGCACGTCGGTATCGGTATAAGTCTTGAGGAACCACGCCAGCAGCACAAAGCCGGCCAGCCACGCCGCCACGGCGATCCAGCGGCCGCGCGCGTCGAGCGCGCTGACCGCCAGGCGCTCGTGGCGATCGTCACCGTGCAACCACTGGTACCAGCCGTAGAACGAAACGGTGATGAACACCAGTTGCAGTCCCATGTCGCCGTACAGCCGCGAACCGTAGAACACCAGGCCATAAGTGGCCGACGAAATGATGGCGAACAGCCAGGCCCAATGGCTCTGGCGGATGTTGAGCCACACCGTGGCCACCGCCAAAACGAACGACACCAGTTCCAATGTGGTCGTGGCGAATCCCGCCAGATGCAGCGGCAGATTCAGGTACCCCAACAGAACCGATAATTCGTGCATTATTTTTTCGCCGGATATTTGATGGTCATCTCTTTGAGCACATTGTCGGCGTGATCGACTTCGCTCATTACCCACAGCATATACCGGATATCCAGATGGATAGCGCGGGTAATGGCGGGATCGAAGTACCAGTCCTTGGTGATCGACTCATAGGTCGAATCGAAGTTCAAGCCAATCAACTCGCCCCTGCGGTTCATCACCGCAGAGCCGGAATTGCCACCGGTGGTATCGGCGCTGCTCAAAAAGTCGACCGGCACGGTGCCGAGGACGGCATCCTTGAAACGTCCATAGCGCTTGGCCTTGATGGCGTCGAGCTCCTTTTGCGGCGCGTTGAACGGATCTTTGCCGGTGTGCTTTTCAACGATGCCTTCAACGGTGGTGAACGGTCCCTTGCTGATGCCGTCTTTCGGCGAATACGGCGCCACGGTGCCATAGGTCACGCGCAGGGTGCTATTCGCGTCCGGGTACACCGGCTTGCCCAGCGATTTCTTCCACGCGATCACGGCCTCCATGTAGCGAGGGATCACGCGCTCCAGATTGCCGTCCAGTTCCTTGCGTCGCTCCTTGAGCGACTGTGCCACGTCGTCCAGCTTTGCCGCCAGTTGCATGAAGGCGTCATCCGACGCCTTCACGGCGGCTGCGTCCTTGCCTATCCACGCCAGGCGCGTGGCGGTATCGCCCAGGCGCGTCTTCGCATACAGCGCAGGCACCGCTTCCGGCGCCGGCAGCAACGCATCGAGGCCCGCCACGTGCATCGGCTTGGGCAGCTTGGCGTAGCGCCGCAGCGCCGCCACGAAACGCGCCTGATCCACCTCTGCCACATACGACTGCTCCAGGCGATTCAACCGCGCCTTGATGAAGGTGGTATCGCGCTGCTGGAAACCGGTTTCGCGTTCGGCATCCGGCTTCGCGCTTTCCTGCGCCAAGCGGTACAGCGTATTCCCGCTTTTCAGCAGATCGCCGGTGGTGGCGACGCTGTAGCCGAACTCCTCGTCACCCAGTGCGATATCGGCGGCGATCACCGCGTCCAGTTCGGCCAGCAGCGTTTTCGACCCGTCCTTCTGCGCGGCGTACCAGGCGCGGAACTCGGCGTCCTGCACGTCCTTGATCGCGGCGATGTCCTTGCGCGCAAAACCGTCCACCAGGCCTTGCGATTTCTTCATCACGTTGTTCAGGCTCTTGGCGACGCTGGCGTATCGTACTTCCGCCGCCGGATTGCCTTTGGTGGCGGCGGCGATGACGTCCAGGTCGGCCTGGATCTCGGTCACGCGGGCCGGGTAGCCGACGTCGCGCGCGGCGCGGATCTCCGACGGCAGCTTGTAACGGCTGGTGCGGCCCGGATAACCGGCCAGCAGCACCGGATCGCCGTTCTTGAGCCCCTCGGCCGACAGCACCAGGAAGTCCTTCGATTGATAGGGCACGTTGTCCGGCGACGGATCGGCCGGGCGGCCGTCCTTGCCCACGTAGGCGCGCAAGAAGGCGAAGTCGCCGGTGTGGCGCGGCCACTCATAGTTATCGACATCGCCGCCGTAGTTGCCGATCATATCCGGCGGCGCGTAGACCAGGCGCACGTCGCGTATCATCATCTGGCGGATGCGGTAGTATTCCAGCCCGCGATGGAAGGCCGGCACGGAGCAGCGGTAGCTCCTGTCGGTTTCGCATTCGGCGATCAACGCCTTGACTGCTTTTTCCACGGCGTCGTGGCGCTGCTTGCCGCTCATCGAAGAAGTCACGCCCTTGAACACGCGGGCGGTGACGTTTTCCACCTTGTCGGTCACATACACCAGCGAATTGGGGCCGCCCGGCAGCTCCTGCGCCCGGGTCTTGGCCAGGAAGCCGTCGACGATGTAGTTGTGTTCCGGCGTCGCGTTGCGCTGGATGGCGCCATAGGCGCAGTGGTGGTTGGTGACCACCAGGCCGGCGTCGGAAACGAACGACGCCGAGCAGCCCGGCAGCGCGACAATGGCGCTCATCGGGTGCTTGGACAGGTCGGCCAGTTTTTCCGCCGGAATGGTGATGCCGATGCGTTGCAGTTCGGATTTCAGCTGCGGCAATTGGTATGGCTGCCACTGCCCTTCGTCGGCGTGAGCCGCCGCCGCGCCGAGGATAACGGCCGGCAGCACTAGATATTTTAACAAGATAAAAGCCCCTGATTGAGTTCCAGCGGCAGTATATTCCTTATGCGGCAGGCTGAAAATGCTTTTTGCGCATCCGCAGCCGCTAACCGGCGCCGGCACCGGCGCCGTCCGGCAGCGCGAAGCTCAGGGTCAAGGTGCAGCCGCCGCCGGGCGCGTACTGGCTTATCTCGAAGCTGCCGCCCAGCGTCGCCACGCGCTGCGCCATGCCGATCAAGCCGAAGGACTCGCTCTTGGCCCGCTGGTTCGGCGCGATGCCGATGCCGTTGTCGGCCACACTGAACACCAGGCGTCCGCGCCGCGCCGCCAGCACGATGTCGACATGGCTGGCGTGCGCATGGCGGCGCACATTGCTCAACGCCTCCTGCATGCCGCGGAAAAGCACGATCGCCAAATCGGACCTGATTGCCGCGAAAGTCGCTTCGTCGGGCAGGGTCAGCACGCAGGTCATGCCGCTGCGTTTGCGGAATTCGGCGGCCTGCCACTCCATCGCCGCCTGCAGGCCCAGGTCCAGCACCGCCGGACGCAGCTCGTTCATGATGCCCCGAACGCTGCGGATCGTCGTGTCGAGGTTATCCAACACGCCATTCACGCGCTGGTGCAGACGCTCGTGCCGCTCGCCGGTGCGGGCGCTGAGCATCGAAATATCGATGCGCAGCGCCAGCAGGTTCTGCCCGAGTTCATCGTGGATGTCGCGGGCGATGCGCTTGCGCTCATCCTCCTTGACCGTCTCCAGGTGCTCGGCCAGTTTTCGCAACTGGTCGCGCGATTCTTGCAGCGCCGCCTCGGTACGTTTGCGCTCGGCCACCTCCAGCATCAACAGCCGGTTCGCCTCGGTCAGTTCGGCGGTGCGCTCCGCCACCCGCCGATCCAGTTCGCGCGACAATTTCAGCAGGTCGGCTTCGGCGCGCTGGCGCGCCGTGATGTCGGAGAACACGCCGATGAAGTAAATAATGACGCCCTGCTCGTCGCGGATCACCGTCAACGACATGGCCGCGACATACGGCGTGCCGTCGCGCCGGCGGTTGAACACTTCGCCCTGCCATTTGCCATAGGAGTTCAGACAGCGCATCGCCTCCGCGTGGTAACCGACGGGATGGGCGCCGGGGAGCCCTAAAAAGCGCGGATCGCGGCCCAGCGCCTCCTCCACCGGATAGCCGGTCAGCGTGGTGAAGGCGGGATTGACGGAGACGATGCGCCTGTCGATGTCGCACACCATCACTCCCTCGCCCATGCTATCGATCACCCGGAAAGCGCGTCGGCGCGCGGCCTCGCGGGCGTCGGCACTGCCGATGTCGGTCAGTATCATGCGGCACTTGCGGGCGGAGACATCAAGATTGGCCTCGATATGCACCTGGCGCTGCGCGCCGCCGTGCAACGCGGCGAACAACGGCACCTCCAGCACCGCCCGCTGTCCGCCCACCAGCAGCTCGGCCAGAAAGCGGCGCAGGCCGGCCTGCGCCTGCGGGGCCACGAACTGCTCGAACGAGCGGCCGGGCAAGTCCTCGCGACGGCAGCCGAGCAAATCGCCGGCGGCATGGTTGGCGCGGGTGATACGCCCTTCGGGACTGAGCGACAGGTAGCCGGCCGGCGCCTGATCGTACAGCACGGCGTAATGCTCGCGCGCCGCCTCGGCCAGATCGCGCTCGGTCTGCACCTCGGCCAGCGCCACGTTTTGCATATCGAGCTCGATCTGGCTCACCTGCAGCTCGTGCCAGCGCTTGAGCGTTTCGCTGTCGGCGTCGGCCGGCGGCGGCCGGCCGGTCTTGGACAGCGCGGCGACCGCCTGCTCGGCCACGTAGCGCAACCGGTCGGGATCGAGTTCGGGCCGGTGGCGCTTGTTCATGCGGATCCCGGCCCTTTTTGCATGGACCGCAGTTGCGCCTCCAGCAGTTTCGATTCGGTGATGTTGATGAAGGTGACCACCACGCCATCGATCACGTTCTCCACGGTTCGATATGGCATGATGCGCACCGTGTACCAGCCGCCGCTACGCGTGGGGATCTGCTTTTCGCAGAACACCAGCGTGCGCAGCACCTCCTGCGCATCGGCCTCCAGCTCAGGATATAGCAGGTCGTTGACGATGTCGCCCAGTGGCCGCTGCACGTCGCTCGGTATCAGCTTGTAGATCTGGGTGGTCTGGTCGGTGAAGCGGCGGATGCGCAGCTGACTATCGAGGAAGATGGTGGCGACGTCGGTGCTATTGAGCAGATTTTTCATGTCGCCGTTGACCACCGACAGATCGTCCACCTTCGACTGCAGCTCGGCGTTGACGGTGTAGAGTTCCTCGTTCAGCGAATGCATCTCCTCCTTGGACGTGGTCAGCTCCTCGTTGGTCGATTGCAGCTCCTCGTTGGTCGACTGCAGTTCCTCGTTGGCCGACTTGAGCTCCTCGCGCGAGGCTTGCATCTCGTCGCGCACCGCCTGGATCTCCAGGCGCGCCTGCGCCAGTTGCTGTTCGAGCTCCAGCAGCTCCGGGTTGGCCGCGCGCGCACGGCGCTTTTCCGGCGGCAGCGGCGCGCTGGTGAAGGTCAGCATCAGGGTGCCCGACAACGGTCCCGATTCGGGCATCGCCTCGGCTGTCAGGTCCAGCGCCTGCGACGGTTTCCCCGCCGCGTCGCGCTGTATCAGGCCGCGCACGGCGACCATGCCGTCGCTCTGTGAGGCGCGTTTGAGCAAGTCCGCCAGTTCGTGGCGCAGGCCATCGCGCGCCATCGCATGGATGTTCCAGTTGGCTTTGCCGGCGGCCGGCTCCAGGTAGGCGCCGGTGCGGCCATGGATGTACAGGATGTCGCCATGGACGTTGAGCAGCACGGCGGCCGGCGCGTGCTTCTTAAGCAGCTGCTGCTCGACCTGGGTTTGGAGGTTTCCGTTCATGGATGGGATGGCAGGCTCGCTGGCAGAGGGAATCGACACGCTGCTGACGCGCGTGGGAAAGTAGTTGGCCACGCGATGAATGGAAGCGTCCAGCCGCCGGTAAATGCGGCCGGCGCCGGTCATCGGCGCGAATAGTTCGTTGAAATGGCCCGGGGTATCGGCGCTGCCGAGCATCAGCAGCCCGCCGGTCTTGAGCGCGTAATGGAACAACGGGATCAGTTGTTCCTGCAGCTTCGCGGTGAAATAAATCAGCAGGTTGCGGCAGCACAGGATATCGAGCTTGGTGAACGGCGGATCGGAAATGATGTTCTGGCGCGCGAAGATGATCATGTTGCGCACGTCCTTGCGGATGCGGTAACCGCCGTTCTCGGCCGGCATGAAGTAGCGCTGCCGCAGTTCGCTCGACACGTCGGACTCGATAGCGGCGCTGAAGACGCCCTGGCGCGCGCGATCGATGGCGTCTTCGTCAAGGTCGGTGGCGAAAATCTGCAGCGTGTAGCGCGCCGACGGTCGCAATTGCTCGATTACCTCGTTAAAGGCGATCGCCAACGAGTAGGCCTCCTGCCCGGTCGAGCAGGCAGGCACCCATGCCTTGAAGGCGGCACCGTCGGGGTGCTCGGCCAGCAGTTGCGGCAGCCCGCTCGCCATCAGGTACTCCCATACCTTCGGATCGCGGAAAAAGCTGGTCACACCGATCAGCAGTTCCTTGAACAGCAACTCGACTTCGGCGGGATTGGCGCCCATGAAGCCGACATAGGCGCTTAACGAATCGCACTGGCACACCTTCACGCGGCGTTCGATACGGCGCATGACCGTGCTCAGTTTATAGTCGGAGAAGTTGGCGCCGGTCTGCTGGAGCAACAGCTGGAACAGCTGCTGCAGGGCCTCGCGCTGCGCCGACGCCTGCAACGGCAATCCGCCTTCACGGCCGCCGCGCCACTCGGCGATATGCGCCGGCATCTCCGATGGCTGCGCAACGATGTCGACGACGTCGGCGTCGATGGCGCTAAGCGGCATTGGATCGAAGCGCGCCGCCCCCGGCGGCTGCGCCATGGTCAGCCCGCCGTTCTCGCGGATCGCCGCCAGTCCATGGGTACCATCCACGCCCATGCCGGAAAGGACGATGCCAACCGCGCGCTCGCGGCGATGCTCGGCCAGCGCGCGGAAGAAACTATCGATCGGCAAGCGAAAGCCCCGTTGTCCGGCTGGGGACAGCACCGCGAAGCGGTCATCTTCGAAGCCGAGGTCACGGGCGGGTGGAATCACGTAGACGTGGTCCGCTTCGACCGGCATGCGGTCGATGACCTCGACCACCTTCATTGCTGTCACGCGCTGCAGCAATTCGGGCAGCATGCCTTTGTGGATGGGATCGAGGTGCTGCACGACGACGTAGGCAAAGCCGGTGGAGGATGGCAACGCGAGGAGGAATTCGCAAATCGGATCGAGACCGCCGGCCGAAGCGCCGATACCCACGACAGGCACTGGCAACGGTGACGGCGTGGCGGACGAACGAGCCGGCGCGCTACCGGCGGCGGCGATCCGGGAGTCTATGGCATTGGAAAGCGGGTCTGTCGTCATCGTGGCACTAAAACCAACCGTCGGGGTCCGCCGCCTGCTACGCAAAACGATGCGGGCGGCAGGAAATGTGGCTTTTGTCTACATCTTGCCAGATGATTATACAAATGTCGCGGCCAAAATCCAAGCGCGCGGCCCGCGTGCGTCCGCCTCACACATCTTATTCGCTTGCCGTATGCCAGCCGCCGCCCAGCGACTGGATCAACGCGATCGCCGTAGTCTGGCGGTCCGCCTGCGATTGCACCAGCGCGCGGCGCGCGTTCAGCGCCGTGGTCTGGGCGGTCACCACATCGGTGTAGCCTACCTGGCCGGCGCGGTATCGATTGAGCATCTGCACCTCGACCTGGTCGGCCGCCTCGGAGGCGATCCTGCGCAGGTCCTGCTGCTGCGCCAGCGCACGGGTGGCCGAGAGCTGGTTCTCGACGTCGGCAAACGCCGTCAGCACCGTCTGGCGGTAGCGGGCGATGGCGGCGTCGCGCGCGGCCTCGGCGCCGGCGACGCGCGCCCTGGTGGCGCCGGCGTCGAACAGGGTCTGCGCCGCCGACAGTCCCAGCGACCACAGACTGTTGGAGGCGTTGAACAGGCCCGAGGCCGCGTTCGAGCCGACCCCGTAGGAACCGGTCAGGCTCAGACTCGGGAAGTAGGCGGAGCGCGCGATGCCGATTTGCTCGTTGTACGCGGCCACCGAGCGTTCCGCCGCAGCGATGTCCGGGCGGCGTTGCAGCAGGGTCGAAGGCACGCCGGTCGGCACGTCCGGCACCGTTACGTTCCACGGCGCCGGCGCCAGCGCGAAGTCGCTGGCGGCCTTGCCCAGCAGGACGGCGATCGCGTGTTCGAGCGCGGCGCGCTGCTGCACCAGCGTGACCTGGTCGATGCGGGCGTTGGCCAACTGGGTTTGCGCCTGCAGCAAGTCCGACTTGGTGGTCACGCCGGCATCGAATCGGTTCTGCGTGATCTGCAGCACCCGCTCGTAGCCCTCGGTGGTGGCGTCGAGCAGCGCTTTTTCGGCGTCGGCCTGGCGCAGCAGGAAGTAATTGGTGGCCAGTTCGCCCTGCGCCGACAAGCGCGCGGCCGCCAGGTCGGCGGCGCTGGCCTGCAGGCTGGCCTGGGCGCTGTTGGTGCCGGCGCGCAGCCTGCCCCAGATATCGGGCTCCCAGCTGGCGCCGATGTTGGCGCGGTACTGGCTGGCGTTCTGGGTATTGCCGCCGCCCCCGGAGCGGGCCGCGCTGCCGTTCAAATCGACCAACGGGAACAGCGCGGCGCGCTGTTCGCCCACCAGCGCCCTCGCCTGCGCGTAATTGGCGGCGGCAATGGCGACGTTCTGGTTCGACACCTCGATGGTCTCGGCCAGCTGGTTCAACAGCGGATCGCCGAACAACTGCCACCACGGCCCGCGCTCGAGCATATCGGCCGGGGCGGCGACGGTCCATCCGGCGGCGGCCTTTTCCGCGTCGGTGGCGGTTTCCTTGAAGGCCGCCGGCGACGGCGTCTCCGGCAGCTTGTAGGCCGGGCCGACGGCACAGCCGGCGGTGGCCAGCGCCGTCAGCACTGCAAGCGCGATGGCCCGATGGCGCGGTGTTCGGCGAAGGATGGTTGGTGCGTGTGTACTCATGGTGTGCTCGGCGACGGATCGCTGTGGATTTTACTTAGTTGTTGTTCGGACGGACCACGGCGGCGCAGCTTGTCCATCAGGATGTAGACCACCGGCGTGGTGAGGAGCGTCAGCAGCTGGCTGGCGATCAGGCCACCGATAATGGCCACGCCGAGCGGCCGGCGCAGCTCAGAGCCCTCGCCAAAGCCGATCGCCAGCGGCAGCGCGCCCAGGGCGGCGGCCAGTGTCGTCATCAGGATCGGGCGGAAGCGCAGCAGGCACGCCTCGCGTACCGCTTCAAGCGGCGACAGGCCGCGCGAGCGCTCCGCCTCCAGCGCGAAGTCGATGATCAGGATCGCGTTCTTCTTGACGATGCCGATCAGCAGGAAGATACCGATCAAGGCGATCGTCGAGAATTCCATCTTGAAGATCAGCAGCGCCAGCACCGCGCCCACGCCCGCCGACGGCAAGGTGGTGAGCACTGTCACCGGATGGACCAGGCTTTCGTACAGGATGCCAAGCACGATGTAGATCACCACGATGGCCGCCAGGATCAGCAGCGGCAGCGACTTGTTGCTGTCCTGAGCCGACTTGGCGGCGCCGGCAAAGCTCCCGCGCACGTTGTTCGGCATGCCGATCTCCGCCTCCGCCTCCGCGATCTCCGCGGTGGCGTCGGACAGGCTGGCGCCATCGGCCAGGTTGAAAGCGATGGTCGTCGCCAGTTCGCCGTCCTGGTGGTTGATCGACGTCGCCGTCGAACTCTCGGCAAACTTCGCCAGGGCCGACAGCGGCACCATGGTGGTGGCCGTGGTACTCAGCGCGGAACCGGAAGACGCGTCCCTGACCGCCGGCGCGGCGACGTTGGCGGCGGTGGCCGTGCTGGCGGCGCCGGTCGCGCCGGCGGTGGTAGCGGTGGTAGCGTTGGTGCTGGCGGTGGTGGCGGCCGTCGGTGCGCCGCTTGGATTACTGGCGGTTGGCGCCGGCAGTCCTTTCGACGGCACGTACACGTCCTTCAGCGATTCGGGACTCCTGCTGTAGTCGCGCGCCACTTCCATGATCACGTGATACTGGTTCACCTCACCGTAGATGGTCGCCACCTGCCGCTGGCCAAAGCTGTTATACAAGGCGTTGTCGATATCCTTGGCCGACACGCCCAGCCGCGAGGCGCTGTCCTTGTCGACGGTGACAAAGGTTTCGACCCCGTTTTCCGCCTGGTCGCTATCGACATCGACCATCGACTTCTTGGCCTTCATCGCGTCCGCCAGACGCGTGGCCCACTTCTTCAAATCGACCTCGTTGTCGCTCTTGAGCGTGTATTGGTTGTTGGCGTTGGCCGAGCGGCCGCCCGAGCGCAAATCCTGTACGGGGCTGAGGAACAGCGTCACCCCGGTGACCTTGGCCAGCTTCGGCCGCAGGCGCGCGATCACGGCGTTGCCCGCCACGGTGCGCTCGCTGGCCGGCTTCAGGTTGATGAACATGAAACCGCCGCCGGCACGCCGCCCCCCGGTGAAGCCCACCACCGTGGCGACATCGGGATCGTCCTTGATGATGTTGACCAGCTGGCGCAGTTTTCCCTGCATGGCCTGGAACGAGATGCTCTGGTCGGCGCGGATGCCGCCGCTGACCTGGCCCGTGTCCTGCTGCGGAAAGCCGCCCTTGGGAATGGCCGCGAACAGATAGACATTCAGGCCGATCACGAACACGAGGCTGAGCATCCCCAGCCAGACGCTCGACAGCGCCCAGTCCAGGCTATGCTCGTAGCCCTTGAGGACTTTGTCGAAACCGGTCTCGAAGAACCGCGCCACGCGGCCGGGAGGCTTGCCATGCTGGTCCGGCTTGAGCAGCCACGCGCACATCATCGGCGTGGTTGTCAGCGAAATCACCAGCGAAATCATCACCGCCGCCGACAAGGTGATGGCGAACTCCTTGAACAGCGCGCCGAACTGGCCGCCCATGAACAGCAGCGGGATGAACACGGCGATCAGCGAAAGGCTGATCGACAGCACCGTGAAGCCCACCTCGCGCGCGCCCAGCAGCGCCGCCGACAGGCGGTCCATGCCGGCTTCGATGTGGCGCTGGGTGTTTTCCAGCACCACGATGGCGTCGTCGACGACAAAGCCGGTGGCCACGGTCAGCGCCATCAGCGACAGGTTGTTCAGACTGAAACCGAGCAGGTACATCACGCCGAAGGTGCCCAGCAGCGACACCACCGTCGCCACCGCAGGCACGATGGTCGCGCGCAGGTTGCGCAGGAAAACGCTCACCACCAGCACCACCAGCAGGATCGAGATGATCAGCGTGACCTCGATCTCGTGCAGCGACGAACGGATCGAATTGGTGCTGTCGCTGGCGATGGCGACATTCACATCGGGCGGCATCTGCGCCTGCAGCGCCGGCAGCTGCGCGCGCACGCTGTCGACCGTTTCGATCACGTTGGCGCCCGCCTGCGGGCGGATCAGCACCACGATCGCCGGCTGGCCGTTGAACAGGCCCAGATTGTTCACGTCCTCGACGCCGTCGACCACGTCGGCAACGTCCTTGAGGCGGATCGCCGTCTCGTTGCGCCATCCAACCACCAGATCCTGATAGTCCCTGGCATTGCGACCGCCGCTGGCGTTGGCCGACTCGGTGTAGATCTGCAATCGGCGGCCCTGCCCCTGCAGCGCGCCGCGCGGCCGGTTGGCGTTGGTGGCCTGTATCGCCGCGCGCACGTCCTCCATCGACAGGCCGTAGCGGTTGAGCGCATACGGATTGAGTTCGACGCGCACGGCCGGCAGCGAGCCGCCGCCCAGCTCAACGTCGCCCACGCCGGTCACCTGCGACAGGCGTTGCAGCACGGTGTTGGAAACGGCGTCGTAAATCTGCCCAGGGGTGCGCGTTTTCGATGTCAGCGCCAGGATCATCACCGGCGAGCCGGAGGTGTTGGCCTTGCGGTAGGTCGGATTGCTGCGCAAGGTGGCCGGCAGATCGACGCGGCTGGCGTTGATGGCCGCCTGCACTTCGCGCGCCACCGCGTCGACGTTGCGGTTCAAATCGAACTGCAAGGTGATGTTGGTGGAGCTGGTGCTGGAACTGGACGTCATTTCGTTGACGCCGGCGATCACGCCCAGATGGCGTTCGAGCGGCGTCGCCACGCTGCTGGCCATGGTCGACGGACTGGCGCCCGGCAGATTGGCGTTGACCGAGATGATGGGGAAATCGACCTGCGGCAGCGGCGCCACCGGCAGCACGAAGAACGCGCCGATACCGGCCAGCGCGATGCCCACCGTCAGCAGGACGGTGGCGATCGGCCGCTTGACGAATGGCGACGACAGGTTCACAGCGCACCACCTTCGGCCGGCGCTGGTTTTGCCGCCGGTGGATTCGGTTTGCCGCCGCCGAAGCGCCGCGCCAGGCTATCGAAGCCCAGGTAGATGACCGGCGTGGTGAACAGGGTCAGAAGCTGGCTGACGATCAGCCCCCCGAAAATCGCCAGGCCCAGTGGGCGGCGCAATTCCGAGCCCTCGCCCCAGCCCAGCATCAGCGGCACGGCGGCGAACAGCGCCGCCAGGGTCGTCATCAGGATGGGACGGAAGCGCAGCAGCGCGGCCTGGTGGATCGCCTCGCGCGGCGACTTGCCGCCGTCACGTTCGGCATCGATGGCGAAGTCGATCATCATGATCGCGTTCTTCTTGACGATGCCGATCAGCAGAATAATGCCGATGATGCCGATCACACCGAGGTCCTGGCCGCTGATCAGCAGCGCCAGCAAGGCGCCGACGCCGGCCGACGGCAATGTCGACAGGATCGTCAGCGGGTGCACGTAGCTTTCATACAGCACGCCCAGCACGATGTAGACGCAGACCACCGCCGCCAGGATCAGCCAAAGCTGGTTGGACAACGAGGCCTGGTAGGCGCCGGAGGCGCCGAGGAAGGTCAGCGTCACCGAAGGCGGGAACTTGATCTCGGCGGCGGCCTGCTTGATGCTGTCGACCGCCGTGCCGAGGGAGACATTGGCGGCGGTATCGAAGCCCAGCGTGGTGGCCGGATACTGCGCCACGTGCGTCACCTGCAGCGGCGCCGGGCGCTCGCTGATGGTGGCCAGCGCCGACAGCGGCGTGGCCTTGCCGGAGCCGGTGCGCAATTGCAGATTGCCGAGGTCCTGCGGGGTGGTGATGTCGTCGCTTTTCGCTTCCAGGATCACGCGGTACTGGTTGGTCTCGGTGAAGATGGTCGAGACGATGCGCTGGCCGAAGGCGCTGTAGAGCGCATCGTCGATCGACGCGGAGGTGACCGACAGGCGCGAGGCGGTATCGCGGTCGACGGTGATGTAGGCGGCGTTGGCGCTGGCGCCGACGTCGGAGACGACGTTGCGCAGCTCCTTCTTGGTGCGCATTTGTTCCGCGAGCTTGGTGGCCCACTCGTTGACGCTGGCGTTGTCCGCGCCCTCGATCGATACGCGGAACTGGGTCGGCCCGCTTTCGGCGTCGATGGTCAGGTCCTGGGTCGGTTGCAGATACAAGGTCAGGCCCGGGATCGTCGCCACTCGGTTGCGCAGGCGCTCCATGGTCTCTTGCTGGCTGCCCGTGCGTTCGCGCTTCAAGTTGATCAGCATGCTGCCGGTATGGAGCATGGTGTTGTTGGCGGCGTCGACGCCGACCACGGAACTGAGCGTGGCCACATCTGGGTCCTCGAGCACCAGGCGCGCGGCCTGCTGCTGCAGCTCGGCCATCCTGGCATAGGAGACGGCCTTGCCGGTCTCCAGGCGCGCCTGCAGCTGGCCGGTGTCCTGGGTCGGGAACAGCCCTTTCGGAATGACCACGTACAGCAGCACCGTCAGCAGCAGCGTGGCCAGCGCCACCAGCAAGGTCAGGCCGCTATGTTTCAGCACCCAGATCAGCGCGCGGTCGTAATGGCCGATCACCCAGTCGAAGAATTCCTGAAAGCGCACGGCGAAGCGGCTCGGCTTGTCCTCGCCATGGCTCTTGAGCCAGCGGGCCGACATCATCGGCACCAGGGTCAGCGACACCACGGCGGAGATCAGGATCGTGATCGCCAGCGCCATCGCGAACTCGCGGAACAGCCGGCCCACCACGTCGCCCATGAACAGCAGCGGAATCAGCACCGCGATCAGCGACACCGTCAGTGAGATGATGGTGAAGCCGATCTGCTTGGCGCCCTT
>Ga0308163_10000560_pt1 | contig 61945 bp, 71 predicted proteins | sample PhyTR1_FD_201037 | JGI IMG/M metagenome (GOLD analysis project Ga0308163, IMG submission 201037) | Phyllosphere microbial communities from UC Gill Tract Community Farm, Albany, California, United States - DLSLT.R1 | ecosystem: Host-associated > Plants > Phyllosphere > Unclassified | place: USA...
GATTTGGGGGGCCGCCGCCACGCGCCATCCATGGCGCGGGGCGGCTAAACCGGCATCCCTGCCGGTTTACCCCCCAAATCCCTGTCGAATTCCGGCCAGCGTGGTTTGACGGGGCGCCTGAGATCAAAAGCAGATCAAGAACAAGATCAACAGCGACTCGCTTCGCATCGTGGTTACCTACGCCCGGCTCAGCCCACAAACAGCATCGGATACAGCGACAGCACCAACAGCCCGGCCATGGACCAGTTGAACATCCGTAACCAGCGCGGCTCACGCAACAGGTTACGCAAGCCGCTGCCACACCCCACCCACACGCACACACTCGGCAGGTTGACCACTGCAAATACCAGGGCGATCACCAGTACATTAGTCACATAACCCTCGGCCGGCGTGTAGGTGGTGATCGCCCCCAGCGCCATGATCCACGCCTTGGGGTTGACCCACTGGAAGGCCGCCGCACCGAGGAAGGTCATCGGCTTGCCGTGTTCATCCGGGTTGTCAGACATGCCGCCCGCATTGGCAATCTTCCACGCCAGGTACAACAAATACGCGGCGCCGACATAACGCAACAGCGTATAGGCCCACGGGAACAGCTTGAACACCTCGCCCAAGCCAAGCCCCACACAGATCACCAACAGCATAAAGCCGATGCTGATCCCCAGCGCATGGGGCATCGAACGGCGAAAGCCGAAATTCACGCCTGAGGCCAGCAACATGGTGTTGTTGGGCCCTGGGGTGATCGAAGAAACAAAAGCGAACAGCACGAAGGCTGATAACAGGCTGGTAGACATGATCATGGCGCGGCATCCAAGCGGTGGTGATGTGCCTGCGACAGTAGTGGGTTATGGCGCGCTGCGCCCCGTACAGCTAGGGGTGTATCGAGGCATACACTTGCACAGCCTTCATCGAGAAGTTGCGCTTACCGAGGCGCATCCGGAACCGGTGTGGGAACCTGCCATGCCGGTTTTTTGCCCTCCTGACTGTCGAAAACACGCCGAGCCTTACGAAAGTCCTCCACGTTTTCCACCACCCAGGTCCAGATAGGCGACATGCGAATCAAAAGCTCTCGGCCCAGGGGCGTCAGCTCGTACTCGACGCGGGGCGGAATCTCACCGAACTCGCGCCGAACCAACAGGCCGTCGCGCTCCATGGCGCGTAGGGTCTTGGTCAACATGCGCTGAGTCACACCTGTCATCTGCCGTTTTATCTCGGCATGACGCATCGCACCGTACACACCCAGCGCATGCAGAATGCCCAGTGACCAGCGGCTACCGGCGTGAGCCAGGACTTCACGCCTGACGCCATCGTCCTCTTCCCTGAGCGATTGGCAGATAACTTCTGCCTGGCTGAGCGTTTCATGATCGGTCATTTCTACCCCTGGTATCACCCGTGTGCCTTCTTATGAGCGCTGCCGAATCGTGCCAGCATGGGCTCATCTTATCGCCAACAGGTCTGCGGAGAAATCATGCCTGAAATGACCCCACTTCCCTCTCAATCGATCCTTGTTCTAGGTGCCGGCGAGCTCGGCCTGCCGGTTTTGCGCAACCTGGCGCGTGAGGCCAAACGCGCGCCCGGCTCCACCCTCAGCGTGTTGCTAAGGGAGTCGACCATCAACACGCAAGTGCCCGAAAAAAAAGTAGAGATCGATGAGCTGCGCGGCCTGGGCATTCAGATGGTCGCCGCAGACCTGGTGAACGACTCAATCGATCAACTTGCCAAGGTCTTCGCACGCTTCGATACCGTGATCGGCTGCGCGGGCATGGTCGCGGGCCGAGAAACCCCGATGAAGCTGGCGACCGCCGCGCTCAAGTCCGGCGTGAAGCGCTACTTCCCGTGGCAGTTCGGCGTGGATTTCGAAGTGATTGGCCGGGGCAGCCCCCAGGATCTGTTCGATGCTCAACTCGATGTGCGCGAGTTGCTGCGCGCCCAGGACAACACTGAATGGGTCATCATCTCGACAGGCATGTTCACCAGCTTCCTGTTCGAGCCGGTGTTCGAGGTCGTCGACTTCGACAACAACACAGTCAACGCCCTGGGCAGTCTGGAGAACAGCGTGACGCTCACCACGCCAGACGACATCGGCACGCTGACAGCGCAAATCGTGTTCTTCGAACCGCGCCTGCGCAATCAGATTGTCTATCTCGCCGGCGACACCGTGACGTATGGGCAGGTTGCGAGCATGCTGGAGCGTGTTCTGGATCGCCCGTTCAAACGCAACGTGTGGACGGTTGACTATCTCATGCAGGCACTGGAGCAAGACCCCACACACCACATCAAGAAGTACCGTGCCGTATTCGCACAAGGTAAGGGTGTGGCCTGGCCTAAGGCGGCCACCTTCAACGAGCATCAGTCGATTCCGGTCACCACTGCCGAGCAGTGGGCTCGGGAAAACCTTGCAGACCTTTGAAAGCCGGATTCTGAGGCCAGCCGTAAAGGCTGGCACAGGTGAAGGGACGGTTAGCGGCTTTGAGCTTCACGCTGCTGGCCAGAGGCATGTTGTTTTTTTACATGCTTGCGCGACCTGAGCTCGTATTGATGGTGAATAAACCAGGCGATCAACAACAACCCAGTGACGCCAAAAACCAAGACCAACAGCTCTAGCGCAGTACCTTCATGTGAAAACATCTTTCGTTCCTCGTCCTGAAGCCGTATGACCGAAAAAACAGCCACACCGAAATTGTTTGTAATAATTCAAACATTTTCAGGGTAGTCGGCAAATCCTCAGGTGACAACCCCGATCGGGCTATAACCCTTGATCTAGACGTGTCACTCGTCGAAAAACGGGTAAGTCACACGCAATAAAAAACCCCGTAGACGCTAATCTACGGGGTTTGCGCGAGCTTACTTGCTGCCAGAAGCGTCCTGCTCGACCACCATATCCAACACGTAGACCGTCGAAGGCGCATCCGCTGGCGGATTCTTCCATTCGTACTGCTTGACCCGCAACACAGTGCGCACGCCGTCATGATGCACAAAGCCTTCGATAGGCTGGTACAGCGGATGCCAGGTGTCTTGGGTCGCCAGTTGCAGGCCCGCGTCGTCATAGCGACGCTCGCGCACTTGCAGACATTGATAGTTCGGGATCAAAGGGTGGCTGCACTTGACCGTCTTGGCCGCCACTTCCAGAAACCTGACCTCGCCCTCGCTACCGTAGCGGGTCTGCGGGGTGGCCTCGCCTTGCAGCTTGAGCACCGAGCCGTCCGCTGTCGCCAGTTGCAGCATCGGCGCCATGTTGTCGCCGGTGATCACCGCGCGCAGATCGCCCTTGAACAGGCGCCCTACCTGGGCGTCAAGGTCCATCAGGCTCTTGTCACAGGCCATCAACGTAGAGGCCATTGGCTGAACCTTCAGAACCCCGTCCTGATAGTGATAGCCGCCGAACTGACGATTGCAGCCACCGCTGATGCTCAGATTCTTGTCACCGAAGGCAACGCGCAACTTGCGCTCGATGCCTTTGTTCATCGCCACAAGAGGCTTGCCCGACGCGTCCGTTGCCGAGACCAGGTTCCAGTCGTAAGCAGATAAGGTTGGCTGGGCTACAGCGGCTGAGGTAGTAGGCATTGAAGGTGATTCTTCATGGCTTTTGGAAGGGGCGGCACAGCCTTGGATGAGTGCAGCGCACACGGCTACAAGAAGAATTTTTTGTTTCATGGGTCACTCTGTCAGCTTTGATGAGTGCGGGCGTTATTCTGCGCTGGCAGGATAAGCGCGCGGCTAAAACGGCGTGAGGAGGTCGCTTGAGACCGTACTGAGCATAGCCCAGAGCTTGCTTGGCGGACCTCGTCCTTGGCCGATAGCAGTCGGACATCATTTGCTTCGATCAGTTTCACTGAGTCAGGGCGGTGGCGGTATTGCTGCATTTTAGGCAATAAAAAACCCCGTAGACGCTAATCTACGGGGTTTCTAAGAGTGGAGGCCGAGGTCGGAATCGAACCGGCGTAGGCGGATTTGCAATCCCCAATAAAAGCGTTATTTTTCAATTGCTTATAGATTTTCCCATTCCGCATAATAGTATTTCCACGGGCGGCGCAGACCAATGTTCACGGGCCGAACACATTTGATTGCGGAATGGATTTACTACGCTTCGTCGGCTGAAATCGCATCACTTCTGAACCTCGATTACTGTACACGCATACAGTCTATGAGATTCACGCTATGAACGTAGACATGGACACCGATGATTGGCTCGGCTGCCCCACTCCCCTTGAGATGTACCAGCACCAATGCTCAATCTTAGTAGATGAGCTGGTGGAGACCGAGCGCATGCTGCGTCGAGCGCGGGCGAATATCGCCGGCCTGGTGCAGATGAATGACCTGCTCATGACAGGTAAGGCCGAGGCCGAAGGAAAGCTCGCCGAGGCGCTGGAAAAGATCAGCACGCTGGAACAACAGTACTCGTTTGCCTCAGTGCAAAGCGTGAAGATCATCACCGGGCAGCGCGACCATCTGCTCAGGGAAAATCAGCGACTGCTGCTCGAGCTTAGCGTTTACAAGCAGCCATTAGCCTAACTCGTCGGCATAGGCCGCGACCGCCTCCTCATTCAGCTCGCGCCACTCACCTTCGTTAATCAGCCCCTGTTGCTTGAGGTCGTCAGCCAGGGCCAGTCGCGTTTCGTAGCGCTCCTCAGGCGTGGCCGATATGAAGGCTGGATCGTTACGCAGCACAAACCACGCCTCCATTGCGTTCACCTGATCAACGTTGATCGCCATGACGAATACCTCGGGCCAGTGTCTACAGTGTAGAGATTGGCCGAGGACCGGCTGTTCATCGGCGCCGACGAGCGGAGATGCTTATGTGCGGAAGACTTTCACAGTATCGGGGAATTCATGACTTCGTTGCAGCGCTGAGTATGCCCAATGCGCTGGCGAACTCCGTGGGGGATCAGCCGATAGAGCGCTACAACGTGGCGCCATCAACTGCGGTTGCACTGCTGCACCTGCAGGGTGACCTGCTCCACGCCGATCCAGTGCGCTGGGGATGGCGGCCGCACTGGGCGAAAGACCGCGCCGCGCCGATCAATGCGCGGGTGGAAAAAGTGGCGCATGGTCCGTTCTTCAGGGCGATCTGGCCGCACCGGGCAATTACGCCCCTCGACAACTGGTTTGAGTGGGTGGATGAAGGCGGACCCAAGAAGCAGCCGTACCTGATCCGCAGGCGCGATGGTGCACCGATATTCTGCGCCGCCATTGGCCAGCTACCAGATGCTGACGAAGGTCCAGGCGAGCACGACGGATTCGTGATCATCACCGCCGACAGTGCCGGGGGCATGGTGGATATTCACGACCGACGGCCCGTGGTGCTGACGCCGGACCTAGCCCGGGAATGGTTGGATCCGGCCACGCCCAAGGAGCGCGCCGAGCAGATGGTGCTGCACCAGGGCGAACCGTCCGAAGTATTCGAGTGGTTCAAGGTAGACACAGCCGTGGGCAACGTGCGAAACAAAGGGCCTGAATTAATACGCGTTAAACCTTTATAGATTCACTAAAAACAGGCGTTGCTTGTAGCGACAGCGGATGATTTTCATCGTAGGAAGCACGCCTGATTTCGATAAGATAAGCGATTTCCGATTCATGCAATCTCTCTATTTCCAAGTTGCCATCGAGAATGCTCTGTCCACCTTGGAAAACCATTTCCAAATTTTCTGGTATTACGGACCTTGGATATCCTGCAAAATCACATAGATTGTCGTAAAAATCTTTGGTAAACCTTATTGCAGCAAGAACATCCAAAGTGCTCGTACCTAAAGTTATAAAATCATACTTTGGGGGTGCACACCCTTCACTCCTAACTAACACCCCTCGAGAAACAAATCCTCTAGTAACCTGTGTAAGGTGAAGACTATTAGCAGCAAGGCAGATACTCTTACACGCTTGCAAATAAGCGTCCAGTGTAGAAAATGAACTTACGCCACCTGGCACCAATACAGACTTAAGAAATTTAGCACCTGATATTATCTGCGCATTGACTGCCTCAAAAGAATCAACCTCAATCTTTGGAAGCCCATTTTCAGGCGCACCTGAAAAGAATCGGACGTGTAATACGGGGTGCAAATGATATTTGAATATCTCGACCCCCAGATAATCTACGTCTTGGATAGCAGAGAAATAGGCCAGCATTTCCTTCCTGTGAGTATAGAAAGCATCTAAATTATTTTTGAAACTAACTACCTCAATTTGTTTAGCCGTTTGCTGTGTTGAATGAAATCGTGAAACCAATCCAGATAGAGGCAACGACAACGACATAACAGCCAATGGCAAAATACTAATATCGATAAAATTCTTAAAACCTGCTGGTGACAGTTCGAAACTATATTTAGGCCAAACCCAGAGCCCCAAAGAAATCGCCACTGCGAGGGGAGTAAAAATAGACAGCCATAACAAGCCCTGATGAATCAGACCTTTACTCGTATCAAGTTTCAAAATTGAAGTAACTCTAAAACTCCTCAAAGTCCCTTTCCCAACAAAGCACGCAACCAAAATTAAAGATATAAATACAGCCAGCACAACTGAAAACATCAAGAATATTCCGTCTATCATGACAATGCTCCAAGCCTTATTCTTAATTTCTGACGATTGATCCCATCATCGCCTAAATTCAGCCTTAGATGAAGTAATTTAAAGACCAATCAGGCCTTGGTAAGTGAGCGGGAGACTTTCATGAGATACGCTCGGCAGCCCGTGACGCTGACAATCGCCAGGGGCGTGTAGCGTGCTATCAATTCATAATTTCCTTGACGTGAGCTTGGCATGCACGCAATGCAATTATGGCGTTATCCCCTTCATCGGTAATGGCGACAATTCTTTGAGCATGCGCTGGGTCAAGTTGGGCTCGACGGGCTGCATGAACCACGCCGACGGCGCTGGGGGTGGCAGGCACGTTGCAACCACTGGCTGAATCCTCGACGAGGACTGACAGCCGGACATCAGCAGTAGCAAGCTGGTCACGCAGGCGAGCCTGGTTGCGCTGGGCATCGAATAATTCCTTTCTGTGTTGTTGGTCCTGGAGCGCGAGCTGTTGCTCCGCGGCCAGTCGCTTTTGCTGCTCGGCGCGAGCTTGGCCAGCGGCGGCGTTACTGATCGCGGCCAAATCATCCTTGTGCAGGCCGGCCTGCTCGACGAGCTTTTTGCCCATGCGCCAGTCCTGCACCTGCCAAGTAACGCCAGCGGCACAGGCCATCAGCAGCACAATCAGCGCCACCATCCCGGCCAGCTTCTGAACCGGCGTCATGCCAGAGCCCGCCGCACGCCTTCTGCGACTATCCGATCCGGATATACGTACCCTGCGTTCTCGTGGTGAATGATCGCTTTGACGAAGCCGGCCATCACCGCCGGCTGATCCAGTTCAATTTCGGCGCCAGGGCGGGTGCCGGTGCTAGATTCGATGGCACGCACGTAGGCGGCGGTGTCATTCTCTACCGATGGTGCCCACCGGCTGATGATCGCCTTCACGGTCTTCAGACCATGCTTACGCTGGTACGACAGCAGGACTCTAGCCAACGCCCGAATACCATTTTCAGGTGTATCAAAACGGGCAAATCTCTTCTCAATTGAAAAATCTGGTTTCAGCTGGCCCTGCCAGTGGTTATTTGGAGCGTATTCAATATTGCCTGGGTTGCGATTGCGAACCCCACGGGACTCTTTTACTGACATAATTACCTCTCTCAAAAATTGGAAAAACTCGAGAAACCTCAGCTAGCCATATATAGTCACAACAAAAAATCAGAACTACGGAGCGATCATGGAACAAGACTTAGAAAGAACATATTTAGAGCAAGCGCTACAAGACTGTAAGTTATGCATGATCTCCACGGTACGCTTTAACTATGCAATGGCCCACCAAGACGATTGCGACCCTTTCGACCATATAACGGCGCTTATAAATCACTCAGCCGCAGTTTCCAGAATGTTTTGGCCGCCCGGATCCCCAAACAAACTATCAAAAGCCCGTTCCAAGGCACGCGGAGACTATCTAAGAAATTCCGTAGGGGTGGAAGATGATCACAGCGTTAGGCAACGTAAGCTGAGAGACCATTTCGAACATTATGACGAAAGGTTAGATGAATGGGCCGAATCATCCTTTAACAGAAGTATCATATTGAAAATGATAGGCTCCCGCGAACTCATACAAGGCCCGTACATTGGCGATGGAGATATAATTCATCACTTCAATCCAGAAAATAGAACTTACTACTTCCGTGGTGAAGCATTTAATATACAACAGATAGTTGACGGGGTAGAAGACATAGGTCGGAAGATAGTCGATAGGTTATGTCAAATATCACCCGCGAATGAGGAGATTATTAGGAGACGAGCCTTTGACCTCAAATCAAAGGACTAGCACTGCATACCGACGGGTTACTTCACAATCGACATAGACATTGCCGAAATAAACAAGCCCGACAGTTTTGCCGGGCTTGTTGCATTGTTTACTCTACTTGAACAGCCTTGTAGAGCCTAAAGAGTCTAGCTGCGTACATGGCATGACCAAGGTCATTTGGGTGCCACCTTACGCCTTCAGACTTGCCCCAGCCGTGCGCCTCAGGGATTGCAGCGAGATCCATCACCGACATGTATTGAAGGCTCTCCTCAATGGCGACGCCGTACATTTCGCGCTGCACCGCAGCGGTCTCGTCGCTGTATTCACCATTTGCGTTCAGTGGCGCGAGAGACCATGGACCTAGTGCAATTACCTTTGGCTTGCTAGGCATGGCTCGCACCTGGCGCACCAGAGTCGCGTATTGTCGGTGAAACAAAACCGGATCTGCAGTGGCATTGTCATGCTCGCCAAGCTGCAGGACAACCAGATCTGGCTTGGTATCCGATACCATCGGCAACCCGGATATACGCTCAGCTACAGACCCACTACCGCCGTAGGTGTGGTAACACTTGACAACGTATTGGTTTCGATCTTTAGCGATCATAGACACCAACTGATTCACATAGTCAGTCTTTGCGCTGGACGCGCCCATTCCTGAGGTATGAGACCAACCTAGATCGCGGATCGTATCTTTGTTGAAGCCATGTCGAGTTATGCTGTCACCGACGAAAAGAACCCGGTACGTTTTGCCCGAAGACACTGGGCATTTTACGTGCTGGTCGAGTTGAGATTGGTCGGCCAAAGCGCAGCCGGAAAGCAACAGCGCAGATAGAAAAAGCTTGCCTTGCATTGAAATAGCTCCGATTAGAAAGCGGATGATATCAGAACGCCTCCCTCGTGGACGGGTCAGAATCTCAAAACAGACTCAACGAGCTGGATTTTACCCGTCCAGTAGAACTGGATCAGTACAATCTGATCTGCTGCAATTGAGGTAACAGCGGTGGCCGCCCCCCAATTGACACCATCCCAGTTGAATACTGAATAGGCAGAAGACTTTGCCACAAGTCTCAACGTTGAACGTGTACCAGGTAGAAATCCTCCGCGAACTACCAACGTATTAATGTTCCCCGTCATTTCTACATACGCAGCCTTTGATCGCCAAGACAAATCAAGATTCATGGCATATTCAAACGGAACCTCTGAATCCGGAAAAGTGCTAGGAGCCGCAATCACCCGCCACGTACCGAGTTCACCATTCCACTCCGCAGATATTGCTGAGCCTTTTCCGAAGATCGCTCTTGCACCAATCGTCAAAGTAGTCAGATCATCATCAAGTATAATATTTATCTTCTGGAAGCTATTACCTGTTACAAGCAACGAGATAGCCGTAGGCTCAGTATTCCGAACAACCAAGACATCTCGAACCATGCTGACGTTTATTGCGTTTGCGTTGCTCGACTCTACAATTTCGTAGGACAAGATTCCGGGATTAATCGCACCAAAACGAGTAACACTATAATCCACGTAAAGATCCACAACATTCGACCCAATCACGATTGGATTGACGCAACCCGAGAAGTGACCAGCCAAAACCCTAGGACGACCAGCCCAATCAAAGCGCCAACCAAACAATGGCGAGTTCTGGAAGTTTCCTCCACCAACTGTTACCTCGTTATTGAAAATCGGAACAAAGTTATAAGGGCTGCCGGGCTGCTCTGGATAATCACCGACGTGGCCTTGGCAGTTGGTCACATTGGTGTGGGAACCCGACCAATAGGTACCCGTCGATGGACTCACTGTAACTACGTGACTGGCGGGTGGAACACCATGGTAGAAATCGTGAGAATAAATGGAACAGCCAATATGACAACCATCGCCGCCACACTCTATAAACTTAGTATTTTGAGCACGACTAAAAATACCCGGGCCGTTGATATTATCGGATACAGCCACATGGGCTTGAACCGTGACGTCATAAGCGAAGCAGCGTAAGAATGTAACGTTGAGCATTTTGGAGACGAACCCATTCGGTCCATCGTAGGCATCACAGTCGACACAGAAAATATTGCCGCCGTAACGGCCAGCACTATCTGAGCCATTTTGCTCAAACAAAAAGTTATGGTCACTGGCGCGAGCAGCCACACGCTCAATCCAATGCCACTCAGTAGAATCAGACAATCCCACGATGGCATTACCTGCTGCGTATCCATCGCAATTGAAGTCATAAAGCCGGCAACCGGTCTTGCCTGTAAGATTAATTGAACCTATTAGAGTAGTTCCGCCAGACAACCACTGTTTCGTTGACCGATTAAGTCTAGTTTTTCCATAGCCAACCAAAGATGTTCCAGAAGGAGGTGCAAGCTCTCCAATATTGACTTTCCCGGCCGGGATTCTTACTCGCTTATATTTGAGCAAATACGCTAGAATTTTTGCCTGTTCATTGACAACGCCAGACAAATCAAGATCATTTGGCTGAAAGTAACCAGCATCCAGGAACGGTTGTACTTGTTGGCGGAGCGCCTGATCGCCGATAGCTGTCAACTTCAGGCGATCTGCATTCCAATTGCCTGAAAGCGTAAGTGGCAAGTCTGATTGATTCGTAACTTTATACAGCTCACCATCACGCTGCACTGCTTGTGTAGGACGCTCCACGACAACTCCAACACCATAAGGCAAGAACACTGTTTCGAAACCAGACCGCTCGAGAAGCTCATCAAATTGAGTTCTCATCACCTCTAGCGAACCATCGATCTTATTTATCGCCTTATCAATATTATCCTGAACCTGCTCTACAGCAGTCGCCGCGTCCAATGTAGAGATATCGACCAGCAGCGGCGCGACATATCCATATCGACTTATACGCATATCAATACGAGGAGCCGTTGTATAGAAAAACACCCGTGCGTTTGCATCAGAACGAACGGGATTTCCTAAAGGTGTAACACCCGGAGAGTCTGAAAACAAAACGGCTCTTTCTTGCGTGCCGTGAACAAACACGTCCACGGTCGCATCAGGCAATAGAGCGCCGTCTTCGGCTCTTGCAGCGAAGAACTGAATAGGTTGCATAATTATCTCTTTCAGGTGTGGAGGGTAATAGGCGGGGCAAAATTTAGTTGCGAACGAACACTGCTCCAAGTATCGAACGCAGCAATACGCAGGTAATAAGTAGTTCCCAATGACAAGCCTTGAATCTGTCCAGATGCGGCCGCGCCTTCGTAACCGACAGTTCCCGAAACCGTCGGGTCAAAACCTGATTGCGTTGAGTACACGAAAATGTACCCCGCAGCATCGGCTGCTTGGCTTGGATTGCAACTTACAAGGGCGGTGGCCCCACCGACAGTGGCGGTACTTCCTGTCACGGGAGGAGGAGCCGTATTTGTCACTATCAGGGCGGTAACAGGGGCATTACCGACTGCGTTCCGCTCGACAACTTCCACCCGATAAGTGCGCACCAATGCCCCATCCACCAGCGCATCTGCGCGCTGATAGGTGTATGCCGTACTGGTTGTGGGCACTTCCCTTAGCAAGGCGTTGGTAGCGCCGTTGCGCACCCTTACCAGGCGGTCCTCGGCATGACTCCCTGCAGCCCAGCTCACGGTGAAATATGGCGATTCAAAAATGCCGACCAACTGCAAATTAAGCGCTGGGCTTGGGGCCACTTTAACTGGGGATAGCATCACGCTATAAGCGGTGACATCTGCCAGATCCTCTAATGCTCGCCCAAACACGTTAAAGGAGCGAAACTTGACCCAGGCCCACTTCCCGATTTGATCAACCGTGAAACTGTATTTCCAGATGGCGTCATCAAGCCTTACAAAAGGGGCATCCACGGCGTGAGCAGAGACCTTAGAACTTAACCGGCCTCGACGTAGATAGCTCAGATTGTATGATCCCGGCCCCGTGAGCACAGCATCTCGGTAGCTGATCAACTCACCGTTAACCCAACAAAGCGTTGCACCACTATCAGCCTCACCCGTGGTGGCCGCCGTGAGTTCAGAAGGAACCGACAACTGGACCGACAAAGCATTCTGCAGGTCAGGATCACTACCAACCTCCAAAGGCGCAGTAAGGCGTCCTATCCGAGATCGGCCATAGATACTCTCTACCATCCGATAGCTGTCACCGTCCGCACTGATCCAGACTTCACAACCGCCCCAGGAGTCGCCAGCGCCGGCGACCGCCCCCCAAACCTGAAGTTCGCCCGGAAGTAGAAGACTCTCAGGAGGGTTAAAAATTATTGGCGGTAGCACTGGGCCGGGCGCCGCGTTCTGATTCCCCTGATAACCGCTCTTGCTCTGCACGGGGTAATTTGACGCGCTACCGGTGCCAAGCAATGCGTCCTCTGCAACGATGGCAATTTTCCCATCCTCATCTTCCTCGACGGAGATCAGACGCACCAATCGCCGATCAAGCTTCAACCCCGGCTCGGTAACAGTAACCAGATCCATCGGTTCCAGCAGCACATGTTGCCAACCCAATGAAAAGCGATACTCATTGCGTATATAAAGCTTGCGTTGAACCAGCAACTGGGCCGAGTGCGACGCAATGACGGGATTGCAGATTTCATACGCCTTGATTGTGTCCATCGGTCTAGAGCCGAATTGCTCAATAGCAGCTTGGTCCAATCCACGCACCACATCCGTGTTGTACTCATGATCACGATCAAGAATCTCTAACGATACTTCGTTGTAACTATCGGCCTGGCTTTTTATCTTCAGCTGTACCGGGGGCTCACCCTCTTCTGCCAAAAAATCATCATCGGTCAGATGTGCTACTGGGGAAACATTCGGATACCAGGTAACCCCATTACCGGTAACTACTTGGTCACCAAAAGGAACCACCTTCATCTTTCCTGCAGACCACACCACTTCACTGTTGGTCAGCTGTAGCCATCGCGCGATAGCTTCGCTAGCGGGCGCCTGCTCGTCCAGAACCGGGCTCAGCAACAAGTTTTCTGCCAAGCAGTAGTCGCGGTAATTAGCCATGTCATCAATCCACCGAGGATCGAAACCTACGCCATCCAGCGGATCCATTAATAGGCCAGGCAGAAATACGCCAGGGTTAGCGTCCGGCAAGCCCGGCACCTGGTACGGCCCGTCAACCTCAAAGGTGTGATTTTGAACGCCGGCGTTATCATTCAGCAGATAATGTGCCGAGTACACATAGGCAGTATCGGAGTATGCGATAGCTTCGGTCGGGTGTTTGGTTTCGAGGTAACCCCACACTGGCTGATCCGGTTGTCCAGGCATAAAGCTAAACCCGATTTGCGCGAGAGCAGACTGCGGTACGCCGTCTACCAACTTTTCATCGAATACTTCTTTATCCCGAAAAATTCGCCGTACTGCGCCGAGCGGCCCACGGCCAATCGCAAGGATGATGGCCGCGTAGTAGGTATATGTGGTGTCTTTTTGCGTAGCGCCACCGCCGCCTTTACCACCAGTCTTTGTTTTAGTTGTTTTGGCAACTGCCTCAAAGTCTGTGTAGTAGATAAGGTTGGGACTGATACGGTTTCGGCCAGCTATCCAGGCTATTGGCTTTCCACTTGCGCTACTTTGGATTTGCAAGGCGTTTATACGTGTTGCGCTATTCGAGATACTGCTGCCACCGCCTCCCATTATCCACCCCCATATAGATTAAGCGTGTAATACCGCACCGGCCTGCTGACTAGGCGCTCTTCGCGCATATCGGCGACTTCTACGCCTACATCGCGATACGAATGAATAACCCGGTGCTCGTCGATAACTACCGCCCCATGGCTGTAGGTGCGCCCAAACTTCCAAATCGCGACATCCCCAGGTTGAGGCTTTTCTATTTCATGGCCGTACTCATCCAACCAGCCCAGGTACAGTTCACGACTGCGATGCAGGTGCCAATCCTGGGCATAAGCGCCCGGATCGATCCAAGGCATAAGCCCCGCCGAGTGAAAAACCTCAATCAATAACCAGGCACAATCCACCCCAACACCCACCAAATGCTGCCGGTGAGCATATGGAGTCTTTAACCACCGCCGAGCCTCAGCCAACACTGCATCACGCTGCAGCACTTCCACCCCGGTCATACAGACGTCTCCGCGACAGGAATGAACGGCATCCCGCGATATCGACCCCGGTTACCGAACTTATTAGTGCAGGCGTCCAGCGTGCGCGGGCATCCTGGGTAAATAAGGAACTGATCGCCGGGCTGAGGCACTGCGGGCAAGCCGAGTATCAAACTAATAACACCGCTACCCGACTGGCGACGAACCGTACGTGATACGCCGGCGTTACCCCCATTTACAAATCGAATTACACCCTGATCAAACCAGCCCTGCTCTGCAGCGACATCGGTTTGTATATTCAGGCCAGCCGCCACCGATAGCACATGCCCTGCTGTTTCAAACAAAGCCCGATTCACGCCACAGTCAGCGCTATATACGGTACGTAGGCACCCTGGCTGGAAGACTCCCTTAGGTACTTTTGTGTCCAGTAGCTCCATTGGCGACTTAACCGAAACAGTCGCCTGCTCTCTATTAGCAGGATCAACTTCGGCAACACGGCCAATAAAACGCATTACAGTCCCAACCACCGGAGCGCCCCAGTCCGACATGAAGGCCCGGGCGAGAGTTAGTGATGCTCCGTCGAACCCACCACCAGCTATAAAGGCCAGCACGGGCTCCCCAAGGAGAGTGTCTTGAACGCCGGCATAGAACGTAACACTCAGTGTGTCGACCTCTATGCCTCGTACCATCCGGACACCCGTACGCTTGATTAACGGACCGGACGCCGAGTAGTTCACCCCTTCAACATAGAGCTGAATACCCGCATCGGTGTAACGAAGAACCTGACCGCTTGCCAAGGCGATGGTGTAGAGATCGGCCATAACAAAGCTGCGTGCCGAGGACAAAAACTGCTTTAGTTCCGGAGTAGCCTCGATCATGGCTTGATACTCGTAAAAGAGACGTTTTTGATTTCCCAGATTCTCCCGAATGGCTGCGCGCTATTCAGCGAGTCAGAGTCGTAGGCACAACGGAAGAAAAAGGCCCCTGTCCACTCCAACACAGCCCCACCAGCGGGAGGCTGGGCAAATGTGATTAGGCCCAACTCATCCACGGTGTACGCGCTCGAGGGAACTCCATTCACTGTCAGCAGTTCAATGTTGACTACGCCGTAAACCGGTTCTACCCAGTCCCCAATGGCCCTGGAAAGTTGAAATACCCGGGTGGCCCCGTCACCGAACCCGAAACGATGCTTCGATACCTGGTGATCGGTACGGTCAAAATATAAGAACTCACCGAACTGTCCCTTGCGGGCGTTGAAAAACTGCAACAGCCGCGTCCACTCGTCCAGCCCCGGCCGCTTACGAACAGCGTTGTAATTGATCTGGAACGACCAGACAGGCGCAGCGTAATAGGCCGTGGTTCGACGTCGCCCACTTACCGACTTCTGAACACCGGTACTCCATTCCGGTGCCTTCTTGGCGAGCAGTGTTTGCCCCGGCATATGGGGCAAAACGTCTTCGGCTATTACCCCACGATCTGGTAAACCAGCAATCCATCTCGCTGGAAAAAACGGCCCTATAATCATGATTCGCCCCTTATGCCTTAATGGCACCATTACGCCGCAACTTCTGCACTTCCTCTGCAAACACCCGCGCATTACGCCGAATATCAGCCGGGGTAAGGCGCCCGCTGTTGTCGTGATAGTGATAACCACCACCGCCACCACCCAGTTGCCCTTCTCCGCTCGCTGCCTGACGAATGACATTCGCGTACTGCTTTGGCAGCACCATCTCCTGCTCGTGAAGTTGGGTCATGGGGTTCACACCTGCGGGGATGTCGTAACCGCCCTCAGCCGACGCCACGTTCTTGACCAAGCCGAAAACGAACGCACCGGCCGCAACAGCCGCCGCAACCCCCAGTACAGGGCCGATAAACGGAATGGCTGACATAGCTGCGAATGCACCAGCCATCGCCTGCCATGCGCTGGCGATGATGTTGGAGATGGTCGCCGCGCCCCAGATCGCGACCGACATAGCCGCGCCGCCCGCTTCTGCAGCAGTCCGCACACCGACACCAGTGACGGTGGCACCGGTTTTCGCCGTCTCGCCAAAGATCCACGCCATCAATGGCTTGGTGACCATGTTTTCAATAAACGCTGTACCTATGCTTCCAAAGATCCCTTTCAACAGCCCCTGGGTTCCCATAGTGCCGGTAAGGATTCCATTCAACCCGCTGGACCAACTGGCCTGTAAGCTCCCGACCATTCCAGTCCAATTGCTTTGGGACTCCATGGTTTGCTGCCGGCCGATTACAGCCATGCTATTGCGATGGGTTTGTTCAAGAGCGAGGATTTGCTGCTGGACTTGCTGGAGAGCCACCGGATTACGATCAGGATCCTGCTCCAGTAATACCTTTCGCTGTGCAAGCGATTCGGCCTCAATTGCATACCGTTGCTTTTCAAACTCAGCTTGGGCCTGCAGCAACTGCGCCTGGGTAATCAAGTTGGCCTGCAGGTCCAACTGCGCCATCTGCTCCGCATGGGCAACATCGGTAAGCCGTGCCTGCTTATCAGCGGCATATTCCTGTTGCTTCATGTTGGTGATTTGCTGCTGCTTTTCCCTCTCAACAGCGACCACTTCCGCAGCCGCCTTGCGATACTCCTGGCTGTCCTGACCATACAGTTGTCGACTTCGCTCCAGCACCTGCTGCGCGATATTCAAACGCGCATCCATATTGTTTCGGTATTGCTGGGCCTGAGCCTGTAAGTCGGCAAACGCCTTGCCTTCGTCCTCGCGTCGTAGCGAGTTCAAAGAAGTCAGGTAATTGCGCTGCACGCTCAAGCGTTCCTTGGCTGTCAGGTCAGTACGCTTGAGAATTCCTTGCCAGTACTCTGCTTCCTGTTGCTGAGAAAACTGGAGAAAAGTGCCCTGTTCTGTCTGCTGTTGAGCGTGCGCAACTTTCTGCGCATCCAGCGCCTCAGACCACTGGCTAACTCGCGATGTTGCTTTACCTGAGGGAGCGACGACGTCTTCAGTCTTTTTCGTAGGAGGCGTTGTTGACGCCTTCACTTTTTCCCGGTGCTCAATCGCTGCTGCATAACCGGCCTCAAGCTTCGTCAGGCGGGCGACCTCGATACCGTAGGCTGTTGGTGCCGTCCTGCCCTGCTGTGGGGCCTTAGTCATCGCGGTGTCGCCTGTTGCTGCCATGTCAGCCACCTTTCGGCGCTGCTCTTCAATGCGCGCAACACGGGAGCGCATACCGGCGTCCACCTCGTCTACCTTGTTGGAGACAAGTTGCATGTTCTCCAGCAGCAGACGCTCCTCCACCAATGCCGCTTCGAGAGGCGCCTTACTACCATTGCCACGGGGGCCTGGCTTGAAGTCCTTGAGGATTGCTTCGTAGCGAGCAACGTTCGCCGCCACTTCATCGACTGTTGCCCCAACGCCTGTCATTCCTTTCAACAGACTATTGAACCAGCTGGCCGTCTCAGCAAGTCGCTTGTTCAGGCTGACAAAAACAGGCTCCAAAATCGTGCCGATAGTGACCTGCAGCTCGTTGCTTTTTGAGTCGAGTTCAGCCTGGCTGCCCGTCAAGCCATCAGCCGCTTTCGCGGCGTTGCCAACCTGGGCTTCAGTCTCTTTCATCACCCCGTTGTACTCAGCGGTGATCTTCTGCGAATCGGTCAACTTGTCGCGGGTGGTGCCAATGCTCTTGGCATATTCCTCCCACATTTTCGCCACGTTTTTCGTGACGCCGGCGTTGTCGACCAATACCGAGTTTTCGTTCTTCAAACCTTCGGTAGCCGACACTACAGCTTCCGACAGGCTAAGATTCGCCTGCCGATTAAAGGCAGCAGCATCTTTCAAGCGCGTGATGACGCTCACTGCCTGGTCGACGTTGTAGCCCCGGCTCAACAGGTTTTGAAGCGCTTTGGCCGAATCTCCGACGCTGATCAGACCGTCAGCAGCAAGTTTGTTCGCCTCATCCATGGCACGGCCAATACCGACACCTGCGTGATTGGCGACCGCCTCCAAGCCCCGATAAGCCGCCTGCTGCTGAATTGCCGCATCCTTGCTGTCAACAACCAACTGCTTGACCTTGAAAGCACCAAGCGCAAAAACACCGATCAGGCCGGCGGCAACACTGGAGAGCCCAGAGCGCATAATGGTGCTGACACCGCCCAATGCATCATTGACCGCCGGACCAAAACGGCTCAATTGCGCTTGGCTGCCCACCATCTCGGTATTAATCGCACGCAGCTCCCGACTAAAAGTCGTTCGAGCGTCACGCATATTCCGCTCAATACTTTCGATTGCGCGGTCAAAGCCTTGGGTGCCGGCGGTGAACTGATACGCGATACTCCTATCCATGCCGTAACCTCACATAGCAGACGAAAAAAACTCCGCCGGAGCGGAGTTCGGTAGTGACGAGAGCAGGAATAAACCGGCGTCATCCCGGCGTAACGAACGCATCCAGCGCACCGCGCAGGTGTTCAGGCAACTCTGCGCGCATGTCCTCCGCCATTGCCGCCAAGTTGCTTGCCAGATCAGGCGCATCCGTAACACTTTCTGCCGGTTTGTAGCCCATGTACCCAGCCACCAGCACATGGACCGGCGGATGGTGTCGCCAGTAGTCAGTCATATGGCCGACCATCACCATGTCCCAGTCACGGCGCAGCGTGACCGGGCTTTGTCCGGTACTGGCGATCAGGTGAGCGTAGAGCTGGCCCCAGTCGAAGGGGCCTGGCCTTCCCCCGGCGCCGGCTCCGACACTTCCAGCCCTGACGCCCCCATTACGGCTTCGAGTGCATCGCGGAAATTGCGCAGGTCAAGCAGGTCTGCTACTTCCTGACGATCCATACCAGGATAATTTCGACGGAGGGCGGCGTGGGTGGCATCAATTACGGTGGAGATACTGTCCTTGTCCATGTTGCCGGCCATGACCAGGTTGATCCGGTCCAGCAACTGCTCCAGATCACCCAACGCCAGCGGGGGAATAACCAGCTTCTTGCCGGGGAACGGAAAGTCCACACCAGGGATGTTAACGGTCATTCGCTGGAACTCCAGTAAGCGACTTCGCCGAACTCATCCGCGTAACCGGTGAATTCAAAGTCTGGGATGGTGTAATCGTCCTGCTTGGTCGAAAGACTCAACTTGTTGCTGACGAAGTTGGGCACGCGGACGTAGATCGACTTGCCTTTGTATTTCAGATACAGCTCGCCCTGAAAAACTGGCATATCACCCATCGGCAGATTGCGCACTGAGAGGCTCTTGCCGGTGGCGACCGAATAGCGGTAATCGATAAACACCGATACACCTTCGTCCGCAGTAGCAAAGGCGTATTCACCCGTACCGGAGTTGAAGGTGTATTCCCCTTTCGCTGGAGCCGTCAGCACGCGTGTAAAGGGCACAGCACCACCCCCACGCACGCCCAGATCACCAGCCAACAGGCCAGCACCGGGCGCAGTGACGATGATTTTTCCACCTGCCGGGATTGCCTGCGGCGTGGTTGCGTGGTGCACCAGCACTTGGCCGGGCTGCAGCGTCTGACCGAACACAAGGGCATTCATTTGCGAGAGGCTGATCTGAGCGGCCTTGGCCTTGCCCGACAGTTTGCCTTGACCACGCGCCGCATCTACGGCGAACTGCTCGCTGCCGAACAACTCTTTGGAGTCGTACGACAGATCAACCGATGCTTCCTGCATGATACCCAGCAGGATCGGGGTTGGTGACGCCAAGGCGTTGCCATAGGCGTCCATCAGCGGGGTGGCGTAAAATAACCCACTGCCGAATGCAATTTGCATAATTTATTCCTCAGTAAAAGGTAGGGCCGGTGGTCAAGTCGCCGGTGTTGCACAGGTAGGTAAAGCGATAACGGACCAGACAGTTGCCGGCGGTGTTGTCCCCTTCGTCCTCGATCCAGTCGATGTAAAAGCGCTGTACCCGGTCCGCTTCAGGAAAGGCATCCTCGGTGGTCAGCACCGCGTGCACGGCGACCTTTACGAGGTCAGCCACCTGGTCCCAGGCGTCTCCAGTGACAGTGTCTTCCCGGGCGATGATTTCCACCGTCAGTTCGAACTGGTTGCGGTCCACGGCAAAGCTTTCTCGCTCAGTGGTTTCGAGGCTGGGCCGCAATACGAGCGCCGGTGTCATGTCACGTGTGATCGCCTCGGTACGGCTGCGAAACACACGATCAGCCACCGGCGTATCGGCAGCCAGGATTAGCGCCTGCGCCTTTGCGACGATGCGTTCTTGGATCGAAGGCATGGGTTAAACCTTGGTGAGTGAGGCCAGGCTGAAGGCGCCGTCATCGATCATCCGGCAGTCACGCACCCGGTAGGACACGCCACCTACGGTGATCAGCTTGGGATTTTTGATACCGAGGCGTTCAGCGTCCGAGGTAATGACAAGGATCTCGTAGCCGGTGGACTGGCTGTTGGTGCCGCCCATGCCATGGATCTCATCAGGCATGTCGCGGGCCGCTAAAAACGGCTCACCATCAACCACCCCGCCGACGTCGAAGTCCTCAAGGAAGCCCCTGAGGTCTTCGTCAAGCATCGGGGCTCACCTTCGACTTGCGTCCACCATCACCAGCCGGTGCCGGCGATGGACCGTGCACCACGACTTCCAACTGGTGACGAAAGCGATCTGCCACATCATCCGGCAGCTCGACTACGCCACCTTGGCCCACCAGGCTGTTGTCTGGCCGGCGGAACGAACCTGACAGAACGGTATAGGTTTTATTCGGCATCGCTGGCCCCTCCTGCCTTGTCCACTTTCACAAGCCGCTGCTCCAGCGCCTTGTCCGGCTCACCAGGGATAACGATCACCTCCCCGACTTTGAACTGGACAGGCTCCAGAATGGTGTAGCGCCCCTTTTTCTTCTCGTCAGGTTCCAGGCAGTGCTGTCGTGCGCTGGCTTGGGCGGCGGTCAGGATCAACTCACCACCGTAGAGGGTTATGGTCTCTTTCACGCGGTATTTCGGCATATCAGTGTCCTCGGTGAGGTGGCAGGCCGACCGGCTTATGCCAACAGCTGGTTAAGGACGGCGTACTGCCAGCGACCAAAACCGGCGTTGCGCCAGGTGTCGACACCGTACTGGTGGGCGTCATTGTCAAACTCGTATTCCGAGCCTTCCGCCTTCGCCTTCATGGCAACGTCGGTTTCCTGCTGACGGATGAACGCCTTCAGGCGGCCATCGGTACGCAGGGTCACGAACTTGTCCTGCCAGGCATTTAGTCGCACGTTGCCCACCACCCGAACCACAACATTGTCGGGCATGACAATCTCGTTGATGTTAGTGCCGCGCGGAACGCTCAGCGCGGACTGAGCAACGCTCAACAGGTTGAACGGCACCATCACCAGGAATTCACGAGCCAGCTCGTTGATGGGTTCGCCCTGATCATCTTTGAGGCTGGTCAACTGGGTAACGGACCGAGCAACTGCCTGCTGAAACTCCTCGACGCTCGGACGAGCCGGTGTGCCATGAACAGTCGCGGCCAGTTCCGAAAGCTTGGTGGTAATTTTGTTCGACTGAACCCCGCTCTGGCCTTCTTCGTGGTCGGTGTCGAAGAAGTACTGGCCGTCGTAGCAGACCTGGGTTTCGCCATTGAGCAACAGTACCGAGAGCAGCCTGGCCCAGTGGGCATTCGTGCGGTCGGCCAATTCACCGAGGCGAATCCGCAGCTGCCCGGTTTTGTCTCGGCGCAGCTCCTTGACCAGAACCTCAATGGTTGCTTCGAAGTGCAGGTTTTCGATTTCGAGTTCAGCGCCGATGAAGCCCTTTGCATGACGGCCACCGATCCACTCACGCAGCGTTGGCACCATGCCAATCCACGGGTAGGTTTCTTTCGCCTGGTCAGAATCGAACAGGTTGGACACGGCATCGATCCAGTTCGACCCCACATTCTGTTCGAGCATTTCGTAAAACATGCCGATGACGGCACGGCTGGAAAGTACTTCAGCACCCATGGGTGATTCTCCTGAAGAAGGATACGGTCAAAAAAGGAAGGGTTTGGGTGTTGCGTTAAGGCGCGACGGGCACTGGCTGGGCGGCGAACTTGACGATGCCGACGCCAGAGCGGACAAAACGGTGAACATGGCCGACCAGGCTATTCCCGGCTGCGGTCAGCAGGAATGCGCCACTGTCGCTGGCGTAGACCTGCTTGCCGATATCGGCAACCGCCAGGGCAGCCACGGGCAGTTCAATCTTGCCTTCTTCGCGAAGACGGACGCGCGCGGCCGCAGCGGCGCCGGTGCGGTTGTCGACGCCGCGATCAGCGAAACCGACAAACAGATCACCCGCCGCCAAAGGGCGCGCCAGCCCACTGGCAGCGATGATGCCAACGGCCGCCCCTTCAAAGATCTGCACACCGGCGGCAACGGGCAAGTCGTTGATGGTGCCGATCTCGTAGGCGCGGGGGGTATCGAGTGTAAGAGGCATGGGATTCTCCAGAGCCAGGATTTGAGGGACTTACCAGGTGCTTACTTTTTCAGAACCTTGACCAAACCACGGTCGGTGGCCTTGCGATAACCGTGGTAGGCCTCGAAAGTGCCAAACTCGGCGCGCAGTTCCTTATCGCCGTCCCAGGTCGCTTTGGCGCGCTCTTCCAGGGGCGCCTCTGGATCCTCTTCGGCGGCAGCTGGTGCAGCCGGTGGCGTGAGTGCGTTGGGTACCGGCGCAGGGGCCTGGCTGCGAATGTCGGCAAGAGCAGTGGCGCGCTTGGACTTTTCGGCACCAATCACCTGTGCAGCCGCCTCGGCGCCGCTGGTTTTGCCATCAAACTTGAGGCTGGCGATCAGCTCTTCATGCCCGGGCAAAGCCGCCGCCTCGACTGCCTTGATGCGATCACACTCGGCGCGAGCGCCAGTTGCATGTGCGTCATGCTCCAGGCTGGCCAGCAATTCCGCGTGATGCGCGGCCAAATATTCACGGGTGATGGCCGGCTTGTCGGTGGTTGGAGCTGTTACGGTGCTGCTGTTTGGTGCGGACATGGATCGATCTCCAGAGGGACTGCCGTTGAATTCGGCGATAAGGTTTTCAAGGGTGGATTCACGGTCGGCCATGCCCAGTTCCACGGCATCCGAGCCAATCCGCATGTCGCCCTGGCCGAAGTCAGCCAGGACGGTTTCAACACTGAGGCCGCGATAATTAGCGACGTCCTCGACGAAGATGTCGGTCAGGCGATCGACGTGGGCCTGTGCGACAGCGCGGCCTGATTCGGTACCGAAGTCCGGCCGCTTTTTCGGGCTTTGGCTGCTGACGATTTCGAAGCTGCCGTCGTCGCCGCTCTTGCGCACCGTCAACACGGTGCCGATGGATCCCACGGCGCCGGTACGACTCATGACAATTTCATGGGCCGCTGCCGCCATCCAGTAACCGGCACTGGCCGCGTTGCCGGACACATAGGCCACCACCCGCTTGGGAGACGCGCGGATCATCTGAGCGAACTCAGCGATGCCGCTGGCAATACCGCCCGGTGTATCCATCACCAGGATGATGGTGTCGGTCCGAGGATCGTCGACGGCATTGGTGAACTCTTTGGCCAGGACATCCAGCGAGGTTGCACCGGACAGCGCCGTAAACAAGTTGGCGTAGCGGAACACAGGGCCGGTGACGGGCAGCAAGGCAACGTTGCCACGCTGAGTCACGGCACGGCTGTTCTGCAGGGGCTTGCCTTGCCTGGCTTCCAGGGCCTCGGGGCCTTCATGTTCACGGCGGGCAATGGCGGTGATGGTCTGCAGCATGTCCGGGGTGATGGCCCAGGGCTCGCGTGACACTAGGTCGAACGCCGTCACCCGGTGCACGGGTGCATCGGTTGGGTTGTCGCTCATAGTTAGGTCCGTTCAGGTAGGTCGGGATTTGCCGGCGGCTCATTGTCCGGGCGGGCCGTCGGTGAAGCTGATAGCCCGTCATCGCGCCGGCGTTTCACTTCCAGGGCGCGCTGCTCGTGGTTTTCCTCCCAGTCGCTGCCGTCGTAGAGCATGGATTCCTTCGCCAGAGTGCTGACGCCGATATCGATCCGCTTCTCGGCGGCGTTGATATCCTTCAAAGGGTCCACGGTGCCAGGACCATCGCCCACCCACAGCGAACCGCAGTAGGCATAACGAAGTAGCGGGTGATCGAAAAACCCAGGGGCTTCGATATCACCCTGCGCAATGGCCTCTTCAAGCCAGTGCTCGTACACCGGCTGGCAGAAGTGTGAGCCCAGGAAGTCGCGGCAACCGCGAACGAATTGCCACGCTTCCATCACGGCTGCACGCGCGGCGGTATAGCTGGCAGTGAAGTGCTTGATCAGCACCTCATAGGGCAATTCCAAAGCCATGCCGATCTGGCGCAGCATCGCTAGCACGAACGGGTCAAACGCCATGTTTGGCCGGCCTGGGGCCGCTGTGTCGATGGACGCACCGTCGTCCAGCTCGGCGACAATGCCGCCACTAAGTGAACCGTCCCAGCCACCCTGCTCCCGTCCTGCAGGCCGGTCACCACCGACTGGCGTGTTGCCGGTGGCAGCAGATGCCAATGGGCTCAGGCTCCCGCCAGCCCCCGGTTTGATGAACACAGCGAAGAACGCCGACACCACCGCTGCTTCCAGCTCGGCATCGGTGTAACGGTCTAACTGTTTGAGCTTTTCGATCACCGGCGCCAGGTACGGCACGCCACGCGGCTGGCCTACCCGGCGGCGGCGGTACACATGCAACAACACCCGCCCCCCACGCTCGTTGAAGAACGGGCGTTCATCCCATACCCGTTCTTTAACGCCCAGCGCACCAGGGTGGCTGCGCAGGATGTGAGCCTTGATCGGCGCGCCGTCGGCATCACGTTCGATACCGGCGGTGAGGGTTTCCGTATCAGCCCTGCCCGACGGGTTGCAAATCCGGTCGGCTTCAATGAGCTGGATACACGCCGAGTAGTGATGGCCAGGGCGCTCCTTGTGGGTCAACAGCGGAAACACATCACCGCTGCTCAGAACCGAACGCCACGTCAGATCCTGCAAACCATAGAAGTTTTGCTCCCGGGTGATGTCGCAACAGGTAGTTTCCGCCCAGGACTTGAAGAGCGATTCAGTCTTGCGCTGCCACTCCCTGGCCTGATCTTCATCCCAGCCAAGGATCTGGCGGTTCACCACGGACTTGAGCGCCAAGCCGGTACCGACCGTTTTAGTGGTCACCGTGTTGATCGCACCGCCGCCGATGGGGTTGTTGCGCTCAAGATCACGGCAACGCTCGCGAAGCGTGGGCAAGTCGGGCAGCAAGTCAGCCGCTGCACTGCCGGCGGCGGGGTTCCAGGCACTCAACGAGCGCTTGGCCTTCGACGCGCCGCTGTAACCGCCCAGCGCGGTCATGGTGAGCCGGGCATGCATGCGCTTGGCGCCGCGTTCAGGGCTCCACCAGGTGATGGCCTTGTCGAGCAGTGTTGGTTCTGGGGCTTTCGGTGCCCGGCTCATCGCGGTGTGATCCCACGCAGGACAATCCCCCGTGGCCGGCCGCTTTCCAGGCCATCAACTTGCTTCTGCCAGTAATCGATCGTTTTGGTGATCTCGGCAAGGTCAGCGTACTCCAGCTGGCGGGTGCCGATCCGGTAGCTTTGCTTCTGGCTGACCTTCATGCTCGCATCGAGCCAGGCTTGGAGCTGGCCCTGCGCTTGTTCCAGGGTGATAGCCATGATTAATTCCTGCGTTGGGAGAGCACACGCATTGCACTGCGGCGCCCAGAAACAACTCTCCCGCCAGCAGGCGGGAGATCGGGGGGTTCAACGGGTGGAGGTGATTCAAGGGTCGCCCCTTCGGTTTCGGGACTGGCCTCGGCCTCAGGCCTAACTGGTTCGGGCTGGTCAAACAAACCGCCCTGGCGGATCTGGGCATCGAGCGCCGCCCAGTCCTGCTCCTGCAGCAGATGCGTTTTCAGGCAGCGGGCTGCGTGCAGCGCGTAGGTTTCACAGTCGGTGCCTTCGTTCGGCTCGCCGGCCTTCTTCTGCCACACCTTGCGGTAGTGGTGTCGACGGCTGGGAGCCTTCACTTCGGCGGTGATTTGCCGGAAGTAGTCCGGGCGCACTGTCTTGTAAAAGTGCATCCGACCAGGGCCATCACCCGTCAGCGGCAACCGGCCTTCAATCCACAGATCCTTGGCCCGCGACGTGCCGACGATGTAGGGACGAAGGCCGTACTTGGAGGCCTTCTGCTCTTTGTCGGTATCGACGCCCTGCCGAGGCGCGCTGAAGATCTCCCGACGCTCGTCGTCGCGGGTGTTGCCACGCTCGCTCGCGCCTTTGATCGCCATCACGCCACTGCGTTGGTGCTTACGACAGAACGCATAAGCCGCGTCCTGGGTGATGGTGCCGTCGGAGGTGTCGAGCGAAGTCGCCAACACTTTCAGCTTGGCGCCGCAGGCGTGAGGAATCGCCGCAAACAGCAGCTTCTCCAGATCCAACCAGACGCCCTGGTCTGGCAGCACCACTTCGCCGTAGATTTCGCCCCAGTAAAGCAACCAGGATTCCTCACCCCGGCCCCAGGCCCGCATCACCACCGCCAGGCGATCGTGTTGAACATCGACGCCGGCGGTGACCACGATTCCGCCCATGGGCACGTACATCTCCGGGTAGTCCTCTGCGCGTTCGGCCAGTTTGTCGGCTTCGGGCAGATCGGATTTGTACTCGTAGGCACGGCCTTGTTTCTGGTTGACGAACTTGATCAGCAGCGACAGGTTGCCCATGGACGCCTGGTGTTCGGCGTTGAGCTTCTCGCGCACGATGTCGGCCAGGCTGGTACCCGGCAAGCAGGCGTACAGCTCATTCAATTCAATGAACCCGGCGCGCCCGGCAAAAGGTTTGGTCGGCACCCAACCGCAGTATGGGTCGCCGGCTTCTACCGCGTTGAACACCGTGTTGCGGATGTTCTCTTTACGCTGATAGTCGTCCCAGATCTCGCCGCAGTGAGGGCAACCGTAGCCGGCAGTCTCAGGATCTGCGCGGCCGTAGATCTCATGAGGGGTTGCTTCTTCCTCAATGTCGAGCCACTTGATATGAGCGAAGTCCAGCACATGCGCCTGGCCGCAGGAATGGCAGATAACCGGCAGCACCCGGCAGTCGGTCTGTGCAAGGCGCGCCTCGGTCTTGCTCGCGCCCTTAATCGCCGGCGTCCCGCCTACCAGCATCTTGGAGCCGGGATACCGCTTGCCGCGCTCTTCCAGCAGAGCGATCGCATCACCCTGCCCCTTCACGTCGTCGCTGGTATCGTCCGGTTCTTCTACCACTGACAAGCCCACGGAAGACGTAGATTTGACGTTGCCAGGGGAGTTGGACGCGACCAGCTTGAGGAACCCGCCCGGAAAGGTCTTATGGTCCCAGCGATTGCCCGATGTGCGGCTGACATCCACCGGCATGAGCTTTGCCACCTCGGTGTTCGCGGTGACGCCGAACTTGAGCTTTTCGTCGTGGAAGTTCTTTCCGTCCTTTTCCTTGGCAAACAGGATCATGATCGGACGCGGCAGGTTGTGGATGAACTTGAACAGGTAGCCGATCAGGAACCACGTCCAGCCGATCTGCGCGGCTTTCATCAGGTCAACTTCGCTCACCCGATGGTCGTCCAGGGCGGCGGCGACGCCGAGAAAGTAAGGCGTGTATTGGAAGTCGTAGAGCCCGTGCAGCACACCGCTCTCGGCGGGCAGGTAAAACTCGGTGCTCATGTAATGGGCAGTCGGGATATCACGGGGCGGGTTGAATTTCCCCGCTGCTGCCGACAAGCTCCGCGCCAAGTTTTCGCGCGTAGCCTGCAATTCGCTCGGTTGTAGGTCCAGCAACTTTGGCCACCACTGTTCGATCTACCGTGAGTTTCTGCACGTTCTCGATTTCCTGAATGATTCGTTCAAGGCCGCCCAGGTATTCCCGGTTTGCGAAGCCGGCCCAGTCGGACAGCACCCGCTCAGCCTCACTTGCCGGGATCAGTGATCTCAGTTTTTCGTGATACGCCAACCGTCCATTGGCCGACTTCTGCTGCAGGTCATCGATCCGCGCTCTGTTGAGCTGTTCAAGCTGGCTGCCCCCGCGTCCAGCGGCTTTTCCGCGCAGGTCGCGGATGTAGGCCGTCCGGATCTCATCCAGGCTTGCGGTCTGCCAGTCCAGGTCCAACGCCTTGAGCACATCGCGGGCATTTCGCTCGCTCATGTCCAGGTGATCAGCGACTTCACGTTGGGTTTGCATTGTCTTGTCCTATTGCCGACAGGGAAGCGGAACCCCCTATGTCAGGTTGAATCTGTGAAAAAGTCGGGGTTCGAATTACCCCGTTGGCCCCGGTGCCCGGAAGGACCCATTGATTTCTGGGCTCATATGCCCCTGTCAAGCTTAAAACCTGCCAAACCATTGAAATATCGCCACTTTTTGAGAGAAAAAGCACGAAGCCGACAGGAGGTCAGCCCCTTTCCATCTCCCGAGCCAGGGCACGCCGGAACAGAGGTTCGAACTCTGCCTGGGCCACGCGATTGGCGACCCCGTAGAAGTCAAAGCGCCGTCGATACGTCGGGCGCTTGACGAAGATCAGGATGGGCCTGGCACCACTGCCGACCCGCTGCCAGATACCGCGAGGGCCGGCACCGTTGCCAGGCCGACCCACGAAGTAGTCCGGCGCATTACGGTTGCGGCGTTTGCTGCGCTTCGTGCGGTTTGCCATGAAGCCCGACACCCGCTCCGCTGCACCGAGAGCCGAAAGGATCTGCACGATTTGGCCGCGACTGATGTTGCCGTTACCATCCATTCGAGCGCGCCGACCTGGTACTGCATACATGTCTGCTGGCATCAGGCCGTAATGAATCAGCGCCTTCTCAAAGCGCTTGTGCGGGCGGTTGCCACCTTCCATGTGCACAGGCAAGTACTTGGACGCTGGCACACCTGAGCTGGCTTCGTCCTTGACCCACACACGGGCATACAGCCGAGTCACCGTGGCACTGCGCTTGAAGATGGAGTTAAGTGTCCAGCGTGTGGGGCGATCAAATACCCGCACCAGTTCGGCCTTCTCGGCAGCCTGGACGCGCTCAGCCGTGAATGTCAGCGCCTTGGCTGCTGCCGTGGGCACCTTGGACCGGCTGATGCCGCGCATCTCTTTGACGATCTGATCGATGTTGTCCCGCATCTCAAGCCGCATCATGGGAGCGATCTCCAACCTACAAACTCAACCGACTCGCCACACACGAGCCAGGTTGCCCGAACTCTGGCACACCGACCCAACGAACACCGCCAGCAGCACCACCAGCGGCCACGAATTACTCGGCATGATCAACTGGCCCTTGCCGATGTAAACAATCACCGCACCGGATGCCACCATCACCATCCAGGCAAGGCAGCTCATATCGCGACGAAAGCGTGCGCCACGGCGCCGGAAGGTGAACAAGCGAACGAACAACGCCACGCACAACCAGAACGTGGCCTGAGTCAGCACTGCCTGAATCACGTGACTATCCATCCTGCCTCCCTTGCGGCTCGGCATCGAGACCGCGTCGCTTGATGATGGCGAGTGCGACCGTGACAACAAGCACCGACGCACCGAACGCAGCCGGGCCGGAGTGCTTGAACGGTCGAATGCCCCACAACTCCAACTCACCGAGGCTCGGTGCGAACAGATAGCCCATGACAAAGGAGACCAGCAGGAACACCACTCGCTTCCACACCGGCAACTCTTCGGTGGTGGTGAAGAACACCAGGGCACCAGCAAGCGCGCCGATCACGGCAAGCGCATCAATTCCAGTGAACACCCCCGTTACAGCAGCACCGGCTCCACCGGCCACGACAACTGTTGCAGCCGTGCTTGCTGGCTCGCCCATGCTGATACTCCATTGCAGACACCCATCGGGCAGAAAAAGAAAACCCCGCCGAAGCGGGGTTAGTGACCGGTCTAGGGGAACCGGGTGAAGCTGCACAGCACGTGCGAGGTCAGCGCCAAGGCGCAAATTTCATATCGTGGGGACTTTTTACCCCTCTCCGGAAAAACCGAAAAGGAGTGATTTTCGGTTGATCCGCTCGACTCACCTTTGACTCACTTCGACGCAGCTTTGAGGTAAACCCTCCAGACGAACGGTACTCAGCAGGATCTGACGCGGGCCATGTTGGACGCCCGAGTTAAATCAGTGACCGGTGACTTCACTCGCTTATTCCGTGCGCGACCTGGTGCACTGCGCACGGTCAAGATCACCTGCACCTGTTGATGCAGCGCATGGACCCAATTCCTATATGTACGGTCCGCATCGTCACCGAGGCCAAGCAAAGGCAACTGAGATCGGACCGACCAAGCAGGACGAGGCAGATAACGATTGCGCGCCAACTTGGCGAGCAACGCGCCTTTCTCAGACTGCCTCTCCAGATGTGCAAGAGCCGCCGCGACTTCCATTGCCGCATGATCCATCCCACCGCCGGAAGCCATCATCAAGTCACGCGAGCCCGGAGTACCGCGAGGGGCAGAGCCGCCCCACTCCATAATCGTCGCCATTGGGCTGCCCAACCCACCACCATCACCTACCTGGTTGAACTGGCTGCCCCAATGCTGCATGAGTTCTTCAATTTCTTCGATCATCGCCCCGCTCCCCCGCTCAAAACCCAACCCAACACAAAAAACGCCATACCCAACACAAACCCAACATAGCTAAAATCCTTTAAATTCAATAGCTTTAAAACATCTGTGTTGAGTGTGTTGGGTGTGTTGGGTTTAACGGTCCTCGCATAAGAAAAAAACCGTGCCGTCATGGATTGAAATAATGTCACCCACGCGCGTGCGCGACGCCAAACCCAACACACCCAACACACAAGCCGGAAAGCCGCGAAATAGAAGGCTTGAAATTGTGTGAGGTATCGAAAACCAACCCAACACACACCCAACACACCCAACACACTTTTCGTCGGATTCATGCTGCCGCCGCCTTGATGTGGTCCCAGTTGTCGACGTTCCAGCCCGCCAGGCGTGCCGCTGCCCGCCAAGCAACCACCGCCTTGCCCAGGTCGGCCGACCTGAGTGATGGGGGCTGGGAAGCCTGGTCATCACGCGGAAAGAAGAACGCACCGAACTTGCGATTGCTGCCGTCGGTCCAGGGGATGGCGCGGGTCTTATCCACCTCGGAGCTGATGAACAACGAGAACTTCGTCTGACTCATCACATGCTCTTTGTTGCGGTGGCACCACTCCAGGAACATCGCGTAAAGGTCTGTCGATAAGCAGGCGCCCCACATATCGCGCCCAAGTTCGCCGTATTGCCAGAGGAACAGGAAAGTCTGCCAGCTGGCCCGACTCAACGCCACCAATCGCTCACGCGCATCAGTGCTGGGTGGCCTGGTGCGCTGGTCGAAATCGCCGAGGTCAATGGACAACAACCACGCATACAGTGCCGCTACACCGCCGTTCTCCAATTCCCGGCCTACCGCCTTTTGGCGATCTACTGGCAACGTTTCCATCGGCCAAAGCACCAGCATTCGGCGGTCGCTTGGAGCAATCGGCCACGGCATAATCTCGTTGCTCAGGAACGCCGCGTTCATGTGGTTGGCCTCTTCCCAACCGTTGATAAACTTCGACTCCATACGCACCGTCTTCCCGGTCACCAGGTGCTTGATCTTGCCCACCTGGTTGTAACGTTGGTCTCGGCTGACCACTTCCTCAAACACCGCCCACAGCTTGCGGCTTTGCCAGGCGTTGAAGTTGCTTTCCAACTGGGTCTGGCCGACCGTGGCAGCGTATTGCCCGTACAACAACCCGAAGGCATCAGCGAACAACAGGCTTTTACCTGAGCCCTCCATGGTGGAGTGAGCCAGCACCGCCGTATCCATTTTTGCGCCAAGGTGCTGCAAGGGGTACGCGAGCCACTTCACCAACCAATCGTTCGACGACTTATCGTGATTGCACAGGAACGAGATCAACCACCGCAGGTTCTCGCACGCCGCGTCATCGCGGCTCGGTTCCATGGGCAGTCCGTCGAAGGTATTGATATAGACGTTCGGATCTTTGGTCATTGTCGGGTCGAATACAATGTTCTCCACATCAACCACGCGGCGATCCGGGCTGTTCAACCACATGCCGTACATGTCGCCGAGAGCCATCTTGACCGCGCCCTCTGGAACACGGCGCTTCTTCTCTCGGTCCCAAACATCCTTGGTGCCGTCGATATAGACATAGCGCTCAATCGGCTCAAGGTTAAGAGCCCCACCCTTCTTGCCCGCCATCTTGCGGGCCTGCTCGATCTCTTTGACCTTATCGTCCGAGATCAGCTTTTTCTGGGTGTCATCCATCCACTGTTTCGCCAGGGGCTTACCGACACGGGCCTCAAACGCGGTTTTCTTCATCGCCCGCGCTTTATCGAGGTCCCACACCTGGGTGGTGCCCTCGACCAGCACGTATCGCCGGAGTACCTGCTCATATGTCAGCTCTTCCCCCGCACCCCCGTCAGCAGCCGGAGCGGCCTCGCCATTCGGCACGCCAGAGTCCTGCCCGACTGCATCCGCAGATGGGGCTGGGGGAAGATCGTGCGGATCTGGCCGCGTTGAATGCTGCATGCCCAACATCCGGGCGGCGTCCTTCACTGCCTTCGACTGGTCACCATCGTGATCCAACAGACAAAACACTTCAAAAGCATCATTTTGGTGACCGTTGGCAAGCGGATCGGCACCGTGGTGGGAGTAGACCTTGCGGTCAGTGACAGTCACACCTGGCAGCCCGGTGCTGCTGTGTGGATACAGCCATTTGTTACCGCGCTTGATGTAGTCGTGGGCGCGCAACAGCTCTTCCACATCGTGGCACCGGTTGAACTCATCAATCACCGAGGGCTTGCCATCAGCAGGTGGAGCGCGCTTGATGGGTTTCGCGGCGGGCTTCTTTGGCTTTGGCGCCCATGGGCACGCCGCTTCGGCGTTGCGCTTGAAGACGTCCCAATTCTGCCAAATGTTCAGCAGCTCATTGGTTAGGACCGGCAGGCCATCCGCTGCATTCGGCGGCGTGCGCCAGGTGTACGGCTTACCAGTTCCAGGATGGATTGATGGCGGGAATACGTCCTGCACCAGGCCCGCCCGCAGCTCAAATACCGTGAACCGCTTGTATTCGTCGGCCTCTGCTTTTGCAGCCGCCTCACCAGCGGTGTCCCCCTGCTCTTTCGCCGCCTTCGCCCGAGCCAGCAGTCCCTTGTGAAGGGACCCATCGGGGTCGTTCTCATTGGGCCAGGAAAGCGAGTGGCGCGTCAGCTCCATGTCATCCGGCATTTTAAACAGCACGCGGAACCTCAACGGGTTGCCCACGATGGTCGGATATACCAGCGCCATGGCATCCAGATCGAGGCCCATCTGGTCGAACAGCACAAACCGCGTCCACTGCACATCGTCAACGTCCAGCGAGCAAACGCGACTTGGCCCGAGCACTACGCCCAGGTTGTGGTTGGGATTACGTTGCCAGAATGCTTCGGCGGCGGCCGGGTCGGTGATGTAACCGCCGGGCTTGTTCCAGCCCATGCCCTTGGGTGCCTTTTCGCCTGGGTCAATCGGGACCAGCGCAAGGTTAAAGGTTTCGATGTAGCGGCGCGCCCAGGACGATATCGCTGTGCTGGTGAGTTGCTCACTCATCGCCGCCGCTCCCGCAACCCCTGACAACTGACGCAGGTCGCACAACCCTGGATCGTCTGCTGACGAAGTAACGGGATAGGCTCGTCGCAATCCTCACAGAACTGGGCGCTGACGGCGCTGGTTGGGCGCTGACGGCGATCAAGTGCGACCTGTAGAAAGTACTCGGCCTGATCGTTGGCAATATCAATGATGTCAGTCATTCCGGCGGGCCTCCATTGCTTGCCTGGCCCCAGCCATAATGCCCAGCACCGCGCGGATCACATCGGCGCCGTGCTTCTCCAAGCATTCAACTTCATGCGGTTCCCAGATGTTGTCGGCAGCACCTTCATGCATGCTGGAAACAAACAAACCCGTCCGGTGCAACACCTTGCTGACAGCAAGCAACGCTTCCTTGGTCGGCGCTGCCGCCTCTGGCTTGTACCAGACCATACCAGCGGGTCGCATCAGAGCATCGAGCAACAAGGGATTTGCCGTGAGCCGTATCAGCTCTTCCAGCTCATCGGGATCAAGCCAGCGTTGTTCAAAGTCATGTTTGACCTTCTTTTGCAAGCTGTCGTATTCCATCACCATATCGAGCGCCAGGGCGGTGACACCGCCGCGGTAATCATGCGCCGCACGATAGATTGCCTTGCGAAGTGAAAGAACCGGCGCAATGGCCGGTGACTGTTCTGTTCGACTCATAACCGTAAATACTCCGTTTACGGTCTAGCCATAGAAACGGGCACGCCCTATCCTACGACCACGACCGATGTGCATGTGCTGTGTATCGTCGTAGCCGGGCTGGGGGATCTTTGGTGAGAGGCCCCGGCCCGGCGCTTTTTTTAAGCTGCTTGCAGGTCGACCGGTAGCAAAAAAACGTCAGGCCGCAATGCGTCTCTCGGGACTCCGGTCAGTTTTTCGACTCGCAATACCATCTCAGCAGGAAGCTCGCCCCTTCTGAACCAGTACGAGACGAGCTGTTGAGAGACGTTCCGCTCTGGCGTCGAGACCAGCACCGCGAACGCGGCCTGGCCGCCGGCGAGGCTGATGGCCTTAGCAAGCGCCTCACGCATGGAATTCGAAATGCTCATCTCAACCCTCGAACTAAAATCACAACGAGAAATTACAACTATTTTTGTTATTCCTCAACATCTTTTTATGTTTGATGAAATACAAAACTTTTTGTAGCCTCGCTTGATGACTAAACAGCTCCCCACCCCAAGCCGCCTGGCCCTGAAATTCAAAGCCCGCCGCGAAGAACTTGATTTGACTCAAGCGGATGTCGCCACGCGCGTCACAGCCCTACTCGTTCCGCCTAAAAAGCTCACTCAACAGGTGTATGCGGCATTCGAGGGCGGAAAGTCTCAGACTACTAAGCACGCTATGAAAATTGCCCAGGTGCTTAGCATGCCCATGGAGGCGCTCGACGAGAGCTGGGAGCTTTCATCGACAGTCGCGAAGCAATCCAACGCCAAGTTAATTGATGCCCCTATAGCTGTATGGGAAGACGGACCTCCACTTGAAAATGAAGTCGAGGTTCCCATGCTCAAGGAAGTTGAACAGCCCGAAGGTTCTGGGCGTACGGAAATAGAAGAGCACGGCACGGTAAAGCTTGGATTTAGTCAGTCGTCGCTACAATCACTTGGAGTCGACGCTAGCAACATCGTATGCATCGTCGTTTCCGGCAACAGCATGGCTCCAGTTATCCCTGATGGCAGCTTGGCCGGGGTCGATCGAGGGAAGACAGCCATAAAGGACGGGGATATTTTCGCTATCAGTCAAAACGGGCAGCTCCGAGTGAAGATCCTTTACCGACTACCGCGCGGCGGCTTACGTATGCGGAGCTTCAATAGGGACGAGCACCCAGATGAAGAGTACCCGGAGGAACAGATTCAGACGGAAGGGATAGTTATTTTGGGCCGCATTTTCTGGTATTCCGTTTTACGCTGACAGCGAATGTTGTACGGAAAGCCCGCGCAATGCGGGCTTTTTGTTAACTAAAGGAACAATTACAAATTTTCTTGTTGACCAAAAAACAAATAAACGCGTATTGTTTGTTCGTACCCCTCTCACCAAAGAGTACGAGACATGCAAACGACACAGCACAGCAACACCCGCTGCCCGGTCTACCTGCACCCGGCGGCGGCAACCAGCCCCGCCGCAGTAGAGCGTATCCAGCGCAGCACTGGCCTTCTGGTCATCGTCAATCTGGGTCGCGCCACCATTGCCCCCTCCCCCGCAGCCATTGTCAGCGGTGCCCAGGGCCCATGGGGAGGCGACGCAGCATGAAGCCTCTTCTGATTGGCCTCACTGGCCGCGCCCGCTCCGGCAAGACAACCGCTGCTGAATACCTGGGCGGCACCTTCATGCTGGAACATTACGCCTTCGCCGACCCTCTCCGTCATGGTTTGATGGCGATCTTCAACCTAGATGCAAGCGACTTTGAAGGTGAACGCAAAGAGCAGCCTCTGGCTTGGCTGCCCCACTCACCTCGGCAACTGATGCAGTCGATGGGCACCGAGTGGGCACGCGACACCATCCACCCGGATGTGTGGGTGATGCTCGCAGAGCAGAACCTCGACTACATCACCGCCTCACTGGGCGCGGTGATTGGATTCGTGGTTAGCGATATTCGTTTCGAAAACGAAGCGGACCTTATCCGTCGACGCGGCGGCACGGTAATCCACATCAACCGCCGCAACGCAGAACCCGTCAACGCACATATCAGCGAGACAGGGGTTAAAGCCAACGACAACGACCTTTATCTGCGCAATGACGGGACCGTCGAGGAATTCCTGCGCTCGCTGGATGAAACCTTTCGTTGCCTACGTGAACGCCACAAGCGTCGCGAACAGCAATTCAGCTGAGGTCTGCCGCCATGAACCGCACCCTGGATCAAACAGCAGCTTTGCTCGGGCTCAAGCCTCGCGCCTTCCGCACCAGGTTGCGGGAACTCGGCGTGCTGAATTCGTCCGGCGATCTAGCCAGCGCACACCGTGAGCGTGGCTACCTGTTCTCCGACCCGCGCAGCCGCTGGAATCCAACACTCCGCAACTACACCCACTACTCCGTGGTGATGGTTAAGGAAGCGGGTGTTGAGTGGATCGCCAAGAAGCTGGACATCACCATTACTAAGAAGGACGCCGCAGCATGAAACCGAATGCCATCAACTCCGCTGTAGGCGCTCTGAAACTGGTGCCAATGTTCCTCAACCACCCCGGCGTGATCAGCCGCGCCACGCTGATCGGCGCCTCAGCCGAAGCTGTTGAACTGCTGGAGGCATTGCCCTGCGTGTCGGTCGAGCTGGCCGAAGTTTTCCGCTGTGTCGATGCAGTGATCTCCGAAGGCCAGGTCGCTTATGTGACGCCTGTGAAGTGCCCGGAATATCCCTACGGCGCCGTCGTTGCGGACGTCGAAGGCAACGTCCTTGCAGCGGCCAAGGGCAAAAGCAAAGAAGGTCTCGCCGAACTGATCCGCCTAAAGTTGGTGCCCCAAAAGGAGGGGCAAGGGGAGGATTCCGCGTGACAACCACTCTGGAACAACTCCGGCGCCAGTTCGCCACGCCGTGCCCAAGCTTGACCGCCGTGCGTGAACAGTACTTCACGCATATACGTACCGACCGTTACCTACTGAGCGAAATCAAGGCCGGTCGGATCGCGCTGGTGGTTAAGCGGCTGCACTGCTCGGCCCGCGCCAAGCCAGTCGTTTACCTCCACGACCTGGCCGATTACCTCGACGCCCAAGCAACGAAGCAAGCGGCCTGATTCAAACGGTAGCCCCTGCCGATCAGGGGCGACACATCCAATGAGGCACAGCACATGAACACCAAAGCACGTCCCTTTATGGACACCCTGCGCGACATTGAGGCCGGTGGCCTGCTGGACGAACTCACCGAAGCCCAGCACAGCCTGATCGACGCCATCCGCATGACCGGCAAGGGCGGCGATCTGACCATCAAGCTCACCTACAAGCCTGATGGCGGGGGCCAAATGACCGTGAAGGCCGACGTTAAGACCAAAGAGCCCGTTCTGGCTCGCGGCACGTCCCTGTTCTTCCTTACGCCCGAAGGCAACATCACCCGCCGCGACCCGCGCCAGCAGGAAATCCCGCTGCGCAGTGTAGAGGACGAACCCGGGCCTGGAGCATTGCGCCAGGTCAGCCAGTAACACCCGCCCCACCAACCTCTCACCAAATCGTCACCCACTGGAGCACATCCAATGCATCAAGCCTTACAGCACCTGGTCACCCTGGCGCAGTCCCTCGGCAAACCAATCGAGGTCCCGGGCATCCCTGGGCCGCTCGCACTCGTACCGAACGGCGTCAGCATCGAAAGCCTGGAACACTTGCTGCCCGCACCTTCACGCATCAAGCAGAAGCTTACCGTGCTCGATGCCGAGTCGTTCATCAGTTACGTGAATCGCTTTTCTACCCAGGCCACGGCAGTGTTTTGCAATGGCCCAGAGGGCCGCACTTTCAGCGCCGTCATCGACTACCACGATCCAGCAGCCCCAGCCTGGCGCGACCACGTTGCGACATACCGCTGCCCGACCACCGTTGAATGGGGCAACTGGAAGGAAAAGGACCGCAAGCGCATGGACCAGGCCACCTTCGCCGAATTCATCGAAGACAACGTGAAGGACATCACGCACCACCCCGAGCATGAGAACACACCAAGCGCTGCCGACATGCTCGAAATCAGCCGCACCCTGGAAGCCAAGAAAAACATCACGTTCCGCCAAGGCACCCGCCTCGACAACGGCCAGGTGCAACTGACGTACAACGAAGAAATTGACGGGCGCGCCGGCGAAGCTGGCCAACTGCGTATCCCCGAAGAATTCTTCATTGCGCTCAAGCCATTCCTCGGCGGCGACGCCTTCTGCGTGCCCGCCCGTTTCCGCTACCGCATTCAGGAAGGCCGCTTGGTCATGTGGTACGAGCTGGTGCGCGCCGACAAGGTGCTCGAAGAAGCATACAACGCGGTGCGCGCCAAGATCGAAGGCGCCATCAGCGACGTGCCGCTCTATGAGGCCACGTTCTAACTAACTCCCTGCAACACCCCGTCGCCGTCCTCTCACCAAAACTGTCCGGCGGCGGGCTCTAACGAGGCATACAGCACATGCAAATCGAAACTTACGTCATCATCGCCGGCCTGCTGATCAGCTGGACTGCAACCGCCTTCTTCCTGCTCAAAGCGGGCAAGAAAGCCTACGCACGCGGCCTTTATGAAGGCATCCACGCGGCTCGCAAGCAACACGCCCAGGCCCAGTCCTGCACGATCGAAGATCACGAACTGCTGACCAAGATCACTACGTCACTAGCGCTCGCTATAGAGACATGGCAAGCATTCCCGGGCACAGAAATCATGGTCGCCAGGGTAAACAAACAGCGCCGCCAACTCACCGCCTTCGCCGCGAAGATGTGGTTAGCGGCCTACCCCGCTCCACTCAATGCGGAGGATGCAGCATGACCTGGATCCTCACCCAAAGCGGCCAGCAGTTCGACCTGCTACGCCCTACCGCATCCATGATCAAGCCGGTGGATATCGCTCACGCCCTGTCGCGCCTTTGCCGATTCAACGGCCACACGCGCGCGCACTACAGCGTGGCGCAACACAGCCTGATCGTTGCAAGTCTGGTACCCGCCGAGCACCAGCTGGTGGCGCTACTGCACGACGCGCCCGAAGCGTACATCGGCGACATGACCCGACCACTCAAGGCTGTCATGCCCGAATACCAGTACGTCGAACATCAGATCTGGCTCGCAGTGTGCGAGCGATTCGACATCCAGATCGACCTGCCCGCCTGCGTGAAACAAGCGGACATGGTGGCCTTGGTCACTGAGCGCCGCGACCTGATGCCAGACCACCCCGGCGAGTGGGATTGCCTACGCGGCGTTCAACCGATGAAGGAGACGATCGTCCCGTTTTCAGCGGAATCAGCATCAATGATGTTCTTCTCGCAAATGATGGCCCTGATGCAGAGCAATCACCGCCGGAGGCACGCGGCATGACCAGCGAACAAATTGACGAAAAGAAACTTGAGCGTGCTATCCGCAAGATCAAGCACTGCTTGGCCCTATCACAAAGTGCCAATGAAAACGAAGCGGCTACTGCACTTCGCCAGGCCCAAGCTCTGATACGCGAATATCGCCTTACTGAGATGGACGTCAAGCTCAGCGACATCGGCGAAGTCGAGTCGCAGTTTTCGCGTAACGACAGGCGACCAGTATGGGACCAACAACTTAGCGCATCTGTTGCTGCAGTTTTCAACTGCTCATCACTGCGCGTTAGAGAGTGGTGCAAGGCCAAGCATCGGGTTGTAGAGCGAGCATCTTTCATCGGCGTCACACCCGCCCAACACATTGCTCTATATGCGTATGAAGCCCTACTTGCGAAGCTCAAGCTAGCGCGCAAGCAATACGCCGCCGGTGTGCGTTCCGGCAAATACCGTAGCTCGTACTCCGCAGAAACAGCTGGCGATCACTTCGCCCTGGCGTGGGTTGGCCAGGTGTACGGGAAGCTGCTCGCACTGGTGCCACCAGGAGATGACGATCCCTGCGCCTCAAGTGATGGACGTGATCTTGTGGCCGTACAGACGCAGGACAAAGCGCTGATTGCGGAATATCTATCAAACATTACCGTTGCGAAATCACGCAAAACTCCAGATATCGAACTCGACCTTGATGCGCAGATCGCGGGCATGTTGGCAGGAAGAAAAGTTGATTTGAATAGTGGCATCACCCGGGCCGGTGATGATCCATTGTGGCTGCCGGAACACGCATCGGCATCCCGCGCGACGGAGCGAGCATGATGGAACTCCAAAGCGAAACCCTAGCTGACGAGGAACTGGCGACCATCACCGGCTATCAGATTCCGTCCAAGCAGATCCAATGGTTGACCGCAAACCATTGGGAGTTTGTTTTGACAGGCGCTCGCCGTCCGATAGTAGGCCGAGTCTATGCCCGACTGAGATTGTCAGGTGTCAAACCTTCTGCTGCCACTGCTGTGACTGAAACCTGGTCGCTCAACCTCGCAAATGTGAGCTGACTGATGCGTCAGAAAAGTAAAGCCAATCGAGATCTACCACCACGGATGATACGGCGCATTCGCAAGGGCACGAGTGGAAAGACTTGGACTTCGTATTACTATGACGGAAGGACTGCGGACGGAAAGCGAAAGGAAATTCCGCTGGGCACCGATCTGGACCAAGCGAAGGTCGAATGGGCCCGACTCGAGCGCAAAGTGCCGCCGAAACCCAACCATCTTATGAGCTATGTATTTGACCGGTATGAAAAGGAAATCATTCCTGGCAAGTCGATTCGCACCCAGTCCGACAACCGCAAGGAACTCAAGCAGCTCAGAAGAGCGTTCGAGAGCGCCCCCATTGAGTCGATCACGCCTCAGGTAGTAGCCCAGTACCGCGATGCCAGAACAGCTAAGGTGAGGGGAAACCGTGAGATCGCCCTGCTTTCTCACGCGTTTACCATAGCGCGTGAATGGGGCCTTACTGACAAAGCCAACCCTTGCTTTGGCGTTCGCCGCAACAGGGAAAAACCGCGGGACTATTACGCCGGCGAAACCGTGTGGGATGCTGTGTACGCAGAGGCCGTGCAAGAGCTCAAGGATGCTATGGACCTGGCCTACCTGACAGGGCAACGTCCCGCCGATGTGCTCAAGATTGCAGCCACCGACTTGAACAATGGCTTCTTGCTGATTGGCCAGGGAAAAACCGAGAAGCGGCTACGTCTTCGGTTGGAGGAAGCCGGAATCCAATCGGGCCTGAGTAGCTTTATCGACGACCTGCAGGAACGCAGAGCCATCAATGGTATTCGGACTTCGACGTTGATTACCAATGCGTCTGGACTTCGAATGAGCCAGCAGATGCTGCGCAACCGGTGGGACGACGCGCGGGAAAAGGCGGCAAGCAAAGCCGCGACGGAGGGTGATATCGCACTAGCTACCAGTATTCGAAAATTTCAATTCAAGGACATACGACCTAAAGTTGCAAGCGAAATTGAATTATCGCACGCGAGTAGGCTACTTGGGCATTCAACTGAAGAAATGACTAAAAAGGTTTATCGGAGAATCGGAGAAATTGTTAGGCCAACGAAGTAACATAGAAGCCACCAAAGTCAAAAATTTATTAAAAAAGTAAACACAGACTATAAAATGCAAAACGCTCAAATCTTGATGAGATATAAGAAATGAGCGTTCACAAATTAAAATATCAATGCGATATAAAGTTCCTACCACTTAAAACCGAGCTCAGCGCAGATCTGAGCCGATCCAGACGACGAAGCGAACAATATTTCGCCAGTCTAAACATAAGGCTGGGCAGCGTCATTGAGCCATCTGTTTTTGATCGCATGAAGAAGGTCAATAAGGGCAGCAGAAAATCTTTTCCAGAGACAACGTCTAACGCACTCAAACCTCGAGAGGACTCGGTAATCTCTTCAATTAGCGAATCCCAATGCGCCTGACCTACTTCACGTATACATTCAATTGCCAAGTCCGCTTTAAGAGATCGAACCTTTTCCAAATCTAGCATTGGGCCTTCTCTCCTCGTACGCTGGGAGATAATTGAGGACAACCCGTTACTTACAGTCTTCAAATCTGGTTTGGCTTTGCGCGCGGCAGCAAAGAAAATGAATAGATCTTTCAACTCAAGGCTTATTGGACTTAAAAAATCTTCCCACTCGTCTTCTGGAAGCGCTTCATCTCTTTTAAGGATTCCCGACCCCTGAACGATGAGCTCGCGAACAGCATCACAGCAAAATAAATAATTCTCAATGCAATAAGCATTCAACTGAAAAAGATTTGTGTAACCACACTCCCGCTCGCCGAGCAACAAATCCAAATCACCATCGATTAAGAACAGGGCGGGACTGACTCCATCGTACTCCGAACTATTCTTTAATACATGCACTCTACCATGCAAGGGGATTATTTTTCGAATTTGTTGCCCGTCATCCATCATCCTGTTAAGGAGTTCAAGATAGAATGCTTCTGAGTTGCTATCCTCCACATACACTTCAATAGGTTGCAACGCTCTGTACAGTAACCCGATACTTTCACTTGCCGAAGCGGACCATGAAGGAATCTCATCTAAAGACATATCAGATCCCTCCATTTAGCGGGATATAGTGCTTTTTTCTACCCCCGATTATCGCCGGCGAGTGGGTAGCCAGGATAATTTGGAGGTCAGGCCCTGCGACTTGTACGGCATCAACAAACATATCCTGCCATGCTATATGGAGAGACAGTTCGGGCTCATCTACGATAAATACGCCGCTCTGAGGTAGCTGAGAATTTAGAGAAAGGTGAGCTAACATGATTAAAATTTGCCGTTCACCAGAGGACAATACCGTAAGTTTTTTTTCCACATCAGAAATAAATATTTTAACTTCGCCGCGAGTTGTGACACTGATCCTCTTTTTTGTCTGTGACAAAAAGGAATTCACCAAGTCAACAAACTTTTTTAACGGGTCATATATATGAGATTTTATTTTTTCGTACTCTCCGATCAGGTTTATAAGCCTGTCAATTCGAGCTACTTGGTGACTATTAGAAAACCAATTCGCAAGAACACGAGATGACTCCAGAGAAAGATTGATGTGAGACTGATTTTTGCTCTTGGCCTGATGAGCAGAATCAATACTTTTTCGTTTATGAGATGGCGCGCGACTTAAAGCCGAAGGATTTGCCTCACGATGCTCGAACACTTCAAGCACATTCTTCAATATCCCTGTCAAATGCTCGAAAAATTTATCATACATTACAGACAACTCTTCGTTCTTAATATCTAGACTGAGCAATGTATTTTTAATTGTTCTCTGTTTAGCCTTAAGTTGCTGAAGACTTTTTCCATCAGGAAACACCATGGATCCGCCTTCAGAACTATCAACATAAAATGAATCCAATATAATTTTATTTCGGAGACTTCTATCCTCTACGGTTTGCCGATCCTTTATTTCCGCACTTTTTTTCGATATTAAAGAGAGAGCATCCTTCATGCCCACATCGGCATCAGACTCGACATCGATAGATTTATCAAACCATATCTTATTTAAATTGAATGGAGACGCGTCATAAGGAGTTACTTCCTTTATAAAACGCCTATCAAGACTTAAGTACATAGGAGAGGGCAGGTTCGAGATAAACTTAAATACTGCATTCGTACGAAATTTATTTGCTGCGGAATGATCAGTAGATTGCTTTAGATCTTCAAGTGAGGCAACAATACATTCTTTCGATAGAGTTTCTGGCCCCGAAACCCAAAGGCGTAACTTCTCATTGATCTGATTCGCATGGATTGAAAAAGGCATACCTCCGTCTGCTACTACAAACAGTGTCGAAGACTTGAATGTTATCTTTGCCAAATCCTCGAGAGAGGGAGCCAAAAGAGCTGCAATTATATTCAAGGCCGACGTTTTTCCGGAGCCATTTAGACCGGCAATAAAATTAACATCACTGTTAAATTTAATATTGAAATCTAAATACTCATGCACGCCCTCAGCTACAAAGCTAATTAACTTCATCATTCCTCCTTGAAACTGCAAAAAACCACGATAAAAATTAGGAGAGAGTATACGCACTCGAACAGCATGGCTCAATGCCATATCTGGATATTATTTCGAGTTCAGTACCCAAACCCGTAACTGCCTATTTTAGAGCTGGCCTGGATTCGGGGGTGAGGGCGCTAAGGCTTTGTGGGTATCAAGAATAGCGCTGACGATGCATGCTATGGACCCAGCGAACAAGCTTCGTTTTTGCAAAAAATATGGTGAATTGCGGAAGTAGCCAAGGAAATTGCGGAAGCGATTACAAATAACAGGCAATAAAAAGCCCCGTAAATCATTGATCTACGGGGCTTTAAGAGTGGAGGCCGAGGTCGGAATCGAACCGGCGTAGGCGGATTTGCAATCCGCTGCATAACCATTTTGCTACTCGGCCTCAAACGATCAATGCCCTGGTTGCTGACATTCACCGCATACAAACTTGAGTGGGCTACGTGAAGCCTGCCTCTACTCTAACTCATTGAATACATTGAAGTTTTTAATGCTTCGTTGCGTTCGATGGGCGCCATTATGTACTCATTTGCCTATGCCTGCAACCCCTTGATTTCAAAAAATATTCTGCCTTGGCATCAAGGGGTTGCGCGTCTGCCCTACTCCTTCACCGTGTGGATTTGGTAGTGCGGGTCGGCCTTGATCTGGGCCTCGGTGAAGGGCAATGGGCGCAGTTTTTTCTCGGAGAAGGCTTGGGTCTGGTCCTTTGAGTAGGCGGACGCCGGGTTGCTGGACTCGGAGAAAGCGACTACGCCGACTGCGTTGGGGCCTTTGTCGTCGAAGCTGACGATTTGCAGGTAGCTGGTGCCGCTGACGACTTCGCGTTTGCCGTCGGCGCGGGGCACGGTTTGCATGGCGTTGTAGATGCCCAGTTCTTGCGGGCCGCCGTGGATGGGGGTTTGGCCGGAGACTTGGATATCGCCCCAGCGGGTCTGGCCCAGTTTGCCCACTTCTGCGCTGGAGGCCAGCATGGCTTCGCGCAGGGCTTTGGCGACCGGGGCGCGATCGATGGCGAGGCCGCTTGGGGTGGTCAAGGGGTGGGCCGGGTCGAAGGCCACGCGCCAGGCGTCGGGGAGTGGCTGCAGGTGCTGCATCAGGTTGATGAAGTGCACCAGGCCCACGCCGCTGTCGAGGTTGGCGCGCTGGTCCCAGTTTTTCAGGCTGGTGCAAAGTGGTTGCAGTGCAGCGGCGTCGGCCCCGAGGTGTTTGGCGCAGAACGTCAGCAGATCGGGCATGACTTGGCCTGCCAGGTACACCTCGTTGTCCATGACCATATTTTGCAGGTCGGTGACGCTGATCGGCTGCTTCTCAAGGGCTTGCAGGCGCTGGAGCGCGAAGCGCGCGCGCGGGCCGAGGCCGATGTTGTCCTGGCTGATCACCGGCGAGAAGCCGCTCAGGGGCGCCTTGGGGTTGGCCATCCAGGCAGAATCATTGGAGTGCTGCACGTAGTCGGTGCGTTGCAGTTGGGGCAACTGTTCGGCCGGAAAGATACCGGGCTGGGCCGCGCGCGGGTCGATGTCCCAGGCGCAGGCGCTGTGGGTGCCGTCGAGCACGATCATTTGCAGGCCGGCCCGTGGGTCGCTGCAGGTTGCCAGCTTGGCGGCGCTGACGTTGGGCACCACCGACAGGTTCATGTACAGGCTTTGGCCCTGGTCATCGGCGGCCAGGGTGTTGACCCAGGGGATGCCTTGCAGGGTGTGCACCGAGGTTTGCAATTCCTTGAGGCTGCCGGCGCGGTTCATGGCGTACCACTGTTGCAGCACCCGGTCGTTGCCCAGGTTGGCGTCGCGCAGGCTGAAGGCGTAGCGGCTGTCCCAGTCGAGCTTGCCGGGCCATTGCACCACGGGGCCGAACTGCGAGCTGTAGACGGTGTGGGTCACGGCCTTGAGGCTGCCGTCGGCTTGCTTGACCTGTACCGTTACCGCCGTTTTATCCAGGGGGATGGACTTGCCGTCCAGCAGGTAACGGGTGGCGTCCTTGGGGTCGAGGGTCAGTCGGTACAGGGTGAAATGTTTGGACGTGTCCACGGTATGGGTCCACGCCACATGCTGGTTGAAGCCGATGTTCACCACGGGCAACCCTGGCAGTGCGGCGCCCATCACATCCAACTGGCCAGGGATGGTCAGGTGCATCTGGTAAAAACGCATGCCGCCCACCCAAGGGAAATGCGGGTTGGCCAGCAGCATGCCACGGCCATTGAATGAGCGGTCACGGCCCACGGCAACGGCATTGCTGCCTCGGTCCAGGGTGAAGCGTTGCTGGTTGGCTGCGGCCAGTGCAAAGGCTTTGGCGCTGGGTTGAACACCTGCGCTAGCCTGGGGTGGTGCTGCCCCGACCAAGGCTTCGGCGAATTGGCCGACGCCCCCTTCCACCAATAGCCTACGGGTCAACTTGACCAGGTCTTCCTTCACCAAGGGCCGTACCCAAGCGGCCTGGCATTGCGCGGGGGCGCCCTGCTCCTTTAGATAACGATTGTAGCCAGCCACGTACCCTTCGATGCGCTGCTGCATCGCTGGCGTCTGGGCTTTCCAGAAGGCCGCCACGGCCTCGGGTGTATTCAGCCAGTTGAAGAACACGTCGCTGGCGAGGTTATTGCGCTCCTCCAGGGTCGCCTGGTCCGGCCCGAAAAACCTGGCGCGCTGGCCATTGACCGTGGTCACCTCATTGGCCAACAGGCACAGGTTGTCCTGGGCATAGGCGTACCCCATACCCACCCCCAGGCCACGCTCATCAACGGCGCGAATATGCGGCACGCCATAACTGGTACGGCGGATATCCGCCGACGCCTGCGTCATTTGTTCCCGTGCCGATGCGGCCAGGCTCAGCCCCAGCAACAGCCCTGCCACGCCCACTCTGGACAACCCGTTGGAAATAATCACGCCGACTCCACAGTCAAATTGAACACCCTCACACGGGATGGTTACCCCACCGTAAGAACGCACATCGACCGGAATAATTTAGCCGCACACGGCTGTATATCGTCAGCGCTTGAAAAGTGACAAACCCGATACCGACAAATTTTCTACATCCGTCGTTTCATGATTTGCGTCACTCGTTCGTCTTATTACTCAAGAGCACCATCTTTTTCCTGATCAGGCTCTGAAAAGGAGTTTTTGCATGTATAACCCTCAAGTGCCCACGGATGGACATTCAAAGGCCACCGATAGTCACTTTGGCAAAGGCACACAGGCGTTCGGCAACGCGCCCGAACAGCAGGGCAACCAGCGCATCCGCCATTTGCTCAAGTGTTTCGGTTTGCGCACCAGCCTGATCCGGCTGAAGGTCATCGACGCCCTCCTCACCGCCGCCGACAACCAGCGCACCCTCGGGGTCCGCGGCGTGCACAGCCACTTGCTGGAGCTGGGCATTCCGTTGTCGTTTCTCAGCGTGCGCGAGGTGCTCAAGCGTCTGTGCAGCGAGGGCGTGATCACCCTCAACGCTGACAAGAGCTACAGCCTCCATGAAGAGGCTGCCAAGGTCCTTGAAAGCCGTGCCTGACTGACGCCCGTCAGAAGTTAGGCTTGACCTTGCGGCGCATGATGCCGTTGATCACCACGACGACCACGGCAATCGCGATCGCCAGGTACTGGAAGGTTTTTTCGCTGATCACACCTGTGTTCTGCAGATAAGACAGGCCAAACATCGCGCCCAGTACCGCCAGGGCAATCAGAAGCGAGTATTTCAAGCGTTGCTTTTGGGTCATGACAAGTTCCTGAACCTGAGAATGTATCCACTGTGTATCGCCGCGCATGCCAAGCACCTACCCAATTCTGGGGATGGCACGGGGTCGGCGGGGTCTTATGTTACAGGCGATCAATAGTTTTGGCTTGTCCGGCGCCTGACTGACTCTGTAAGGCTCCCTTGAGGATCATTAAATGCTTCGACGACTCGTGCTGCTAGTTCCCCTTCTGATCATGCTGAGCATCAGCGGATGCTTCTTCTTCCCGCGCGGCGGTGGTTGGCATGATCACCACGATGACGGCGGCCGCGGTTACGAACGGCGCTGATCCCCTCCATCAAATTTACCTGACCCTGCGTAGACACTGCGTGCGGCAAGCTGGGCAGCCCAGCATTGCCGCCACGGGCGGTACATATTCGTAAATAACATTTCAGCGGGCCTGCTCGGAACCTTCCGACGCTTTCACCCCAATTATCCGAGGCCCAACTAAGGAAGAATCATCCCTCGGATTACCATCAGGACGCCTGGGCCAATGCAATCGGAATAACTCACTTGCTTACAGGTATCGCCCACCCTCGCCTGCGCCGAGACATCTGCGTCGAAGAAACCACCCAGGCTTGTCACCCCCCACAAATCTCACCCTCGGCCCAAACACCTTCTGCTCCTGAGGTAGAGGCTATCGCGCCGGCCAGCGCGATTCGCTCTGACCTGATCGAGGGCCTGCAAATAACTGATCAACGTCTGTTGCTCAATCAATACCAGGCCCTCAACCAGGACATCCAGGCACTGCTGTTACGCCAGCCGACGCTCAGCAGCGTTATCGAGCAGCAACTCGCCCGCAGTTTAGGCATTACGCCTCCCGTGGACGTCTCATCGCTGTATGTGCACCGCTATCACACCGATGAGCAGGGCCAGCGCACGTTGGTCTCGATGGAAGGCATCACCGAGGCGCTATTCAAGGCGTTGCGCCAGCTCAAGACATCTCCCGACGTTCAGCCCTCGACCAGTACCGTCGGCATGGAAGTCGGCTTTTACCGCAGCGATTCGCCAAGCGAAAGCACCCAGCAATTGCAGACTCGCGACACCCTGCTTTCAATTGCACAAACCATCGAAAAACAACTGCCCCTGAGCCTTGCCCGATTCTGGACCGAGCCACGCACGGGCGAACCCAACCCTGAGCCCCCCCAAAACGAGTTGCTGGCTATCCACCGAGAGATGCTCTCCACTCTGGCGGCCTTGGGAGTGGAAGACGGTGCATTGACGCCCGCAGCCAAATCTTTGATCGACAAGGTATTCGAATACCCGAGCCTGGAGGCTCGGGAACGCGCGATGAAAGATGGAGAACGGCCTGGCGTCTACCCGCTCAAGCTCGAGGTGCCACGCCCGGCCGGCAGCCTGTTGGCGGGTGCCTTCCTGATCACCAGCAGCGATGGGTCGTCAGCGACACGCCCATTCAATAGTGCGAACACTGACCGGACCTTGCTGCCTGGCCAACAGCAAGGGCTGACCGTGCTCTACACGCCCCGCGATGGTTACGAAACGTTCGACAGCCCGGCCAAGGCACTTGCGGCACTGCGTCAACGCATCAACGACGACCCCGATGCCGCGCAGCAATTACTACAGAGCCTGCCTACAGAGGTTCAGCAGAGCTTGAAAGATGACTGGCAAACTCATCTGAGCCAGAACCTCTCCCCGGTGAAGGTTGACGTGATTGCAGCAGGTGTACCGCAGTTGTTGGAGCGCCAGCGACAACAGGTGAGCAACGAACTACAAGCGCTATATGACTCGCAAAGCCAAGAACCGATATTAGTAGACCCCTGGCGACACCTCTTGACTGAGAGAGGCCTGCATGAAGCCGCCGACCTCGGATGGCATTTCGACGGCCATAACGCCTTGTTGACGCGCACGCAATGGCTGGACAGCCGATCACACAATCAGGACGCTCGCCAGGCGCTGGACCAAAGCCTTGGGAACCAGAAAAACTGGCAATACCTGGCTCAAACACTCAACGAGTCCGTCCAGACATTGCCGGAAAAACCCACAGCGCGGGACGTATCGGCCATGTTGAAAAAAACGCCGATGAATATTGCGCCAGACTCCGGCCATTACCAATCCTATATACGCGCACCTGGCATGCCCGTAAGCGTTGAAGCGTTCCTCACTGAAAACGGCTTGCCATTGCCCAAGACCCTCGACGACCTACTGGCCTTGGCGCAAACCGCGAACGTTCGAGCGCAGCAGCACCCCTTGGGCAATTTCGCAGGCGCCCTGTCATGGCCACTGCCCCTGAGTGTTGAAAACCAACGCGAACTGTTCAACGTGGTCGCATGCAACAGCGCCGGCCTGGAGGGCTTGCCGTTGCAAAATCCCAGCTGGGGCGCATTGGACTACCTGGCCAGCGCCGTATCGTTGTCGCCAACCGACATGCAAGAGCCCGCGAAAGCGCTGGAAAAACTGCTCGGCTCGCCCCGTTACAAGGCCTTGGGCGAAGCGATCCAAAACAAGATCAATGGCATAGCCACCCACAGCAGTATCAACGATTACGTATTGGCGGCGATCCATTTGGGGCTCGATCACGAGTCCATCGACCACCCCAGCCGAAGCCGTGTCGCAGGCTTCGATCTCGCTGCCGATACATTCTGGAACAAGCCGCCCTCAGACATTATCAGCGCCCTGGCGGAGCACCTGAGTACCAACGGCAAGACCTCCACGCAGACAGCTGCATTGGGCGCACGCTTGCTGTTGGGACGTGTCGCCCCTCAGTTCTTGGTCAAAGATATTCCTGCCACCGTCACTGTCGGCAGCATGGCGTGGGCGAATCTGTGCCTGGCAGTCGCCCGCATCGAAGCACAAACGCCTGGCAAGGTTGCGTCGATGAGTTTCGGTGAAGTCATGCTGGCTGCCGAAGACACACCACCGGCCAGCGAAGCGGTACAGAAAGCGGTGCTGATGGACTGGGCCGTCGCCAATCAAATTACCCATGTCGACCCAAGTGGGGATTACACCCAAGAGAACATCGAATACGCCCGTACGGTGTTCAACCGGCAACTGGATGCTTTGAAAGTCATGTCCGAACGGCTTGAAACACCGATGCCCAATCGAAGGGCAATGGCATTGGCTTTGCTCAAAGAGAAATTCGGCGATGATATCGACTTTGAACAAAAATGCCTGCGCATCAACTACGGGCCTGAATCCATCGGCCCTCGATTCGGCCCCGCCCATTCGATGCTGGACCTCACCATGGAGGGGATGAAACTCGATGAGTATTGGCAACGCACGGATGGCGCCACAATCAGCAAGCAAACATTTGACGACTTTGTCGCGCTCACTCGTGATAAAGCTCAATACAACGTTGTGAGCGAGTTCAACAAAAAATTCACCGAGGTCACCAACCTTTACAAAGACATCAAGAAAGATCTGGTGATGAACGCTATCACGCACTTGCCTCTGGAGGACCGAACCCAACTTAACTACGGCAAAATCCGGTTCTTCAAAGAAAATTCCTACAGGGTCTCTTACATTCCATTTGTCGGTGAAAATCTGTTCCATTCGAGCGCCACGATTCGAGTGCAAACCGAGCTCAATGGGAAAAAGCAGTCGTACTTGTTTGACACCGAGAAAGGCACCATTCAAAAAACTGGATCACACCCAGCCGACCACAAACCCGTCACTTTCTCGGACGAAGTCATCAGGGTCGAGGAGTATTCTCCTAATCCAGCCAATACCTCTTTCGAGCAAGAGAAACCGCTGTATCACGGCAGTAATCAGAACCACTTCCAAAACCATCGAATTCAGGAGGTGGCAGAAACGGTCGTGAAGGGGCTGGGGATCGACAGTGACGCCGTCAGGCGCCTGGCCGAAGGCAGAACGGCCAGGGAACAACAGCGTGACACTCTCACCACGATAGGCGAATTTTTGCTGGATCTTATCCCCCTCAGATCGGCCATTGCCAATTTTCGCAACGGCAACATAAAGGACGGAGCCATAGACTTGGCGTTCGATTTGTTCGGCTTCCTCACTGCGGGCGTGGCCATGGTCGGAAAGTTGGCAAAAACCGCCGGCAAAACCGGCAATGCGGTCGCCAAAGTCGCCCGCAGCGGCCGAATCATTGGGGCGACCGCCTTCAGCGCATTCAACCCGCTGGGTGGGCTAGGTGACGTGGCGGTAGGCGCGGGCAAAGTACTGATGGAAGGTGCAAGCGCCGCCCGCACGGGTGTTCAACGAATGCGCGGCATGGCCACAGGCGGTGAGCTGGTTAAAGCGAGCAAGCGTTATGAAGCTGCGGCGACGGGCTTGTTCAAAGTCGGTGAGCAACAGGTGCAAGGTTCGGCCATCAAGCACAACGGCAAATGGTATGCCTACGATGCGATGACACAAAAGCCCTACGGCGCGGCCAGGGAGTTTTCCCCGGCGGATCTACTGATGCCGCCCTCGCCTAACCTGCATGATACGACTACGAGCAGCCGCAATGGTGTACGTCATAACCCACTAAGCAGGGCGTCTCGCCCCTCCAAGGCCGTCAAGAGAGTGCCGCTACCCGAGGACGAATACGCGACGAGCCGCAGTACGAACGGTTATCTGGTCCTGGATCATTTCACACCCAATAGAATTAAACAGACACGGGAAAAGTTCGTATTGGAGAAAAACGGTTATTTACAAGACGCGGCCAAGGGCGAGAGGCCGCGCGCTGCAACAGTGCCTGATATCGAGGATGCACTGACGCCCAACCAGACATTTGAAAAGGCGTTGGAAAATACCGATGTACTGGTGCTGGGAGAAGATCACACTGAAGTTGCAGGCCTGATTGCACTACGCGACGGAATGAAAACATTCCATGAAAAGGGCGTCAGCGCCATTTACCTGGAAGGTACGACACTCGACCCGTATGGCCTGCTAGACGATCGTTCGTTCCGACACGCTCTGAAGCGACGACCCGGGGGTGAAAAAATCTATGAGGAACTGATAACAGAAGCCGAAAAATATGCAATCGAATTACTGCCGCTTGAGCACAAGTTTTTGACAAGGCACTCCGATACGCCTGGCTATTTCGAAGGCCTGAGTAAACTTGATAAAAATTCCCCCGAGTATCTGGCATTGTCCAAGCAACGTCTTGAGGAAGTGAACTATTACGGTGCCAGGCAGATAATGAAAAATGAACTCGGCGGAAAATCCGTGGTGTTGGTAGGCCGCTCGCATATGAATACCGCCGAGGGTGTTTATGGTATCGCGGAGTTAACCGGTGGCATCGGTATTGGCGTCTATCAAAAATCGGATATCGCCCACAGTGGGGGCCGTAAAGCGGGCGCTACCCGTGACACCTCAGTGAGAATATCTGGTAGAGATGACACTGTCGGCGATTTGCAGATTGACATAAAAGCGTAAGCACCGGGTAAACCGTTGGGGCTCGCGCCCCAACAACGTGGCACGTCGACTGCTTCACATGGCGACGTTCAAGCCATCAACCGCCATGCACCCACCGCTGGTGCAACCCACGCGCAAACGCGTCCAGCGCAAACCCCAGCACCCCGATCACCACCACCATCGCCATCAACTCCGAGTAAGCGAGCCGATCACGGGTGTCGAGGATGTAATACCCCAGCCCCGCACTGACCCCAAGCATTTCGCACGGCACCAGCACGATCCACAGGATACCGATGGCCAAGCGTACGCCGGTCAGCACATGCCCCACCACGCCTGGAATGACCACCCGGCGTAACGTCTCCCAACGCGTGGCACTCAAGCTCTTGCTTAACTGCAACCAACGCGGGTCGAGCTGACGTACGCCCGCTGCGGTGTTGAGCATGATCGGCCAGACGGCGGCAAAGGCCAGCAGGAAGTAGATTGGCTGGTCGCCCACGCCCATCAGCATCACCACGATCGGCATCCAGGACAGAGGCGAAATCATCCGCAGAAACTGAAACGCCGGCGTGGTCGCCGCCTCCAGGTTACGCGAACTGCCCACCAGCAAACCGAGCGGTACGCCCACCAACAACGCGAGAAACAACCCGACAAAAATACGCTTCAGGCTCACAGCGATATGCAGGTACAACTCACCGCGCCCGAGCAATTCCCACAAGCTGCTGGCGGTGGAGGCCAGGGAAAAGCGCGCCGACAGGCCATCGGCCTCGCCAAAGACTTTCACGCCCAGCCACCACAGCACCAACAACCCCGCCAAGCCACTCAGCCCCAGCCACCAGCCGGGGATTCTGCTGTTGTTCAAACGCCGATCTCCTCGTGCCGCTCATAGCCGTCCGGCAAACCGAAGGTCTGCATGCCGCCCACGGCTTCGATCGCCTTGCGCACGAAGCGGTCGTCCACCAGGTCCTTGGCCACGAAGGCCGGGTCCAGGTCTGCGAGGAATTTTTTGTCGCCTTCGATCAAGGTGTCCTTCAAGCGCCGCACCAGTTCTTCGGTGTAGCTGGGGAAAGGGTACGGTTGGAAGTCGATGCGATGCTCGTCCCATTTGGCATGCTGGATCGCGCCGTCGGCAACATAGCCTGCGTGATCGCTGGCCGCCGGCGCCAGGACTTTGCTCAACACCGGTTGGGTATGAGGCGTGTAACGGTTCGGGCCATCCTTGGACAGCAGCTTCACCGCCTCTTCGCGGTTCTCGCGGGTCCACACCTGGGCCTTGACGATGGCGTTCACCACCTTCTGCGACCACTCCGGACGGTTGGCCAGGTCGTGCTCGTGCATGAACACCACACAGCAGGCATGGTTACGCCACACGTCGCCAGTGAAGCGCTGCACGCGACCGACCTTGAGGTTTTCTGCCAGGGCGTTGAACGGTTCGGCGACAATGTAGCCGTCGATGCGTTTGCTGGCCAAAGCCGGAGGCATGTCCGAGGGCGGCAACACGATCAAGTTGACCTCATTGGCGGCAATCGAGCTGCCAGTGGCGCGAGTGACCGGTGTGAGGCCGTTATCGCGGAACAGTTGCTGCACCACCACGTTATGGATCGAGTACCAAAACGGAATCGCCACCGACTTGCCGCCCAGTTGCTTCACGTCGGTAATGCCTGGCGATACAGTCAAGCCTGAACCGCCCACATGGTTCCACGCCACAACTTTGGCTGGCACCTTACTGCCATAGCGCGCCCATACGGTCATCGGCGACAACAGGTGTATGACGTTGACCTGGCCGGAGATAAACGCCTCGATGACCTGGGCCCAACTGCGCAACAACACCGGGCGCTCGGCCTTGATGCCTTCGGCTTCGAACAGGCCGTTGTTGTGGGCCACCAGCAGTGGCGTGGCGTCAGTGATAGGTAGATAGCCAATGCGCACCGGCGCGTCGGGCTCGTTGGCGGCACGCGCCTGCAAGCTGCTCAGCAGAGGCAAGGCGCCGGCGGCACTGAGCACAGCGGAAAGCTTTAGAAAGTCACGGCGCGAGTGGGTCAGGTCATCCAGACACATGGGTAAACTCCTGTTGTTCAAGGGGGTTGGGTTGAGGGCGGCTCGCCTGCCGTAAGGTTTTCAAAATCTCGATACGCAGCGCGCCGATGGCCTCGACCTGTTCTTCCCGAGGGTGCGGCAAATCAATAGCCCACTCGCCCAGCGTCCGCGCCGGGCGGTTACCCAGTAGCAGGATGCGATCGGACAGCAGCAGTGCTTCGTCGATGTCGTGGGTGATCAATACGGCCGCCGAACCTTGCTCACGATTGACCTTGAGCAACAGGTGCTGCATATCGGCGCGCGTCACTTCATCCAGCGCGCCGAAGGGTTCGTCAAGCAGCAACACTTGCGGCTGACGCGCCAGGCAACGAGCCAATGCCGTGCGCTGGGCCATGCCACCGGACAACTGCGCCGGGAACTGCTGGCGCGCAGGTTCCAGCCCTACCGCCGCAATGGCGTGGTCGACACGCCGGCGGCGCTCTTCAACACTCAAGTGCGGTTGGCGGGCGAAATCCAGGCCGAAGGCAACGTTCTTTTCCAGGGTCAGCCAAGGCAGCAGGCTCGGGTCTTGAAAAGCCACCACCACGCGCGGATGCGGGCCGCTCAATGGCTCGCCCAATACCTGCACACGGCCAGATTGAGGTGCCTGCAAGCCGGCCAGCACCCGCAGCAGGCTGGATTTGCCCACGCCGCTAGGGCCCAGGATCGACACCACTTCGCCCGGTTGCAAATGCAAGTCGAAGCCTTGCAGCACGGGTCCACTCTCATACCCCAGGCAAATGCCCTGGGCCGTCAAGACCGCCTGGCTCATAGATTGGCCTGGCGATGCAGCTCGGTACGCAGTTGCACCAGGCTGGGCGTTACGATCGGCACAAAGGCCGACTCGCGCCAGCGCCGGGCAAAGCCGCTGCCGTGGGCGGTCAAATAAGCCTTGCCACCGCTGGCTTGCAGTTCAAGCTGCACGGCGCTGGCGGCGGTTTCGGCCAAGGCGATGCGCAGCTTGAACAGCGGTATAGGCTCGGCGGTAAAACGCCCGGCCAACAGCCCGTTTTTAAGCTCGCTGACCAGGTGATCCAGGGTCACGCGCAGGGCTTCCAACTCTTCGCGCAGTACGGTGCGACTGGCACCCAAATGGTGAGCCACTTCGGCTAGCGAACGCCGGGCCAAGCCAATCGACATGCCGCACTGCAAGCCCAGGAACGCTGGGCGTACCGCTGGCAAGAACTTGCGCGCATCCTCGTGCAGCAACCACTCGCGACTCAGCTCCACGCCTTCCAGGCCAAGCGCTGCGGTGTTGCTCGATTGCAGCCCGAGCAGCTCCAGGTCGCGTGAACGCTGCAACCCGGCCACCGAATCCGGAATCGCCAGGATAAACGGCGCGCCGCCGCCCGCATGCTCGATGGCCGCTGCAGCGACAAAGCCATTCTTGCGCAAGTTGGTCACCCAATGCAGGCGGCCGTTGAGGGTCCAACCGTGGTCGTTGGGCTCGGCGCTGATCTGCAACGTTTCGATACCCGACAAAAACTTCATCGCATTCGACAGCCCGGTGGCCCCGGCCAACTTGCCGCTGAGCAGGTCTGGCATCAGTTGCTCGCGCAGGCGCTGATTGGGGCTCTGTAACAAGTACTCGATAAACGAGCGCTGGCCCCAGCACACAAACGCCGCCGCCAGGGAATGGCTGGCCACATTGGCAATCGCCTCGACCGCCCCCGCCACATCACCGCCCAGGCCGCCCAATTGAGTGGGCACGCCGATTTTCAGAATATTGGCTTCTGCCAGCCGTGGCAGCACTTCCTGTGGATCGCAACTGCCCACGTCCAGGGCCTGCGCTTGAACATCGAGCCAACGGCTCAAGATTGGGTCAAGCATTCATGTCTCTCCTTTTACAGCAGGTGGGCCAACGCCGAATCAGTTGACCGGTTTTTCCCAACGGTATTGCGCCAGTTCCGGGTTCAGCGGGGTGCGGGCAAACACGTTAGCGAAGTTGCACAGGGTTGCCAGGCTGACACCCAGGATGACTTCCAGCGCGTGGCCGTCGGTGTAGCCGGCAGCGCGGAATGCCTCAAAGCCCGCATCACTCACGTCCCCACGGGTGGCGATCACTTCTCGGGTAAAGGCGGCGAGTGTCTCATAGCGTGCGTCAGGCAATTCACCGCGGCGACGCAGGGCCTCGATCACCTCCTCCGGCAGCTTGGCTTTGTTGCGAGCAACTGCGGTGTGCCCGGCGACGCAGAAATCACAACCGTGGCTGGTGGCGGCAATTAACTGCACCACTTCACGGTCGGCCAGGCCCAGCTCGGCCTTGGCATTCAAGCCGGAGACGGTGATGTAGGTTTCCAGCGCAGCCGGTGCGTTGGCCAGTACCCCCAGCAGGTTAGGAATAAAACCCGAGCCTTTGAGCGCGTTTTCCAGGAAGGGTTTGGCGGCTTGCGGGGCAGTTTCGGGGGTGAGCAGCGGTACGCGGGACATGAAGTGGACTCCTGTTGGGTTCGAATGCCCCAGTCTGTTGGTTCTAAAAAAAGCGCTCAATAGGCTAAAGTAGCGATTACTTGCTCTTGAGTCTTTCCATTAGATGAATTCGTCCAGCGTCCTTGTCGATTGGTTATTAGATAGCCTCGAACTCAACACCAGCTTGTTTCACGTCGGCCGCTATTGCGGTGACTGGCACGCGAGCACCCACGGCCTGGCACAGGCGAGCTTCCACTTGATCGTGCAGGGCGAATGCTGGCTGCATATCGACGGCGATCCAAGGCCACAACACCTGAATAATGGTGACGCGGTGTTTCTGCTGCGTGACTTCGCTTTTCGCCTGTCCGGCCAAGCCACGGCAGCCGGCGCCCAGGAGTGCCCACGCCGCGCAATGCTGCCCCTCGATAGTACGGCCACCGACGGTGTGGGATTAGTCTGCGGTTTCTTTCACTTCCAATCCGGCTTGTCGACACTGATCGTCGACACCCTGCCCAGCTGGATCATCCTGCGCGCCGGCGACCCGTCGCTGATGGCTGCACGCAACCTGTTCGAACTGATCCTGCAAGAATGCGCACGCACGCCAGCGCCCTCTTCCGCGCTGCTTGAGCGCCTGTGCCACCTGTTGTTCCTATACGTGTTGCGCCAGCAAGTGCTCGACAACACCGAGCTTGGCGGCCTGGCGGCGCTAGGCCGGGCACCTGCGTTCGCGCATTTGCTGGAGCAATTGATCGCCCGCCCCGCTGAGCCCTGGAGCCTGGAAAGCATGGCGGCCTGCACGGGGTTGTCGCGCTCGGCGTTTTTCAAGCGCTTCAGCGAATTGTGCGGGCAGTCACCCGGGCAAGTGCTGCTGATGATCCGCATGCGCCACGCCTGTGGGTTGCTCAAGGCGGACCAGACCGTGGCCGAGGTGTCGCTGGCGGCCGGGTATCAGTCGGTGGCGGCGTTTACCCGGGCATTTCGCAAGATCACCGGGCAACAGCCCGGGGCTTACCGCAGAGACCAACTGCATAGTCAGCCTGCTACCCGTGGCCAGTAAAACGGGATCTGGCCGGTCGCCGATACAGGCTCGGTACAAACGCTTTGTATCACATCCTACCTTCACCCCCAGGAACTCTTTCGGCCGGTCTTCCACGCAAGAGTAGTCATGACGCACCGTCAGACTTTCTACGATCAACCGAAGGACACCTAATGCTATCTCCTCTCACTTACCCAGTGGTAACACGACATTCCACGCCTTCCATCGAACCGAAAAAAAACGACCCGTCGCCTTACGATCCGCCCTCCGACCTGACGCCAGGGGCCAAAAACGTGCGAACGCATCGGTTGCTGGAGAAAAGTGGCGTGACCTTCAGCCGCGAAATTACGTGGAACACCAAGGACGCTGAAAAGCCAAAAATTGTCTCCAGCCGGCTTGTGGTAGAAACCGGTGATGATGCCGATCGCATCCATGTGCGTAGTTGGCCAGGAGACAAGCTGCAGTTCATCATCAATGGCACGTCCTACCTGCTCGATGCCAAAGCACCACAAGGGCCGGAGCAAAGCCTCTGGATCAAAGCCAACGGTGGCGATGACAGGGTGATCGTAGATGATGACGTCAAGCATGTTCTGCAAGTCGATGGCGGCCGCGGCCACGACTTCATCCAGGCGGGAGGAGGCATTTCTGCGCTCTTTGGTGGAGCGGGTAACGATAACCTGATCTTGGGCGGCAACGACGGTTATGCCGAAGGCAATGACGGAGACGACCTGATCTTGGGTGGTCAGGGCAACACGTTACTATTCGGCAACGAGGGCAACGACCGGCTCTACGCAGGGGTTGGCAACGCGAATAAGCAAAACTTCCTGGACGGTGGCGACGGCGACGACAGCCTCTACGCTGGCACCGGTAACAACGTGCTCAATGGCGGCAACGGCCGTGATCATCTGACAGGATATGCGCGTACCGCTTTCTATAACGGCGAAGTTCACCACGCGCTGGGGGGGCAATCAGAACAAAAGAGTATTTTCACTCGCCTAGGTCGCCCCTCCTCCTCATCAGGGTTTTGACTGAGGAGAACCGTGGAGGGTCGCCTTGAGGGGTGTTGATCAACGGTCTGAATACTCCCGTGCAAAGCGCGGGAGTCAGGCTACTCTCACAGCTCCTAGTGTAAAAACCGCCACACAGGAGGTGTGTCATGCACGCGACTGAGCATTCGGTCCGCTTGGAGCAGATCAGTCAGGAGCGCTTCATCCAGGCGCCGATCGAGGCGGTTTATGACTATGTCACCCAGCCGGACCGCTGGCACGAGTGGCACCCCACCTCCCTCAGCGCCGACACCGGCACCACCGGCTCATTACCGGTCGGCACGCGTTTTACCGAAATCATCGACCTGCTGGGCATACGCGTCCCCATGAGTTACCGCGTACAAATCGCCCGCCGCTCCAGCGAGTTCAAGACCGTCTTCACCTCCCTGGCGGTTGATGGCTCGATTCATTACTACTTGCGCGCTCATCAGGGCGGCACGCTGTTCACGCGGGTGCTGACTTATGAGACTGAACTGCAACTGGCGTCTTTGCATGAACGCATGGTCGCGTTGTCGTCAATTGCGCTGGACCGGCTCAAACAGCGGCTGGAAAACCAGGGCTTCGTATAATTTAGAAACATTACAACGACGTCACATTGCAAACATGCCTGCAAAAGCAGGGAGAATGCCCGGCTTATTGCCGCGCCTTCAGTGAGACACACGATGAAAACCCCATTGCGACTGGCCCTGCTCAGTGCCCTGTTCACCACCACCCTGGCCCAGGCCGCCGAACTGATCCCCATCGACGTACACCGCGACGCCAACTGTGGCTGCTGTAAAAAGTGGATCAGCCATTTGGAAAGCAACGGATTCAAGGTCAGCGACCACGTTGAAGCCGACATGAGCGCGGTGAAACAACGCCTGGGCGTCGCGCCACGCCTTGGCTCCTGCCACACAGCCGTCATCGACGGCAAATTCGTCGAGGGCCACGTGCCCGCCGAGCAGGTCCTGGCTCTGCGCAAGCGCAACGACCTGCTGGGCCTTGCCGCACCGGGTATGCCCTTGGGTTCGCCAGGCATGGAAATGGACGGACGCAGCGAGGCCTATCAAATCATTGGCCTGACCCGAGAGGGCAAAGACGTGGTGGTAGCGGACTACCCGGCTCACTGACCGGTGTTGATGGGTTATCTGGGGCTGTTCGCCGCGGCATTTGGCGCCGCGACGTTATTGCCCCTGCAATCGGAAGCCGTGTTGGTCGGCCTGCTGCTCAGCGGGCATTACAACCTATGGCTGCTGCTGGCCATCGCTACCCTGGGTAACGTGCTGGGCTCGGTGGTCAATTGGCTGCTGGGGCGCTCGGTCGAGCGCTTCAAAGAGCGACGCTGGTTCCCGGTCAGCGCCCGGCAATTGGACAAGGCTCGCGGCCATTACGCGCGTTGGGGGCATTGGACGTTGCTGCTCAGTTGGGTGCCGATCATCGGTGATCCGCTGACATTGGTGGCTGGGGTGATGCGTGAGCCGTGGTGGCGGTTTTTGCTGCTGGTGACCCTGGCAAAAAGCCTGCGTTATGGCGTACTCGCCGCGCTGACGCTGCAATGGCTTTAATCCCCCGTTAATCTCTGGCAAAGAGCATCCGGGCATCTGTCTCGGAGCCAAAACCCATGCCTTTCATCCGTACATTGTGCGTAGCCGGCCTGTTGTCGGCCAGCGCCGCGCCCGTGTTAGCTGCTAACTATGGCCCTGAATTGCAGGGCTTTGAGTACCCCTACCCCTTGAATCATTTCGCCTTCCAATCCCAAGGCAAATCCCTGCAAATGGGCTACATGGACGTCCCCGCAACAGGCACCCCCAACGGTCGCAGCGTGGTGCTGATGCACGGCAAGAACTTCTGCGGCGCCACCTGGGAAGGCTCGATCAAGGCGCTGAGTGACGCCGGTTACCGCGTCATCGCCCCGGACCAGATTGGTTTTTGCACCTCCAGCAAGCCC